>Ga0126342_10006770_pt1 | contig 20386 bp, 26 predicted proteins | sample Cyp1metagenome_FD_92528 | JGI IMG/M metagenome (GOLD analysis project Ga0126342, IMG submission 92528) | Coral microbial communities from Lord Howe Island, Old Settlement Bay, Australia - Cyphastrea 1 metagenome | ecosystem: Host-associated > Invertebrates > Cnidaria > Coral ...
AACCCAAATTCAGTTATACAAACTGATCGGAAGAGCATTTTATATTGTAAATTACAGGTGATTGTGACTCTCCTGGAAGCAACCAATCAAAACGCTCGCGCGGTTTCCCTTCCGCCGGGTATATGGAATATCCTCTGTTATATTTGGGATGAAATATGGATTCTATGCGGATTATAAACCACTTACTAATGGTAATGGTAATGATGTGTAACAATATTTCATACCAATGGTATAACCAAGGTTGCAATATAATTTTATGGAATATAATAAAAGTAAAAATATAACAATATTATATATATATCGTGAGATTATATCTATATATATATATGGGATAATTGGTGTGTAACCATATACAAGGTACAGTGATAATATCGTGTAACAATATACAATACCAATGGTATAACGAATGTTTACAACGTAAGCTCATGGAATATAATACCTGTAACAATATAAAATGGGATTATGTGTATATATATATATGGGATAATATATATATAGAGGGATAGTTGGCTATGAAAAACAATTGTAAAACAGTGTATACCGAAATTTCAATGGTGTGCAACAATATCTAATGGGATCACTAAGTTCTTTATGGTATTTATAGTGGTATTTACTGGCAATAACTATGTAACAGGATATCAGTGGCCATTGCAGGAACCTAAATTGGAGGTACCTACCACATATATATATATAAGATCTGTGTAAGGGCTGTGTAAGGGGATATACCTCCAAAATGTGGCTTTGTATGGTACAGTACATCCAGTTTAGGTACCTGAAATGGCCATTAAGGATTTATCATGTCTTATCTGTTGTGGTGTGCAAATGATACTATCAGGAGATATAGATATCCATGACTATGACATAGTGGTATTTGTAATTGTCTGTATAACTGTAGTTGATGGTAATAACTATGATATAATAGTATATGATGATATTTATGCCATGATTTCAATGGTATTTAATGTTAATATTTATGGTATAATCATTAAAAAAAAACATAATGGAATATCGACAAATATGGGATAATGATAGTTGTTATGGCATAATCATATCCATAAGTATCGGATATCAAAAACAACTATGTGATGTGTAACTATTATATATAACTATGGGATAATGTTAATGGGACATCCATAAGTATGATGATATTAATATCCACGTATATATATATATATATATATATATGTATATGTGCGGGTTATTAGTTATATCTATGGTTACCTTTCCAGTTGCAAAGTGGGATGATCCTCCAAGAAATGGGATATTCAAACCATGGGATAACGGGATAACTATGAAAACCATGGGATAACAAGATTATATCATAGAGACAGTGATATGAAAACTATGGGACAGCAACTATCAAATGATGTGGGATAGCAACTACATTGCCTCGAGCATCCTGATAGTAACTATGATAACTATGGGATAGCAACCATGTATAGCATCCTTTTGTGGCATCGTTACGAAAGTTACCATGACAACTCTGATGGCAACTCTGTTGTGTACCATACGCATATCGTCGTAACTATCCGGCAGAGCGATGACATTGGAATGGAATTCGATACCGGACACCACGGGAATGGATGAAGCAGAAATGCAGATATGATATATATATACACATAATTATATGTATGTATATATATATATATACACTTAATTATATGTATATATATATGTATAACCCATATATATATATCATGAATAAGCGAGCAAATGGATATGGCGCTTCCAAAAAGGGATTGGATGGAGTTCAATGACTACGAACAAAGACCAGGATAAACAAACAACCTGAATGTATCAGAAAAATGAGGACGTGAGCCGTGACAAGAGGGATTTCGCAGAAGCAAAGCATTTTGTACTACAAACCCTCGCGACTTGCCGTTCCAGGTGGAAAGCCTTCTTGGATGGCAATGCAGAGACTGGCTGTTGCCCAACAGCACTTGGATTTGTTTCAAAATACTGACACCAAAATCCCAAAGTTTATCATGTTTACACCTTGATCATCAATGTCCCCATAGACATTGACATGTTCGGATTTCCCTATTGGATTATTGGAATCCCCAATATCAATATGTATATGTATAGGGTACTATAATCCTCTATAATCATCAACCAACAGGGGTTTTGAACACTGCTCACTCCATCACAGTCGATGGTTCAACCACTTGCCCCAGCGCCTGTATGCACCGTACGAGGTCACCACCCATGGCCATCGCATCATGGCGTGCGCGATGTTCGATGAAATGTCGCACCTCAGAAGCTCACCCAATTTCCCGGAGGTTGAGGAGCTTTCTGAAGCTGAAAGCCCATCATTTTCTGGGCAAGGTGGATATTTCAGTCCATCATTTCCTCGGGCCTTGTTGATGATTGTCTGATATTGTGGAGGATTTGGCCGAAAACTTTGAGCAATCAAACAAAAAGAAAGGCGATCAATTTTACCATCAATCAGTAATCCCATCCCCTAATTAAATACCTCCCTAGACCCCGGAGTTTGTATGGAATCTATTGGAATGGGTGCTCAGTCCTGGGGGGTGTGAATAATTACATGAAAAACATTCGGGGATGGGATGACGAACTTACCAAAGTCATGAAATGATTCGATGGGATTCATTATTGAAAAAAACTAACCATCATAACCAAATGATTTGTCAATTTTACCATGAAGTAGTACAAGAATGTACAAGATAGATCAGGATTGTACAAGTTTGCGCCAGATTCAATATGATTTACCATGAACTCCGGGAACGTTTCGCTGGGCAGTCGCACCACGCCGTGCGTCCAAGGCAACGGTTTGTCCTCGGCATTTTTCGGTGACTACTACACTAACATAGCTGCGGAAAATCACCATAGTTCAATAGGTAAATTATCTATAAATTGCTCATTTTCCGTAGCTGACGTGTTAAATTACCAAAGGGTCAAGGATTTCAAACCTATCACTAAATTGGAGCCATAGTTATAGTCAAGTCAAAGATGGCAAAAGAAAGAAAAAACGGTGATGATTTTGACTTCAAACAAGCGAACGCTCTTACTACCCGATCCACCTAGTAGTTAGCCCCATCCGAATGGCACAGCGAGTTGCTCCATGGAGGGAATCGTTATCCCTCATATAGGGCTTTCACCCAATCTATATCTCAGCCCACACGCATCATGCATCGTTGGGACACCGCTGGGCTATGCTGAGCCGTTGACCCACACGATGTCGCACCATTGATCCACCACGACACCCTGAGTTTGTTCTCGAAAACGTACCGTGCATTGTACCTGGCAGGGCAGATGGAATTCATCAAATTGGAATTTCAAGAGGACAACTGTGAATTCAAAATAGGGCTACTGCATCATCATCATCATCATCATCATCATCATCCTCGTCGTCGTCGTCGTCGTCGTCGTCGGCGTCGTCGTCGTCGTCGTCATCATCATCATCATCATCACCACAAACATTATATAACATGTCATATGTATGTAACTATATATATATATTGTATACTATCATATGAATTCCATCCCAATCAGCCACATCAGCCGCCACCAGTGCCGGCGCACCTTGAAACGGTCCCCGTAGAGCACGTCTGAGGTATAGCTGTGCTGCACGAATCGCATCTCCTCAGGGTCCCGCACCAAACGCCACACGGACGTGGAGCCTCAGGTTCCCAAAACACCATCACAATGCATCGCAAATGATTGGAGTCTGTTTATAATTTGTTACAGATGCTATTAAGAACGGTAAACCATCTATTTCGATTAGGGCCATCGAAAAACCATGGCTATGTTAAATAACCAGAGGGTAAATTGTTTGTAAATCATCATAGTGACCATCTTCTTTCTTTTCATTCTTTGTTCTTTCTTGCTTCTGTTCATTCTTCTTCATCAGCACTGCTAAGCTTGAAAGGCGATGTCCGTTTATTGACCTCTGCTACCGGGACTGCTGTCCAAATTTGAGGCATCCACTTAGCTGGTCTGGGACGTTCAGCAGTCGCCTGCAACCGGTGTTGAACGCTATCATTTACTACAGCTCTGAAATTGAAGACTGTAGGATACCATAGGCCTGCACTACCGGGTAGGAATTGGACTTTCGGAGGAAAATATGATCATCCTCAATAAGCCTCAAGCAACACCCAAATGATAATCTGGTGTCTCCTGAAATTCTCGAAAAACATGCAACGGCTGAGCTGCACTCTTTCACCGTCGGGACTGGGTCACAGTTTCAAACAAAATTTGAGGCAGGAAGATTATATGAACATATATATATATAAACCATCCAATTTTCAGGAATCATTCAGAACATTCAGGTTGTGTTGTTTCATCCAGAAGAAAAAAACACATGTTGGTCCCAGTTCCCCATACTCCATCACCCCATCAACCCCGCCTTGCAAAACCTGGTACGTCCTCTGGGACTGGGGCCATGTAGCAACACTTGCGGACCTGAAACAACGACGTCGCCGAAATCCTTCAGAAAATATCTAGTGAATTTGCTGACTTCATCAAGTTCACTGGATATTTTCTGAATTTCACTGAATTTCTCCATGTTCTCCAGTATTCGGATATCAGTTCAAACAAAAACACTGAACCTGGGCAAGTGGTTGCGGCACCTGGGCACCAGGAATCACATTGCAGGCCACCCAGGGCGTTGTATGGAAGTCATAGCAGTTGCCTGCCTTGGAACATCCCGGAAGGAAGGCCGGAAGGCCGTGTTAAAACCACTGCAAAGATGGGAGTCTGAGTTGCAACATTTATATGGTTCTAGCACCAAGAATTGGAGTTAAAACTAGTTTAAACCATCAAAATTTGGATTCAACTATCAAAGGATATGATTTACTGACAAGAATTGGAAATCTCAAAAGAAACAGTTATCTGCCAGTAGACCTAGTCAAACGGCCTTCACAAATGGCACCTTCCACCACCTGCATTGGGGTCCAAAACGACAGCAATGGGCAATGCACCAACCCTTGATTTTTAAACTTCCAACTAGGCCCTGAGTTGTTTGAATTGGAGGATTTCGGGGTCCAATTTGAGCAGTGTTCAATCTGTTTCGTCTTTCCATTGTGCTAGTTTGTCAAAAGGGATTCCCGGAATGGATGCTGATAATCCCTCATGTATCGGGGCTACGATCATCAACGAACCGCCATTTAATTGTATTCCCATACTTTTCATGGTTCAAACCCTTAACAACGATTGTCAAATCCCATTCATAACCAATGGAAAACACAGGTTTCTTTTTGAAACAACCCTGACCCTCGCCTGACTCAGAAACTGGATCAGAGGGCAAGCATCCAGCCTTGCCGAAATGTACAGGGCAAACTTCGCCCGCAATCCCATGAACATTAGCTAGCCAATAATAATATCTATATCCGTCAATTTTTCTGTCGATCTGTCAATCTATCAACCTATGGATCAACGTATCTATCGATCCAGTTTTCTTTGTTGCTTCTTTTATGCCGTGTTCCTTTCTTGTCGTTTTGCATGTTATGTGTGTTCTTTCTTTTTTCTTTCGGTCTGTCGATCTGTCGATTGATCTATCAATCTCTGTTTGCACCTGTCTTTCTGTGGTTCTACCGATCTACCGATCTATCTATCCATCTATGTACCTATCTATTTATCTATCTATCTACCTATCTATCAATCAATCTATGTATCTATCTATCCATCTATCTATCTACCTAATGATCTATCTACCTACTGATCTATCTATTTACCTATTTCTCTTCGTATCTGTATTCTGTTCTGTTCGTTTTCATTCTGCTCCCTTCTATTCTATCCTATCCTACCCTATCCTTTTCTTTCCTTCTCTCTGTCCTTTCCTGTCCTATTCTCTCTATATTATATATCTTTCCTACCTATCCTGTCTGTCCTATCTATGGTTCCTGTATGCCCTTTTCTTTCCTGTCTATCCCATCTGAATCCTATCTAGCCCAGTCGCCCGCAGGATGGGCTAGTCGCTGATAGGGTAGTCACCTCCGGTGACGATACCTATCCTACAATATGTTGAGACTCTTTGGAGAGGACCCCATGGAGAAAAGCAAAAAAAAAAAACAATAAAAAAAAGTCCAGAGGTCTTGGGGATAGGGGGGTCTAGGCAAGAGTCTCAGAATATTGTTTTGTGTTGTTTTTTTTTCCGATGTTTTTTTTTTTGCTTTTCTCCTTAGGGTCCTCTCCGCAAGAGTCTCAAAGTATTGTGTTCTCTTGTTTGTTTGTTTGTTTTTGTTCAAGGTGTTTTTACTTTTTCCAAAGGAGCCATCCTTTTAAAGTCTCAAAACCGGTCTGTTTTTGTTGTTTTTAATGGGCACTCAAGACTTGAGAGGCTGCATACATATATCTATATCTATCTATATATATATATATAAGGTCACACACACCCCAGAATGTGGACAGGAAAAATAAAGGTTCTATACTGTAAATACCAGTAGAAAAGGCTAAAGGTAGATCATGGGGGGGTGCGTGACCATATACATATGTATATTATATATATTATATTTGTATACAGTATATATACATGTGTATTTAGACATAATAGTACCCCCTTGGAACCCAACAATACAGTACTTCCAAAACAGACCGGAATAATCCCTATAGAAATTAACATACCTACAAAACCTTACAAACTGTGGAAGCGTCGGCAGTCAGCATTCTTTTAGAAGCATAGGTTTTTGGGGGGATACCATAGTATATGTAATATATATGTGTGTGTGTATGTATATACTGTGTGTACATGTAAAGGCACTTATCTACATACTACCATTTCCTCCTATACCACCATCATCTCACGTATATATCCAATAGTAGTACATATGGCTGGTCAAAAAATCGACGGTCCCTGAATCCCCTATGCCTCTTTAGCACGGACCAGATCTTGCTCACAGTGGCCTGCGAAAGGAAGTTGAACGGCTCTGTAAAGTTGGAAATGCCCGGTATATATGACAGTAATTGGAAAAATGGAGGTCGAACCAACAACAATAGGGATTTTCTTGGGGATATACAATTCGGATATACAATTCGGATATACAATGGGATAAGAATAGGATTTACTCTTCAGTAATCACACCTGGCAATTGAAAATCCTATACAACTGGAGGTTTATATATATATATGGTAAAATCATCAAATAGTATATGTTTCGTTGCCATGCTTGGAGGCTAACCACTGCAATAATTAACCATCATGGATTGTTGGAATTTAGGAACCACTGGGACAAAGCCAAAGGTCCTCATGGACCCCGCAGTGCCTGCTGGATCATGTGGCTGGTCAGAGGTGGCTTTGGGGGAATCTCCACGTCTGGAAGGCTCCTGTTCGAAAACTTGCGAAGGCCTGGTTTGAATACACACTTGAAGAGGCTTTTGAACATAAACCCTAGGGTAAAACGTAGATGTGGAAAAGCTATGGTTTCCCTAGGAAAATAATCTACAAATGGTTGATTTCCCACATCTATGTTAGTTTACCCTACAAGTAGGGTATTCATTTGCGTTTGGATGTACACATACACATCTCAAGCAGTGTGCAAAAGATGTTGGGCAATTGATAGCACGGTATTTGACTGCACGACATAAAACAGAACATGTTTCCAAGGATCCTTTTAGTCAACAATTGGAAGCACTCAATCCCAACATCAACAATAACCAAGGCTAACCAAGGTCACGGGCTGTCACGAGCTGTCACGAACTGTCACGAGCTGTCACGAGCTGTCACGAGCTGTCCCGGGTTCCCCGTCCCAGCGGCAGATCTCACTGTGGACTGTTTTCGCAGTAGCTTCTTGAACCTCAGCCGGGTGAGCTGAACTTCACAAAGCTTGCCGAGACTAGAGAATGGCGACAAGTTGTCAACAAAGCTTGCTTCATGGAACTCTGAAATGTGCCATTTTTCCGAAATGAATCACTTCAAGCTCTTTGAAAATTTGGGGAAAAAGATCACCTGAATCTGGGGATGAGTGTCTTATCTTCGCCGTCCAAGGAGCTTCACAGTGAGCCGTGCAGTGACTCGTTTACCCATCTTTTTAAAGGCATCGCCTGGGGCGAGTTTTCGAGGTGGCCGGTGGCCGGTTGGACTGGTCATGTTGGACATCAGGTAGCCACGAAAATCATCTAACTGATGGAGCTTTTAATGGTGATTCAACCAACAAAAACAGGGATTCAACCAATGAGGATTAACCATGATTAACCTCTATAAATGGAGTTTTGTGGCTGGTAAAAACATCTATCGATGGGGGGATTTTCCAGTTCCATGTTTGATTACCGGAATTGATCAAATTTCGTGATTTTGCCGTAGTTCACCTGTAGCAAAGGTCGTTGTTCCGACGGGTTCTTCAAAGAACTGTGAGCGTAGAATTCAATCGCTATGCTGTGGAGAATAGGGGGCAGGACACCCCAATTTTGCATAATTGTGCGGTTTGCCTCGCCGCTTAATGCGGCATGCTCTTTACGAACATTTGCCGGGAATGGTTATTCGAAATGGATCAACGTGGCGGTTTCCCTCTGTTCATAACCATGATACAATATCGAAAACCTTGAACTCTCAATCTAATGAACCCCTGTGCTGGCAATTGGAAAAGGAAAATGTGGGTAAATTCTGGGTGTGATTGGGTGGTGAGAAAAGGCACTGCAACGCTTCCCCATCTGAGTTCCCCAACGTCTCCTGTTGCAGGGACTAGGGCCCTGCGTTTCCGAGCATCCAGAATGTTACATGGTTTGTTTACATGGGAAATACATGGTAATTACATGGCAATTCCATGGGAATCACATGGGAAATCTGTGTTTCTTCAGCCCAAGTTTTGCCCTGCCACAGGACCTGAGAGTGCGCTGCATTTCCTGGACTTTCAGGCGCATTTCCTTGGCGACGGAGGGGAAGTGCCAAAGAAGTTGTGAAGCCAAACAACCGTTGGTGGTATAATGGTACATTTATGGATAAAAATTGTATATTTATAATAAATTATCTGGTTGGTGTTTATAAAAATTGACCTACCCCCTTGAAAAATGATGGACTTCGTCAGATTGGATCGATTGGATCATCATCCCAACTAGAAGGGGGAAAATAAAATTCATGTTCCAAACCACCAACCAGCAAAAAACCGTTGGACAAATTGAGATCCACAGATTACGCAACCACCCTGTGTTTTTTTTGTTTTTCGTTTACAATATAAATTGTCTCATCAACATTGGCCATTTGGCCACCAAATCCACCATGTGAAGATTCATGTTCCCAAGAAAATCACCCACGAACATCAAGTCAGCAGGAATCCGAATCGATTCCAAAGGTCCCAAAATTGCCACCAGGCTTCGAATTGGCAGGTGTGCCGCTGGCTGCTCGTCAGCCGGCCTAGGCGGCCTAGACCCAAAAACTGGGGCTGAAAAAATGGTGGTTGAAGCACCAAAAGTGATGAGACCAGGAAAAAAAAGTATTTGATTATATATTTAACTACCAATGGATTGGACAAAAATAACAAATCCAGGGTACCACAGAATTTAAGGGCTTTCTGGGGTTCCTTATGGTTTACCACGTTTACCAATTCTAGGATGGGATTCATTTGACCATGTCACGGGATTGATAAGGAATGATAATGATATTTTGTTGCCCATTCACCATCTGGCTGATGTGAAGGACAAGTTTGAATCCATCAACCCCTGATGGACTTTCTATCATTCATTGATATTTCGGGTGTGGCGATTGCTATCATGGCTAAGGCCACGGAGAATGTCCTGGAGATTCCGGCGATTGCAACGTCCATTTGTGGATGTTCAGGGACCTATGGTTTATATGTGCCGGGATCACGGGCCACGAATCTTCGGATTCTCAGCCTGAAATTATTGTTCATAAAACCATAAATGTATCCTATTCCATGTTTATTGACAACATGGGTGTGACCCATGTTCCCAACTCAGTTCAACTGGCTGCCGCACTCACGGTCTGGTGGAAGTGGAGATTCTGGACCTTGTGACGTGGTCAGACACGGCTTTGGGGATCCCCAAAATGCTGGAAGTTCAACTGGTTTTTTTGGTAGTTTGATACCTGATGTATTGTTGCTTATTGGCTTTTACTATCATTGAATATGGCTCTTAAAGATTCCTGGATACCCAAAGTTGCTATTTCTCTCTGAGTGATGATAAACCATGGGATGGTGGCGTTTTGGGTGGTCTGTTTTTTGTCCGATGATTCGTTTCAAGCGCCGGCCTGGAACCTCCAAAAAAACTTCATCCCTCCCGTAACGATGAAGCTTTGATCTGTGGAAGGTTGGGGTTTGACCTGCAAAAACAGGGATTGAAGCTGTGATTTCACAGAGGTTTGACCTGTGAAAACCGCTGCAATTTTGAGATTCTACCGTTCTAGCCATACCAAAAATGGCCAAACCATCCCCAAGTCACCATGAACTTCTGGTAACCATCACCAAATGGTAGTTGTTTATGGTAGTGGCTTTCCCACATCGTCATCCAAACTCTTCCAGCGGATCTCAACCTGAGCCTCTGAGCCTGGGACGGTCAGAAGGTTCGCTCTCCGCTTTACCACTCGTCGGCTGATACTCCACAAGCATACTCGTCATATCCTCAGATCCCAGATCCAAGACTCCAGAATCGAAACACAAGCAAAGCTGGCATACATTTCAAAAAGATGCTGTGGACCACTTGGATATGGCACCGTAAGTGGTTTATAACCCCCATATCATATATCATATATATATATATTATATATATTATATATATATATAATATATTATATATATATATTATATATTATATATATATATATATTATATATATATTATATATATAACTGGGAATCCAGAGAAAAAGTAGGGGTAGTCCTAACATGGTTCTCCACTTGAACTCGCCGTGGCATGTTGACCATCCCCGCTTTCCGGAGCCCAGGGGCCGTCATCATCGTCGTGCTGCGCCGGCACTCCGGCGTGGGCTCCGAGGGGATCGTGCTGCAGTCCGAGAAGTCCTGGGGGTTCACCCCAGCTCCAGCAGTTTGTTTGGAAGTGGCTGGGAACCATAAATTTACCATTACCTATTAAAAATGGTGATTTACCATCTGGTGGTACCCCTATTTTGGTAAACCCAATTTTATACCATCTGGTTATTTGTTACATAGCCATGGAAAGATCCACCATGCTATTAATAGGTAATCCATCTATTTCTATGGGCCATCTATACCATGGCTATGTTAAATAACCAGAGGGTATACCAAAAAAAACGTTAAGCATATGGATCAGATGGTTTGCATATGGGGTTATAAAATGTTATAAAGCCGAGGAAGGATTACTACTTGGGCCAGTTCAGGAATCTTAATTGGTTGATAAAGCATTAGGCCATATCTAGGATGCACCCCCAAATGAACCAATCCAATACATTCCAAGGGGGTCTCGATTGGCTACACAATATTTCAGGGGACGTGGTGACTTTGGGTGAATAAAGCCACCCTTTTATGGAGAACAGAAATTCACCTTATCAATCCTTATCACCTTGGGTGGAGGGGAGGGGGTTACTATGGAAAATGACCAAGACTGGGGTGCATCATATTTGCTTCTCTGGTTTTTGGCATCGCAATTTTTAGCGGGTCTCCATGGCTGGGCTCAATCCCAATGTCAGCCTCCGAGCAAACAAATCCTACTTAGTCCTATAGTTCGTACTTTTTCCTGCTTCTGAACAAGGATCCCAATGTCGCAGCCAAACAAAAAGTGCAGCCAAACAAGTGCTAAACTTCAAGCTGTTGGAAAAGTTTTCAACGGGAAGCCAATGTTTTGTTGCAAAAATGTTCCCATTTTAGGGAAACCCTGGATGGCCCACGCGCCTCCCGACCCCTCTGTTTGAGCTCCTGGAACAGAAATAGCTTGGATGGCCTGCCAACCTCTGAAACACACACAGATGTGTATATATATATATATATATACATACTTACATATATATATATATACATATATACACATACTGTCTGTGCACATTTATAGGTGATGTTAGGTGTATTACTGGATTTAGTATATTTAATACAAATTATAGGCTTTTTGTTGGGTTTACCACATGGACTTTTCTCTTTTGCTGGGTCATTCAACCTGAGTAAGTTTGCAAAATCATGTGGCAATGGGCGTGTCTTCAAATGCTGTATACCCTGCACCCGTCCTCATGGATTGGAGGCTTTGCAACGGCATCCTGGCGATCGAACTTTGTGTCACTAGATGTGGTAAACTCACCCAATGCCAACCATCCATCCACCAACGACTGGGGCGAGTTAATCCCAAAAACTCTGTGATGAAATGAGACTTCCAGGTCCCTAAACCATCTAAACCCAGAAATCTTCTGCGAGATTCGGCTTCAAATAGCAAAACACTTCCGCCGCCCCAAAACTCGCCTACTCGGCGACCCATGTGGTCATGTATGGTTGTTGGTTTGCTGAGCCATCCAAAAAGCTTCCCATAAAACTTGTTGTGTGCGTCCCTCAATAAGGGGCTCTTCTGTGTCCATATGAAATCCTAGCTGATCCTAAGCCTGATCTGCATCTCTGGTGGCTTATCCATTCGTCCCAGGAACTCTATGACTCTATGGCTTTTTACCCTGAAAAAAACCCAGGGGTTCCTGTGAATTTTCCCATCAATTCTGGAATCACCTTGGGAAAAACTAAAGGCTTTCACACTCCAATTATGGAGATTGGATCATGTGGACCCTTGAAATTGGGGGGTGGTTTCTACATGGCCATTAAAATGGTGACCAGAACTATGGCGATCTCCCAGTTTTCTCAAAACACCCAGAAAATGGAAAAACCCTGCTCCTCCGCGGGCGACTCCACAGGTTCACTGACATCCTGATCTCTTTGGCAAGGTTCCATGTTCGAATATATATATATATATAGATCACTAGATAGATAGATAGATAGATAGATAGATAGATAGATCACTATATATGATTACATATAGTAACCCCCAAAACGATGGAAACGCGAACTATCACTCTTTCATTTCCGTGTCATGTTCTTGGGGGTTGCTATATATATAATGTAATTGCAGGAAAGAATTAGATCATAACTCCGGATCTAATTAGGATCCGGTCACAAAAAGACGCTATAGCCCGAATCCTTTTCTCGATATCTGGCACGTCCTGTCCGCCAGCACCCTTGGAGAAGCACCCCAGGCAACCAAGCCTGGGCACATGTCATGACCCAATGCCATAAACCATCCTCAAAATCACCAGAAATGCATGGTATATACGGTATATACACCATCGCCAAATGGTAGGTTTATGCCATTGGGTTTCCCAGATTATAATGTTTGAATCCCACCCGTTTCTGGTGGTTTTTGGGTATTTTCATTGGGTTGACCACATTATGGATCAAGGCCGATGAACGATTCGTCGGATGAACATCCAGCTGATTGTGTCTGCAGACAGGGCATCAACACCCCAAATTGCCATTTCTTCATGGGGAAAAATGATGATCAACCATCAAAATGTGTGTTGTACCCGATTTCAGACAAACCCAGGTGTACCAGCTGTTTTGATGTGAAAACCAGGCTCGTAGTACGAGGGTTTCGATCCACAGCAAAACAGGCACTGAGTTCTCTGAGTGCCCGGGCTTCAATTGCATCTTGGTGACACACTTCCGCGGCACACGCTGCACCGCACGGAAAGTCAAAAAGAAGATGTTTAAAGTACACGCAACACTTCCTACAAGGGTTTCAATCCAACCATCAATTCCGCCCCCAATCTGCCTTGCGGTTACGGTCTTTCAGAGATTTCTCATTTAGAGGACTGTTTCCAACTTGTGCCCGTTGGCTGAGCCAATCCGCAGGCAGCTGTCAATGCTGTTTTTGGTGGCGAATCAAGAAATCGCAACTCACCAAGCTGACACTACCTGACATAGATAACCTTGCTCAACATACTAAACATACTAAACATATCGAACATTCTAAACATCCTAACAAACTAAACATGCTAAACATACTAAACATCATTGACACACCTCTGCTGTTGGGTCTTTGGGGATGTCCAGACTTCCACCGAGTTTGTTCTGAAAATGCTCTCACCCTGAAGATATTCCCCTATGTTGTACCATTGTACCATTGTACCCCTATGGAGTTATATGGAGTTATATGGAGCTATATGGAGTATCCAATTTTTGTGATTCATTAAACCATTATACCCCTATCTTGTTCTAAGTTTCAGGGATTCTGTTACCAAATTGGAATTAGAAATGATTAGAATGACAGTATTTTCTGGACGCTGACCCAGCCAGTTGTTGCCTCCATTCTCCTCAGAAAAAATGTCTGGGCCCCCGGGCTCTTTTTCATGTCCTTCCAGATTCCATCATTCGCCAAATATTCAAGGCTCACCTTAAGGCCGATTCCAGATCCCCTTTGGATAGTCATGGCTGGGTGAGGCCGAACTCAATGAGGTTTAGGTTGCTGAGAAAATCATCCAACTATTGCTGAGGCATTTTCCAGGTCGGATTACACCAGGGTTAAAAGAAATGGGCTGTTGGAGATCTGTACGGATCTCTGTAGGTCGACCCAACATCATCTTGGTTCGGATGCATCAGTGCCACAAACCGCTTCTTTCGCGCAGTAGAATGCCAGGACTGGGCCAGTCCGCTAACTGAGAAAGGTTAAGGCTGGCGCATCTTTGACGCCAGACCCACTCCAGATTTCTGTGGCCAGCAGTTGAAACGCGTTTTCAAGCAACAGAAATCTGCGACTCTGCAACGACCAAGGGTCTTCGCCCCTGCCCGCACTCTCCGCTGCTCGCCTTTGTTTGCAGCTTGATCTCACCACAGGCAATGCGAGCACCCGCATTGCCAGTCACCTGACATGCGAAGGTCACCAAAATGAGGTCTTCCTGAATTTGTAGGGACAATACACTCTGGGAATCTATCATGGTTGGCATATCCCTGTGCCCCTAAATGGTCATTTTCCACCCTTCTGTGTCCACCAAACCTGCGGATAACCCGCCTTGGATGCCTTGCCATTCACCGGAGGTGGACCGGGTTGCGAGTTGTCGCCCCGTCCCAAATCGTCCGGGTCGGCGTGTACCATGACCTCGCCGAGGATTTCGGTGCTTTAAAAGGGCGGCTGATGTCATGCGGGGAAACTCCAGGGTGTTTTTTCCCGGTTGATTTGTTGGTTTATTCGGGGTGCCTGACTCTTGGATGCCATGGAAATTGGAAAAATTGGGATTGTTATGATCACTGACAGAATGGGAACATGTTTGGATGAAACCCCGGAACGACCTGCCGAAAGTATGGCTTGTCCAACTAGCTCGCTCCAAACATATGGGAAAAAATAATGTATTATCATGTATTATCCACCAAAATGATGAATGCATCCACCCTACTTTTTCAACCATCTACCCACATGGTGGGTTTATCGACCAACTCTTGTTTCTTCTTGATCTTTGTGCATGGACCTGGGTCATTGGTTCCAAGCAACACTGCGGCCCACCACAGAGAACTCTGCAGGCCCAATGATCTTTACGGCACGGGGGCCACACTCTCAACTACCCTGGGACTTGAGGGTGTCCCAAGCCTTGTCATGAATCTCTCATCCTGCAGACCAAAAAACTGGTCAAAAGGTTTTCGCCCAAATAAAGTTGTAAAGTCTCCAAGTGGGTCTGAAAATAAGAAATCCACTGATTTCCAGTTTGTTCCCTATAAAAAATGCCATAAAAATGCCATAACCATACCAGGCCATCATGCCCCATTTCCAACCCAACCGTCTTCGATCCCAGAAACTTGATGAGATGATCGTAAAGAACGCCACGGGCCACACCGTCTCAGCGCGAATTTACACCACGAAAAGCACAACAACTTCTGGTTCAAAGTCAAGAAAACCACTTACATGTACCCCGCAAGAGATATGAATTGCATGTATCTATAGAAATATATCCGTATTATGAATATATATATATAATTAATATAATTATATATATATATATCTACCATTGTTGCTTCTTTTTTTACATGCCATTGTTTTTAGTAGTCCTTTACTTTTCTACATCTTAGACAGGGGCTGCTATATCTCAAAACAGCTACAGTTGTGTCCATCAAAGCCCAAGCTCATGGCTGGAGTCTGCTTCGATGTTCCCCATGTCGCCCACATGCCTCTCCTGGGCTGCCCAGGACATCCTTCCACAAAAGTTTCTGGACATTAGCAGCCGCAATGATCCGGCCAAAAAAAAATAAAAATATCTAGAGTCATGACCTATTTACCATTATTTACCAGTGGTCTCGCTTCAATTTCGGGGGTCCTCGAATTCAAGCTAACCTTTCACGGATTTCACCATCCCTGACTTCACCCAGTGTCTTCATCATTGGGCCCACCATGCATCTTGTTGTAGGGATTGAAGTGCGGTCCTGCACCTCACACGAAAGTGACCGGTCGAAAACAATTCGAAAACCAGAACATGGAATCAGAATTCGCCCCAGAAATCAAATAGCTTCCATATGGTCCCATATGGAATGTATGAAATAGATCCAATACATTTTACCAGGCTTTCATTTGGATCCCATCTGGATATTCGGCTTGTACCAGGATTCCTACTATATCGGGGATGGGATTACTGCTGGCCAAGTAGCTGTTGCAACCATCGCTAAAGTCTGCCTCTCTCGGATGCCCGAAGGGCTGATGATCTACGTTTCTGCGGGTGTTTTTTTTTCCGTCGACGCGAAAATCTACTGGTATAACATGCTATAACATGGTATAACATGTTTTTTTTAACAACTTTTTGCACGTTTCTTAAAGCAGTCGCCAGGACGATTCTCGTTCCCGACCTTCTCGTGGACGTGGAAACCATGAAGGCCCGGGGTCATGCCCATGACCTCGTACTCGATCTTGCAGCGGTGCTCCGTCTCCTCGCAGTCGGAGCCAACTAAGTGGAGAGCCAACCAAAGGCCCAAGGATGGCCTGATGTTTCTAGACTCAAGTGACTCAAGTGACTCAAGTGACTGAAGCATCCCATCCCCCAATGACTCCAGTTTCCAAAAAGTTTGGGAGTTTGAGGCAGCCATCGTCCTGGGTAAAAGTGACTGTCCCAGTGCACCTTCCCGACACCTTAGCAGCGGCCTAGCTGACAGATGTTTCCATGGAGAGCCACAGGGAAAATCAATGGAATCCCATGTTTGCAAGAGACAAATGTAACGCGTTTTGTGTGAATGTCCCATGCGTGTTGAATTTTGTTGCTTGAACCCAATTGTTATCGTTGGTTCAGGAAAAATATCACATGTTCAGCCGATTAAAATCCCAATGTCCGTATGTTTGTTGGCTTAAATCCATGAATATCCTATTTGCACCTCAAAAATTCAGTTCTTACAGGTTATATTTGCTCATTTTCACCGCTTCAAAAGTCCGGTTTTAGGGGATTTTAGCTCCCATGTCTTCTCACCGGGACACTGGCCCGGCACCGGGACAAGCCTTTCCTTGTGGAGAGACCTCGCAGATTGCCACCTAAGTCTGTGGTCCAAAAAGACCATCCCCAAATGGTTTCCTGTTTATGGCAGGTGAATCCCACGAAACAACAACAACAACAACACAAAAGATCGGATCACATTTTGGTAGTAGATTTATATTTTACATATATTATATATATTTATCATATATATATATAGGGAGATATGGTGTAATATTTTTTAAAAAAAATGTTGGCTTTATTCAACACATATTGCCAATAATGAAAAATGATCAATGGATTGGTCACTTTGGGATATGTTATATTATGTTATATTCCCATCCCCCAACCTACAACTGGGGATGAAATGGAAAGGGGTCGGCTGGGGAATTGGTGAAATCAACGGGATTCGGGTGTAAATCCTCGGCAAGTTGCATTTTTGGTTGTCCCAATCAGGGCCTTTTTTGTTGTCACTTCGGGTGAAGTGTTGAGAGTTTCTAAGTGGGAGCAGTGCTAGAAACCTAGAAATCTTCGACCAAGTGACTGCCAGTGGCTGACAACTTGCGATGGCGCAATTCCCCATGGCGCCGAGGTTGGGACTTCCGCATCTAGCCGTAGAGCCAACAGGACACATCCACGACTCAACAGTTGTGGGGAATACCACACTGACAAAAACAACCATTCTTCGAGGTTCCCAATTTTGATCCCGTGAAACTGTCTAAAGATCCCTTGTGTTTGCGATGAAGCGATGGATTTTCCAAGGATCCCAAGACCAGGCTGCCACGGGGTCTGATCGTTCTGAGTTTCTTGCTGCCGACACAGGGAAGTTCATGATGTCCTTGGTGCGGGTATGTTTGCTGCACCAGATTGGAAACCTGCTTTTTGTAACATGAAACACCCCAGGATTTGTTGAAAAAAGTGATCGGAATTCCGGAGATCTCAGGATCATTTCTCAGAGAAATATCTCCATTTCTTCGCGGCCAAAGAGCTGTGGCTGTCGCGGCATTTTCGAAGACTTGGGGCACCAGGGTGTTGATCTCTGTGACACTCAAACGCTTGGTGTTGATGTAGGCCTGGTGGTTTGGAGTACTCAAAATGGAGATGTAGAACTCATGTAGGCCTGGTGACTTTTCACATCGTGATCATTATCATTGTTAATGAGTATACATAGTAACTATCATCAGTTCTTACATTGTTTATTGTTGTTTTTTGTGTGTGTTGATATTCATGGGATTTGTAATTCTTATTGGTCTGCGGTATTGTTGATGGTTTTGTTCGATACCACACATGATCATTGCTGCTATTGGTGTTATTAGTGTTACTATGTTTACGATTTACAATATGTTTATGTTTGTTGTTGTTGTTGTTGTTGTTGTTGCTGTTGTTGTTGTTGCTGTTGTTGTTGTAGTAGTTGTTGTTGTTGTTGTCGTCGATTGTGATAGTAATATACCAGTTGTTTGACGGTTGTTGTCATTTGAATATGATCAGTATATTGGTATATATATATATATATACTGTATATATATATATAGTTGGTAGATACCAAATGATATCTCAATGGTTTGACTATTAGAATATGATGTGTGGACATGAAGTTATTCTCTAATCGATATAGTAACCGTTGATGTTAGTACCAGTTCATAACTAAGCGTTAATCTATTTTTGTAATATATATATATATATATATTGTGCACTTATTGAAACCATTGACAGTGATATAAGATATTGGCATACTGAAAGTTATATAGTGACTAGAATAGGTTTACTTCTCCATCTCGAACTATAGATGATTGCTAACTAACAATAGTATGATTTAATGGGTATATAGTGTCTATTGACTAGTTGTATTTATCAACTGCTTAATCCCTATCATATACCAGCAATACTATATCTTAATTAGTTTGTATGAATCTAGCATCTATTGCTTAAATCATAATGTGGGCAAAGCAATGGCATAAACCATCCCCCAGTCATCACCATTTTTTAGGTGGGATTCAAACCATTCCCAGTCATGGGTGGTCTATGGCATTGTTTTACCCACATTATACCACCTTCTTTCTGTTCACATCAAGAAAAACTGGGATTTATGGATATTGACCCATAGCGACGGTTGATTTCATGGAAAATCTATCTACAAATGGATGATTTGAGGGTACCCCCATCTTAGGAAACCTCCATATAGTATCATTCTATAGAGGGCTATTATGGGTAAGATGATGATGGAATAGTGTATATATGGATGTTCGTCCCCTAGCAAAATGTATCGACAGCTATTGACCCATGGCTATTTCTGGGATATTAATGGGAGATTTACTGTGATTAAACATCCACATTATATTATCTATTATCTATTATCTATTATTATATAGTATCTACTGTTTATATATCCATTATATACAAAATAGATAATAATTATAATAGCTAATAATAGAAATATCATATTGGTAAGTTATATAAACAGTAGATAAGGTATATATATAGTATATCCAATATCTACTGTTTGTATATAATCTAGTATTATATATATATATATATTGTTTATCTATTGTTATCTACTGTTTGTATATAAAAATATATGGGTAAGGGTAAATACCTATAGATACCATTTTTAGGGGGATGAACATCCATTTACCAGCTATTTTGATGTTCACTAGGGGTACAAGGTTTTGACCCACTGCCATCGCAGCTCCAGCACCTGCACCGTGGCCGAACGCGTCGTCGCGCTCTGCAGGCGCCGCACACCGTCGTCCGCGTGGAAGGCCAAGCCGGCACGCTCCACTTCCTCAACGAAGAACGTGATGGGTTAATAAAGGGTTAATGACCATTAGTTAATGACAAATAATGGTAAAATAATGGTTAATAATAATGGTTACTAATGGCAAATAATGGTTAATTATAATGGTTAACTAAGGGTTAACATATATATATATAGCGACGGACTGAAACTTAGAATGCCGCCATGTTTGTTAAGATTTTTAACGGTGCCACTTAGAATGCCTTTTTTTTGGCCTCACTTAGAATGCCTCCATCGCTAAAACATT
>Ga0126342_10006771_pt1 | contig 20385 bp, 14 predicted proteins | sample Cyp1metagenome_FD_92528 | JGI IMG/M metagenome (GOLD analysis project Ga0126342, IMG submission 92528) | Coral microbial communities from Lord Howe Island, Old Settlement Bay, Australia - Cyphastrea 1 metagenome | ecosystem: Host-associated > Invertebrates > Cnidaria > Coral ...
CTGACATAGAATAGACCCCCTTAGCAGAATAATTAAAAATAGGCCCTAAAACTATTTATTCCAAATCAATTATTCCTGATGTGACATGCCCCCCTGGAATAATTACCCAAGGTAGGGGCCATGCAACCGGTATGTCAGCGAAAAATATCCCTTGGTTCCCTCCTTGGTTGCCTTGGTTGACCCAGCATCATACACACGTTCCCATGTCAAATTCGTATCCCATGAAACCATATGAAACCATTGTTCACCATATGAAACCGTTATTACCCCAAATTAATATGGCTATGAATTGGGTTGTACTAGCCATGTTCAGACAAACCCATGCTTGGATTTGTTTAACCCCAAAAAAATGGAACATGTTCCCCGAAAATCAGGTTTCCTAATGACTTAGTGAGTTTCCAATTCTGAAAAAAAAACTTCAGCAAATCAAAGCATGTACCATTATCCATCGGTTGAATCCCGCAAAAGTTGTGGTTCAATCCACCCAGCATTTCTGATGAAATTCCAGATTTGGAAGGTTTGTCATGCCAAAATTCTTGGATAGTCAAAGTCGCATCCCATGAGTTTTTCATGGTTGTTTCACCAATGTTTGATGGTCAAAAGCTTGGTTTCGATTCTCCTTTGGCACCTTACGGCACCTTGCATCGTTTCACCATGTTGGTCATGTTGCTTCAGTCACCTTTACTGGTTGGTGGTGCAATGTGCCCATCTTGAAAAATCTGAGTCAATGGGAAGGATGACATTTTCATTTCATTTCACGCTGCTGCAAGAGTCCTTGCTCGGTCGCATGCAGTGAGACGAGCTGCCTGGGGTTACTCTGTACAACGGAGGGAGCTATGTATAGTAGTCCGGTTGAACCACGTCCTCCGCAACAAAATCTTTCACCACCAGGTCAGCAAAATCGTCCGGGAGGGTGGCCTCTGGACGCGGCAGGAAAGTGGCCTGTACAAAATCGGCAATGGCATCGGAGATGGCACGGTTGAGCCCAGGTGGGTATACCTTTCCACGCGCCGTCTTGAAGGCTCCATCACTTTCCTGTCCCGCCAGGGCCTCGTGGGACGCCGATCCATGGTGGCATCTGCCCATGCGTCCTGTACCAAGGATGGCGTGTCGCAGTGTTGGCAATCTCAAGTGGATGATGGTGGTGGGCTTTTTGGCCCTACAACCAAAGATGCACTGATCGAAGCTGGTAACCCCGACTGCTGCCAGGGTCTTCAACAGTCTCATTGGCAAGCTCGTCCAAACACTTGATGGATCCCGGTGAGCCGCCCACAGCGGGTACTGAGGGTGCTCGATGAAGGCACATCCTCCTGTCATGGCAAGCAGGAGGAAGACGTCGACAATGAATCTCATGAGGCGGGACCCAATGAGGACTTGCCTCCATGCTCTGACCGGTATGTTGGGAATACCGTTGGGCCATTTGCCGGATCTAACCGGGGGGGGGCCCCCCTCGAGTAGCCGGGCAGCCGAGTAAGACTCACAAGGGGGGCCCCCTCCCGCCTCGCACACAAGTCCTGATTGGATGCGGTCCATCCACCATGCCAGGGAGGCCGAGGAGGCTAAATCGCCTCTTTCCCTTTGCAAGCACATGTCTACTGAGAGCACAAAGATCTGATGGCCCTGCGGGAAAACATGATGTTCCAACAGATCATGCAGGTCTGCTTGGCGGCGAAATCCTGAGTAAAAATGTACAAACACTTGTGCTCGGATGTGGAGACGGGCGGTCTCTCTTGCCAGACCACGCAGTGAAAATCGACCGTCTCCATGGTTGAACCCAGCCGTAGATTGGAAAACAAAGGATGGCATGTCATCAGCAAACAAAACGACCCTAGGTGCACTGGTTTCTGCCTTGGTGACAGAGTGCCCTTGGAGGTTCTCATACCCGGAGCCAACTAAGGGGACCCGTGCTGTCCATTTTGCCAGCATCGCAGAGGCCTCTGGCGTGCCAGCAGGGGGCAAACAGGGACCATAGAGCTTCCGTCTGGGCTCTAATGCCTTTGCAGCTCCCCAGCCTTGAGCTCGTAGGACGAGCGTGATCTCGTGGTCACTTGCATCCAAGGCGATCACCTGCTCATCCGGAAGCGGTGGGAAACATGCCTGAAGTGTTTGAAGACATTCAGCCGCGTCTCGGAGGTGCTCTATGAGCCTTTTCCTGGTGGCGAAGGCTTTGGCACATGCATTGCAGATGGTGTCTACGGCGTAGAACTTGACTAGCCTTCGATAGCCGTGCGCTCGGCCTGCATGGGTGGCCAGGGCACGCTTGGATGCAAATGCCTTCTGGCATTGGTCACAAATCCAGGTCTCAGCTTGGGTGGATTGCTTGCATGGTATGACCCCCCCAGCGGTCTCAAATCTTCCCTGGAAGTCTCTCAGCCAGACATTTTCTTCTGCCGTGGCCTGCCTGAACTTGAGACAGCCTTTGGCTGCTGTCTTGAGTCTGCCTTTCCAGCTGGCGTCCAAGGCAATGTAGGTCAGCCATGCCTGGAGGTCGGCTGAATCTTCAGGGGCACCAGGGACTTGGTAGAACTGCAAAAACCACTGAAAAGATGCCTGACACTGCGCCAGCCAGCTACAGGGGAATTCTTTGGCGTGAAATAGCAAATTCCACAACCCCTGTGGACAGTAGGCAAGCAAACGCTTGAGGTAGCGTAGCCGGGCAATTTGCAGTTGGTCCGACGGCGGCAGAATGCCGGACAGCGCAAACAGGTCAACCGTGTCAATTTTGAGTGGAGAGAGCCCTTTGAGCAAGTGCTTGGCCATGAGGCCAATCGGTTTGCGGAGTTTTTGCTGCCAGTGCGCAATGTGGTCCTCTGTAATGCCTGTCCAAGTGTGGGCATTGTACATAAGGCGGGACATGCTGAGGGACTGAAAGGCAATGGTTTTGGCTTTCATCCCAACATACTTCTTGTGATAGAAGGTGCGGGCCAAACAACCCCAGCTTTGAAGGGCAAGTGAGGCACGGTGTGCAATTTCCCTCTGGTGGCTACCGCCCATTTGCATCCAGGAGCCAAGGTGTTTATAAGAGTGTGAGACTCGTAGCTCAAAGTGGTGATCCATGGTGTCCCAAATGAGCCATTGACCTTGGTCGTGCAAACGTTCTTTGAGAGCCCGTGAACCTTTTCCGATGATGTCCCACAAGACTTCCGTCTTGCCTTTGCTGAAATTGACATCAAGCCCACGGGTAGAGGCTGCATTATGAAAGGCTTCGACAACAAGCTGGATGGTGCTTTCAACTTCCTGGAGCGACTCGGCATGGATGGCAATGGCAGCATCGTCCACAAAGGACACATCAAAATAGGCGCACGTTGGGACCACTTTAGCGTCCATGAAAGATTCACAGTTCTGGGGGGAGCCGATCCAGACCGCACTGGAGGTGCTCTGGATTTGCGTGTGCATGTCTTTGAGGACCAGTCGCATGATCAGGTTAAACAACAGGTCTCCCAGGGGATCTCCTGGGCGGGTACCCCTGGTAGTGCAGCAGACCTCTGGGACACCATCAACCGTGAAAAAGGTATTAGACATGCAGTCATGGATCAATTGCTCTGTGTGCTGGGACACTCCCAGAATAGCATGGTCCTTGTCAGCCTGGGTGAGCCATGCTTCAATCCTTGCTTTGGGAACGCCCCAGGCCCCAAGAGCTTCAACGAGCGGTGCTGCACCAAGGGGCTGCGCAGTCAAAGCCTGTCTGAGCACTGAATAAAATGCTGCCCTGAAGTCAAAGAACACAATTGCCGAGGGGAGCTTGTTCTTCCGACACCAAAATTGATGCGCCTCTAGCATGTGATGGGCTATGTCGGTGCCCATGGATTTCCTTCCACCAAATTGCATGAGGTCCATGCCATCATTCCATGGGCCTTCAAGCTGCTGGCGCAGCATGCGATGGTAGAGTTTGGAGGTGTGATCAGAGATGTAGATGGCGCGGTAGGCAGCAGGATCAGACGTGGAGTCTTTTCCCTTATACAAGGGTACCAGCCGTACCCCCTTCCATGTGCTCGGTTCTTTTCCATGTGCAACTGTTTTGGTAGTGATGGTTGAGAGCTGTTTGGAAAAAACGCTTCCTCCTGCCTTGAGGATGCATGGTGTCAGGCCATTTGGGCCTGGAGCCCTGCCCCTTTTCAGTTTGGCCACTGCAGCTTGCAGTTGCCAGTCCGACGGAAAGGTGGCTGCTTCTTGGATGTCACGATCCAGGCAAGGGGCCTTGGAATCCGCATCTCTGAGGGCAACCCAACTGAGCGGTAGCCCCGCTTCGGTTTTGGCAAATTGCTGGAGCCACAGCTGTTGTTGCTGAGCAAAAGCGGTGACCGTATTGCCTTGGGGGGTTTTAAGCATGGGCAATGGTCTGGCTCGCAATGGGGATTTGTGTCTACGACATCCCAATCTGACCAGCATCTTGAACATTTGTTTGTGGTCGGAGAGATTTCCGGCATCCTGTAGGTGCACAAGGATCTGGTCAAACATGACTTGAAGGTCATTGGTCACCAGTCGGCGCACTGTCCTCTCTACAATTTTGAGCTCTTCTTTGAAGACCGGATCTGTCATGAGCTCCCAAGCACGGCCACAATCCAACATGTGCCTTTTGAATGCAATGGTTTCAAGTGTCTGCTTGGCCAATGTGGGCCTCCTCTTAGAGCCTAGCTTCTTGGTGAAGAACTGCTTTGCAAGCTGTAACAGCTGCTGTTCATAGAGCGCACAATGGGCATCAACCTTAACCTCCCATGGAGGGAGGGGGAGTGTGGCTAATGCTGCCTGAAATGCATTGCATCGATCCGGGTCCAGCAGTGCCAGATCGTCCCAACGGTGCTTGTCTGCCGGTGCCGCATTAGGGAGCCACCCCTCCAGTTGCATCGTGGCTGGGATATGGTCCTCGTGGGTGAAAGTGCCATCATAGGAGGTCCATGTGCTGGATTTGTCAACCATCGCAAAGAGCTTGGCGCTAAGCAGGACATAGTCCAGCCTCATGCGTTTGCCGGAAGAGTGGGTCCAGGTGAATGATGGCCCACTATGCAGGGCAGCAAAAGTTGCTGGGACAAACAGCTGGTGCTCACAAAGAAAGTCTTCAAAAATCAAGCTCTGGGCGGTGGTGGCATCTGATTGATGGGTCTGAAAGTATTCGGTGGTGGTAGATGCCAGGGTGGCATTTGCATCTACAAAAACACAGATCAAATCCGTGGCAACAGCGTGGTGCCAGATGTTGGCTGTGTCCGACCACCACTGTCGGATTTCCTCAATTGGGGCCTTGGCATCCCCATTAGCTTTGCCGAGGCATGGCGCATGCAACACAACTGCAGTCATGTGGAAATGGGCACACTCAATTTTGACAAACAGTCTACGAGGGTCAGCAAAGGCTACCACACATTGACAGTCGGCAAAAGTCACTTGGGATCCATCTGCATTGTGAAGGAAGGGCAGGCTCCGGTTGAGCCACAGTTCACATCCTGAACGTTCAGAGTTTTTTCCTGCGCCGCCTGAGGAGAGGATGGTGTAATGCTCTGAGCGATATTGGCCCTCATGGGTCCGAGTTTCTTGAAGCCCTGCAATATGGACAGCTCCAGCATGCAGCTGGTGGTCCAGCCTCATGGTACGGGCCCCTTTTCTCCTGCCTACTTCGATTTGGCTGTCCGTGCGATCCAAGGCCAAAACATTGATGGTAGCCATGTGGCAGTGGAATTTTGCATGGCTGGGTGCAGGGACCAGATGATCCTTGGGTAGAACAATGTCTCTGTTTGACTCCGGGAACTGCCAAACTGACTCTTGTACTTCATTAGGGAGGCACTGCAGAAAAGACAGGGGCATCTGTTGAGTCCAGGTCCACTCAAGGTCATGCGTCTCCTGGGCAAGCAAGTGCAGGTCACCAAAAGAAACCGGTGGGAACTCATCCGGAGCTTGCAGGACGTGCTTTGCCATGGAGTCTGCCAGATCATTCCAAGGATCATGCGTGTGGCCCCTGACTTCATGGATGGCGACTTCTGGGGGCATCCACGCAGCCAATACTCGGCACAACTTGGCCAGGCGGGGATTCGAGACCGTAGTGACTAATTCCTGCGCAATCAATCGGCTGAGGGACAGATCTGGACGAATGTGGACCGGGCATGTAAATTGAAACTGGAGGACTGCAGCTAAGGCCGCAAGCAAGGCGGATAGCTCTGCGGCAATATTATCAACTGTATGGGCACCAATCCACAGAGGGTGGTGTGAGTTGACAATGACTGGGCCTGCTAGAGTGCCAAGCAAACGTGGGGATTGACCAGAGTAGACTACCACAACAATGCTCCATCCGGCTCCAATGGCGGACGTGGCTCCATCAACATACACCTCAACGAGCTCATAAGGTCCAAGCTGGGCTTCCATAGCTTGAAAAATGGCGTTGGAGGTTGGTGTAGTGAGCTGCAAGTCCTTGGGGACAGGCGCAAGCTTGAGATGCAGGCTGTCTGCGACTTGCTGGCTCCAGTTGGGTGAAACCGTCCATGCAATGGCTGATGCATCATCCTGCCATTTTTGCTTCGGCGTAGTCCTGACTAGGGGCAACACCGCATCAAGAGACAGCGTGACTGGGAAACCTGGACATGGAACACTGACCGAGGCCGGTAGTGGAGTGCCCAAACTAAACTCGCCAACGCCTGGGACAGCGCCACCATGGCTGCCAATATGCGGTGGGGCCCAAGGTTTGCTCGGTGGCGCCTGATGATCCCAGATTGAAATATTGTATGGAAGCGGATACACATGCCTGTGTAGTGCTACAACCAGCGCATGACCATCAATCAATGGGAGCTGCCGGTCAGGTAACAGCTCATCCTCTCCAACCCAAACTGCACATTCATTGATCGGCTGCTGGCATACTGTCTCATGATAAGCGAGGGCCAGCACCGTTTGGAAAGCCACGGGCGTAGGGGCCATGGTGGCATGCCTGGTAACCGGCACATTTGGTGTGCCCGAGTCAAAACAGGAAATCAAAACTGACCTGAACTGTGGAATGGGCTGTTGGACAATGAGGATGTGCGCCGCAATGTGAGCAGGCATATCGGCTGGGGCAGGTTGCACAAGGTGCAATTGCATGATATGCTGTGGCGCCACGGCATCATTCCAGGCACTGCGCATACGTTGAATCCAATTCCTTGGGTTGTTATCAAGCAGGACCATCCTGGGTTGGAAACACTGCGGGAATCTCACATGATCCAAGTACCAGGTAACCACCGGCACCCATGCAGTTAATGCAGGTGGCTGCAGGAGTGAAATTGGCTGCCACAAGGCTTGCAGGGCGGTAAAAAAGGCCAAAGCAAGTGTCGGCTCAAGGTATGTGTCTGGCGCATTGGGAAAAACTGCCACTGACAAAGGCATATTATGTTCCACCGGAAATTGACCAGAGCTACCAGGGCCCATGTGGGTTTTCGGACAGTTGGCAATGTGAGTGTGCAACCGTGCGATCTTTCTACGGATGGCCTTGAAACCTAGTTGGATGTGCGCAACCTCATCACCTAGTGCAGCATTTAGGTCATCTCGGCGGTATGCTTGGATGTCAAACCAAAACCCGTTGCGGACCGGGTACGTGGATCCGTCCTGAAGCGTGGCCTGGCCCTGAGTGGTCTCAATTCGTAGCATGTGGGCTCTGGGATTGGAGGGGTGAGTAACACCTGAAATGAAAGCCAACTGTTCAAGGGAGGTCTGGGCATCCAACATAGCACAAATGAACTGGACATGCCATGGATCATCAGGTTGTGTCACTGTCAGCAGTGCGGCTCTCCACAACGGATTGGGTCGTTGCAACAAGATCACGTGCGCTTCGGGCTCCATGGTTTGTCCGGGTGGGTTGGGCATGACCACAAAGAGGTAAACAGGGAACCTGATGTCTAACATCTCTCTCCAGCGCTCGATGATTTCATGGTGCCATGCATGTTGATGTGGACTCAGGCTGACAGTGCGGAAGTCCTCCGTGCGGGTCCTGGTGTCTGAATTAAGGTACCATGAATGCACCTGCAATGATGAGCGACTGACAATGCATGATTCTGGGGTCCTCCTCAGTTGCCACAGGAGGGTGGCTCTAAACTCCGAGAGGTCGGCAGGCGCCATTCGATGATCAAAGGGTATTGCCTGGGCGCTGTCTGCTGGAGCAGCTGCGGTAGGAACCCCAAGACCAATCAGGCCACGTTGCATCATATCCACCTGATCAGGCTGGTCCTCCTGCAGAGGGCCTGCACTAGCTGATGCCAACCCAGGCGCGAATCCGGTTGGCTCAGGAGGAGGGGGTGCAATCGACAGCACTGCACTAATACCAGAGAAGATTTCTTCAGGCTCGTGCATGTGAAACCGAAGCAAACCTGAATGCATGTTGCAAGGCCTGAAATCACACTGCAACTGAAACCCGTGCTTGAGGATCATGTCCCTGGTACAAATCCGAGAGGGAGACGATTCAACTCTTTGAAATAGTCCTACACGAGTCCCTCCCAAAAAAATCGCAGTGAAATGGATGGCAACAAGTTGGGGGGAGAACCCTTGTTCCAAGATGACATGAACAGCAGTCCGGGGATGTGCATGATACGGCGGGTTAGGCAACACATTGACCACTCGCATGGGTTGGTGGCGGTGGATCCTGTCCATCCATACGTTGCACAAATCTGCGTACCACAACTCTTGGACTGCATCAAGTTCAACGATTCTCGGCGCAAGACATTCTGGGTGGGTGTCATGGTGAACATACCACACTTCAACTTGCATAACAGGGCCAGTCTCCCGATGGACAACTGTGGCTAATTCATCAAACAGATTTGAAAGGTGAAGTCTCCAAGCAGGTCTGGGCGGTGGCTGCTGTGGTTGAGCTGCTTGGGCTGATGGGATTTGGACCGGATAGACCGGAGGTCCTGTCTCCTGTTCCTCTGAGCACTTGTGCTGTACAGGTTGGGAGTTGCAAACATGGTCGATGTTGACATTCGAGAGATCATCTGCGTTGACTACCACTGAAACCTGCTGTACATCTGAGGCCTGTCCGGTGGACAGCTCCGCCTGCTGGTTGGCCACTGTGGGGGCCAACTCTGCTGTCTGCAAGCTAGGCTTAGGCGTGAAAAAGGCAGTGATCTTCTGCTGACCTGGGTCGGGAGCAGGCTTAGCGGTTTTTTTGGTTGTTTCTGTTTTTTTGGGGAAAAAATAGCCAAGGGTTGATTGGACCTTGGCCTTGGCTTGCATGGTGGGCTGAGGGTCGCCTGACTGTCGATCTTGGCAGCATGAGGAAAGCGGGACACACCTCGCTGTGTTTTCACATGGCTGCGCAGGCTGGCGCAGTTTGCCTGACTCAGCAATCGTGACCTCAGCATGTTGCAAGGAGGGATGATGGTCCAGTTGCGCATCCACAGTCTTGTCAACATCAGGCAGTTGGTCTACCACGGACAGCCGCTTGGAGCATTGAGCAGAGGTCTCCAAAATGGTGGTCTCAGAGTGGTCTGTCTGGCACTGTTCGGATTGGGGTACTGGAGGATGCATGCTTTGTACCTGATCCGGCAGTGTTATGTTTCTACAGCACCAACGGAGCCTTTGCTTGACAACTGAGGCAACCACTTTTTTGGAAGCGTAAAGCTGCGCAAGGAAAGTATCATCATCGGACCAATCCATGGGTTCACTCATGAAATCCATCATGGCATCGGTGGTACCATCATGGTGAAGGGTACCAGCAGCAAGCTGCGTATCGACCTGGTGGCCATACGGGAAAGGCACATCGACCGTCGCATAGGAGCCATGGCTGACCGGTCTGGGGTCAGTTTGGGTCAAAGGCCAAAGCAGACCATCAAGGCTTACCGCACAACCTTCCTGCAGGAACTCACAGTAATGGTACACCGCAGCCTTAAATAGGATTTGTTGACGGGTAACCTGATGTGTGACTCTGTGAATGCCTCTAACAAGAGTGGGGCGATCAAGAACACCGGCAGCATTCGGATGGTGGTGATAGTTGACATCGATCATGATGAGTCTGTCGGTTGAATGCAAATCAACATCGCCTACCCTTTGGACAATTGCTGGAATCGCCAATTCAGGAAAGCCATCCGGGGGCGTAGGCATGATGTGCAACGCTTCAATGCAGTTAAACGGGACTTGGAGTGCAGTGGCTAACGCATGGGTTGGCTGGGCAAGCTGTGCATTAACCAGTTCAACTACTACCTCAATGCCATTCATTTGGAAAACATGCAGCGGCGTCATGAAAGCTGGATTGACGGTTGCATTACCTTGGTGAATGGCTGGGGTCCGAGGGGGAGGGACATCAAAAACTGGGCCCACAGAGGCTACGTCAGTGGATGAGCCTGCCTGTGAACTCGAAGCTGCTGTCAACCGCCTTGGGAGTGCTCTGATTTGAACCTGAAAGCCATCGCCGTGGGACATGTCATGTTGAGGTCGCATGGTGTAAGGGATCTCATTCCATCCAAAGGTGACTGTACACTCTTGGTATCTGCAAAGCTGGGCTGCATCAGCAGCCTGTGCAATGTCAAATCCACTGACACGGGGTTCGAAAGAAGCCGCAACGGAGAAGGTGTCAAATGACCCTTGCATGTTGGACATGACCGTGACCAGACCTGCAAACCGATCAAGTTGAAGGGATTGAGAAACAATCACATCAAAAACAACGTAGCTATTGGCAAGTCCCCTGGGAGGATCAGGATGTATAATGGTCACATCAAACCATTCATCGGGATTGATTTGGTCCACCCAGATGGAACTGAATTGTTGCTCCCATCCAGTGGGGGGGCCTACCAGCTGCAAGTTCCGGGGGGCCGTCCATCTACGGATGGTGGCATGGTCAATGTACCATGTGCGAAGCAGGACGTCAAAATCTCCGCTGTGAATGTCAAAGCCAAGTCTGATGAGGCGGTTTGACAAATCTACTACAAACGCCGGAGGGATCTGCTGTGGAGGTCCCTGTCCATTTTGGTCATTGGCGTCTTGCTGTTGCCCTGCAGGAACACTAGCAGCAAAATCCTGGATGGGACTTTCATGGTCCAGGCGGCACTGTTGCCCAAAGACATTGCTTTGGGAGAAACGCTGGATATCGGAACGGCTGCTTTTCTGTACACGGAGTCTGCGTGGATGGTACTGTGGTCTGACTCGGATGCATGATGCAGTAGGCTGGGAACTCATTCTTCCATCTGGAGGAAAAAATGGAACACTTGCAGGACCAGGCAACGCATGTCTGGGAGGGGCAAAATTGCTGCAGGTGTCAAAATGAGATTGGACTGCAAGGCCTACATCTACTGTCGGATCACTGGGTCCAGCCAAAATCTTGCCAAGGGCCTGTGAGCTCAAAACTTTTGCTGGCACAGGCGTCTTTGCAGGCAGCTCGGGTGAGCCCTGGGTTGAGAGTTGCAGCGCAGGGAAATCTGCTGGTACTGTGCTAAAACAAATCCCAGGTTCAGATCCATGTATTGGCAATGACTTCAAGACCAAACCAGACTGTACAGTGGAGGCACGTGCCGTCTGAATTGGTGGATCAAGCATATCAACCTGCTCATCTACCTGGCCTATCAAAACATCCGGGTGCAAAACTGAAGGGCCGGCTGTTGCTGCAGGATCCTGAGTGTTGGCAGGAAAAGCGATTCGGTCATGTTCATGGCTCGTGGAAGGATCAACCGTGGCAACCTGGTGGACTAGACACTGGACTTCGCAGGGTCCTACTCGGGCGCAGGGATCAACAACATGAGCAAAATTGGGAACACAACCTCGTGGGGATACAATGGACCAAGGCTTGTCAGGCATATTGAGGGATTGCATTGGAATGGTGATTTGAAAAAAGACTGAGCTTCGTCTAGTCCAATGTACAAATCAACATCATCCTTGAAGGTAACACGCCTGTGGGATCGATTGGACCTAGGACCAATAGGATCACAGAATTGCTGGGAAAACACAGGCTGGTGCACACTTGGCTGGGCTAGCATGAATTCAGCAGCAAGGTGAAACGCCCTGTCCTGTGCTGTCCATTCATCGATGAAATCTTTTTCTGCCAAAACTGATTGCTGCCATTTGCAGGTACGGGTGGATGTTTCAAACTGTTCCAAGACATAACCATTCGAAATGGCAACATGCTCGGCAGCAAGAAAATCATCAATCAAAACTGGGGATATGTCACCTACCTGATTGGCATCACCATGGGAGTCATGAACATCACTGAAGGCTGGTAATGAATAACTTCGATTCAGGTCACGCTTCAAAAAATGAACAGAGCATTGATCAGGGTCAAAACTGGAGAACCGTGCTGGGCATGCTGGAGGGCCTGCTGGAATCCCCTTTCCAAACAAGGGCTGGTGAGCAATACAGGCTGTGGTTGTATTTACTCGCCCTCGCCAAAACCCGTGTTTGCCATGTCGCTGTCTTTGACCTTGGCATTTGGTGATGTGACCCTGGGCCTTTTCCGATGCTGGTCTTGCTGATCGACCTCTTGTTGCACCGCTTGCACTGCTTGTGAGTGCAAGGCCTGTAGATTGTTGGCGAGGTCCTTGAAGCTCGCAGCAATTTGTTGGCCAGCGGTGGACTCTGGTTCCTTTGTTGTGGAATCCTCCGCATCGCTGATGGTTGCTGCATCTTCCTTTGGAGCCAGACCTGCCGCCAACTGCGAGTTGCTGAGGTTCTCCTTCGCAATCACCAGGTTTTCTTGGGCCACTTTCAACCTCTCCATGAGTTCCTTTTCCTGGGTCATGAATTGGTTTGTGTAAGCTGTCCATTGTTGAACTGAATGCGAGAGGAAATTTTTCCAAGCAACATGCATATTGAGGCGTGCAGCATGTGCATCTGCGATTTCTCTCTTTGCTCTTCCGTGTTGGGAGACGGCAGCATGAAGCTGTTTCGTCTCTTCCTGGCCAGAGCGGATGGACACATCCTTCATCATCGCTTGGACGTCCTCCGGAAGAGCATCCTGGTGCTTGCGCAGGACTGCTACCAGGGATCTCATCTGTTTGTCTTTGTCCTCCTTGACTTCCAGTGGCCCAATAGCTGTCGATTGGGATGCATTGGAGCCCAAGGCTGGAGCAGCATTCAGGGATGCCAGCCAGGGTGGATCCACAGAGGGCAGTGCAGGCAGTGATTGCGGTCCATAGCTTGGCACTTCTGCTGTGGTCTTTCCCCTTCCCTTTCCTTTGGCATTTTGTTTGGCCTGGGGTCGACGTGACCTTCGGCGAGGAGACTGCCGTCTCCTGGGTGACTGGACCCATTGTTCTTGGGGCCACTCTTCTGCTTCCCATTGTTGCTGTGTACATTGAACTTGTCGATTGCTGGAGCGTCGCATGTAGGGAACGAAATCTGGATCTGCACATGTCTTCCATTGCTGTCCACATTGGGCACAATGTTGATGCCGCCCTGAGCAGAGGCGCTTGCATGGCAAGCATTTCCATGGTTCGAGGACCTCTGAAGCCATTTGTGCAGAGATCTGAGCCTGAAACGTAGGATCTCGTGAGTGGTGCCGACCCAGTGTATGGAGGACCTGCCTCAATCGGTGCACAGGAAGGATGTGAAAGCCTTTCCGGTGTAGATGCCAGAGATGTCGAGCCTTTGCCCGTCCACGTCGTTGGGCACGCCTTTGTGTGGGCGTAGCCGTGGCTGAGATTGCAGCAGTGGAAAATTTGCAGTGATCCGAACCCAAGACACTGAGTCACGTAATCGGAAACCAGGGTAAACGCAATGATAATGATGGCAAGGAATGACAAAACCGAGCACATTCACCTGTACAGTCTTCGCAGTACAATGTAGTGCACCAAAAATCAAACCTGAGCCAGTCAGATGTAGGGAGCTCACCCCAATGTATCACCAGAATCCAAATTGTATTGCAATGAAATCAAAAATGAGCCAGTGAAAAGGAACGGGAGCTCACCCCAATTGTAAATACCCAGGTGTTCGGCACACCTGCAGAGGCCAGAAAAATGGGCACCAGTCCAGCGCAAGGCGTAGTCCACCCAAAATTCAGTGTTCGGCACACTGCAGAGCCAGAGAAGTTGTAACACGATGTGGTCAAATGCCAAGTTGGACACACAAAAACCTGAAAGGCAAGCGCAAAGGGAAAAAATCGAACCAATGCCACCTGTATCCGGTTGATGCACACACCAACTGAGCAACCAAAAGTGTATTGCCTGTCCCCAAGTTGGTCAGCCGAGTGAACAGCAGTGAACAACAAAGGGAGGTGCAAGGTCGACAATGACCCGCGGGTACCGACAACGAAGCACCCACTTAGGTGATGGTCGAAAGGCAACGAAAGCGAGGGGCCACTTCGAACCAAAACCTTGGAAGGATGACATCCCATATATGAAATGGAAAATAATCCAGTCATGTTTGAAACCACCAACCAGCCATGTTTCACCATGTTTTTGATGCAACCACTCTCCAGTCGACTAAATCATCCAAGCGACTGGGCCATGGCTTCCATAGCTTTGTTAGCTTACCAAAGGATACCCGGCCTGGTAAACGTTTACAAAAAACCAAGGAAAAACACCGTTTTCAATGGGTAAATCCACTATAAATGGCCATTTTCAATAGCAAACTGTTAGCTTACCAAAGGATACATCCCAATCTTTCAGCACGTCTGATGGTCCATCACCCCATCAAACCGCCATCCGCCATTGCATCCCAGCCGCTGTGCGATCGTTGGGATTCTTGCAGCTTTTGCACTTGGACTCCTTCCCAGTGGCACAAGTGAACTTTGCCTCGGGCTCCGAGCCGAAACCGCGAAAAGAAACACTGGGTGATATCTGGAAATATACCCTCTGGTAAACGTTTACAATTTGCTATTGAAGCCATGGCCCATAGAAATAGTGGATTTACCCATCAAACATGGTGGATCTTTCCCATCAGTTTTTTTTATGTTTACCAGGCCGGGTACTGGCTATTTTTAGGGGATTCATGGGACCATCGATCCACGGCCGCCCGTGTCGATGGTAATACCAGCTGAGTATTTTCGTGAAACAGCTGGCTATTGGATGATGAACTGGTGGATTCGGATCCGATAGCCAGCTGTAATCATGATCGATCATCAGATCCCCATAAAATGATATAAAATGCTTGGTCTTGATCCGTTGGAAGCATTCATACTAAAGGATTCAAAAGGATACTATAACCCCGAAAAAAAAAAACATGGTTTGAACACTGCGCTCGTTTCTTAAACCCAGAGAATTTGGTTTAGGGCCTCAAAACTTGCGGGACTATAATAGGATACAATACGGAAACAATAGGGAGAGAATAAAACAATAGAATATTTAGTTGGAAAACATCGTTAAAATATCGTGAAATATACACAGTAGTACTGGTACATAAATATATAATAAAAATAGTGTGAATATACATTGCCAATCTTAGATACCCGGCAAAAAATGACATTTGTTTTGCTGGTTAGTAGATAATCACATTAATACCAAAAGACTAAAGGATTAAAGCTTATTAAAGTATCCATGTAAGATTGACCTAGTATGTATATATATATATATAAATATAAATATACATTGTCATTCGAAGCAATGGGAAGTTTCTATTGGATTTGCGGGTGCCACTTATTGGTCATAGGTCAAGGTACAAACTGTTTGTAGGATCACTCCACTTAGCAATACATGATTGCTATTGAAGATGGCTCATTTATAGTTAGCAATAGATGATTAGTAACCAAAGTTAGTTCACCAAGTTATAATTTGCCCTCTGGTAATGACTAACATAGCTACTGAAAATGGCCCGTTTATAGATGATTTAGCTATGAAAAGGCTGATTTTCCATAGCAATGTAAAAGTTTACCAGAGGTTAGTTCACCAATTAAAAAATCTAGTCGTCCGCAAGAAGATAGAACAGTAATTGATCACTCGTTGAGCTGGTTTTTACTGTTTTATCCTTTTAGGGTACACCAAAAAAATGTATGGGAGAACTCCAGTGTCAAATAGCTGGGATATTTCCTGTAGATCCCATATGAAAGGTGGATTGACCTTTATCGATGACCAATAAACTGATCACTTATCACTCATCATATGATGGAATTATAATGATCACCCATTATCACCCATGATATCAGATGATAACTTATCACCCATGATATTATCACCCATTATGATATTATAAATGATATTATGATCCATCTATGTTTAATGTGTTAACCCCTCTTTTGATGGCTATATCCAGCCATGAATCATAAGTAATCAACCGACAGGTCGTTCCGAACGGTCCATCAGCTTACATTCGCTGTATATAACGGGGTCCCATATCCCAACTTATGGAGGTTATTCATCCACATACTGCGATATAACATGATATAACCTATTAATTCTATTAATTACCAAAAAATAACATATCACCTTACCATACATACCATACATACCATACATACGGGATCATACGGGTAACATCCCAACTTCCGGTAGTTCGAGGTTGTGGAGGTTATATCCAAATATTACGCTCTGGTAAACTAACAGTTTGCTATTGAAAATAGCCGTAGAAACAGTGGATTTTCCCATTAAAATGGTGATTTTCCATAGTGGGTAATGGATAACAAACATTATCAACAGGGATAACTATTTATGGGATAACAACCTACTAAAAATGTATGGCATAATTCGGAATAATTAATGATGTTTTCAGAACCCCTGGTCGCACCTTTACATACTGCACCAAAAGGATGGGTTTTCAACCCATCCAAACAATGGGATGTTTACCACCTACTGTACCCTCTGGTAAACTAACATAGCTATAGAAAATCACCATTTTTAATGGGTAAATCCACTATAAATGACCATTTCCAATAGCTACGTTAGTCATTACCAGAGGGTATCAACTGGTGCCTTTACATCCAGGGCATCCGTCGGGCATCGATCCGTCGGGCGCCCGGGCATTGATGATCTCGAAACGTTCCCAGTTCCATCCGCTGGGGATGTCCTCCGCATTCTTCACGTTGCTGGCATCTGAGCCATCCTGCCGAAACGAAAAAAAAGGCGTCAACACGGGGTCAACAAGATGAAGAGTCTCACGGGCAAATGGAAGTAACAAACATGGTTTAACCATGTTTAACCCACAACAATGTCTGCCAAAATGTGGATTTGAGATGATTTGTCATCTGGTAATTTAGCACAGCGAAATGGAAAATGCCTATATTAGTAGGTAAATTAGCAAATTAAATGAGGATGTTCAATAGCCATGTCTATGTTATTTTACCAGAAGGTAATCAAGTTAAACTATGTTGAACAATGTTAGATGGGTATTTCAAACTATGTTGAACATAGCAATTAGTTTGATGGGTGTTTCATCGATGTTTCATTGGTATTTATGATCATCCACACTCTTGGAATGTGGATCAAAATTAGCAAATCGGAACAGTGGATGGTCTACCCTCTGGTAAACGTTTACATTTTGCATCATTTTGCTATGGAAAATCACAACTTTTAGTAGGTAAATCAACTATAAATGGGCCATTGTCAATAGCTATGTTAAATTACCAGAGGGCAAAATATAAATTGGTGAACTAACTTTGGTTACTAATCATCTATTGCTAACTATAAATGAGCCATCTTCAATAGCAAACTGTTATATAGTTTACCAGAGCCTAATACCAAAAATGACAAATTCTGTGCACCTGTGAGTACCCCAGTATCGACCAATTTTTGATCACATTTTTTCATGGTTAAATCCCCATAATTTGGGGTAAAACAATGCCATAGCCGCACCATCCCCCAGTCATCACCAATTTTGGTTGGTGGTATAAAGGAGTATTAACCATACCCAGTCATGGCTGGTAAAAATGACATTGTCTTACCCACAAGGAAAAAATATCATATTATATATATATATTATATTATATATATATATTATATATATATATTATATATATATATTATATTATATATATATTATATGATTCAGTATTACCCCCAGATTCTTCGCATTTTTCCCCACATGTTTCCATGGTTTTACCCACATCCCCCTTGTGACGACCTTGAATGGAGAAATCACACGATTCCCCGACCCTGAACACCCTCGGATACCTGAGAACAGAAGTCCCGTATTCCCATAACATGTTAATAAGTCGTCCAAAAAAAATCATCAATATACATCAATAAACCAGGGTTATAACTCCCTTGTAATGAACAATCAACCACAATGTTTCCATTCCATGATTGCTTTTAATGGTTTAACTTCATATTTTGATGGTAAAATCATGTTAAATCCCCTATAGTGGCATCCCCCCAAAAAGGAAAAGAAACAGGATGGTACTTGGATTATGATGATTATGGTTCCTCCATAATTTCAAGATTTAAAAAGTTTGTCTGAAAATAGGTCCCCCTAAATCCACTGGTTACTCTCTGGTAAACTAACATAGCTATGAAAAATCAATGAACATGTTCTAGTTCGCAAACTGTAAAAGTTTACCACTGGTTAATTATCAATCTTCCCTTTCAAAGTTGCCAGGGTCAAAAAAACTCGGTCCACCTGGCCTCTTTTAGGCGAATGAAACCTGATCGAAAATCGACCACCGGGGGGGCGACTTACACACAGGGTGGTGCCCCAGTTCGGAATCGCTAAGTTGGTGAACATAAGTCCAATAACTATGGTTTATATGCGATGTATCTATAGTTAATTGGATGATAACCCATTTATGATTGGGGGGCACCACCTTTCATGATTCACCATGCAGAAAGGTATGCCACGTGTGAAGAATGGCATGGCATGAAACCTGAATCAAATTTGGAAGACGATTTCCTGACAACAACACAATAATTTGGATGTAAACCACAAAAGAAAAACAACAACCTACATTTTTTGGTTCGTTGATCACCGGCTAAAACGTTGTATATGGCAGGCCAATCAAGTACAGTAGTTTAATCATGTTTAACAGCAAAATATCCGGAAAAAACATAATAATAAATTCCAACATACCATGTTTGGATCCAAAATACGAATCAAATCTTTAAATCCTGGTTGGTGGTTGACCTACCATCTTGAAAAATTGTCAATGGGAAGGATTATCCCATATATGAAATGGAAAATAAAAACCATCTTTGAAACCACACACCAGAATCGGGTTGTGTATGGACACAATCCATCCTGCGATCCAAGAAGCGGTTGTAGGTTGGACTGTGGAAGGCAAATTGGCCGCCCAAATGCACCACGGTAAAACGTTCATCGGTCCAGCCGCCTCCAGATGTGCGCAGCCAATGGGAAAACCCGGGAACCCTGGTGAACATCAAAAGGGTTGCTACGTGGATCGTCATTCCCAACTGAAATAACTATGGTGCAGTTAAAACATGTTAAAACCCTATGTTACTTGTAAATGGTTATAAATAGAATTATCATTCCATAAATGGGGTTATCACTGACTTATAACTGGTAAAGGGCATAACTCATATAGCAATTGATCCAAACCCCAACGTCAGCTGCAAGAACTGAAAACCCCCATGATTTGGGTGGATTCAGTCGTTTTTTGCGAACCTTGAAATACTGACCCCTGGTCACATGGTTAAACTATCAGCCAGTGATCTATCACCAATCGGTGGACCCAACATATAACCCATGATTGGTGGTTCGTACCCTTTGTTTTGATGCCTACCTTTTATCAACGAGTATTTTAATGTGAATATGTTTAAAAAAAAAACATATAAAAAATACCATTCCGTTTACATGTATATACATAAATATATTCAATATATATATATATATATACATACTTATATATATATGTATATACTGACATGTAATTCAAAAAATAAATAAATACGTTATATATATATATATATATACACCTACATACCTACATATACCGACATAATATGTATGCATGTGTGAATGTAAATACATATACATATATATATAGATATATATATATATATATATTTCATTATTGACATTTATATTCATGAAATTATGTAAAAATATAAATATATATATATATATATTTCTTCGTTGACATGTGTAAATATACATATATATAAACAATATATTCACATATACATATATATTTATTGACATATATATATATATATATGAATATACCTTGACTCTCCAATCGCCCTGTTTTTTTTGCCTTTAAAAAAAAACAGGTTTTGGAGAATAAAGCCTGTTTTTTGTATATTGCACCTTTTTTTTTGGTTTTAGAGGATAACCCCATTATTTATGGAAAAAAACAGGGCAAATGGAATAAGGCGTTAACATTCGATCATCATCCGCCATCATCCGCCACGAGTGGATCAAATCCGGGCTCGCTGGCTGTGATGACATGGCCTGGAAACCCAGTAACCACTTGTCAGTTGAGTGGGGAGGGAGAGAGAGAGAGAGAGAGAGAGAGATCGTGATGCCAGAATTACCATCTGGTTATTTAACATAGCCATGGAAAATCACCATTTTTAATAGGTAAACCCAGGTAAACCATCTATAAATGGGCAATTTTCCATGGCTATGTTAAATAACCAG
>Ga0126342_10006772_pt1 | contig 20385 bp, 19 predicted proteins | sample Cyp1metagenome_FD_92528 | JGI IMG/M metagenome (GOLD analysis project Ga0126342, IMG submission 92528) | Coral microbial communities from Lord Howe Island, Old Settlement Bay, Australia - Cyphastrea 1 metagenome | ecosystem: Host-associated > Invertebrates > Cnidaria > Coral ...
GTGTGTAAAAGCTTCTGTGTGTAAAAGCATCTGTCTGGAAAAGCCTCTGTGTGTAAAAGTCTCTGTGTGTAAAAGCACCTGTGTGTAGAAGCCTCTGTGTGTGAAAGCGTCTGTGTGTAAAAGCTTCTGCATGTAAAAAGCGTCTGTGTGTAAAAGTGTCTGTGTGTAAAAGCGTCTGTGTGTAAAAGGGTCTGTGTGTAAAAGCATCTGTGTGTAAAGGCGTCTGCGTGTAAAGCCTCTGTGTGTGAAAGTGTTTGTTTGTAAAAGCGTCTGTGTGTAAAAGCTTCTGTGTGTAAAAGCGTCTGTGTGTAAAGGAGTCTGTGCGTAAAAGCTTCTGCGTGTAAAGCCTTTGTGTGTGAAAGTGTTTGTGTGTAAAAGCGTCTGTGTGTAAAAGCGTCTGTGTGTAAAAGCTTCTGTGTGTAAAAGCGTCTGTGTGTAAAAGCGTTTGTGTGTAAAAGCGTCTGTGTGCAAAAGTCTCTGTGTAAAAGCGTCTGTGTGTAGAAGCGTTTGTGTGTAAAAGCGTCTGTGTGTAAAAGTCTCTGTGTAAAAGCCTCTGTGTGTAAAAGCCTCTGTGTGTGAAAGTGTGTGTGGGTGTGTGTGTGTAAAAGAAAAGCGTGTGTGCGTAAAAGCTTCTGTGGGTGAAAGCGTCCGTCTGTAAAAGTGTCTGTGTGTAGAAGCGTCTGTGTTTAAAATGTCATAAGTATACTCACTAGTGTGTCAAATGTCAGCACACATGTGACAATACTTCACTAGTGAAATGTCTGCAAACGTTTGCACAAAAAAAAGGTCCAATACCATAATGCAGTAAATGACACACGTTATCTCATTTTATTCTGGGAATATCCCACACAATCTATATTAAAAAAAAAAAAAGCTCGGTACCATGATGCCGTGTATGACACATGTTAATTCATTTTATGATGGAAAATCTCACATAAATGGCCCAAAAAAGCTCGGTACCATGATGCCGTGTATGACACATGTTATTTCATTTTATTATGGAAAATACCACATAAATGGCCCAAAAAAGATCTGTACCATGATGCTGTAAATCACACATGTGACACTTCACTAGTGAAATATCTGCAAACGTTTGCAACAGAGCTCGGTGCCATCATGTGCTTGATGTCAAAAACAGAATGTAAAAGCTTCTGTGTGTAAACGCGTCTGTGTGTAAACGCTTCTGTGTAAAAGCGTCTGTGTGTAAATGCGTCTGTGTGTAAAAGTGTCTGTGTGTAAAAGTGTCTGTATGTAAAAGTGTTTGCGTGTAAAAGTGTCTGCGTGTAAAAGTGTCTGTGTGTAAAAGCGTCTGTGTGTAAAAGCCTATGTGTGTAAAAGCGTCTAGTGTCTGTGTGTAAAACCTTCTGTGTGTAAAAGTTTCTGTGTGTAAAAGCGTCTGTGTGTAAAAGCGCCTGTGTGTAAAAGTCTCTGTATGTAAAAACTCCTGTGTGTAACAGCTTCTGTGCAAAAGCGTCTAAAAAGGTTCTGTGTGAAAAACAATAGGAAGGATACGATGCAAACTAGTACTTGTAATATATTTTCTTGATACTACTTGTCTCGTCTGCCTATAGTATATCTTTAATATATTGTCTTGTAATATAGTGTCTCAATACTAACAACAGAAGACCCTGTTTCTCTACGCTCTCGGGCCATCCGTCGTCTTGTTTCTAGCGGGTTCAGACACCAACATTAGAGATCGAGGGCTGTCTCACAAGTCCGGTCAAACCTTCAGCTGCGTGGCGGAGCCACCTCCTTTCCTTGGCTACTATTTGTCTACCTGTTTCAGAAAGCGACGTTAGAGATCAAGGGCTGTCTTCCAGAGAGCCTGGTGAATCTTCAGCTGGGTGGTGATCCGGTGTGGCGGAGCCACCTCCTTGGGAGCTGCTTCCTTGGCCCCAAATCTTTTGTTCTATAAGGTTAGCGACGTTAGAGATCGAGGGCGGGCTGTCTCCCACAGCTAGGTGTTCCGGTGTGGCGGGGCCACCTTGGGAGCTGCTTCCTTGGCTCCATTTTTTTTTCTACCGGGTTCAGACAGCGACGTTAGAGATCGAGGGCTGTCTCCCGCAGAGCCGGATGAAACCTTTAGCTGGGTGGTGTGTTGACACTTTTACGGGGGTCTCCTGAGGACGCCATGCTTCGGGACACGGGGGCGGCAGCCCTTAGCCCTTTAATCCGGGGATGCCTCACTGTGGCGTGGTACCCTGCAGCATATTAGCTACCCGGGGGCGTGCTTCTGCCGCCGACCCCCCCAAAATCCTATTTTGGACTTTTTGGATCTTTTTGGCGGATTTTTGTGCCAAGAGCCAAAACACTTTAATTTACAGTGTTTTTTGTGCCTTGGGCATGGAAGAAATACTTCTTGCAACAGGCTGAAAACTGCGGAAATACAGCGTTTTTGCTAGGCACTAGCCAAGAAACAATGTAAATATCCTGATTTTTGCTACCACAAGCCAAAAAAGAAAGTAAATACCGTGGTATACCGTGGTTTTGTGCTTCCGAGGCGCAAAGCACATCGGTATTTCCGGTGCCGTTTTGTTCCGAGAATTTCAAACAAACGTAAAAACACATAAAACACCACCTATTTGACAATTTTCGGCCACTTTGAGACTGAGAAAAAAGCTGCAGGGGTACTAACAACAACAACAACAACAACAACAACAACAACAACAACACCAACAACACCAACACCAACAGCAACAGCAACAGCAACAGCAACAGCAGCAGCAGCAACAACAGCAACAGCAACAACAACAACAACAACCACAACCACAACCACAACCACAACAACAGCAGCAGCAACAACAACGACAACGACAACAACAACAACAACCACAACCACAACCACAACAACAGCAACAGCAACAGCAGCAGCAGCAGCAGCAGCAACAACAACAACAACAGCAGCAGCAGCAGCAACAGCAACAGCAACAGCAACAGCAACAACAACAACAAGAAGAACAAGAACAAGAACAAGCACAAAAATGCGACAAAAATGCGACAAAAATGCGACAAAAAGATGTCCTGTCAGATGGTTACCAGCTGCGGTATGAAAAGAACATCACACTGTGCTCCGCGCCTGCGGGCACGCGCCGAGCACATGAACAACATTAACGCTCACACTACTATACATGACTCCCTTATGGCATCGCCGGTGTGCGAAGCTCTATAATAATCTAACTCTTGACAATGTCATAACTGGGTCTCAAGTCGATCTCAGATGATTGCAAATGACTTGGATCGCCAAGAACATGTGGTGATTTTACCATGCGGTGACCAAAAGCTGGAGCCTTGGATCTGTGACCCCCGACACAGACCAGCAGAGGTAGCAAGAGAAGTCCCACAATGACCTGGAAAAGCACCAGCCAACCAAGGCCAATCATCGTGGTCTGGCAGAGATCCTGGTCGCGCTGGCACTGGTACATGCTGGTACATGCTGGTACACTGGAGCCATTGCATCGCGACAAACCCTTGGTGCAGTCCACGGCTCCTGGCGCACGGCCCTATCATAGTATGGATACACATTCTGCGGAGAGAGGAGCAAGTTGCCTTGGCACGTGTCTCGAAGGATAGGATCCTAACTAACAGTGAAGATTCCGAGAGAAAAAAATCCTTTGCTCATCGAATTTCACCTGGTTGAATAGTTTGAATGTTTGAATCTCAAAGTTCTCAAAATATTTTGAAACCAAATGAGAAATCAACCTATCATCAACCTATCATCAAACTATCATCAAACTATCATCAAACTATCATCAAACTATCATATCCTGAGGGTTTTGTGCTGCAACTTCGCCGTTTTGGGCGTTGATATGTCGAGTCTCCAAAGTGCAAAGACGCCTGAGCAGTGGCTGCGCCCTTCTCCAACTCTTCAAGACCCCTCCAAGAACACAAGGCCTCGACCTGGGATCAAGGCGAATTCTTCCCAGAAAAATGTCTTAAATTTTCTCTAAAAATGGTGAACATAACTACATATAACTACAACATAGTGAATTGATGTGAGTTCTCCATTTCAAACTGGGGAAAACCCGATGAGTTTCAAACCCGATGAAGAGATGAAACTCGGTGAAACTTGGCCCAGTGCAAGACCTCTGCAACTTTTCTCTAAGCAGTTCCCTGCCTCCCGACCATAGGCAGTGATGGATGCATTGGCCGAGGACAATTGTTCCGAAGCGTTGCTGAGATCTATCAGCAACCTATTGTCGCCCTCACCTGAATCAACGTTTCCACAAGGAAAGTTGGGGGAATCTGGTCAATCTGCAGAGTTGTTGCTATGAAATGAGCATGTCAGGGGACTGGATTTCCCGCAGCAACTACACTACAAAGTAGATAAAGTGGATCTACTCCAATTTGCTTGTCTTGTTTGCCAAAATGGCATGTAAACAAAATGGTGGCGCCTGTGATGTAGTACTTGCTCAACTGGTATTCTTCGGAATCGTAGCCAGTCAACTTGCCAATGAACGCCAAAGAGTTCGAATCGACATCTGCACCTTCAGCAGATTGGAGCAAAAATCTAGGACTTCCGCTATCCAATGGAGAACAAATTCCAAAAATGTGTTGTGCACTTCTGAAGCCACCGCCTTTCACCGTTTGACTCAGTTTCTGACAGAAGCTACTGGTCACCACCCCAATCTCCAGCTGGACGGCAGCTGCCACAGCGATCACCAGCACCGTTGGAGCCATCAGCAAAGGGCCGAAGCTTCCTTGGGCCAAAGATCAAATCTATCTGAGGTCACTGCAATCCCTATGACATGGGCGAAAAAACAGCCACTTCTGATGGTGTGCCGGGAAATAGGGTACCAGTAACCGAACAGTTGATGGTTATCATGATTTTCCATGATTTTCCCATTTAAATCTTGCCAGTTGAGAGTATACCATGTTTTCAGACACAGCCATGCGTCCTAATATTATCCATATTGTTTGTGACGTACCCCTTATGTATTTCCCATTTCATATTCCCTTCGAATGGTTGTTTTAATCCCCCGGTCCAGTTGCGGAGGCAGCAACCGGCGCAGTGACCTTCGCAGGCTCCATGGCCGCTCTTGCGGTTACAAAAATGGACACCCGCAAAGCTCCGAAAAAAACACCATGGTTTTCCTCATCGAAAATCACGAAATGGGCAAAAAAACTGGGAAACCCAATGCCATAGACCCATCATTCGGAGATGGGTTATACAGGGGCACCTATTTGTGATGATGTTTGGGGATGGGAAAAACAGCATTGGGCTTAATTACCACATTACCCCATTTTGGGGATGGTTTCTGCAGGATGAGTGCCCCATGGTTCTCATCATTTCCCATGCAAAAAGCCACGCCTGTGCAGGAGCAGGAGACCTGTGCACAGGCTATGCAGTTAAAAATGGCGGAAAAAATAAAGTAATTAAGTAGCATTTCATGTAAGTAGGAAAATGATGGGCTTCAGCCAAAGCTGCTGATCATGTCCGACTCTGAAGGCAGCACTGTATCACTAAGTCCTGAGTTCCCAACTGCGAGAATGACCTCGGTGGAAGTGCAGCTGCTACGGATTTTACGCTGCGAATCTGTGGAATTTCTGGATGACATTCGGAGACATCACGAGCAAAATGACGCCAATTATGATGAGCATGTGTCAAATTTAAAGAATGCGTAAGTATGCGTAACTGCTAACCAGCTATCCCGCCATTCTTGCATGTTTCCCAACTGCTGTTGCGAAATTACCACTTTATCAGTCATTATCATGCGTAATCAATCTCAATAATCCGAGCAGTTCCAACTATCGCAACGATCTTTTACCAACCTGAAATCATCAGGTTAAGGGATCGATCTCCTTATTCCCTAAACCTCATTTACGGTGACGTCACCTGAAGTGTCGAGTTATATCATGACCTCCACGGTTCTCAGCGCTTCACCGTGACGCAGCTGAGTAAGACCAAGGTCAGTGGGGCCAACAGCCCCGCAGCCGTGAGCTGGGCCATCTCGAAGGCGTGATCCTGGCTGGTTGATGATTTATAGATGTGTATGTATATATAATTGCCTATATATATATGATTATATATGTATATATGTATATATTATATATATATATGATTATATATGTATATATGTATATATTATATATTGTTCTATCAAAATAGCCAACATCCATCTATAGCATATACTGTATTATATTATGACAAATAACGACTGGTGGAGTTGTACTGCATGCTACTGTCTATACTGTCTAGACTCACCATCTGCCAACCATTTTCCAACCGTCTACCGTCTTGATGTGAAAGTCTGCTAGGTCAAACTTGACCCTTGCGCTCCCGAAAAGCGCGTATATATTGGCCTGTTTTAAACTGGGCTACCCCCCAATAAATTCGATGGTTCATCAATGCATCAGCACTTTCCCATATCTTCCCCATCAGTTTTTGGAAAATTTTCAGGATTTTTCAGGTATATCTCCCCATGTAACCCGTGCCAACTATCAACCAACCAGCATCACGCTTCGACCAACTAGCGCCTTGACGCCCTTGACTTTGTCCGGCAGAGGCTGGATGAGATCATCGAAGCCATCCACTGCCTGGTTGAAGATTTCCACCTGGGGGCACAGATTTTCCGCCTGTGCTGCATGGATCTTTTATGATCTTTTGATATTTTTGGTTGGCCCTTCCCATCCACACACGTCTTTATGAAGATGTAACTGTAAACCTGAATCCTTGTGGTACCCAGAACATCAACGTTACAAGGGCCGCAGGCTTCTTTCGGCCTGGTGGGCAATCTTCTTCACTTCCTTCTTGACCTCTAGTTCTCAGGTTGCACAGCTGTGGTTATTGGAGTTTGATACTAGGCAAAACCACACTTGAAAGCAATGACAGAAGATTGCTCAAGGCTGACGGCTACTGAAAGGAGGAACTTGCAGCCGAAGTGCTCGTGATTGAATAATGACAGGGCAAGTCTTGGGGATTCCATTCAAGTTCTTCAGCATAGCATCACCCACCTCCTGCAGAGCCACTGAGAATCAGAAAAAAGGATCCAGAACAAAATCATACCATGTCACTTGTATCACTCGCCTTGCTCTGAGTTTCCATCCCAGCCTTCATCTTTGCACCTTGAGTGGCTGCCTCTGTGACGTTGTCAAAGGCACGCTGAAGCTCTATCTGAGCTGTGCCAAGGGCCTCCAGGGATGAGCCATAGGTACCCTGTAGCGAAGGAGAAACTCTCCACAGGATGTTGGCATGACTCGGCATGACATCATGAGAGCTTTTGCCAACGTGACATCACCGTGATGGCCTTGGAGCCAGTTTCCCAGTAAATGAAAGCTCCAGCCACAACAAGGACCTCATCGCGCCAGCGCAAAGACGTGGCAATGCTCACAGGAAAAAACTGTGATATTATCTCAGAAATTGCTGGAAGATTTGGAGTTCACATTTTTCCGCAGCTTCAACTTGGGTGACTTGGCTCCCTCACCACTGAGATCAAGCCCAGGCAAAAGCTAGGCAAACACCACGGCGCACGGCGGCGGCGATTTTCTCTTCGACAGCAGCAGCCGCTGCAAAGCACAAACAGGGCAAGGAAAAAGCCTCTCCAGCTGACAGGGACCCACAGTCACACGACAGCGGCAACGCTGGCAACGCTAGCTGCAGTGCTGCTGCAATGCTGCTGCAAATCTCAAAACAAAACATCCAGCCTACGCCAAGGATCACAGCAGGAACGGTGCTGCACCTGACAGTTGACGGAACATCCGCTGACATCAAGGAGTAGCTGCAGTAGATTCAAACACACCAGGGCCAATGTCTTGCACCTGATGAAGAAGCTCTTCCAGACTTCTTCGCGGGAATCTGGCGATGGAAACTCCTGTTGAGACGCTGCTTGTCGTACATTGTAGTCTGTCTTTGTTTTGGTAATTGGCCACTTGTTGTCATGGTTGTAAAGTTCTTGTTATATCTTGTTATGGTATGAGCATCTTGGCAAACCATGGGACTTTAGCATGCGCTATTTTCAGACAAACCCATGTTGCTCAGAATCTCCTTGCCCAAGCGTTGCAGTACTTCTACCCACCAAGTCGCCTGGCATCCACTGCAGGACCAAGGAGCAGAGATTCTGAGTGGGGTCACAGGACCACAGCACTGGGCCATGCCGCCACTATATTGCCATGTCCGCCCAAAACACGTACCAACCAAGCAAACCAAGCAAACCAAGCCCAAAAACAAACAAGCAGCTCCAACCTCCCATGGTCGTCGCACGACGGGCGGTAGCGTTGGAAAAGGTTCCAGTACGGCATTTGCAATGCCCGAAGACAACAGGGGCGCCATCGCAAAAGAGGCAAAGTTTCAAATACAGCAAGTGAGCTCGGGCAAAAAATGGCAACCGCAGAAGTTTTGTTCAAGAAGCAAGGGCCTGAGCGAATTCATAGCAACAAAAGGTTCATAGTTTCCAGGCAACTCAGGTATGCTTGGACATCTCGGATAATTTTAGGTGTGAGTTCAATGAGAACACTGCTCACTGGATTTGTCTAAAATCGTTTATCGTCATTTTCTCATCAAAAGACCACCAATGTTTGGGCACATGGTATACCAAATTCTTGGACTAATCATCACTAATCCATATCCATTGTTCATTGACTGAATCGTTATTGTTGGTGGTTACATAAGTTACATCCTACTTTTTATTGTTTCAATCGCCGAAAAGAATATTCGCTCCCTGATCCTCCACGCCCCTCGCGTACTCTTCAGGATTCAGCTGCTGCTGGAACACAGCCTGCGAGGTCTACCCCAAACAATATACAACTTTTGAAAAATTATTGACTAATCCATTAGAATTGAGGTTATTAGCTTTTTTTGAGACGAACCTAAATTTGTTCGTTGATACCCCATTTCTGTCTTGAAGGAATTTCATTCAGGCTTCCGCTTCTCCCATGACATACTGCATGGGTACCTCAAACTTTGCATTCACTGTAGCCGTTCGAAACGAAGTCATCAGCCATCGGTAAAATCCAGTGCAAAATATTGGCCCAAGGATACGGATGGTAGACAGGAGTAGGGCCCGGCTGCTACGGCCCGGCTGCTATGTGGAGTATCCACCTTTGCCGCAACGGCCTCAATCTCTTCTGGGTTGTTGGAGCTCTTTTCTACTCTCCCAACTTCACCATACACCTGGCACTGGGAAACATATGATCTGCATAGGTGCCGATCTGCAAAAGTTGACATATGACATCAGCATGCGGCTTGGGGGACTTTTTGTCACAGGCGTTTCAGGGCCGAATTGGCCACCGATGCCAAATCCTTCAGAACAAGGGGGCATGTTTTCAACAAGTGGTTGAATGTGCAAGAGTTTGGAGGTAAATCCCCAATTAGTAATCAGACACAATTAAACCCAATAATAAATCATCCCAATTTTACCAAAGCAAATGGGATTGCGTGGCAAGTCCTCATCAGGACCATCTCGTAAAGCAATGAGTGTACGTTCCTTGGTTTTTTTGCAGGTGATCGAATCATTTCACCATGAAAGTTGCCATAAATTGGGATATACTGATATACCCCGTTTTTCGGACACGCCTGGTAGCACAGGCATGACAAACTTCTAAACTTCGTTCGTTGTTGCGTGACCATTTTGTTTCCTGCCTAGGCGCTCCATCACTGCCACGCTCAAAGATCAAGCCCAAAAGCTCAACACAGACTTTGCAGAGCTCCGGGTCTGGCCGGCTGATGTGTTGCAACCTGAGTGAAAAAGGCACAGAGCTGGAGAGTTGTTGCGATTGTGGCAAGATCAGGCAATCAACCCCTCACTTCACCCATTCCATCTATCCATGCCTGTGTGCATGGTGCCACGGAGACGAATTGACAACATTTGCTTGATTTACTTCTACCATCTTCTACCATCTTCTACCATCTTCTACCGCTTTTGGGCTGTGCTTTATGGCCTTTATGGCCTTTATGGCATGAGGAAACTACCATGGACATCATCCAAGTGATTGGTCAGATGGGGAAACGCCATTAGTATGTTTCCTGTGATGCCAGGAGTAGCCCATTTTTCGGAAATGCCATGTATTTCTCTGTGTACTCATAGTCTTCCCGAAACTTTAGGAAACCTCTAAAGAATATTCCAATGTTTTGTTCTATTGATTATTGGCAAAATCTTCCATTGATCGTTGCTATACCCCAATGTGGTAATCCCCACAATAAACCATCCCCAGTTTCACCAAACATGGGTAAAAGGTAGATTTCTTACTGGCTTAGCGGCTTTACCAAATGGGGAAACCTCCAACCTTTTAGAAACGACACTCTTCCCTGCAGCTCAGGCACAGGATGTCTTGCAGCGCGCGGTCTCCACGGAGGGACATTTTTCGTAGCGCCTGGCACGGCGACATCCGATTTCACAGTTTGCCATGGAAGCCATGGCCGGTAGAAATGGATGAAGTCCCTCTCAAAATGGTGATGTTGCATAGCTATGTTAAATTACCAGAGGGTAAGGGACCATCTTAGCCGGACCAAAAAAACGGCTTTCCAGTAGATGTTCCCTTTCTGAGAGTTTGACTCAGGAGAACAACAACTAGCTTGACACGGTTTGACTTGATAGTTTTGCTGTGGAACAGCATGTTGAGATATGTTGAGTATCTGAACAAACATCCACAGTCATGACCAAACTGCTGGCCTGCGCAGCCGCATTGGACACAGAGACATCACTGTCGGCCAAAGCCACTCCAACCGCAGCAGCCGCTTCTGAGATGCCTCGCCTTGACATCACAAGATCAAGAAACATCAACCGGACATCAGAATTCTGTTACAAAAATCCGGCACTCAACAGAACTACAGAGTTTACCTCACAGAGAATCGGATCGAAAATGGGAATCAAACTGGTGTTTTTCACTTAAAAATCGACAGAACATCTTGCAGCGAGGCGGCCCCACCAGTCGAGGCAGGACCAGCAGCACCTCGCAACGAAGTTCCGCTCGCTCGGGCTGAGCTAAAACCAACAGCAGCGCCTGCAAAGCCTGCTGCGACGCTTGACCTGGCAACATCACCAGCCGAACCGGACAATGATATCCAATGATGAATGATCATATTATAGCAAATATACATAAATATACTGTGTAAATTTATACATTTTATTACGGCATGAATTTATAATATAGATATACATATAGATATAATATGTATATCCACTTGCTTCAATATTCTGCATGAAGAGATATCCAGATATATCGATTTCATGGAATCAGTCACAGAGGTCCCGCACCTGGCTCGGGCGGCCAAAGGCTGGCAATGGCACGGACGGCTGCCTGCGATACCTCAACGGGCCGCTTCGGCTGGATCTAGGCACCAGCTCAAATTGAAGAACAGCTTAGCTCGTGCATGTCTCCAGATTCAAGTTTCTGAAGTGACAATTGCTATGGGCAATTAACTTTGAAAAAGCATGAAAAAAATGAAAAAACGTTGAAGACTCCACGCTCTTACATTATGTCTATATCAACTTGGTACTTCCCCATGCTTTCTTCCTACCAAGAGCAACAGCAGGGCTCAACTAGCAGCAGTTCATTTTCATGCTGCATCCTTTACGTACACATTTGTTCAAGCAAATCTTAGTTGTCTTATTTTAAGAACAAGCTTCTTCGTCATGTTTGTCTTCGAGTGCTGCAGCCAGTGCTATCATGCCTCTGGCAATTGATTTCAACTTCAACACGGGTCGAGATTTCATTGTTGAGCATGGATGATAAGAGCAATCCAAGCTTCAGGTCACATGAGAATGACTTAATGACTTTATATAATTGCAGTCATTTCAGCTAAAACTGAAAAGCAGCTGCCAACGTTGGAAAACTCAACGCCAGAACGTTCCATCAACCCATGGGCCCATGGCCCAACCTTCACCACCAAAGTCTTCTATCTGCCCCACAAGGTTCACAGCTTCACAGCGTGCCTGATGAGGCCAAGGATGGTCAAGGGAAAGGGAAGGAGCTGAGGTTTGCCAAATGGGTGTGTCAAAAAAATGAGGAAAAAACAATTCCAATGGATAAGAAAATCATGTTCCCCATTTAAATGCATTTCAATTGCCATTTGCGGTATACCTCATTTCCAGACATGCCCAAATGGTACAGTGTGGCTACCATGGTGCTCGAGGACCACCCATCACAAGTCCCTGAAGCAACCTGCCTCTGGCCACTCGCTTCGAGCTGCCTCGGAAGCATGAGACAGAATCCGAATCCCTCCACACGCTGCCAGATGGGCGTGTCCAAAAGGTAGTTTCTGGATAATTGCTATGAAAAATATGGAAAAGAAATTATCAATTATGATCATTCCCCGGATCTTAGGGTGCCTTTGGTGCCCTTTTCTCAGACATGCTGTCGAGCTGCTACTCGCGCCAACTCCAAGACCAGCCCCGGCGATGCGCCGCGCGGCCCGGCACAGCTGCGAAGGGTGTGAGCCGCATGGGTGCGCAACGAGCCTGAGCATCCGGGACCCTTCAGCTGGGGTTTTCCAATGCAGCCTTTCCGGCTCTCACACAAAAGAGACTATGTGACACACATGCAGACACAGTGAAATGCTCACGTCATCTCAAGCCACTAGGATACCTTCTTTTGGACACATGGCAAAAGTCCGAAAGCCAGAATTAAAAGTCTTGTTTTAGCTATGTTTTATGTTTAGCCACTAAAAAACCAGAACTCACCATATTTGACCGAAACCATCAATGACAACGCCCAGTCACAGCTGTACCTCTCGTCGAGCGCCAGAAGGGCCACTCCTCAGTGCAAGGACTACCCCGGGTGGGTGGGCACCCCAGCCATGCGTGTCTTATCATTTAAAAAAAATAACATATTTAGATACTTTAGATCATTTTAGATCTTCAATCTCCTCTTGGCTGCCTTTGTTTCTTCAAGTTTCTTCTTTCAGTTCCTGTTCCTTTGCTTCCACAATGTTCTCCCAAATGATTTTCACCCAGCGGCGAGCTACCTCGAAATCACTTGGGCCGGCGATTGCCTATGCACAACTTGAGGCCAAGGGTGAGGGACAAAAGCTAGCTGCTAGCTGGGAGGGTAAAGGAAGGAGGTGTGGAGAAAGAGCAGTGTGTGAGGAACTAAGGTCATTCCATTATACTGGTCACTTGGTAGGGATTCCCAGTTCCTGGATTCTGATAATCCCTTATCAATTGGGGTAGCAACTCATCAACCAACAGCAATGTGGGTCACAGGTGAGTTTGTTCTGGAACTTCCCAGCCGTTTACATCTCAGGTTGATAGCCCTTTCATCACGGGGCCTGCAGCAAAGCACCGGCCGCCAAACGCAGCTCCCGGCTTCCTTTCCTGTCCTGCACAGATCTGATGCCGATGAGCATGTCTGAAAATGTGTCTGCAAAGTCTCATGGTTCATGAAATCATGATGCCATGTTCCTATTCAAAAATTGCCATTTTAGAGTATCCCCCAACATCAAACGCAATCTGTGACACATCAGTCTTGGAGCAGCGCCTCAAGAATGCCTCTGGCCACAAACCTGAGTTCCGCAGTAGTGGCACCAGACGAGGCTGGTTGTAGCACATCTAATTCTTGAACTGTGGGAACTCAAAGTGTGGATCTGGGATCACACAAAAACTGGGCCTTTTTGGAAGTGTGGCGAGAAAACTGTTGGCAATGCGTTGCATGCTCTCAAAATGTTCCATGCAAAATGTCAGAGATTGTGAGCTTGTACACAACCGAATTCTGTCTCGTGCAAGTCACAAGCTTTGCTCCCTCAAGCAAAGATTATCGCTGCGAGACCAAAAAAGAGAGATTGGCACAGAGAGACGCCCAATGTGGGACTTCCCCATTTTTTTGTGTTCAGAAAGAATAATTGTCCTGTCATGCACTAACACTTCAGGCAGCTGTCTCACTGTGATGTGCCATTGCAGCACCCAGAAGTCTATGGCAGTCTATGGAAGGAAAACGGCACGTGGCTCTGAGACATTGCTCGGCGTTGCGTTCAATTCGACAAAGTTAACGTTGCTGCTGTTGGGGGCCACGGATCCACGCAGCAAAGATTTTGAACGATGTCCATCCGCGTAGCATGCATCGCCAGTCTGGCGCTTGTCCCATCCGCCAAAGCAATGGTTGAATCTCACCTCAGCTGCTCAGCTGCTCAGCTGCTCTGCTGCTCAGCTGCTCAGCTGCTCAGCTGCTCAGCTGCCCCAACCAAGGTGATGGACTGGCTACAAAGATAACAATTTTACCAATTTGACTCTTGAACATTTAAGATTTACTGGTGAACATGTTTGAACGCCTCTTTTAGTAGACAATAAGATCCTCCAGCTCACCTGGAGACGGAGATGCTGAAAAAAATGTGTTGTGATCTGATAGTGTCAAATGTTGCAGCCTTCGGCGCGGGTTTGACACATGTTTGTACACCATCATTGGTGCAGTTTTCTACCACAATTCAATTGACGGAGGTGCAAAAATAATAAACACACCCTGCGTGAAAGGCAAAAAATGGAATCTAACTGCAAATTCGAAACAAAACTCTTCAAGTCACAGTATATCCGTTCTCCTCTGTGATCTTGAAGGAGGTATCACCGTTGATCGGGCCAGTCCATGCACCCCAGTAGCCTCCGACAAGTTTCATTGGGTGATCCTTGCCACCAATAATGAGGTTGGCAGATTTCACTGGGTATCGCAGGTTGCTGAACACAAACTTCGTCCAGTAGTAGTCCTCAAGGCTTGGGAACAGACCACGACAGAGGATCAGAGGTTTGTCACAGAGCAAGAAAAAATGGCTGGCCAGCGGCTGGCCGGCTGGCCCAAAAAAGAAACAACAACAACAACAACAACAACAACACCAGCAGCAGCAGCAGCAACAGCAACAGCAACAGCAACGCGCTTTTGCTGGGAGGCGCTGCGCCCTTGTGCCCTCCCCCCAATGCCCCCCTCCAGCTGAGATCGAGTGCTAGCACCACCGTCACCATCACCACCACCACCAACAACAACAGCAGCAACTGCAACCGCAACCACAACCAAAGGCCCATTAGCATATCACAACTATCTCGACACTCCTCCAGTTTGTGGATTCAGCATTTCCCACACCCTCGTTTTGCCAGGACTCGTACTGCAAAACACCCACGACAGGACCTTGAGACGCTGTGGCGCATGGAACTTCCTCGTAGCTCACCGGAAAGAATCCTGTCAGGAATTTACTCACAACGCGTCTGTGTGTGTGTGTACATACCATACACTGTATACACATGAAAATCAAGAATCCTCTACAAGCTCCTGTGGACTAAATAGGTTTGCTATATGGCATGAAATATGGCTCCCACTTGTATCAATCTTGCATGCATCTCAACCCCGTCAAGTCAGGAAAGGGCAGCGCAGCGGATTTTTCCTCCGCAAATTGTCCCAAAAGGTTTCATCAGCTCAGCTCATCTCAACATTTATCCTCGCTCATGCATCCACATGTCGACTTGTTGAAATACTGCCGGTAATCCTCCCCCCAGTGGCCCAAGCTGTTTGCCCACACGCTATGCAATGGCAAACTGCACTCCTTCTCGATGACCTTGCTCCAACCCCGCGTGTTGCGGTCCAGGGTATGCTGCGGCCACGGTGTCCAGGCACCCACGAAGTGGCTAGATTGTGTGTCGCCTTTCCATTTGCCACTTCGCGCATAGCCACAAAGGATGGCATGGCAGTCTTCACGAGCTTTCAAAATCTCCACAATTTCTGGTTTGTTGGAGCTGCATGAGTTCATCTCTTTGTTCTCACCAGACCAAGTGACGCATAAGTTCACTTGCTTTCCACTTTTGCCAGTTGCTGACAGCCAGCGACACTGGTAGAAGGTGCCCTCATCCCGCAGTCCCTCTGCATAGTAAGTGCTGCACTTCTCTTCTGCGGTATCTGCTTCATAGCCACATTGTCCATAGGTCACACCATCCCTGGTTGATGCCCCATAGTTGGGCGGACTGGTCCAACCTGCGAAGCTCTTAGCATCGCAGCTGCCCCTCGCATCTGTCCCCTGTGTGGCACGCATGGCATGTCCGGGGAGAAGGTGGAGGCAAAGCATGGCAGACACTGCGAAACGGAACATAACTGCCAAACGACAAAGAAATTGAGCACACAGTAATTGCTGAGGGTCAGGCTTGAGCAAACAAGCCAAACAGCAACTGTCTTCTTTCTCTCCAGCAAGATTTTTGATCACCAGCTATCTAAACATGCCAGGTGAATGGCACATGCGTCAGATATCACCAGAAAAGTGACAAATGGTGGAGGTTCGGCGGATCGTTCGGAGATGGGCACTCAAACGCACTAAACTTTGGCAGGAGAACCACCTGACATCGGAAACTTCCCCGCCTGTGTCATAGTCCGTGATCTTGTTGAAAGCGGTCATGTGGCAGTCGAAGGTAGCCCAACTGCCCGAATCGACAATTTGAACCACTGCACTGCCAGGTCGTCCTCCAGCGATTTTAGGTCAGGAAACGACTGCCTACCTGCAGGTCTTTCCTACATTCCCTGTATCTTGCCAGTGTTGCAAGAAACAGCATCTATGATAATGAATAATGATGGTCGTCGTCATCGTCATCGTCATCATCATCATCATCATCATCATCACCATCATCATCATCATAGTAATAGTCATCGTAATAACAATAATCATAATAACAACAGTAACAATAACAACTAAAAACAACAATAATTAAAGTAAAAATAACAACACTCAATTGAAGAAAAAAATAGAAATAAATAAGAACAATTGTAAGAATATATGCGAGGGGTCCTAGACCTTGCTCATGGTTTCCCTTGTAGGTCAGTCGATAGCATCTGCCACACACCTGGCAGGAAAGACAGAAGGAAACACCGTTTTCATCTCAAAAGATCAAAATACCAAAAAGAAATCATTCAAACAGCATTATTGGAATCACCTGACCAAGGAGGATCAAGCACAATGATGCTGACATGAGGGCTTCTAAAGCAGCCGATCCGAGCACCCGGAATCAAGGCACATCAAAAGCTGGGGCGCCTCCCCGTTTCCAAAAAGGCCCCGGTTCACAGCGCAGTAATTCTTGGCAGTGATGTAGGGAGTTTGGGCAGTTGCCTGAGCGTGACATGCCCCTGGAACCACATGAACCCAGGGTCCCAAGAATTCTAAAGATCCGCTCCGTTTGTACCAATTGACTGCCAGCTTTCTTCCAGTTGACTGCCAATTGATGCTGGGTGCAGCTAAACGACTGCAGTAAGGCCTCCCATTTTCCGATCTGCAAATTTGCAAGCACTGCCCTCGCTCTTGTAGGCCACCAGGGTATCGTGTGTCGAGGCCCACATGCTCATGCTACCTGACAGGGTTCCGTGCAGCATGGGCCCTATCGAGAGGGCTGTGTGCAGCATGGGCATGTAGTATCTGCAGCATTGCAGCATGTCTGCTATTGTCTGCACAGTTGAATTTTCTTCTTTAAGAAGTCTTTTTTTCAACACGGAATCTAAAGCATCACAAAACCGTCCTGCAGACTGGCCATTTCCAGGCCTTGATACACTTTGGCCCAGGCATGCGACAAGAAGCAGGCTGCAAGCAAAGTGCGAAAAGCCATAAGGCAAGAAAGCAGCCACGCCACGAAGTCAACGAAGTCGTGGTCTTTCGTCAACTCTGAGGGCTTGAGGCAATGGGCTGCGCAATGCAAGCCAGGTCTGTAAATCTAGAATATCCATAGATATCCATAGATATCCATAGATATCCATAGACATCCATAGATATGCTAGGAGCTGCTAGGATGTAGGGACAAATAAAGACTCCAAGTTGACTGGAGTTGCTCAACAAAGATGATATGCGGCTCATAGCTTGTAACGAAATGCAATCGACAATCTCTGAGCCATAGACAAGGCTTCATCCCTGGCATCCCGTCGGCTAACCTGCGTTTTGAACCATGGTTTGTCGCCAGGTCCAACTGACTCAAAGCGGATATACAGATTCGAGGCGGATTCAGTTTCAAATGCGTTTCCAATGTCTGTCTGACTGGTTGTCCACGTACGTCCACGTGACATGAACTCACTGGCTGCTCTGCACTGCCTCTTTCAAAGCCTGGATGGCAGCCAATCTCAACTCCTCCTGCGGCCATCTCACCATCTGCGCAGTTGCGGCTCGTGGTTTGCACATGTTGCGGCTCCATCCACATAAACTATTCCCGCAGTCCTCTGTGTCTTCCAAAGAAACACTCTGAAGAAGACCCCGAACTGCTTGCCAGCCTGAAAGAATTCTGAACATTTTTGATGTTAGTAAAGCAATAATAAACCCACCCATATTTTCATGATTATCCGATAATTTTGATAGTTTGTGCCACCCATTTCATAGGCTCCTGGGGATCCTGAAAAACCATCTGCGCACACACCGAACGGTGCCTGGCCAAGCTGCAGGAAAAGCTGGGACCAAGGCACGCAACGCCTGCACAGCAGCGATGCGAAGTTCGATCTCCACGTCTCCTGAAAGGCAGGCATGGAGATCCTCTGGGAAAAGCACACAATCGATAAGTTCTTGGATTCATTGCATTATATATATATATATATGTATATACATACATACATATCTATTTGATTCTATTGATATGGTTACGCAAAAAAAAAATAGAAGTGTCATGTACCACTATTTTTGTATGTTTTACCTTTCTACGGTTTTGGGGGTTCCTATATCCAAAACTTTGCCTCTGATGTAATGAGCAAATCAGTCTGATCTGGAGATGTAGGAGGAGATCCTTCAAATGCGACCCTGCCCCGACACTGCTAGAAGCAATGTCAGACAGTGAAAGTCATCATGAAAATTCAAATTATTTTGCTATGACTTCTTCGTGACTTATTGCGATAAGTGGGGTTCCTTATCATGGGTATAGTAGCCGCTACTAGTGATGGCATGACCATCCCTTCAAAAAAAAACATGTTTGACCATGGCAAACATAACTTTGTCCTGAGGAGTTTGCCGGAGATTGCAGAACCGCGGCAATCATGGGTATCTTGGAATCATCGCCTGCCAGATGGCGTTGTCGCACGCAATCTATCATATATAGATACTATTGTATCTGTTTATTAATTTGTATTAACCCCCAAAAGGTAACCAAAATATTAAACTGTTCTATCTATATCTCTTTCAGGTTTATTCAAATTTGTTGGCTGCAACCCTGACGTTTGCCCGCCACGGAATCGTGGAACGGTGGCTTTTTTGACATGAAAAGCTATGCCGGTGGACTTTCGACATGTATGTGTATTTGATCAATGTTGAAGTAATGTATACATATGTACTATGTATTATTTATTTATATATATATATTACATGCATAAATAAATAGATAGATCGATAGATAGATAGATAGATCGATCGATCGATCGATAGGTAGATAGATAGATAGATAGATAGATGGGTAGATAAGTAGATACGTAGATACGTAGATATCAGGGTGTATATATATATATAGTTTTTTGTACAATGTCAATCTCAGGTGTAAACTATCTAAAGGAGTCCTAACCAAGGGCTACTGTACCTGAGTCGAACACATGTCATCCTGTAATATCCCATACATAAAAAATGCCGCCGCTAAGGCAGAAAGAAAGCCAACAAGGCACACGACTAGCGGCCGAAAGACGAAAACTGGAGGAAGGCTGCTTAGCAGGTTGCAGAACGGCCAGCGCCCAAAAAAGGGAAATGGCTCACTCAACGGAGATCCGGGCCTCTGACATCACCGAGCACACACCTGCGCAAAACTTGGGCTCGTGTCCAATGAACACTGGGCATGCAGTCCGGGCCATTCACCGCCAGAGATGCTTGGGGCGACCTTGGAAGGCAAAGTCAAGAAGCCTACCGTGACGAGGGTGCCGAGGAATCAATTGCCAAGGCAGCCCGCCGACGAAGAGCAGCGCGGGCCCGGAATGTGCGTACCAACACACAAGCTTCTTGGAAAAACCGGGCCTGGGTAGACGAAGCCTCCTCACCACGACGAAGGGCCACACTACGGGCAATCTGATTCAAGGCTTTCTGCGCCTCGGGTGCCCACGCCCCGGTAGTCTCCACGACCAACGGGAGGAAGTGAATGCCCGAGGAAGCACAGTCAGCCGCAGTGTTCAAATGCTGGCGCTTGACCTCAGTGTAGGCCACGGCGGCGGCAGCTGCACCACCAACCCCGACGCTGAGTAGCCGTGACGGCGAAGTCCACTGCAGTTGGGGCCCCGTTGAAGGCGGGGAGGTACTCGGGTGTTGAAGATGTGTGAAAACCGTGCAATAGGTAGATTTGTATGAAATGGATATCCATCCCTTATGAAGAAAAGTTGATGTTATTTCCCCATTCAACATATTGTTCAGAGGGGGTGGCGGACTTTGATTCCTTATTCAAATTTGTGGAAGGTGTTACACTGGGACGTGAAAGTCAGTGCATATGTGGAACGAAGGTAAAAGCTGCATGGGACGCCGCGCATTCAGGAAGTCAAACAAGTCAATGCAATCAGGTCTAA
>Ga0126342_10006773_pt1 | contig 20384 bp, 15 predicted proteins | sample Cyp1metagenome_FD_92528 | JGI IMG/M metagenome (GOLD analysis project Ga0126342, IMG submission 92528) | Coral microbial communities from Lord Howe Island, Old Settlement Bay, Australia - Cyphastrea 1 metagenome | ecosystem: Host-associated > Invertebrates > Cnidaria > Coral ...
GAACACTGGGCGTGGATGGTCGTGGTTGAGGTCCGACAGCGAACACTGTGGATCGCGAGTCGCAGTTGAGCAGGAGGACGAGGAGGACAACGAGAGGAGGAGGAGGAGGCGGAGGAGGAGAAGGAGAAGGAGGCGGCAGGAGGAGGAGGAGGACCAGGCAACTTAGATAAAATCTAACAACCCTCACCTGGCAGGTGGGGAAAAACTTGTTGGACATTTTGAAATTAACTATGCGTTACCAATGTAAATCAAATATATGGGCACTTTGAATCAACACTTTACTTGTCAGAAGCGAGCGTTAATCATCTTAATGTATATTGCCTTCCTTGAACACTTCCTTAGGGCATTTCTCACAACTTGCATAAATACATATGTCTCAACAGAATTAAGCACACCTGCGGCAACCACCATACCATTGAAGATAATCCGGGAGATACCGTGTCCCATCGTTCCTGTGTCAGGTCTGATATTGCCTTTCGTAGTGACCAACTCACACCCTTAGGCATCGCATGTCCACATTTACTCTCCAATTTTACCTCAAATGTGTAGGTCGAGTGATCTACCATTATCTACCATTGAAATGGATGCTATTGGTCATAGGGATGGCCATGGTTTAAGGGAACATCTATACCAGAAACTAGAAACCATGGCTTTTCCCATGAGAATTCCTGATTTCCATGGATTTGCTGCAAAGTTTCCCTTCAACGCCGGCTATCTAACTGATGCTTGCTGGGACGCAAAAACACTGTCATCATTGCCATGAAAAGCTGGAAGCTATCCCCGAAGGAACCATGGAGGTTTGTAGCTGGGAAAATCTATCTATCTATCTATCTATAAATAAATAAATGATTAATTTTCCAGCTTAAGCCATCTTTGAGTACCAGAGCACCAGGAAAATGGCACAATCACGGGAAAACATCCGTGGCGAGTTCACCCTGATGAACCATCCCCAAAATCACCATTTTTATGGCTGGTAACTTAAACCATCAAAAATACGGGTGTTTATGACCTTGTAAAATCCCCACAGTAGTTGTGGAACGGACTATTTGAGTGTTTACCGCCAAGTTTCGCTCAAATTCTTCTGGGTATTGACTCGTGATGAAAAAAATCAACAGTTGCATCGATTTCCGCGTGAGTCTTTCTTGAACAACAGTGTCTTCTGCTGGTAAGAGACCAGGATTTGTTATTACCAAAATCCTTCTTTCAGCCAGTTAGTATCATTGCATAACCCCACTTGTGTTTTCTCAAAATGGAAATGTTTCCTACGTGTTGTGGCAGGTAGAATAGCCTGTTTATCTTGGCAAAAGCCCGTTTCATTAAGCTTCAACCGTCATCAGGTATGGGTCATTTTTTTCAGATACCCCGACAGTTGGATGGTTACCCTCTGGTAAGCGTTTACATAACTATCAAAGATCACCATTTTTTATGGGTAAATCAATTTTCACTAGCTACGCAACAAATTACCAGAGGGTAAACATGGAGAGAATTTAAGCGGGAAAACCCTAAGCCTTTTCTATCTTGACCGAAAAACCCTAAATTTTGACCTATGCCCTCTGGTTATTCAACAAAAAGCCATGGAACATCACCCTATTTAATCGGTCAATCACCTAGTAGCCAAAAAGGAGCATTTTCCAAAACTATCAGGAATTATCATCCAGATGGACCATTTTCCATATAGCTATTGTATGCTACTGCTATTGTATGCTATAACGTGCACAATTCCTGGTACCCAAGTTAACAAAACAACGCCCAAGGTGCTCGATGAGATTCTGCGGAATCTTTTGCCTCCTCAAGAACGCCAAGGTTTCGCGAACCAGGCGATCAGGACGACCGTAGGTGGGGATCACGATCAAGAAGGGCGGGCGGCTGAAACCAGGCAAGACCTGGGCCAAGTGAACTGGGAAATGATGAATTCACTTAGTTCCAGTATATCAGCTTGCAGAATCTATGATATATATATATATACACATATTGTCAATATATATATATACTATCAATAAATATTATATAGATACATGCATACACATGCCATGTATACCTACGGTGGGTCACAATTATTGACTTGGATGCACATCGCCGGTTTCGGCTGGTCGGAATGCTCATGCTTTATCGAAGAAAGGTAATTGAAGGTAATTGTTTTTTTTCCAGTACAACCATACAAGAATACAATGGGTATATTAATCAACCTGAAAAGTTTTTATATCCCCATTTGTTTATAGTTGTTAACCAATGTTCCTAACTTTATCCTGCACTAATATACTATTTTTTCAGGCTGTTAACAATGTTCCTGGATACATCTTAGTAGTTCACCAAAATGAACAGTTCGGAACTGTGACTAACATCCGAATAAGGCCTTCCCCAATCTTGCCGGGTATACCCCATTTTCAGACACACAACTCAAATCCCGGCTAAAGGCCCTACTGAAGCGCCATGATATTCTTACTGGTATGATATTAATTGTCCTCATGAACCCTACAGTCATGGCCTTTACCACGGTTAAGTCAGTTACAAGTCCAATTTCTGGATGAAATAACCCCATTTCTATCCATCTATAATTGCTAAATGGATCTAAATGGCTTGAACTCCCCATGTTCCCCGGGTCTCCTATCGCTTTTCCCATGGTTTCAGAGCCCGAGGAGCCTTGGAGTACAGCTTGTGCGGAGCGGAGACCTCGGAGAGCTTCTGCGCCACCAGAGGCAGCATCCTAAGGCGTCGCAGGCTGCGGTCGCATGGCTGGAGCCAGATATTGTAAGGTACTAGGACACTAGGTACAGAATGGTACCACATCATGTTTATAAGTTATATTCTAAGATATACTCTTGTACGTATCTTAATATTTTAGATGATGGCTACTCGACCTAATTACGTTGGATCAAGATATTGATAGTCTATCTAGAAGCTGCCGGTAGTTTCAGGGACTTTAGATGACTCCCTGTATCGAAAGGGCTTGGCTGAGGAGTCGCAATGTTCAGTTCAATGGGGAAAAACAATCTCTCAATCCCATCCCTCTAATATTAAACACAACCCTAAATGGTCCCAAATAAGTGATTTCATTGCCTACTCAACCATGGTAACTCTGGTGGGTGTCTAATATGGACGGGGGAAGGGATTAGTCTATTTGTTTGATGGCAAACCAATGTCAATGGTCATTCCAGGATCCTAAAATGGAGGTACTGTACCATATAAGGCCATATTTTGTGGGTATATTCCCTTACTATGTTACATAGGCCTTCTATAGGCCTTATATATGGTAGGTACCTCCAATTTAGGATCCTGAAATTCCCATTGATAATGGAAGCTTCCTTGAAGTCGCTTGTCCGACATCTTCAGCACCTATAATCGATGCCACAAAGACACTCATTGCGTGTCCACCATTGCCCTTGAACCCCAAAAAAACATGGTTTGTCATAGTGTTCCCTTTGACAGGCTGCATCCTGAAACACCCAGCCTATCCCCGTGGAGTTGTAAAACCATGGGATTACCCACATGGCTTTGTCTGAAAATCAATGCACTGCTTCTTTATCAGTTTCAAGGTTGTGTTGCATTTTTTGTGCCCATGCACTGCAGTATTTTCAGACACACCGACAATTTATGCATTATTCGTTGGGTAAGTACCTATAATATTTGATGATTGCTATTTGTTTCATGGTTTTTGATTGTTAAATTCCCATAAATTCCATTGATTCCATTCCTACAGGGTGGTGCCCATAGTTACCTAAGTTGGTTTATAATTCAAATAACTAGGGTTGATGATACGTATATATATATATATAATATATATATATATATATATCTACAGTATAGTTAATATATGTATTTCTACAGTATAGTCAATGGGATTTATAAACCAACTTATAAGTTATGACTGGGAGGCACCACCATGTGCAAACATCAGCTCAGCATCGTCTTGTGCTGGTCCATGAAACGCGAGGGTTTCGCCGGCTCGGGCAGGAGCCCTTGTTCTTCCTCCTGATCCAGGGTGATCCATCGCATCGAGTCCATGAAAAAATCTGGATTATCCTGGAAAGCCAGTCTTAAGATTGGTTTTACGGGAAACATTTACAGGAAAACCCTCAAATTAATGGTAAAAAAGATTCCTGTAATTTTTCCCTTAAACCAATCCAATAATCTACTGGTTGGTGGTATACCTACCCCTCTGAAAAATCATGGACTTCGTCAGGTTGGATGATGAGATTCCCAATATATGGGAAAAACATGTTCCAAACCACCAACCAGTTCTGAATTTAGTGCTTACTACTTAAGTAGCTCCCACTAGTTACTAGTTACTAGTTACCTTGTAAAAAAGTAGGTGCTGACCTGCAAATTTGCAGGATCCACCAAGTAGGGACCCCTAGACTCTGAACTTACCTCAATTGATATCTTAAGGTACTTGCGGTAACCTAATGTTTTGTGGGTCTATACTTGGAAGGGAGGATGTAGCAGCCAAAGTGGGACTCTGAAAACTCTCCTAGATCTTGAAATGGTCGAGTTTTCTGGACTCTGTTCAACCCATCATCAACAATTCACCAAAGAGTTTCTTTGGTATGCTCAGATCCACGGTTTTTTCTTCGTTGAAGTATCCAGATTCCTCAACCTATGCTGCGCCAGCAAGTTGGTTTATCATGTCAACCATGTGTCAAAAGATATGCTACCGCCAAATATTTGCCTATCTGTTCCCCATTATTTTGTTGCCATAAATTGGGCCAGTCATCCTTCGTTTTTGGATAAAACCACGACACATCTCCAGTCCCACTCGGGTATCAACGATATATCGGATACTATCTAGATTCACATCTTTAAAACACACATATATATATATATATATATGCATACATGTACTAATTGAGTGCCAATTCGCTGCATATATGTCATATGTATATTATATGTATATACATACATTCATACATATTATATATAATTATATATATATATATATATATTATTATTAATAATATTATTGTTATTATAACGCTATTACGGAAAATGACATGTCTATATATATATATACATATTATATTTTAACACATGTGTATATATATATATATACAGTTCACCATTTTTGGAACATACCCATTATCAACGGTTTGGGGTTTACGTCCCCTGTGTTTGATCATGCAACGGCTGGTTTTTCATCCACATTTCCGGACCAGACCAGAAATAAGTTCCGTTTATATCCTGCAAATCAATCGAGAAATCAATCAATCAAACAACCAATCAATATCCATTACATATAATTTATATTATACAATGTGAGGCCCCCAAGATATAAGTTGGTTTATAAGCCCCAGTCAGTTTTAAATACCACAAACCATAGTTATTGGAATTATGAACCAACTTAGCTATCGTGGGGGCCTCACATTGTGTATATATATATATTACAATATGTTATACTATAATTATATATATATTTATAATTAATACATATGTCATCACATTTCATCACATTTCCACGAAAAAAATATAAAATGCATCCCCCCAAGAGGTTCCCACCTCCTCCTCTTCCTCCGGTTCCGGCTCCGCTGTGACCACAGTGGCCTTGGGCTTTGGTCCCCGCGGCACGTTGCGCTTCTTGGGCGGCAGCTTGATGACCGCTGCGCCCTCGTCTTCCGTGACGTCCTCCTCCTCGTTGTAGGGCCTGGCGCTGGGGAACGTTACGCTGTAGCCTCTGTCAAAGCTGGAACATCCACGTTTGAGCTATGGAGGGTTTATAAGTTGACAACTGGGAAAATCTAAGAATTGGGAGTTTTCAAACCATGTTTGATTACCGCCAGAGGAATTCAATACATTCAATTTTTAATGCCAAATGCCCCCTTAGAAACCTCGGTGGGATGATTTATCATCATTTTCCAAGCTAGAATCACAAAGTAACTTTGGGGCTACACCCCATGGACTACGTAGATTGCTGTTATTGCTGTCAAATAATGTCCAACACCATAAGTTGGGATATAACCCCATGAAACTGTATACATGATGGACATGCGATATGTGTAATAAATGCGTATATCATGGGAATAAATGTCACGGTAGCAACCTCCACAGGATAAAACCCGTAGCTGTGGCATACTATGGTGATATATCCATTGAGTTCAATCTGCACCTCCTATGTGTTGGCGTGAAAGAGAACCTTCCTGCATAAGTATGTGATGGTATGTGGAATATGTGGAATATCATTGTCGCATGGTATAAGCTATACAGGAATTGTTCAGCATGGGGAAGCCACCTTTAGATACCTTTAGAACAATGCATAATGAAAACAGTGAAGACATCTTTGAGACACTCGTCACAAGCCGGGCCCAGGCCAGAAGATTGCCTGCAGTCGCTGATTTTCAACCCCTGATTCAACTTCTCAAAACGAGTGGGAGATGCAGGGAATGGTATTGACTACTACCCTTCAGTAAATTAACATAGACCCTGGCAAATAGGGGTTGGAAGATCAGTTTCCACTAAAAATTGGTGATTTTCAGGGTCTATGTTAATTTACCAGAGAGTAACTCATATTAGGCCACATGTTACAAGTCGTTTTCTATTGTGGATAGCAAAGGAGGATCATGGCGTGCTCCACTGCTTCTATTTGCCCGGTTTGCTCGGCAGGCAATGGAAGTCGACCAAGCGTCGATTTCAAAACACAGAGGTCTGTACCGCCTTGAAGCGGAAAATAATGGCTAGGATAATCCACTGGCTACCACAGGATTTTTGAGGGATCACCTATCCCGATGAAAACCACAAAGGGTGCACGATGGTGCTTCCCAGTTAGGTTGGTTTGATTCCAAATCCCACTCACTGTAGATATATTATTGATTCATATACCATCTGGTTATTTAACATAGCCATGGAAAATCACCATTTTTAATAGGTAAACCATCTATAAATGGGCCATTTTCCATAGCTATGTTAAATAACCAGAGGGTATAATTATTACTAACCATGATTCCAAGTCGACCTGCTGAACTAAAGCAACTTAGCTAACACTGGGGCACCACCTTGTGGTGATCTTACAAACAGCCATGTCATGCAAGTTGTCTTTAGGTTTTTTAGATGAATCGCCCATGATATGCCAATAACATAGGTCTCAAAACAAACCTCTTTCAATTTTGACAAACCTGGTGGGCCCAAGGGAACCCCTCATCGAGGTCTCCCAATCCACAAGCCACTAGAATGGGCCACGTGATTACTCAACTGATTGCCAACTAGGTTCTCATACAACCAATTATATACCTTAACTCACCATAAATATCCAAACAAAAAAATGGGTTTGAACTGGATTGAAACTTACCAGCTATACCATATAATATATATATAATACATAAATTATATACTGATATACTGATATATATATATAATATACTGATATATATATATATATACACATTAAATATATATATATATAATGTATATATATACATATATATATATAATATATATATAATGTATATATATATATATATACATATATATATAATATATATAATATATATATATATATATATATCAGTTCTCTCCCCGCACATTTTCACCCCATCCCCCTATGGCACATTCCCCGTTCCGTCCCCTGGCAAAAGGCCTCTCTTCAAAGGCCCGGCAGCCGGCGCCCGAGCGCACGCCCACCTCCCGTGGCGCGCTCTCCTTCGGCAGCTGACGCCAGGCGGCCTCGGGCCCCGCGCATTCGCTGATGACCTTGGCCAGCTCCGTCTGCCTGGGAACTGCGGAAACCATAAGATATTTCATCCAATATAATGTGGGAATATCATCCAATAGAATGTGATATTTCATGGGAATATCATGAGATGTTTAATCTGGATAAATTATAATAATTCACTAACCTGAATTGTTGGGCCATTTGGGGATGATTTCCCTTCTTAACCATGATTCCAGTGAGGGAGAACAGTGAGGTCGTGATGAAATTTATCTAGATTGATGCCTTCCATTGGGATGATGATGAATCCCATTGGTAATTGTGAATGGATTGTGTACTTGTTAATGGTGAAATGGAGAACGTTATACATGAATATAACATGATATATGGATTGTCTATTCTCCTGATTTTGGGTATCTTTCAAAGGGTTGTTAAATGGAAGGATTAGGAATGGATTAATGGATTCTTCATGGATTATTCTATAAGCAAAATTTGGATAATAGTGTTCTCCAACAAATGGGATGATACCTCCAAAATGACTCTTTGCTGCAATTCTACTATGGAAAACTATCATGAAATCACGGATTCAAACACTTGTAACTTTCAATCAAACATGAATTGCTGGAAAATCCCATAAAATCCCTATGTTTAACTTGATGATGTTCATATCACCCTTTAAGCCCCCCAGCCATGGTTGATTGCATCATGGGGATATCTTTGAAATGAGATGATCTCATGGGGAGAAAATGCACGAAATCATGGAGAATGATGAGAATGAACATGAATGACGGGCTGGTATGGAGTGATATTTAAGTGTACCTTAGTTTTTTTTGATTTTTGGTGATTGATGGTGACGGGATGATGATGATGATGATGATGATGATGATTGACAAGTGTTGGCGTTGAATGATTCTGGTATCGGTATGGTCCTATGGTTGTATTTTATTAGAAACGGGCCATGGGATCAATCATCTGGATCGGCCATCACACATGGGTGAAATGATGTTTACATTGGGAAATGGCATGCCTCGAAGATGGAACATATGGGGAACATATGGCATTGATAAACTATGACAACTGATGGGGGCTTGGGTTGGCTGACTTAGACACAAAAGTATTGCATGCTTCGAAGATGGAACATTTATTTGGAGAAGAGCAAAACCAAAGACATCATGCAAACACGCCCTGGTGTTATCCCTGGACGTGGCGCTTCCAAACCATCGTTGTTATGAGGAGAGTTCCCTGTCACTGGGATCATCCCCCAGTCCTCTAGTCGGCGAAGTTTTCGAGCAGCGAAAAATCTCCGCATTAAGCAGTCCATTCCAACAGATTCCAAAATTAAAAAAAACTACCATCTGGTTGGTGGTTTCAACCCTCTGAAAAATATGCAAGTCAGTTGGGATGATTATTCCCAATATATGGAAAAATAAAACATGTTCCAAGCCACCGACCAGAAACTATCTCTATGAATATATGACAAAGATCCAAAGTCAACTAAGGCGAGTTGTGCAAGTTCCTTAAACTCTGTGGAAACAAAAAAAGTTGAACCCCCCAACTGTCGGGGATGTCAAGCAGGTCGAAGGATTCAACAAAGCTGGGACCTTCTTCCATCACCCCATTTGGTCAAAATGTGTCGGTGTGTCCAAAAATGAGGCTTTACCCCAACAATTGACGCAATCTTCGAACTCTCTTTGAGTCCCTTTCGTCTGGATTGTTTTTTTGTGGATTTCCCAAATTGGATTATGATGATACGCATTATAGTGGATAGTGTAGATTATTAATATAATAATGAACCAACAGGAGTTTTGAAGACTACTCAATGTCATTTTTTCATGGGGAGGACGATGATGAAGCAGTGGATTTGGGAGAGTTTGGAGCCTCCCTACCGGGACGTGCACCCTCCAAAAAATGCAACTGCTTCCAAAAAAAAGGTAACCACGTATAGTTCACCCAGTGGTTAGTGGATCTCCCTCTTGTTTATGGGTTACTATCCACCTCCTGTGATGTTGGTTCCTTCATGCTGATTTAAAAAACAAACAAACATGCACATTTTACCATTAATGAGATGATATCACTTATCCATATTAGCTAGGAAGTACGTAGCCCATTAATGAGGTGATATCATTTATCCATATTAGCTAGGAAGTGCGTACCCTATCAAAATTGGGAAACACATCCAACTATAGTATAATCCCATAAACTTTGTTTGTTGGTTCCTAGTTCATGCGTTACAATCGCTGCTGAAAGTAGGTAGTACAACTCGTACAACAACCTATCACTTGGTATTTCAATTACAATTTCATTATATAAATTATATACTATATATACCATTACTGTGTATTTTACATACAGTGTTCTTATATTAGCCATACATGGGTTTGTGTGGAAAATAGATAATTACACCAAAAATCCAAAGGTTTATCATCCATTTCCCCATTAAATAGCAATATTTATGGGTAAACAAGTCCTTTATTCATTTTCGGACAGATCCAAGTGTTATATAAGTTATTTATCGCCAGTGAAGTTTCCCATTCTGTGGTCAAAAATCCAGGGGTGGGAAAAGAAGATCCACCTTTCGTGGGTGAATTCAGTCCCTTTGGGGAGGATATCCCTTAACAATTATCACGGTTTAATGGCATTTTATCATGGTTTAATGGCATTTTATCATGGTTTAATGGCATTTTATCATGGTTTAATGGCATTTTATCATGGTTTAATGGCATTTTATGGTGGTTTAATGGCATTTTATGGTGGTTTAATGGGATTTTCTGGTGGTTTAATGGGATTTTTCATGGTGGTTTAATAGGATCTAATGGGAATTTTAATGGCATCTGGTTGGTGGTTTCAACCTAGCCCTCTGAAAAATCATGGAGTGAGTTCGTCAGTTGGGATGATGACATTCCCATATAATATGGACAAATAATCCTTAAATGTTCCAAACCACCATCCAGTGATGGACAAATAATCCAAATGTTTGAAACCACCAACCAATTATGTACTTATGATTCCAGTGAGGTCCCACTGAGGTCGTTATTATCTACATCATGTGGCCTCAAAGGCGACCAAGCCACAGAGCTTGGACGATCTCGGTCTCTTTGAACTCCTTGGAGTTTTGCTCTTCGCCTTCCTTGCGACTCGCCCGGTCGCACGGATCGGGTGGTAGTGAATGAGTATACACTTACACTGCAGAGAATATAGGTTTAAGAAATGCTGCTATCCATCTATATATATATATATATCATTCTATATCATCTATATCCAGCATTATCCAGCTATATCACATACTTAAACCAAGGGTAGCTCTAATAGATAAGAACTAAACTACATTAAGACTACAATATACCAATAGTTGTCCCTGTAACGGACACTGAGATGATTTGAAGAAACTCGTGACCTGCAGTCGAGGGTCAATAGAGTCAACAATCACAATGGCTTCAACGGAGAAAATAACCATTTCATGATGAAATACCATCTGGTTATTTAACAGTTTGCCATGGAAAGATCCACCATGCTATTTCTAGGTAAACCATCTATTTCTATGGGCCATCTATACTATGGCTATGTAACAAATAACCAGAGGGTAACCAATGGAAACCAATGGACACCCCAATGGAAACCAATGGAAACCAGCTGTTTGACCTCCAAATATTCTTTTTTGGATGTGGATCATCCCAGGTACCATGCTTTCCATATGGGGAATCCCCATAGATCTCCATAGATGACGTCACTCAGGCTTTGAGAAGGGCTGGTTTCACCCCCGCCCCAGTGAAACAAAGCGTCCCTAAAGGCCGAACATGGAGAACTGAGGCCGGAATCAAACCAAAATTGATAAGCTTGTTCCCTTGAATCAAACCAAAATTGATGGATACACATCACCAACATGCGCAATATTGGTCACCAATATTGGTCCTATCAAGTCCAAACAATCATCAGTGAAATCGATGGATTTTGGTCCAGGAACCTTGTTGTCTTCCATTTCAAAAATGGTCCCGTTGAGCAACGTCTTTCGGATATCCAGCCGCAGACGAGTGTTTTGACTCCGCGGCGCACACTTCTCTCCTAGGAGACGGGAAATCCGGTACCATGGGTCGCATCTTCGGTACCATGCATAGAGGTGATTGATAGCGGTTACAGTAGTATATATATATCATGATCATTATCATTATTGTTATTATTATTGTTATTATTGTTGTTATTATTATATACTATTATTATATAATATATAAGTACTGTTTATCTGTCTATTGCCATTGATGATCATGTGTGGCATCCTTTTTGAACACATAAACTATCAGAAACTAGCCAAGGAAATGTGTGGTGGATTTGCGTTGATGCATCTATGTCGGAACCTCTTTAACATGGACGGTGAGAAACTACAAGGTCATGATTCAAGGCTTCCTGCATAGAACAGCAGCAATATTCTAAAGTGGACAGGATAGGAAAGTCAAACATAAATACTAATAACTGAAAGCAGCTTTCACAGATCATGAAGCAAAGGAAACACACTTACATGTTGTTTTATGTTGTTTTCAGGGAACTCTCAAGCGACAGCAATCACACCCCCAAGCCTACCGGGATCAACCAAGAAAGCATTAACAAGACAGCACGAGACTAGTTTGCCACAAGCCATTGGTTGACTTCACGGTGGACTTAGGTGGATGTGCTGTACATTTCAGCACGTTTTTTTTCATCCATAATCCTTTCACTGGGGATGCTCCATCTCTTACCAGGATTACAAACATGACCATGTGCAGAATGTGTAGTATGAAACCATCTGTATATCTAATATACAACTATCTATAACGAAATACACATGTATATGGGGAATGTGATGGCACATTACCACCATGTAATCTATTAAATCTGCCAAATCAGTCTTGTGGCACAACATTGACCATAGAAATCGATAGGTTTCGTTTCGATCAAACTACAAATGAATCGAGATCGGTTGGAACATGTCCATTGATATCTGTGGACCTAACCTTTCTTGAGTCAAGAAAACCTATGAAATGACAGTTTCACTAATAGTAGTTTGGATATGTATGTATCTGTATGTATATATACCATCTGGTTATTTAACATAGCCATGGAAAATTCCAACCATAAATGGAGGTTTCTAGCTGGGAAAAAAACATCTATTTCTATGGGCCATTTTCCACGGCTATGTTCAATAACCAGAGGGTATATATAAATATTACTACCTGGGAAATTCAAAAAAACACACACCTAGAGGATCCCCACGATACGTCCAAGTCTCCTGGGATACCCAACAGACCTTTCATACAGCGATGTCCCACCAAATAAATGTCCGCTTCCATCTTACCTGGGGCATTGGAAAGGAAGTGCACAAGTGCTTGGGAGGCCTGTTGCTTCCAATATCGAATGTGTACATAAAAACATGTCTTAGCTGCAAGACAGAATGATGTTGGGCTTGAAGGAAAAAATATTCACCTACATTCAATAATGCTGCCAAATTTCTGTCAAGGCAGAATTTCTATTGGTTTGTCTGAAGATTTTCCATATGGGAGCTGGCCGGTTTGGGAGGTGTACCCCATGTCCAAACATGCTCAAGTGCAGGAACAGAAGCTGGCCTGAAAAGTTTGGCCATCTTGGGTCACCCCTACAACCCAATACATGTATAGAATAGACATGTTATATCATGTTATGTATATATATATATACATATTATATGTGTCTATAGTCATGTAATCAAGGCATCTATGGATTATTTCTATGACTAAGAGATACCGTGCCATGGATCTGCTACCAGATTTCTGTAATGTTTCCCTCTTTACACGTCCAGCAGCGTTTGGAAGCTAGTCGCTCTGGCCGACCCAATCCCAAGGGAACCACTGGTGATGTGGGGAGGCCCATCAAATCTTACAGGCCCAGCATATTGGCAAATGCAAAAGGATACCCGAAATGGTAAACGGGCTACAAAAAACTATGGAAAATCACAATTTTTAATGGGCAAATCAACTATAAATGGGGTAAACGGGCTAACATAACGAACTGGAAAGATCCACCATTTTGTAGCTGGGAAAATCAACTATTTCGACTGTGTTATTTTCAATAGCTATGTAACAAATTGACCAGAGGGTAATGTTTGGTAGGACATGTGTCTTCTGGATATTCCCTTACCGGTTAGCTGCATCACACATGTCTCAAAACACGTGCAGTATCATCATCAATAAACCCTGGTTGAGAAATCTGGAAAAGTATCTCCAACAAGTGACAATCCACTACTAAAACCATGCACGCGCGTGAAACCTTCAATCTCGAAAACATTCTAAAATTGCTACTACCCTCTGTTAAACTAACATAGCTATTGAAAATGGCCCAGTTATAGTTGATTTACCCATAAAAAATTGTGATTTTCCATAGTTATGTTGGTTTACCAGAGGGTAAAGTGTATCTTTCCAATGATCAAGAGCCTAATCTGTCAACATCAATCCGGTGTTGACTTGACATCCTTGACATGTTCCATGGTATCTATGAATAATAAACCACCATAATATATAGATTATATATCTGTACAACTAATAAAAGAACGTAAATGGGAAAGGGAATATATACCGGATTGATGGGCAACATATATGTACTATATAATTGATACTAATTGTATATCATTTGGCAAATCTATGGAGGTTTCCTAAAATGAGGCTACCCTAAATCATCCATTTATAGACGGATTTTCTCTTATAAACCATCCATTTTTGGGCATCCACCATTTATGGAAACCCCCTTATATTCCACTGCCAAAAACAACATCCATCTGGGTAAATTATAATATTTCACTAACCTGAAATGTTGGACCATATTGGGAGAATTCCCCTTATTAACCATTATTCCAGGCTTCGGGAGAACAGTGAGGTCGTTAGAATTTACCCAGATATATATAATCCCATCATAATCCCATTATAATCCCAATATTCATCCCATTATAATCCCATTATATCCCATTATAATCCAAATATTTATCCCAATATTTATCTCATTATAATCCCAATATTTATCCCATTATAATCCCAATATTTATCCCATTATAATCCCAATATTTATCCCATTATAATCCCAATATTTATCCTATTATAATCCCGTTATAATCCCATTATAATCCCATTATAATCCAATTATAATCCCATTATATCCCACAATATCCTACAATGTGAGGCCCCCAAGATATAAGTTGGCTTAGATTCGCCCCAGTAACTATAGTTATAAATACCATAAACCATAGTTATTGGAGTTATAAACCAACTTAGCTATCTTGGGGGCCTCACATTGTATGGACATATATCCCCATGGATATCCATCGCCGGGCACCGAGTCGCGGTCCACCTCCGTCTCCGGGGGGTCATAAGGCGTCCGGCGCCGGTAGCAGCGGACCCGGTAGGGACGACGTAGCAGGTTGCCGCAGACGTCACAGCAGATCTTGTCCCGGGTCACGCGCTGCTTGTCCTAAACGGGACATGTTTTGTTGGTTGATGTTTAGCCCATATAATCCCAGATATTTCCCATATAATCCCAGATATACTGTATCCCATGTAATCTCAGATATATCCCATATAATCCCAGATATGTCTCATATAATCCCAGATGAACTCAGTTTTTGAATTAGTTGGAATTAATTTGAATTAATACATAGTTATTTACCCCAATACATAGTTATTTTGAATTAGTTAGTTTGATACATAACTATGCATATGTTGAATTAGTTTGATACGCCGACCATAGACCATCGAATTAGCCTATAGTTTTACATCTTAACTTATATAGATATCTGGCCGCACCGGCCGCGAAAATCGACTGGAATGGATTCTGGTGGACATCTACAGCAACCTTTCCTCAAAGTTTCTAGTGAAATGTGTTTCTTCAGAGTCATAAAAATAAACACATGAACTACCAAATCAAGTTAGGAAACTCCGATTGCAGCTCTAACTGGCTCCCCATTTAAACCATTTAATGGGGAAGATTGATACCCCTAACTCCATTCACCACTAGCCTGGTTGGTGGTCTTAACTCATCTGAAAAATATGAAAGTCAATGGGAAGGATGACATCCCATATATTCTGGAAAATAAAATTCATGTTTGAAACCACCAACCAGATTATATCCGTATTGCTCTCATGGAATTTCCCACATCGATGGTCAATCCCCTCACCATATATTCACCATACGCATGTTGAAAATGCCATGGGAAAAATCTTGGGACCCTTGCTGGACTCTGGTGATTGTGCCGTCAAGACACCCTGGGATCGATGTACGCGGACTCCGGGTCTAAGGAGTACTTGGATTGGCCCTGGCACCGGGCACCGGAAAACGACCATGAGGGTGGCCCTGGCGTTGTGTTTCTGAGTCTATACCCTCTGGTAATTTCACATCAACATTGAAAATACCAGAGGCTACCCCAAAAAGAGGCTAATGCTATTACCATTGTTGAACATCTAAGATGTTATGCTATTACCCTCTATTGAAAATGGCCCATTTAGTTCGTTGACCAGCCAGGGTAATCCATTTAAATTCACCATCCACCATTCATCCCTGTCCAGCTGGATAGTGATCCGTTGATTCCCCCAGGAGGATGTACATCCCACTTGATAGGTGCATGGGAAATTTTATTATCATATATATATAGAACTGGGGTTAACCCCATCCAATCTGGCTTTTTCCAATGTTGACTTACCTCAAATTAAACACCAATCAGCTACTGTATATAATAGTATTGGCTATGTTCAAAATATATACTACTATATACTGTACTCGCATTCATGATATGCAATTTTTCGTTGGTTACTTCTCGCATTGTACAGGTTTGTAACTATAGTCGATTAAATACACCTGATTTCCACATATGAGAATTGCTTATGTTGCTATACCATGAAGTGCTTAGAAGACTCTTGATAGCTGCATTGCTTCCAATGCTTTATGAGCTCCTTAGCTCCCTCCCCAGCGGATAATTATTCATCCCATGTTTCGTCCTCACCAACTATATTAATTACTATTGGTCATTAAGTACAGTTACTTTAAAAAAAAATAACATAAATAATGTTATAAAAAAGTATATCCCAATGATTTTCCATACAATGTAAGGCCCCCAAGATAGCTAAGTTGGTTTATAACTCCAATAACTATGGTTTATTGATGTTTATGGTATTTATAACTATAGTTACTGGGGCGAATCTAAACCAACTTATATCTTGGGGGCCTCACATTGTATGATTTTCCCATCTTTGTCCAATCTGCTATAATTATTTGGTTCCCATATTCCACCCATCCCTCTCCAAAACCCACCTTTTGAGCTCCAGCTTTCACGACCCAAACGAAGTTCATACGCTTCTCGGAACGGATCGGCGCCCCGACACCTGCGGCGTGTTTAAAAAACGTTGGAGGTCGGAGATCTTTAAGGAGCCGGTTCTGGATGGCATTTTATGGTGGTTTAATGGCATTTTATGGTGGCTTAATGGGATTTTATGGTGGTTTAATAGGATCTAATGGGGATGTTAATGGCATCTGGTTGGTGGTTGAGCCTACCCCTCTGAAAAATATGACTTCGTCAGTTGGGATGATGAAATTCCCAATGTATGGAAAAATAATCCAAATGTTCCAAAACCACCAACCAGTGTTTTTTTTTCTATAACCAACATAACCAAGATTAATTGTTAGCTTACGTTAGCTCATTAGCTGAACAACTTGTTTGCAATAGTCTATACCCCTCCCCCCAAAAAAAAACAGAGAAGGCAAACATCAAAAAACAAATTCAGTAGTGTATGTACTGTTTTGCATCTTTCGGGTTGCCATAATGCAAGCAATCAGCAACCCATATTGGTAGTTAGTTGATGTTAGTTGATGTTAGTTGATTCGTTATTCAAACTTGTTGAGCTGTGAATTTCAGTAGCTTGATGCTTTTAACATCTTTTAACTATTTTTAGTAGCTAGAGAGTTCAATAAATTGATGGTAGTAAGATTGGACGATTTACTGAAACAGGTTCCATTTGTCTTGCAACGTTGCTTGGATCATTCCGCGGTGAGGGGCATGGTTCGTGGGCTGACCGTTGATCCAGACCTTTGGGGATCCTCGGGTGCTTGGATGATGGGTGTTAGCAAATGCTAACTTCTTTCTAACTTAGAGTGAATTCATTTTCCATAATTCGTCATAGGTTTACAGCTGATAAACTTGTAATACTCATAAGTTGTATATAACTTTATAACTTATTATAACTGGTAAAATTGCAGTACTTCTAAGTCGTAAAACAATGGGTGGAATAACCCATGCAGTTACTCTACCACGTAAGCGACCCGTACGAATCATCATGGTCTCATCCCAGGAAAACCTGGAAAATTCCCCATGCAGGGCACGGCTTTCCATACTGTTTCCGAGCTAACATCCATTCATTGCTGGTTGGTGGTATACCCCTCTGAAAAATGATGGACTTCGTCAGTTGGGATGATGAAATTCCCAACTGAATGGAAAGTCGTAATCCATTCATGTTCCAAACCACGAATCAGCATTCATTTATAGGGGATCTCCCATTGGCACCTTTGATTACTGGAACAATTGGGTAATCATCATTTTCATCATTTTGCTGGTGGAACAATCCATTGCCACAATCCATGTTCATCATTTTCATCATTTTCATCATTTTCATCATGTTCATCATTTTCATCATTTTCATCATTTTCATCATTTTCATCATTTTCATCATCATTTTTCTCCAAACCGCCACAATTCATCACAATTCATTCATCATTTTCCCAAATTGCCAATCCTCCCCATCGAATGTCCGAGTTTCGAATGTTGGTGGCGGTTCTGGAGACCGACTGCTCATTCTGCTCGGGATCCGGCTGTCCTCTGACGTAACCTGAGAGAACTGGATGGTCATCCGGCAGGCAACCACATCAACCGTCTGTAAGGCGGTCCATGCCCACGTTCAATCGTCCGGTATCATATGTCAATGGATTGGTTTAAGGGAAAGTTTACAGGAAAACCCCATTAAACCCCATACTTAATGGGAAACTCTATGGTTTCCAGTTAAGATTTTCCCTTAAACCAATCCATTGGTCATATGACCAATCCAGAAAAGGGAAAAGTGCATGGTCCGACTCCAAGGAAATGCGAATGTAGGCCGAGCTTACGCCTAGGTCCAGCCGTATACTTCAATTGTTACGATCTTAGACTATCGCGATATATTAAATCCATATAAATCCCCCTTATAAGCTACATGGGTTATATTGATGTATATATTGCACATAATTTCATAACAATAATAATTATATATATATATATGTATGTATATTCCATGCGTACTGGAGCTCGGCATGAGGCGGTTTTTAAATACGCGCGATGTCATCCCTTTATACTCAGTGGTCAATCATACTCCCATAATCGATGACTTTGATGGTTGAAACCACTTGAAACCCTATAATTGATGGTAAAACATCTCATTACCAGGTGGTGCCCCTCCCACTTGTAAGTTAATTAGTTTTTAACCCCCATGGTCCATCGTTCTATCTACCATACCCATAGCTATTGTATTTATGAATAACCAACTTGGCAATCGGGTGCACTTCCTTCAAACGAACAAGTCAAGCACGATTTTTAGTTATTAAAGGGATTTATACTTCCTGTCTAAATATAGTTTCGATTATATCATATCACATAGTAGAGAAACCTATCAACTATCAACCAACTAGTAACTGGTATTTCATGAGATTGGGAAACGGTGTACTTGATTTTCATGTCTCAACTGGTGGGATAGAGACATTTCTTATCCTAATTACCGCAGCTGTAATCACTCACTTAGCTTACAAACTGTAGCACCAGCTTGTAACCAACCAGTCAAGAACTATCAATGGACCAATATCCCACTACTATTCTTGGACCATCATCCCATTACCAAGTGTGAAACATGTTCCTTTAATATCTATTGATGTGGGTAAAACAACAGTTTCCCAACCATTTGGGAATGGTTTCAATCCCACCTATATATTTATTCTGATGACTGGGGGATGGTTTGTGAACTTACTTTTACCACACATTAATGATAATTATTGAGCAATATATCTCCCATTCATATCCCATTAAAAAAAAACACACATGACACTGGTATTTTTTTTTTACCATGATAATATCCCACGACACTGGTCCATTAAAAAAAAAGAAACTGGTGCGAGGAATGAGTCCGACATTGTCTTAGCCACATTCATTCTCCCAGCCATCCAAGTGTTTATTTTTCTATGTCCCTTTATCCATGCATATCCATATCCATTAAAATCAAAAATATCCCATCAATGTGCATAATTATATCCATTAATATCCATGATATTCATATCCCATTATTGGTATGTTCACTAATCTTAATGATATCTATTATATCCATTACTATCCATTAATATCCATAAATGCGCATATGGGTATGGGTCAAAATTAGGTACCCCAATAATTGGATGGTTAATACTAAACTAGACATTCACATCTGTGGTCCCAGATCTTCCATTTTGACCCACATCCATATCCCAATATATGGGTTTGTCTGAAAATAGGGTATATTCCCAATTATAGCCATTTAATAGGGATAATGATCAGCAAAACCATTGGGTTTAGGGGTACACTATTTTCAGACACATCCATATGGGTGCGAGTCAAAAATCGGGTATGGATCGCTCCGCGGTGATCCGTACTATGGATCGCGAGTGCTTACGTAAGGTGCCTGATCCGTACCCTTTCGTAAGGGCTCATCATAGCATACAA
>Ga0126342_10006774_pt1 | contig 20383 bp, 27 predicted proteins | sample Cyp1metagenome_FD_92528 | JGI IMG/M metagenome (GOLD analysis project Ga0126342, IMG submission 92528) | Coral microbial communities from Lord Howe Island, Old Settlement Bay, Australia - Cyphastrea 1 metagenome | ecosystem: Host-associated > Invertebrates > Cnidaria > Coral ...
ATGCCAGATAGAATGCCAAATAGAATGTCAGAAGATATGTCAGATAGAATGCCAGAAGATTTGCCAGTAAGAAAATGTATAAATGTCATGGTGGGGATCACACGAAGTAAAGTAATTTTTTCGGAGCTGTTGATGCTACGGCTGCAGTTGTAGCTGGTACTGCTGTTACTGCTGTACTGTTGTGACTGTTGTGCTTATGCTTGTTGTCACCGGCACCCTAATAATTTTCATATCTTGAATGTCCTGAATCTTGACTTGAAAATCTTTCGGTGTGGTTGTTTAATCTACTCTACCCTGATGCCCTGACTATACCCGTCCTGTTGTTGAGCTTGAAATCCGAGAAGTTCATGTTGCTGTTGCACCATGAACGCACTGCTGATTTGATCTGATGACGGTTGAAATGGTTGTTGAGCACGGAGGTGATCTTGAAGAAATTCAGAGATCCGTTCCAAGGGGCTGTCACGCTCTGCTTGTCCTTGAAAAGGAAACGCTCCAGAATCTGCTCGTATTGGGAGTTCCGCGTGGTAAGACCAGCCGAAGTGGCTTTCTGCTCCCACTGAATCATGACGTCTTCGGCAACATCGAGCAGAGATGTCCATGTCTCTGCTGTCCCATCGTGGTACGCATTGTGCATTGCGCATAGAACTTCCCTGATTTGAACGGGAGTCTTGCTTGACAGAATCCGGACGTTCTCCAAGCCCGTTCTGAGACTCTTCAGAACGTAGGGATTCGACGGTTCCTTGGCAATGGCCCGATACATCGCTTCGGAGCGGTGATTGTAGGTGATGGCCTGCGCAGGCAAAGTACTTGTAGTTGACGCAGCTACCATCCATGCTCTTCCTGGCAGGGCAGTGGCTATTGCTACTGCTTTACCAGTCACTAGTCCACCCACAGTATATGGCATTCAAGATTCAAGGTTGGTTTTGCGGGAAGCAATACAACCTCAGAAAAGACAATGGTTTCATTATCAATTTCATTCAACATCAACATCAACAAATCAACATACACACAGTACGTCATTACATCATATTCTTATTTTTCAAATCATTTTGATTTTCCGTTCCGTTTTTAAAACCTTTGAACCACTACATTTTTTGAGAACCCCTGTCCGCTGCAATCAACATTGAGACCTGATGTCAATATCCTGTCCATGTATGCCTCAGCGAGGCTCTCCATCACTGGTCGATTGACGGGGTCTGGTTTGATGTTCTTCTCTTTGGTGTCTTCGTTGAGCCAAGGGATGGTTGAGACACCTTGTCCATACTTGTGGAAAATGGCATCAACCAACAACTGGCCCTTCAAACCGACAAACTCCGGTATGTCCTCAGTGAGGTCCACACGCTGCATCTTCGGCAACCCATCTGGAAGAGCAGTGTCCGATGCAGCTCTCTTCATGGGCTGGGGCAAACACAAAGATTTGCGATTTTCACAATTGGTCTATTCACCTCGATGCTTCGCTTCACTCCAACTTGAGAGAGGGGGCGATGCAGCCAGGCAGCTGTCAAAAAGATGATGCAAATGCAAGGTCTCCGTTTCGATTCGATGCTACGTGACTTTAGATGGATATTGTTAAGTTGTTAATTTGATGCCTAGCCTAACAAGTCCTGACAACTTGGCAACTGACAACGAGACTGTCGGCCATCAATGAATCAAACAGTTGCACCCTCTTCAAATCATATCTCATGCACTCATGCATGCATCAGGTCAGGTTAGTCATTGTGTCATTGCATCATTGCATCATCGTAATCGTACATCAAAGATCATCTGGGGGTCCGAACAAGTGATGGAGACAAAGCTCCAATGGGTTTGGTCCTGGCACAACATGGGGGGTCGGCAAATGGGACAAGTATCGATACCTAGGTACCTGAATCAATCTACTGCCTGTCAGGTTGAAGTTGATAAAGTAAAAGTGCTAACACTTGATGCAACGATGACTCCATGAGTCCCTCGATACAGCAGTGGAGGTGGAGGTGTCCTTTTCTTTCACTGCTTCATTGCTTGGTTGGCAATCGGTCGCGGTCTCAACTCAACTGATTTTGTCTAGGCCTATGCCCCAGGCTACTGTCCCAAACGTACTTTAAGTCATTCATTGCAGCTGGTTTGGTTCAACTTGCGCATGCTGTTAATCATAGTTAATCAAATGTAAATGACAAAAATGTATACGTGTACACACACATATATATATGTATATATATATATATATATATATATACATATGTTACATATGTGCATTCGTTTGCAAAACTCATGACTCATTCCACATTCGGGAACCGCACCCCAAGTATACCCAACTAAAATTTAACCCTCTATCCGCTATCCTCTAATCCTGAATCCTCTTTCGTTTCGTATCTGTACTATATAACTATATGTATATATACCCGCCAGGAATCGATTGGCAGCATTAGTAGTGGATGTGGATACCGATACCGTCTAGTCTTTGACTTAAAGCATCTACTGAATCTACTTCAGTTACCTCAGTACATTCGGACGTTCGGACACAAACAACGCACCACAACCCACAGGCTGTGCTACTGCACTGGATTCTAAGACAACGCCTGTCCTGTTTGTGCATTGACTCGAATCGACAGTGCAGTAGAAGCAAATTAACTATTGTACATTGTGATCAGCCGGGAGGATGCTCGGTGAATGGTCCAGTGATGGCAAAAGTCCAGGAATCCCCGCACTGGACTTGTTTGCCAAGTTTGAACACAACACCTTCACTATCAAGGATTATCACATCCCCTCCCCATCATACCATACCCATAGCATAAGGCCATCAGCCATCAAGACTCAACATTGGAAGTTGAAGATTCATGAAGAACGATGATGATTGAATCATGGAACCGAACCATTGCAGTTCACTGGGTCGCTCCATGATTTGCTCCAGCAACCCCGCCGCTACCGCTCGCACTGCTTGCCGCCCCAGAGAAGGATGAACAAGGCTCCGCAGAGATGCAAGGTACTGGAAAGACCCGAGTAAACATACGGCCTTGTGGTGGCTTGGATTGGCCAGGCGATTTTCCACGAAGTCTTCTAGTGGGAACGTTGCTCTCATTCTCACCATCCATCTCACCATCGTCAAGGGCTCTCCGCTTCAATGTCTGCCGCATGTTGTGAATGCCACGAATCGGAAGGCTAGGAGTATTAACCTGCAACCAGGGCAAACCGCAGAGGGGACATTGCCCGATCGAGTTCATTACTGTGGGAAACCAAATTACAAACTGTAACTGTAACGTTGTAAAATTGTAAGCTGATAATTTAAACAAAACAATACAATATTGTAATAGTAAAATATAATACATGTACAACGTACATATATGTTAATATAATATAAGTCAGTATACATGATGTATGTAAAAATCAATGCACTGCAATGAATGTCATTTTTATGTTTGGGCCATGCTTCAGTCATGGTCTACATAAGTCTACATGTTTGTATGCTAACTGGCTGACTTTCTGAACTAAATGGATACCTTGCTTTGACTTGAGAGGTTCTTCAAATCAAATGAGTTGCAGTTCACTGGCAGTAATAGCAGAGGACACATTACTGCATTATTGAATATTTTTGATGCAGTTGCCACTGTCACTGGATCCCGATCATTGATACAAGTCCAACCGCAAGACCCTTGCCTTCACATAGAGCAGTAAATACAAGTACTGAACCGTCATGGCAAAGAGGTTCATACTGTTGCCAGCTTGTTGTCGCATCACACGGGATACACGTTGAAACAAAGGACCATCTTCGCTTTTGGCTGGCACATTGAAGCAACACAAACGCAAGCCTTTGTGTATCCCATGATGTACTGGAAAAGCCTGTGCAAGAAGAGCTTCCGTGCCAGTCAGCCAGCGCCCTTGGCGTTCATCACCATCATCGGCGCCACCGGAATTGTCACCTGCAAAAGGGGAATGATGATGAGTCATGAGGACAATGGATGGTGGTGATTCCGGTGATTCTGATGTTTCCGAATGAATCAATGGACACCGGGGGGGTGATGATTGAACTTTGGCCTTTTAGACCTTTGAAGGAGTTGCTGTGGCTGTTTCAAGTGCCAACAATTTACCAGAGTATTCAAGACTTGAGCAGCTTGATATATAGTTAATCAAATAATTCAAGAATACAAAGATTCAAAGGTTCAAGTTTCAAGCTACAACAAAATGATGACCAACCATTGGCCTGATGAAAGCACATCGCTCCAGACCAAACCAAGATTGCGGATCAAGGTGTGCATGCAATCCGGTGAGGAATGCATTGCAAACCCGGTGGCTCCATTTTGCGTCAAGGAGTATGCCATTCCTGGCCAATTTTGCCTGTAGGCCCGCAGTGACTTTCTCTCAAACTCAGTCAACGCTGCCTCATACGGGTTTTTGACTTCGTCATCCTTCTGAATGGCATCTGGCTCAGCAGGCTCAACAGGCTGAACGGCCGCAGCACGGTCACGAGCACGAACAACTGCTGGGCGAGATTGGCTCCACTGCAAATCCTCATTCATTTCTTCCTGCCAGGCTGGTACAATCACTGACTGTTGGTAGACGGTCCGTAGACAGTCAGTAGATGATTCACATTGACATTCAATTGATTCAATTGCAATTTCATTCGAGATTCGATATTTCAAAATTCAAGGATTCAAGGATTCAATTCAAAACCATACCAGGATGATAGAAAGAAAGACGGGATTTAAGCTCCTTCGCATCTGAGTTGTCCATCAAGTGTTGCCAGTAGTACTCACACCAGTGCATTAGACTCTCTCGGTAAAAACGAGCATTGAAGTCTACGAACTTGGGCTTGCACAGATAGAAAGCCTTCTCACGATGCACAAACCTAGTCAGCTTTCTTTCTCGACGCACAACCCCGCCATAAACCAAAGCGTCAACATCAGTGTCATCAATGTGATAGATGTGCCCAAGCAGTCTATGCATGATGGATACTGGAAAACGCTTGCTGTTTTCGTGGAGCAGAATGGGCTCCTGTAGCTTGATTCGCAAACCTATCCATGCCAAGAATGGAAGGATGCTCAGATCACGCACTCCCTTCATATTTCCGTTTGGTGCATATGCTATGCAGCTGGTCCCTGCTGTGTGCACGATAGCCATCGTCCTGACATGGTGCAGTTTTGAAATGCCAGTTATCTAGAATCTAGACGAAGATTCGTTGACATTTCAATTGAGGACGGGCCGATGAATTAATGAATTACCAATCACCAGCATGATCTGACAACAAACTTTGTTTCATCACGTCAGTTCACACCAGCACCCAGCTTTCGACAACAACATTGCATGAAGTTGCAAGAGAATATAAGGGGCCAGGGGCAGACTCAACTTTCAACTTGATAATATATTTCAAAACTCCCAAAAGATATACAGCCACCGGAAACAGCCGAGGGTCACATAGCAAGTCTTCTTGTGCTTGTGGCAGTATGCATGTGTTTTCACGGCTTCGCCGCTCGCCACCATCTTAGCTAAGACCTCGAAAGCTAACTCCGGACGGGCTTTCAACTCCTTGATCGTGCCCTTGATCGAATCCACAAAGAACTCGCATAGGTCGCCGAAAACGCATGCATCAGAACCTCCTGGAATCTGATCATACTAGAAAAGTTCTGTTCTACAATTCTCATCGTACTCACACTGGAAGAGCACCTTCGGCATAGGAACACCTGGCCCGAACATGTCCTCTATGGTATGCCTCAACACGTGCATCGTAGCCTCAGGTGCACCTACGCCAGAGTATGCTGTCGACATGGTAAACTGTCCGAAACGGCTCTTCAGCTCATCTGGGCTAATGAAATCAACTGCCGGGTCAAGCTTGAATGAGGAACGATACTCTGATGAGACAGGCTCTCCAATTGTGCACACCTCTTCCACAGCCTGTCTGAAGAATTCAAAATTGTCATTCATAGTGCGCACTGTCTGTTTCTGGTGTGACAGACCCTTGACCCTCTGAAGTTCAGACAGTGTTGGAGAGGCAGCTGGCGTCGGCGGTGACGGTGCAGATGCAAATGCAACTTGTGTCCCTTCTGGGGAGTCATTCAAAGTGGTCCCGTCCATTGGTCCAAACAACGTTTCGCCGTCACCCACATTGCCATCTGAATGTGATGGAAAACTTGGGGCGGTCGCAGGATCAATGAGAGTAGGCGAGGTCAATTGCTGGGTCACATTCCCTTTGGTCATGTTGTGGTCTTCATGTCCCACACCACCGCCTGTTGGCTGCAGAGTCTGCCCATTGGCCTGGTAGGACTCCGGAGGCAAAGCCTGATTGGGTTGAGCAAGTGACGACGGTTGATCCTAAACTAAGCAGTTCTAACTTCTTCACTAAAGTCTTGTGTTTTTATAACTATATATCTGTATATCTATATTATTATTATTATTATATATATATATTATATATGTCATATGCTGTTATGTTATTATGTTATCTGTTTTTAATTCACTGAAAATTGAATCATCATAATCGTCATATGATTAATCGGTGTTGGGTCAATGAGTAAGGCAGTTACTAAGTACATGAAGTACATGTCTCATGTCTCTCTTTCCCCAATGTGCTTGGAAGGCAGATGAAGCAAGATAAGATCCTATCAAATCGCAGTAAGGCTCCAGCTCAAACAAATGGCAAGGGAAATCGGCATATACAATCATATGCCTTCATTTGCATGAATTGCAGTAAGTATTTTCAATCACCAATCGTCAAAGGACATTGAATGACATTGAACTTGACACCCCGGAATCCGGAATCCCTACCTTCTCATCCTCATCCAGATTCAATCGAAGCTTTGACAAGCGCGAGTCAGCAGCAGAAGTGCAATCAAACCCATTGGCTTCAGCTTGGACGCTCTCTGTGTCCAGTAGTTCAGGATACTCAACACTAATCAGCTCAGCCATGGCCTGTGAAAGTGTGTCAAAGTCTGCATTGCGCTTTGCGAAAGGATCACTCATTTGTTCAAGTCGGCCCTCTTGACGATGTACTTTGTGGACATGCTTCCCTTCAAAGACTTTCAACTCGTCTTTGGCAGTAGTGGTTTTCCAGAACTCCCCAACATCCGGTAGATTGAGAGATGTTGAGGCATGAGAAACCATAGCCTTCATCTCAGGGCTGTGGCTGTTGTCCCTCTTGTTCTTCTTCTTGACAAGTCCCTCGGTGCCCTTCATTGGAGGCAAGTCCGAACCGTTTGGCACATCCTGAATCTCAACCTCAGGTTTGGACTCGGACTTTGACTTAGACTCTGACTCAGCACCCTCCTTCTGACCTTCTTCACCTTTATCACCTTCAACCTCATTGGTCTTGTCGATCTTGTTTGTCTTGTCCATGGATTCTTTCCCCCCAGCAACTGGGCCGACGGAGTCTTCAGGCGGCACATTTGCCGGAAGCCCAGACTCTTTAGCCTCATTGGTTTCCTTAAGTTGCTTGGGCGTGGATGTAGTCTTTCGTGACTTCACCACACGGTCCGGTCGGTGAACGGCATCGATATCTGAGACAGCATCCTCCATCCGGAAACTCATCCAAATCTCCTACAGAATTAGTGATTGTGATTGATGATAAAATATGTATTATCCTCATAGGTCCATAGGTCCGTGGGCCCATGTGGAAAAGTAAGCAACCACTGCCACCACTACTACTGAGTACTATGTACTGTCAGTGTACTGCAGTAATACATCACAACCACAGAATCATACAATTAATATTTAATACACTAACGAACATATTCTGTATTTAAAAAATAATGTCACACAGCGCGACAGTTGGACAAAAAACAATAGCAAAATCTCAAAACCTCTCCTCTCCACGGCCAGGCTTGACAAACAAAGGAGTCTGCAGGATCTCCACCACTTTCATTGCCCACAAAACACATCCACCCTTATCAGACTGCCATTTTGATCTCACTTCTTCATACTCGGAAGCTGTACAACGGTGCTTGCTGTGATGGTGCTGGAAATCTTCGTGCTTCACAAAGGAGTTGCCACCAAACTCAGCACGAGCCACAATCCTGAACACACCATTGCCACCTGAGTCTTTGACACCTGATTCCACCAAATAGATGGGTGTGCCTTTCGATATCACTCGGCAATTGAAATTCCTAACCTCTGCCGTTTTCCTGCTCAACACCGGAGCAAGAAAGCGGGCAATGTGGGTCGATGAAATCAGCAAACCTCTGTGCTTGGTTGCCTCATGGCCCTGCTCCTCTCCTTGAACATGAACTCCATGATCATCATTCTCATCATTTGCACTGGGTCGTTTACGTACCATGCTCTTCACACGATCAGGCAATACTGTTGGGCAAAGACTGAGACTGGTGAAGGAGAACCAGGATCAGCGATCGATCGATTGGCGATCGAGGAAGCGAGGATTGGTTATGGTATGGCTAATTGGCTAATTAGCTGGTTTGGATCAAAACAGCGACAGCAACAACGGCGAAGACGTCACAGTACCATTCAATGCAAACAGTGTTTTGTTTGAAACACCAAATCATGTGTGCTCCACTTTTCCTACTATTCACAATAATTCACAAATTCACAATGTTGATTGTGATTGTTGATTTTTTTCTGGCAACATAATGATACTTGACAAACAATGTACTAACTGCACTGCATTCCAGAAAGCAGTGGATCTGCTGATGTGTGTGGCGATATGTGATGTGTGGACTGTGTGACCTGCATGGGTGGTATGACCACATGTCACATGCCTGTCCTCCAATCGCAGTGCAGAAGCGTAGCCGCGTAGCCCCTGCAATGCGATCAGACAAGAAGTTTGTAACGGTCTGTAGGTCATATGGGCTATAGTAGGCTATAGGAGGCTATAGGAGGCTATGGGAGGCTATAGGACCCAAGGAACTCATCGACATATACATATTGTCATATTAAACAAACTCAGTTCCCATGCTCAATAATTCTCCAACTACAACTCGACCACATGAATTTGGAGGATTGGTGTTGTGTGTCATTTAGTTCAGACACAAAAAGTGACCAGCACACAACGGGGTTCAGGCTGCCCACCTCCAGATCCCATAGAGCCACTGAGTCCAGCCCAGACCTGCAGTCTCGATATGTCCACAGGCCACAGGTGCAAAAGTTGTTTGCTTCGTATGACGGTTTGGCCTACTACATGAGCTACATGTACACAGTACACATATTCATGTACACCAGACACTTGAAACACAAGGTTTCTACTACAAACTACAAAAAAAGGAGCGCTGGGCTGGTTCTGAAATTCAAAGTAGCCAGGGGTCTCATGATCATTAAACAAACCACCCCCACACCGACAGAAACGTCATCCACATACAGGAGCCTGCCCATGATTGGCAATATAAAGCATGCTCGACCTGCCAATGGTTTTGCGTGGATTGGAGGGTACTGTGTGGTGGTTGGCGCAGTACAACCACAAGGCGACACCATAAATACAGACACACAAATCACACAAAGCATGTGTGTTTTCTCAATAAAAACTGCTTTGTGATGACATTTAATGAACCTCCAAGAATTGCAATTGGGGCCTATGTTGCAGAGAGGAGGTTCCTGGCAGCCAGCCGGTGCCAGGACCCAGGGTCTTGGCAGCCATGACCCTGCCTCATGGCAGACAAAAGCGCCAAGAAGCCACATGCTGGCTGCCAGGAAGCGCTTGCAGCTTACTTGGTGGCTGCCAGGAAGCAGCCTCCTGGCACCCAAGCCCCGCCAAGAACCACTTCCTTGCGAAAAATGCATTTTTTTGCATTTTTTAATCAAACCTAAAAAATACAATTACACCAATGGTTTGGAGGAAAAAGACATTGTATCATTGGAGCCAATAGCATTTCTCTTCCTCCCAAATTTATGATTAAAACTTTACAGCAACAAAGCAAAAAGAATCAAAACACGTGTGATCGAATGGGATCCATTTCCAATATCTGGGGCATCACATGTACCCAAGAAGTTTATTCCTCAAGAATGTAAGTCAACACCAGCGATGTACCACTAAGTAGAGAGACTATTCATTGCCACTTGACTGCATCTTTCCAGCATATGCTAGCCATAATGACCATGCTACTGCATCCAAATAATATTCTATTTCCATTCCGGTCAACTATTTGCTTGATGTAACTTCAAACGCTCGCATGGGCAAAGGGCCAAACCAAAACAATCCATTTTCCCTACCAGCCCTGCTTATGTCCATGGCTCAACCAATTTATTGTTCCCAGTTCCTAGATTCAAGAGCCTCTTGATCCATTCCCAGTTGATCCAGCCGGAGCAGTACAACTGCAACTCTGCCTTGAGATGAATTCTGAAATTGACTGCCCGGGCACGGAGGAAGCGGGAGCTCGAAACTAGAGCTAGGTAATGGACTGTGGTTTTGATGGCGGGGCAAGAAACATCAGAAAACAAAACATAAAACTCAAACATATAAAAAGGTCGTCAAGTATAATTGCAATTTGGATAGGCTCCATGCAACGGATGTATACAACCAAGTAACCTGGTAAGCCATTTCAAAACATGGATTTGGTGAGGTGGAGATACCTGAGATTACCTGACTAGTAAATCAAATCCCCAAAGCCCGCCCAAACATCATAAATCCAACAGTATGGTACACCATTGCCAAGTTTGGTCATGTTTCCATTCTATTGCACCTTCACGATGACAGCTTGCCACTCCGACAAGGCCCCCGAACGCACACACACACAATGGACCATTGCCTGGCGCGAGGAAAGCAAGCAAACAAAACAGAGTCATGAGTCCTTTAAGTCATAAGTCATAAGATCAGAAGTATTAGAATCAAATATTTTAGATATGTTTATACTAAAATATCTGCTATATTTTTTGAACAAAAGAATCATATCTATCATGCCATCATCATCATCATCCATCATCATCATCACCATCATCATCATCATCATCAATCATCATCATCATCAATCATCATGAATCATCATCCATCATCATCATCCATCATCCATCATCCATCATCATCATCACCATCATCACCATCATCATCATCAGCATCATCATCATCATCCATCACCACCATCATCATCATCATCACCACCGTCATCATCACCATCATCATCATCACTTTCAGAATCATCAGAAACATCATCATAATCATCTTAATCATCATCATCACCATCATCATCATGATCATCATCATCATCATCAATCATCATGAATCATCATCCATCATCATCATCATCCATCATCATCATCAGCATCATCATCATCATCCATCACCACCATCATCATCATCACCACCGTCATCATCACCATCATCATCACCATCAGAATCGTCAGAAACATCATCATAATCATCTTCATCATCATCATCCTCATCCTCATCCTCATCACCATCCTCATGTTCATCCTCATCCATCAATCATTAATCATCAATCATCAATCAACCAATCATCAATCATCAGTCATCAACCATCAATCATCAAGTAAGCTTCGGTCATCATTAGCATCAATCCATCCATCATCTTGAAAACACCACCAACATGAATCAATGAATCAATGGCAAACAAACAAAACAAAAACAAACTCATCATCTGAAGTTTTTTTTAAGTCTGCAGTCTGCAGCGCAGGGAAGTTCACTGAATGTTCATGGCATCAGAACTTTCATAACTCTCATAACTCTAAAACCGTTGGACAATAAGATCATGATGATCATGATGGAAACTCCTGCTGGAAATTTCTTGGACAGACAGAAACCAGGCCATACAAATCCGAATCACCACGACCCAACAAAACGATAAACCTTTTTGTCATCTTCTCTTGTGTGCTTGTTCCTGGCATCATTGCTTGTTCCGTCTGGGGCTGGTGGGGGACGGATTGTGAGCCGGACAGAACACATCATCCAAGTGTGAGGGCCTCGGTGATCGAAACTCTCGCAAGCAAATCCTGCAGAAACCAACAACTTCGCAACAATCACAATGTTTTGTCTCCACTTCCACCTCAACCTCGACCAATGGTGTTGATGGGGCAGGCGGACTCGGAGATGGACACGGAGAGGGTACTTCAGACGGCACTGGCAACGAGGGAGAGCTGATGGGGCTCACATGCTCGCCAAGGCTTGCCCCCGACAACACCGATGATGAACTGGATAGCCGCGATCCTGGCGATCCTGGAGGCGTCATAGAAGGTGTCTGTGGTCCAGCACCACGGTCTGGTGATTGCCACTCACCGTCCCAAGAGTCAGACGACTTCGTACGTCTCCTCTTCAATGGACGTGACATAGCGGCCTCATAGGCGTCAAGCCATTCCTTCACTGTTTGAAACGATGTAGGAGACAGGTGACGGTCACTGTCACTGTCACAACCACCTGCACCATCGTCATCACCACATCCCACAGTCCCCACAGTGTTGTCGTCACCATCATCAGTTGAAGACAAGTCTATTTCAACGATCACATCAGAATCCTCAGGGTCCTTGTCAGCCATGGCAGAAGCTGAGTCTTCTGGAATGATGATTCTGCTGCTAGTGTGCTGGTTCTGACAGTGAGTCGAGTCAAGCGGTGTCAGTTGTTGTTGTCCATTTGACATGTGTCTGTGTCTGTGTCAATTGTGAGTCAATGGGCAGTCTGACGTCTGACTGCCACATGTAATGGAATCACTCCCAGCCCGAGCCCAGTCCGCTGATAAGTGACAGTGACGTGGCTATTTGACGGTTGTGTTACCCAATTACTCAATAAAATGTGTGTCCCTCCCGCTCCTTCCAGATTACACAAATACATTCCCTTGCCCATGCAATGGGATATTGTAGCATTGCAACACTGTAATCCCAAAAGGAAAAGTTTACCCTGGTACTGATACTGATATATAACATAATAATACAAAACTGCCACTGCACTTGATTTCTGATGATGTAATGATATTGCTTTCAGTTGCGAGTAGAGTCAAGTCAAGTTGTTTGTTTTTTTTAAGCAATGTGACTCCACTTGCCAAACCTTAGCAAATATTTTGAATGAATCCGTCCTCGCCTGGAAGCCGGTCAGCAAGCCTGACCTGCAACAACATGTCGTGTCGTCATGTAAGTTTGTAGTTACTTGTTCATATGTCCGTCCACATTACCAAAAAATAACTTTAACTAAGTTACTGGGCCAACCAATGCACCAATGTGAATCAATGCAAAATGCTGTCCAAGAATTGTTTTCAATTTTTCAGTACCGTGACCGTGTTACCTTGTTGCCTGGTTGCAGCTGTTGGACCTTGGATTTGGATAACTGGCTGCATTGAATGCCTGGAAAAAGGGGGGAGGGAATGAATATCTACAGGAGGGCAAGATGAGGATGGTGATATGAGGATGATGAGAGGAGGATGGTGAGGTGAATGAGGTTGGTAAGGTTTATTAAGAGATGATTTGGTGATGGTGATGATGATGATGATGATGTTGATGATGATGATGATGGTGATCGATGGTGCGGTGATGGTGGCGACATGGCGATGATTCTGATAAGATGATGATGGTTGTGATGGTTGTGATATGGTTTGTGTGGGTGTGTGTTGTGTGGTGTTGGTGTTGGTTGTCACATGGTGATGGTGATGTGATCTGATGATGATGATTTTGATGATGATGATGGTGATGATGATGATGGTGATGATGATGATGTTTTTCTATGATGATGATGATACAGAAGAACACATGAGGATTGATAAGGACGTGAAGGGGTTCATCACTTGATGGTGACGGTGATGATGATGATTGTGACAAATTCCATGATGACGATGCACGCCGGATGGTGGATGATTGATGAATGTATGAATAATGATGGATGGATGGTGGACAGGGACTAGACCATACCATAGACCTACCAGAGATGATGTTGATGCTGATTGATTCGTGATGGTGATGGTGATGGTGATGGTGATGGTGATGGTGATGATGATGATGGATGATGATGGATGATGATGGATGATGATGGATGATGATGGATGATGATGGATGATGATGATGATGGTGATGATGATGATGATGAGGAAGATGATGATGATGATGATGATGGTGATGATGATAATGATGCTGATGATGATGATGAGGATGATGATGATGATGATGACGACGATGGTGATGATGATGACAATGATGATGCTCACATGGCCCTTTGATCGATAGTGTTGGTAATGATCATCAAGTGGTCCGCTGATGAGTGATGGGCTATGATGTGCGGCTATGTTTTTTTACGACACACAAACCGTTTGCCATTCAAGTGCCTCCCGAAGTAGTCCCGCTCGCCGCAGCTGTCCGCGGTGAAGAGGATGTATAGCCAGGTGCCTGATGCAGCAACACACAAACAGTCAGTTAACAGTTACATTAATTTAACTGTCTTGATTTCCGCACTCCCAAAAGTTTCCGCCGGCAATCAATCAACTAACCGAATCAATGGAATGGCGGATGGTGATGGCGCCTCTGCCTCCGCATTCACTGATGGAGCGTCACGTAGAATGCACGCAGAACATGGACCACACATCCTGCAGCAAAAATTAGAGTGCAGTGCCGTGCTGTGACGGAAGTGAAATTGTTCAGCTCAGCATATGAAGGTGGTTTAATCGACCCACAACTGCCAGCATCTTACTGTCTTACTGTTATGGATTTCTTCCGGATCTGCAATTCTTGTAAGTGTAAGCCGTAAGCCATAAGCCATAAAATGATAACATTACACTCACGACACAACAAACAACTACTACAACAACAGCAGCAATGGTTCAAAGGAGCAAGTGAGTGCTTAGACCTTGGAGTCTTGGAATTGTTGTTGCACATGTTTAAACCAACCTTGTCATGTTAAACATGAAACTGTACATTGCACAGTATATGAAACATAAAAATGAACAAACGGGTTTGTTTGTTTATTGTTTGTTCTTAATGTTTCTTAGTTTCTTGCTGTTCGTAAATGTTCTTAAGTTCTTATGTTGGTCTTCCCCAGGCGTCCCATGTCTCCTGGAACACTCAAAGAACGGTGGCAGCCATGCTGCGATGATGGCAGGAATCGTGAAGCTCTCTTTCACAGAAAGATCTTGTTGGACCGCCGATTCGACAAATTTGGAGCATGACTGGTGCCACGACCTCTCAAGCAAAAACAAAACTCCCAGGAGGGAACAGGTACTATAATTTACAGTGTCCGACAGTTTCCGTAATATAGTTAAAATATACCACATGTATTTCAATGTAAATACATGTTTATTTTGAATGTTATAATATAGCAGTAACTATGTATGTATATATATATATATGTGTGTGTGTTGTTTATGTGTTACACTGGTCAGTCTAACCGCTCCAACCAGAACAAAATCACAAATCACAAGTCACATCACATCACAAGTTGCGACACGAACTTGAGTGCATCACTGCATCAGTGTATCACAGTGTGTGGTGTTTTTTATTTGGCAGTTTGGCTGATGAAAAACAAAATGTGTGCTGCCGCGCATACTAACGCAGCCCAAGTGACTGCAAGCAACATGGGCATTGGAAGGTGTCCTGTTCTACTCCCTGTGTTTCAGGAAATGCTACCACGGCCATTCGTGTCCGGCACAGTAAGCAACCACTTGAAGAGGGAAGAAGGTCAGTCTGCAGAGCTATGTCGCACATGGCTTGCAGCCTTCTCATATCATCTGGCATTTGAGGTCTTTCTTGTTTCTTGTACCCTCGAGCTCTCAACATTGGAACCCCCACATCCGGATGAATCACATAAGCATTTGAAAGGTCCATTGCAACCCGAAGAGCCCCCACACAAACCAATGCTTTCACTCTCCCGTGCTCATCCAGATCAATTGGCCTACCAGATTGCCCCACATTCTGCCAGTGTACAAACCTTGCATGAGTGCTGTCAATCCGTGGAAGCTGCAATGCCAGCAGGGACAAATTACGTGAAGCTCCTTTAGTCCGGAAAGATGTAGCAGTAGCATCCCTGCACACAGACGCTTTCTCCAGAACTTGTGATGATGATACCGTTTCCTTGGACCAAGTCGAAATAGCTTTCTCTACAAGAGAAGCAAGATGGTGGTTTGCAAAGCCTCGGTCACTCGCACTTGTGGTGCTGGTAGTGGGAAATGCAACACCAAGTGATTCGACAAGTGCTTTCAAAGATGGCAGGGTGAGCGGGCAAGCTGCCAAGTTCATGTTTGAGGAACTTGAGGAAGAAGATTGCCCACCAACATGTGCATCATCCTCATCATCAGCATCAAAATTTCCCATTGCAGCCGAGCTGTGCAAAGAGGCCTCTCGGAAGGCTTCCTCCTCTGTAGCACCGTCCTGGTATCAGCCAAAGCGGGACCGAGACCGAGACCGACGAAACAATACACAAACGATACGACGATATGTCGTCTGATTTGAGAATTGACAGTGTTGGTTGATTACGATGAAATGACAACCACTGTGAAAACAAAACACACCTGTCTTGAATTGTCAATTTGTCAACTTGCCCGCGTGTCTCCAGTTTGGTATGACACGTGTGCCCGGTTACTTTCTTGCCTAAGATGTACTATGTACATTGTGTTTCAGTATCACAGTGCGTAGTGCATAGTGCATCACATCACTGCACACTGCACACTGTAAACTCACAAGGTCAACGCAGACAAAGAAATAGTCGGCTGTTACTTTGCTTATCACGGTTTGTTTCGCCTGAGCCGAACAATAAAAATTTAACATAACATAGAAGACTATAAGAATATAAGTAATTATAAGCATTAAGATTTGAAAACATATGAACATTGAAGGAACATCACAGCAGGTCCACACATTACATATGGTAGTCGTAGCTTAATTCATTGACTTCATTACAAATACATTTGTCATGTGTCATGTCACGTTGTATCACGTGACCATGTTAAATTATCCGTCTCTCGAATGAAAGCCCATACCATACCATACGATACCTGGCTAGCTGCTGATCGATTGCCAAAGTTTCAGCTGGTTTTGGTTCTCCCACCAAAAAAAAAGATAAACTAAACGTAGCCAGGGTTCAGCTATTTGTTCCTCTGCAATTGTGAGCAGTGCAGGTCCTCGAATTTTGGCACCAGAAGCCAGCGCACGGGACGCAATCTCAGTTTCAATGCGTTCACGTGCTTGTTCAAGCGTTTCGCCCTTTTGATCAGACACCCACTGATCGGTGTCATCTGCGTCAGCGTCTGCCTCTTCTGGATGGAAACACTTGGCTGTTGCCCGTTTTGCCAACTCACTCTCTGAGCAATTAGCATCTGAACTGTGTGATTCCTCAAACCCCTCCACAAGCTCGTTTATCATGCCAATCGGATGGTCCTCATCCTCGATGCCAGACTGCATGTCAGCACCACCAGGTGCATCAGCAGCAGATGATTTCAGTTGTTGAATCAAACCGTCATTGTCATCATCATCACTGCCATTGTCTTCATCATCGTCGTCATCGTCATCCTCTTCATCTTCGTCACTGTCACCATCAGCAGACTTGTTGCTGGAACTCTTTGAAAGCTTCTTGAGCTCGGACTTTGTCTTTGTGTCCAATGAAGTCAAGACCAGAAGTTGATGTGCGGTGTCTTCGACTGGAGACATCGAGCCATCCTTCAGCTGAAACAAAATATCCAATCCGAGTCAAAGTGTCCAAGTGTCCAAGTTGTGTCTAGATCCTTCCTTCTATGTCTGTGTCGATGTCTGAGATAGTAAAGTCTGACACCGACACCCAGTACTCAAATTGCATCGGTTGGGTCAATGAGTCAATGAGTCAATATCATTATTTACAATTATTCAACACTAGTTGTCCATCATAATAGTGACATTATAGCCATTCTTAGACTCGGAAATCCTGTGATTTATTAAATGCAATGCATTGCCACACAATGCTCGTCTTAACACCAATCCGGACCAATCCGACTTTGGGAAAGGAAAGGGAAAGGAAAAAAAACCAAACAGACAAACAAATCCAAACAATGAAATACACTACTCAAGTCAAGGCAGGACTCTTCATGAACATTCAGCAAGAACTCCGTCACGCTGATTGTTCCAGCAGAACCCTGCGACAGAAGATTGTAGAAACGTAGGAAGACATCATGGCTCTTTGAAAACACCCAAGGCATTCGAATCTTGTATGTGGTGGTTTGCCCCGGTTGCCTCTGACAAGCAACCAAATGCATTGTTGAGCTTACATTGTCGGTGATCACAAAAATCAAAGGCGACTCTGTTGGTGGCTTTGGAGGGACAACAAACGACATGGCATGCAGACCAATAACTCCATCAAAATCCAATTGCTTGCGGCGTTTGCGAACTCTAGCGTTCACAGATGCTGCCCACAACTTTCCAGGTGTCATTTCTGGACAGTCAGGAGGGTTGATGTCTTTGTATTCTGACTTGGCTTCATTCAGGGAAGGAACATCTGAACGAGCTGCATCCACTGGTTTGAACCGATACTCATTTGATTCAACCTCTTGAACTAGGGGCCAACCAGCCATGCATTCCCTCAGCAGAAGTTCGGCTGTCGGCCGCACATCAGAGAAACGTCGTTTGCCTGATGTTCCGTACCCGTTCAGTCCCAGAAAATGTTTGATAGCCGCCCGACCAGTGCAAAGGTCCAACGTTCCCGACGGACACCGTTCACCAAATAGTGTCAGTGTCTTGTTCAATCTCTCAGACTCTTGAACATCTGGCATTATCATTGCTGCAGCCCCCCGAAGTGTCACAAACATCCGGTAAGAACAGAACCCCGAGCTTGCACTGAAAACCAAATCCCTTCGGAAGATGTTCCGGAATTTCTTCATATTCAAGTCCATTTCCGAGTCTGCTAGATCGAGCACGTATTTTGCCCGTGCTTTCCGCACATGGCCTCAGTGTTTTTCTTGATTAAAATCATACATGTGACAGTGACATGTCATGATGTAGTAGCAACAGTCGCAATGAGAGCAGTAGTAGCAGTAGTAGCAGCAGCAGAAATACCAGTAGCAGTGGGAGTAGCAGTAGGAGTAGCAGAAGGAGTAGCAGTAGCAGTAGCAGAAGGAGTAGCAGTAGTTGTAGCAGTAGCAGTAGCAGTAGAAGTAGCAGTAGCAGCAGTAGTAGTAGTAGCAGTAGCAGTAGTAGTAGGAGGAGTAGGAGTAGGAGTAGGAGTCAGTAGGAGTGGTAAGTAAGAGTAATTGTACTATAATTAGTAGTTCATTGTCGTCGTCTTCATCTTCAATCTGTCTCCGTATCAACGCTGATGTCAGTCAGCCTGATAACCAACAAAGAAACTAGAATATCTTTTAGCACATTAGGCACCTGAAGGGCCTGGACAAGCACCAAGAAAAAAACCTTTAGCAGAAGCAGCAGCAGCAGCAGCAGGAGCAGCAGGAGCAGCAGGAGGAGGAGGAGTAGGAGTAGTAGTAGTAGTAGTAGTAGTAGCACAAGTAGCAGCAATAGGCAGCAATAGGCAGCAATAGGCAGCAATAGGCAGCGATAGGCAGCAATAGGCAGCAATAGCAGCAATAGCAGCAATAGGGCCGGAGAGATGGACAGATGATGGTTAGGAATTTTGATGAACTATGGACGACTAATGGACGATATTTTATTGACGATGATCATAGAATCATAGAATCATGACAGTGATGACCAATGACCAATGACAAGATCATTTGTCATGAGTCATGAGCTATTTGTTCTGTTATGTTTCTATGTCTGATTAGAACCGTTCAGGCCCTGTTACTATGACCAGACCTAAAGCCGAAGCCTAAAGTGCTAAAGCACTAAAGCACGTTGTGTTGCTCCAAGTTCCGAAAAAAGGAAGATTGATTAACTCATTGACTGAAGAACCAACATGAAGACACAACAGGCAGTCGTGGACGCGACGATAAATAAAACAAAACACAACAAACACACACACACACACGTTGAAATTATCTTGTGTGTTGTTCATTCATGATGCCTTTGTGGCTTACTTGAATTGTGAGATTGTTCGTATTCAGGCTCATGTTCATCTGAATCTTTATGTTTGTTTCAAATCAAGTTGGAGCCCTTCTCGGACTGAATGTGCAGCGAGCGAGTGCATGGTTCAATGCCAGCATCAGGCAAAATGTTGGCTACACTGTCTGCACTCCACTCTGTCAAATCAGTGCTGCTCATTGCAATGATTTCATATGAGTTATAAGTCATATAAGTCCAACGTCATTTCATTCAACGCAAAACTATTCTAGACTCTTCAATTGCATGCTGCATACATTGAAACTTGAAGCTTGAAACTTAAAGGTTTTTCTGCACCGTTCTGAAACAGAAGCTTCTTCATCTGCATCTGCTATCACAACCTCTGCTATAACGACATATCACATATGACTTGTGACGACATGTGATTTGAGAACTTTGCCAAACTGCCACACAAAGGTAGTTCCCCACCTGCCAGGTGAGGGTTGTTAGATTTTATGTCAGTTGCCTCCTCCTGCCTCCTCCTGCCTCCTCCTGCCTCCTCCTGCCTCCTCCTGCCTCCTGCCTCGTCCTCCTCCTCCTCCTC
>Ga0126342_10006775_pt1 | contig 20382 bp, 16 predicted proteins | sample Cyp1metagenome_FD_92528 | JGI IMG/M metagenome (GOLD analysis project Ga0126342, IMG submission 92528) | Coral microbial communities from Lord Howe Island, Old Settlement Bay, Australia - Cyphastrea 1 metagenome | ecosystem: Host-associated > Invertebrates > Cnidaria > Coral ...
AAACTCACCCACCATCACCGCTCCATCACTCTTATACTTCCTCTTCCCTTCTTGCTCTTCTATGGTCAGTCTAAGTCTAAAGAAGTTGGTAACATGTGGGGTTATCCGGTCCTTTAATTTCTTGCTTGCGGGTACATATACAGTATTAATTAACATATTAAGCAAGTGGACGTAAATTGGAATATCTCAATAATAACGTGAACCCCGGATTAGGAAACAGTCGTTGATTCATTGGAGGTTTTTTGAAACACATGACAGTTTTCTACTAAAATGATGCTCCACATGAGACAGCCCAAGGACATATGTATACATATATACCCGGCTTTGACAGAGGATTTGACTGGGGGTAATTTGACAGAGGTGTCCAACACATTTTGGGCAAGTGACTACTATGCTGAATCCAAAAAAATCCGTAGGAATCATTTACCCTGCGTCTCCTACCCATTCCTACCCCTTATCTTCACCTGTCAGATAGGCCCTGGTCCATCTCAGGGCGAACCACGGCGAACCACTTCGAAAAACCCCGCGGCTAATTTTCCACATACGTCGATTGTATCCCTGGTTTTGTGAAAGTGAAATATAAGATCATATAAGTAAGGTTAGGTTAATCCACTTAAAACTTATAACTAGTAGGGTTCAATCCGTTGTATAAGCCACCAAGTACAAGATATTCTACATGTGGAGGTGCCTGCTGCAAGCGACGCACTTGGAAGGGCGAATTCAGAATCTCCAGATACACCGACCGTCGCCTGAGTTACGTGCTATTTCTGGTGGAAGTTCTGAGCGGAAAGCCCAATAAATTGGCCCAATAAAATGTTGGGAAACCCAATGATTGAAAAAACATGTGCTACATGTTGCTTCGATTATGGGAAGGTATGGATCATTCATGGGAGAATTTTGATTTTATGATGGGTGAAAATAACATATGATCTATAATAAAATCAAAATTCTCCCATGATAAAATTATTTGCGGATGGTTTCGTCCATAAAAAAAAAAAAAACATGGGATAAATATGATGAAACCATGCGCTTTGAAAAAGGTGCCGACAAAAAAACTGGGAAAAAACTCCTAGCAATGGGATGATGGTTTCTCTTTCTACGGTAGGTATAGCTAGGATGGTTTACAGCATTGTTTTGTTTACCGCAGTACAATTTTTGGTTCATCATACTTTTGGATAGGTTCAAAATAAGTTCAAAACCACCATTTTTGGCAAGTCACCGGGCTATCCCGTTCATCTAGATGAGCTTTCTATGGAGTTTTCCTAAGTCATGGGGGTACCCCTGTTCATCAATAGATGACACCTTAGGATACTGGAAGGTCTTCATGATAATGGTTCATTTATATACTGGAGCTATCTATCCATTTATAGATCAAAAAATAAATTCTTAGCTGCTTAGTAGATAATCCCATTGATACCAAAACTGGTTGGTGGTTTCAACCCTTCTGAAAAATATCAGTCATGGGATTATTATTATTCCCAATATATGGAACAATAAAAAATCTTCCAAACCACCAACCAGATAACCAGAAAAGACTAAAGGATTAAGCTACCCATCCAAGATTGGCCTAGTTAAAATATAAAGGGAGTTTCCACCTTTTCCGCCTTCCCAGCGTCCCTGAAAAGACTCATTCCGGGTCCGCGGCGGCAAAAATCTGAGACAAGGTCCTGTGGAAGAAACGAGCCATGAAACCTACAAAGTGGGGCACCCGTTTAATAGCTAAGTTGGCAAACATAATACAGTTTCACCAGGGTTTATGGTAGTTATAACATATTATAACGAACGACAGTAGATGGACAAAATATTCAAACCCTGCAACACGCACTATGTTGAACCCCCGCACCCCCAAATCTCAAGGTTTCAGCGCGCCTGTTACCAAAAGTGATGTTAGGGGTTTGATTTCTTTTGCCCATTGGGGCTAATGATATGCACTTCAGATTACATTAACATTGAACTTTGGGGACAAGGGGGGTTGTACCGGATAGAAGAGGGGTTTGAATATTTCATAATATTTCGTCCATCTACGGTAGTTACCCTCTGGTAATTTAACATAACTATGGAAAATCACAATTTTTAATGGGAAAACTCACTATAAATGGCCATTTTCAATAGCTATGTTAAATTACCAGAGGATAGATGGGGTTATGTTCACCCACAAACAGAACGTTTGTGGGCCCCACCCGGTTTGCGAACTGGAAAATCTCCGTTTCATGGGGATTTCAGCAGCGACATGTTTGTGTTTTGGTTGGGCGATTTTCCATAGAAAATCACCATTTCCAACAGGCAAACTAGCAGTTTTATCCTCTACAAATGGGCAGTTTTCATAGCTATGTTAAATAACCAGAGGGTAACAGGGTAACTACCAAAAATGGGAATAAAAGTGGATACTCCAATAGAATCATCACTGGATGATGTTCTCGTTGGGGGATTTTTCATGGGGTATTTTCATGTATGTTCAAGTGGCTACTTTCCCAAGTGGGCTGTCATGATTTAACCATCAATTTTCCATCGGGTTCTTAAGCAACAAAAGTAATGATATGGTACGGACATAATGGTAATGACATACAAAGTGGGGCCCCCAAGATAGCTAAGTTGGTTTATAAGTCCAATAACTATGGTTTATGGTATTTATAACTATTGTTACTGGGGCTTATAAACCAACCTATAACTGGGGGGCCTCACATTGTAGCTATTAACCGATTAATCCAGCATTGGCTACTTGGAGGATTATCCCACATATCACAACTGGTAGGTAAGCATAGTAATGTGCCACAACTATATGTGGCATAAGCCACTGTTGCTGGGGACGTACGGACTTACGGACTCACCAGGGTTATGAGAAAAAAAAACCTTCAAGATCTCGGGCATTGATAAATAGGTATCCGGGATACTAAACCACTGGTGATAAGGCTAGTGGTTAACCACTGTTTTGAAACCAGCTAGGGATACCAATTCTGATTACAAACTGGACAAGGGATTTCAAACTGTTCTGTAATCCCTATTTTACTCCCATTTTCCAAACTGGAGTACAAAAATCCCCAAGAAACAGGAGGGCTTCGGCTCAATTACCAAGTTATTGGGAGATCATGGACTTCATCAATGGTTATGAACTGGGGATTATAATGGGACTAAAAAAGGTGATTATATGGAGATTATATAGGATTATATTGAGATTATATACTGGTTGGTGGTTTTAACCATCTTGAAAAATATGAGTTCGTCAATGGGAAGGATGACATCCCATATATGATGGAAAATCAAACATGTTCCAAATTCCAAACCACCAACCAGTTATCATCCCCAATCAATATATACACACGCCTATATAATCATCGATCAACATGTGCTCAGCATTGCTCAGCTAGGTCCAGGTATTGACAGGTCGTAAATTGGTATCAATGTCTTATTGATCAATTATACAATCAAAATACTATATAATACTATACAGGTAGCTTCTAATTGGGTATTGATACGGTACCTTTTGTATCTATGAACCAATGAGCTAGTAATTGGATCTTGGTATTAAAGGATATTAAAGGTACAAACATGGGAATTGATGGCTTTGGAACTCACCATTTAAACAACGGGAAAATCATAAGTCTGTCCTGACGAGGTTGTTTTGCCGTACATGCTGTGCCGCTTTATCTTCTTGCTCTTGTACCTGCCGGCAAAGTTGAAAAACATGCCGATGAAAACCCTGAACAATGATGGTTTAACAGTGTTTTAACATGTTAAGCATCAAACAAAAAAACTGGTTTAACTCTGGAAAATGGCGGTTTAAGTACGAAACGACTATTTAACTCGAAAAATGGCAATTTGACCATTGAAAAAAATGGCTGGGCTGGGACTTACCCATTGAAAATCATGATGCAACTGGGATACAATAGGATATAAATATAATCCCCTTGTTTATTGTGTAAACTAGAGTAAACATTTACATAGGTCCCTGGTTTGCCAAGGAGAATTATCTATTGTGGATTTAGGTGGATTTCCATATCTAGGCAATTTAAGTTTGAAAGATCATCAATGATCATCAATGACAATCATACATTTATGATTTATGATATTTACTTATGTATGATTATCATAGTATGATCATATGATCATAGTTATCATATATTCAATATCACTGATGTTCATAGTATGATCATCAATCATATATTTATCAATGACAATCATACATTATCTGGTTGGTGGTGTTAACCATCCTGAAACATATGAGTTCGTCAATGGGAATGATGACATCCCGTATATGATGGAAAATAAAAAAAAAAATGTTCGAAACCACCAACCAGTAGTTATGTTAGTTACTGTAAACTGGATGATTTATAGATGATTTACCTATATTATCCTATATTTACCTATTAAAAATGGTGATTTTCCATCGTTGCTGGTTCGTTTCCAAAACTTCGCATCAAATACCAGGAGGGGTTGAAGATGTTGTGCCCAAAATAACAGCTTTAAAGGCTATAAAGTCAGCAAGTCACCCCATGGAATGTATAACCCCATACGAGTAGAAATAACTACGTATAATTATGTATAGTTGGTATTTATGGTTTTAACTGCAGAATTGTGATGATTCAAACATGTGCAAGCAAACACATGAGAAAAAAAGTGAGCCGGTTATCATGAGATATTTCATGAGTACTTCAGAAACACTTCAGGCAAGCATCTTTGTCAATCTTTGTACCATTCAAATCCGGGTAACGGCATTACCACAGCTGACCGATACAGGCTGCAACACTAAAGTCTGAAGACTACTTGGAAGAGTCGGATCCTGCAGGCACTGGTTCAACCCACCGCGAAATGTCAAGCTTTGCAGCGCGCTCGGGAAGGTCACACCCTCCAGGTCTTGGTTGAAGGTACCACCGAAGGTTAAGCTTTGCAGAGTGCTTGGGAATGTCACACCCTCCAAGTTCTGGTTGAAACAAAAACCAAATGTCAAGCTTTGCAAACTGCTTGGAAAGGTCACGCCTTCCATGCTCTGGTTGAACCTATGGCCAAGACTCAAGCTTTGCAGACCACTTGGGAAGGTAACACCCTCCAAGTTCTGGTTGAAAAAACAACCAAATGTCAAGATTTGCAAACTGCTTGGAAATGTCACGCCTTCCAAGCTCTGGTTGAATCTATTGCCGAACGTCAAGCTTTGCAGACTGCTTGGGAAGGTAACCCCCTCAAGAGTCTGGTTGAAGGCATCGCCAAACGTCAAGCTTTGCAGACCGCTTGGGAAGGTAACCCCCTCAAGAGTCTGGTTGAAGGCATCGCCAAACGTCAAGCTTTGCAGACCACTTGGGAAGGTAACCCCCTCAAGAGTCTGGTTGAAGGCATAGCCAAACGTCAAGCTTTGCAGACTGCTTGGGAAGGTCACACCTGTCAGGCTTTGGGGGAACCCAGGACCAAACGTCAAGCTCTGCAGACTGCTTCGCAAGTTTGTGCCCTCCAGGTTCTGGTCAAAATGAAAGCCAAAGGTCAAGCTCTGCAGACTCCCTGGGAGGGTCAAGATCTTGTTGAAATGATGACCATTCATCAAGCTGTGCAGATTGCTTGGGAAGGTCATGCCCCACGAGCCCTTGTGCCGATCATTTCTAAGCGTCAAGCTTTGGAGACTGCTTGGGATGGTTGCAACGTCTAGGCTGCCACCACTTCCAAACGTCAAGCTTTGCAGACTGCTTGGGAGGGCCACCCCCTCCAGGCTTGGGCTAAAGTCACAACCACCAAATGTTAAGCAGTGCAGACTACATGGGAAAGTCACACACTGAAGGTTTTGGTTGAACCTATTACCAAACGTCAAGCTTTGCAGAGTGCTTGGGAAAATCACGCCCTCCAGGTTCTGGTTGAAACAAAAACCAAATGTCAAGCTTTGTAGACAGCTTGGCCACCTTACTCCTTCCAGGTTCTGGTTGAAGTCATGATCAAACGCGAGGCTGCGCAAACTGCTTGGGAAGATCACTCCTTCCAGGCTTTGGTCGAAATCACAACCAAGCTTCAAGCTTTGCAGACTACCTGGAAAGTTCACGCCTATCAGGTTCTGGTTGAAACTATCTCCAAACGTCAAGCTTTGCAAACCACTTGGGAGGGTCACCCTCTCAAGGGTCTGGTTGAATCTATCACCAAGCGTCAAGCTTTCCAGACTGCTTGGGAAAGTCATGTCATCCAGATTTTGGTTGAACCAATCACCAAATGTCAAACTTTGCAAACTGCTTGGGAGGGTCACATGTTTCAGGCTCTGGTTGAACTCATGGCCAAACGTCAAGCTTTGGAGGGTTTCTGGGAGGCTGTAGAGGTACTTGCTGGTTGTAGCACCTTCTATGCACGTGACCCCTTCCAATTCAAACGAATTGTCTGCGCTTCCCTCTCCCTGAATGAAGGACCATGCAGCATACAAATTTGTTGGGCAGAAGGTGTATGTCAGTGTTGCTTCCTGATCCACAATACCTTGCTCTTGCAAGGTCTTTTCGAGCACCAACTGCGAAATGCTATGATGGAGAAGAAACTTTGTACCAGGCTTTGATGGAAGCTTCTCCGCGACCATCTGTCGTACTTCACGGCCCAGAGCGCTGGCCGCAGGGAGCTTCGTATGTATCAACTCTTCACCACTGAAGCCACAAATGTGGAGCTCCACCAGGTCAGATTCGCTCAGTTGGCTACCCGAGCCAGGTGTACCAAGGGCGCAGTCACAGGATCCAACATAACCACGACTGCTGGGCGACATTGCAGGGGGAAGACTGCTTCTCTTTATAGCATGAAACACACAAATTTAAACCAGCAAAGTGTTTGAAGTGGCTACATGTTCAATCATGTCCTTTTAGATGGGGCACCGATAGAACCCCAAAATTGATTAGGAGTGCTCATTATTTCCAGCAATAGAAATAGCGCATTTTAGGTGGTTAATAATCTCAAGCCAGTAGGACTGTTCCGGCAACGTCATGCAACATCCGTTGGGTCGGGCGTTCATCGACATCTTTGCTCGTGAGTTGGGAATACCATCTCCCATATGGGTTAACATAAGTATAGCTGTGAAAAATGGTGGTTTACTGCGAAAATGGTGGTTTAACTGTGAACAAAATGGGTTTAACTGTGAAAAGTGGTGTTTCAACTATGAAAAGTTTTGGTGTAGCTGTGAAAATGGTGATCGTGAAGATGGTGGTCTAACCATGAACAAATAGTGGTTCAATTGTAAAAAATGCCTCATCATAAAAAGTGGCGGTATGAAAATAGTAAACATAAAACCGCTACTTGGAGGATCATCGCACTTATTAACTGGATTCAGGGGCCTAACCCTGGTGATAGTAAGTCCCAGTGCGGCCATCCCATAAATAGATGAAAACAAACACCTGTGAGCCATGACAGACCTAGCCCATCTCCTTCATTGGTTGATAGGTTTCCCTATGGCTCAGTTCATCATCCCGTAATCGACTAGCACAAATCTGCACATGGCAACGCGCATCGACTTTTCGGACTTTCCTTGCTGTCGCCGAGACCTTGTCTCGACCTTGGTGCTGTCGCCGGGGGAAGACGTATTGACGCTGGAGGTGTCCCTCAAAAAATGTCGGTTGAACTTCTCAAACATGTTGGCTTGACCATCACCGGGGAAAATTCAGCTCAAAAACTGTTTGGTTGAATCTATCAAACATTGGGATTTAGTATGGTTTAGGCATCCTGAAATGGGGATCGGGCAGAGGCAACAGGACAAATAAAAAAGGCGGTGAAACCCCTTGAAAAGTCTTGAGCTTCTGAAATCATCCATCAATACAAAGTTTTACCAACAATGATGTGGGACATATGTGCAATGGAAACAGTAAATAAGGTTAAAGCATATGAAAAATAGCGGTCAATAAAACAGAGTGTGATAAATCAAAAAACACACACACACATGTTCTGCAATCGGTGAGTACTGGGGTAATCCTCTATAATCCTCCTACACCCCCTTAAGATTGGATATGAACAATCCTAATTTTACAATTCTCGGCGTCCCAGTTTTGTTGCTGTTGTGTATCTATTTATCTATTGATGTCTAATCAGTAAATCAGCAAGTGTTGGGTTTAAGGTGGTTTATATCGAATTTTAATATTGTTCAATCATGTTCAATCCCCACGTTCGCTTAACAAAAAACGCATGTTTTGCGAGTCAAGACTCCAGCGTGAACTTCATCTGAAACATCCACATCCACATCACAATAAGCAACCCCCCCTTTCCCAAACCCCCTCCCCCCCTTTAAGATAACCCTGAAATTAGAACCAATCGCATGTGGGAAATAATTAAAGCCTTAATAAGGCCTTAATAAGGCCTTATTTTTTTCCCAAATGAAGCCCAATATAAGGAGTAATCGACCAAAGATGCAAAAAAAATAACCTTGAATTAGGCTTATGTTTTACGTTGGTTTTGAAGGATGTTGTCTTGCTGCGACGGCTAATGCTCAGACAAACGCATGACACCAGAGACACCAGTGGGAAACCAAAAAGCGAATACAACAGCAATGGAAAAAGAAGAACAATACCACATCTTATTAGCTGTTATTCAATTCATTTCATGTGAGTTTTTCCTGTTTTAGTCCAATTGGACAGCGCTGGGCGCCATGGATGTGGATGAGGGCGATTATGATGAGATTGGTCTTGCTGCAGTGGTTCGATTGACCAAGTACCTATACCGGGTAACCCGAGCATTGGGGTAACAGAACTCCAAAGCCAGGATGTTCAGGGTCAATGGAACGTGCAAGAGCTGTTGAAAAATCTGTTCGCTACTCAGGATGAGGCCTCGAAGACACCAAGAGCATATGGTTCGTATGGTCTCTTGTATTCCCACTATGAATCATCAAGAAAATGGCCCCAAAAAATAACATTGAATCAGAAATTATTATATCTTATTTTGGCCTTATTTATTTGAGGTGATGGTTTCTGTTTTGGTGTTATTTTCTTAGGGGGGGTTCAGGGGGGGGTTGGAGCCTATGACAACATCCACATCAACGCTGAGGAACAGAGCCCGGAGGAAAGAGGCTCTTCAAGTAGTCAGGTTGAAGATCCCGTCGATCCAGTCGTACCTGAATCTGCGGCAACGCGAAAAAACGTGATCTGGAAAGGCTCAGCAATCTGATTGATGGTGGTTCCTTGCTACAAGTACCGGGTAACCTTCAAATCACCTGAAAAATGTTGATCAATTGATGAAAGACAATGCTAGAATGAAATCAATTAAACAACAAAAACATACAAAAACAATAAAATAGAAACATATAAAGAGTACTACAATCATAGAAACACTATGAAACAAAACACATGACATATATATAAGTATTAAGTATAGAAACAGAAAATATACATATACATGTGTATATATATAACGTATATAATATACCGTATATATATAACATAATATATTGTTGCTTCACCTTTGTTTCCCCTACACAGATCTACATCACTGATCCTGCTGAGTGTACTGGGATGATCATGGTCCCAATGGTAAACTGGGATGAGCCAGTCTAAGCACAGACAATTTCTGGTTAATTACTACTTAAATATTGCTTAAATACAAGTTATTTACTAGATATACTAGTTAATATTAGTTAAATCAACTTGTAATATCACCCAGTTAATTACTAGTTACTTATTAGTTGATATGGCGCTGAACATGTGGTATTCCCCCTACAGCGATCAAAATCGTCTGTCATCTCTTTATGCTTAAGGTCGATAGGGAATCACAATCATCCTCAATAGACCAGCTAGTACCCATTAGATCCATGTATGCTATATATGGTAACATTTACCAAATGTTAGTATATATACCATACATGGATCCTATGGGGTATACAGTCAGTGTATAGCCTTCAAGAAGCCTTCTATAACAAACCATCGGCATCATGAACCAATCATGATTTTTCACAATTCTCCCCATGGATTTTTCATCATACAAATGATGCTTAAAACCTACAATGTGAGGCCCCCAAGATAGCTAAGTTGGTTTATAAGTCCAATAACTATGGTTTATGGTATTTATAACTATAGTTACTGGGGCTTATAAACCAACTTATAACTGGGGGGGCCTCACATTGTATGATAGTTAAAATGATGCTTAAAACAAATGCAATGTTCATGTCTCGTGCCATATGATGAGTAGCCTGGGTACCGTCGCTCCGACAGTTTTACCCATCGGAGGGGCACCACGCCATGAACCCATCTGCATCTGATCTTCAGTTGCTCCAAGAGCTTCTGACCAGCTATTCCCCAGGACGGAGCTATGGATTGGTCCCAATGCCCAGAAAATCAATCAACATCATGTGCAAAATGGAGGTCGAAGTATGATTCGTAACCCATTTCAGGACAAACACACATACATTGATCAAAATCATTGCACATTGGTCGCTTTTCAAAGCCAACATCGTGGAGAAGAAATCCTCAAGAAAAAAACAAATTAATGATCCATACTATTGGTGACCTGCAGAAAGACACTTGAAAAAAAAAAAAAACAGATGACCGATCCCCGGTAAACATATCCTTTTGCAGCGTTTGCATACAGGATGGTGCCCCCCAGCTATGTTTGCTAGTTTATCACCCCCCCCATTTTCTCCAGTTCGTTAAACCATGTTATATCTACCATAAACCAATATAGAATTCAGCCACAACCATATCTTAACTGAGCGCAACAACGAACGGGACCCATCCTCTATGTATGTTGGTCAAGTTCCCAAGTGAGCAGTGTATTGCCGGTGCATTGCGCTCATGTATGATGACTGTTAATATCTATTAATATGATGATAATCCACAGTATAGGCTAGTATGTAACCCCAACTAAAAGAACAAGTGAACGGTCAGAATGATGGTCAAATCTTCCACTAGAAACCACATTTACAGATGATTTTCCAGTAAAACATGCCAGTTTATGGATTATTTCCCAAACAACATTCAAGTAAATGATTTCCCATGCAAATCTCAAGTAGAACTTAAGTTTCCCACAACAAAATACCCGTTTTTTTGGAAACCGCGGTTGTTGTTCTTCGAATGACACGACGACAACCCGCGGTTTCCAAGCTCCCCTCACCTTGACGGCAGGGCGCAGCTGTGCACGCTGCCACTCTTGGGTATGCAGTTCTTGGCCTTGATGGTGGCCGCAAAAACGGTGGTTCCCCCTGTGATTCAATCGTCGCCATTCGGATTTTCTTTGCAAACATCGAGGTGATGAAAGCCACCAAAATGGTGATTGAAACAACCAACATGGTGATTTAACGAACCAAAATGGTGATTGATACTACGAACCAATGATTGGAACATGGTGATTTAATTCAATCCACAAAAATGAGGATTCCACCAGTATTTGCTTCTGATTTATGATAGCTAAAGGTTCTTCATACTTGGACTGGTTGGTGGTTTTTCGCCTACCACTCTGAAAAATGATGGAGTTCGTCAGTTGGGATGATTAATTATTCCATTCCCAACTGAATGAACATTCATAAAAATATATAAAAATGGTTCAAACTGTTCAAACCACCAACCAGTTGGAGGACTATCCGACTATCCTTGTTTTTTGTTGTAGGTGAGTGGCAGCGTGGGGGTACTTCACCAATGGGATAACACAACGGGAAACGGGGCAACTTGGGACCCTTGGGAGCCCAAGGGGACTACTAGGGTCACAGCTGCTAGGATTGCTGGGAGATTCAATGATCCTCTAGAGACATCATGGGAATATCCTGGGAATATGAACTAATATGATGGGTTTATGGCTAATTAGTTTATAATTATCATGGGCTTATCATGGGTTTAATATGATTGGGTTATGGTTTATGACGGGTTTATGATGGGTTTATGATGGGGTAAATATGATGGGTTTACCCTCTGGTTATGTCAAAATAGCTATTTAAAATATGGCCATTTATATATAGTGGATTTAGCCATTACAAATTAGGTGATTTAGGTGATTTTCCCATTAGTTGTGTAAACGTTTACCAGAGGATATGGTTTATGATGGATTTATGATGAACCGCTCCGGGACGATCAAATTCACATGGTGATTTACCAAAAAATCATCTAGACTTTGGCATGGATCAAGTGGTACCTTTTTAGGCAGTATCACTGGGGTATGATGTAGTATTTTTAGTACCTTCTCAGGACGTGTAGGGGAGACACACTATTGAGGCTTGCTAACCAGCGGGATGATCCTCCTAGTAGGGAATAAGTAGCTGTGGTGTTCAAAGTTGCAGTCGGCCGAATCCCAATCCCTAATCCGTCCAATCTTTGCCAAGGTAATCCCTTCAATCCGCAATCCCGTGAAATTTGTGTTACCAGGTTATTGAGCTCAAATTCTTTGGCGCTTTCGGCTTGATTCACATGCGGGAAAACGAAACTTGCCAAAAAACTTTCCCCAAACCTTCCGCCACGAGCCGCGGAATAACCCCAACAAAAAACATTTGGAAGCCAAAGTAAGCGTTTCGGGGGTTATTTCAAGTCCCCAAAAAAGCGCACGAACGCTTTTGCTGGAGCTCTTGTGGAAAAAAAGTGCAATGATTTGGGTAAGGCACACATTTAGCTTTGCAGCTTGTCAAGAAGTAAATCTCATTGAGAAGCCTTGCGGCTCTTCCAATTTAAGCAAAGTGATCTATGCTAACGCCACCACACAAAATAAGAAGGCAAATTTCAACGCAGGGGAAACGACCTGCAATCCGTAAACCGTCTAATCCGCAATCCCCCGGGGGATTAGGATTAAGGCCAGAGTAGGACACAGTTCTCATCAAACGGGTCTGGGTCAACATTGAGTACCCCAGTTGGCCCCACTTATTGGATGGTTAATACTGAAAATAGACAAGTCAACCTGTGGTCCCCCAGGTCCTTAATTTTGACCTATGCCATACCCAAATGATAGGTCATGATAGGTCAACTGTGGTGAATGGTAACTTGCTGGGTTTCTTCTTTGCCACCAATGGAAAAACTACGGTTGGTAGTGCCCCAGGTTTTTTTCGGAACCCGAACCGCAGGGTTGGTAAACATAGTTAACCAAGGGTACAAATAGGTATGTTTGTCTGATAATCTCTATAGTTGAGGGGGGTCGTAAATCAACTTATAACTGGTGGTCCACCTTGTATAGCTATGTATGTATATATATATATACACAGGAACATGTGATAGGATATATCAATGGGATATACTTGAAACCTGAGTAACCCCTGTATAAACGCATACAAAACTCGGACTGTACTTGTCTGCATCTCTTGGGGTATGTGTAAAGTAAGGCTATCTTTAGGTGGATTACTTGAAATAAGGAACAAGTGGGATCTCGCTGTCACTTGGCCATGTGCCAAGCCAGAAGGGGTCTGCACATTTGACGCATACATATGATCTGATTGATTTTACAGACATGAATGGTAAATTCAAATACAGTATATATATACAGTATATATACCATATGCAGACTGTGGACTGCGCATGCTGCGGAAATTTCTTGATCAACAAACATGTTGGGAACCTCAGCGGAATTGAAAGATGATTTATTTTAATTTTGCGGTTCAACAACAATAATACAGATGATGTGTTGAAACTTTAATTATACAGTTATGGCCATTTATCAGTTATAAGTACTTATAACCCCATTTATAGAATGTATAATCCCATTTATAACCAGTTATAACTGGTAAATGGCCATAACTGTAGATGACTTTCACACTAAAAGTTCCATTTCTTTTGGCTTTGTCGGCCAGGCCAGGCCACCCACGATGATGCCAGGATCCTTCGCCAATGTGGGGACCACCTGCTCAAGAACTCATGGATCATCAGTTTCGCTGCTTATCTGATGGCCACCATGTGTATATATATATATACACGTATATAATGTATGTATACATATATATATATATGTATATGTACTTATATATGTATATGTACTTATATATAATTATGTATATATACATTTCACACATACATAAATGAATACATGACCTTTTAAACGTGTATGTGTATGGGTGAATTCCCCATCTCTGGACAGGCTAAAGCCCTGTTGGGTTGTGAAGCTACCTGGTTGGCGATGATTGTAATCCATGAACTGAGAATCTCAAGGAACTGGCCAAATTGTAAAAAATCTTTATCATGATAGATTCCTAAGCGTGTAAAGCGACTTCTCCATCGCCCCGCATTGCATCTACTCTACAGAAGTTCCTTTACCCCAGACCGAAAGTCCCGAAAATCCGAAAACAGTAATAAGTACTTTTAAGTACTATCAAGATTAATATGATTAATACACTCGTCCTGGGCTAATGCTATTGCATCTATCCATAGCAGTTGAATACCAATGTTTTCCGTATTTCACTAAATCCAAAGAAAGCTCTATTTCAAAAAGTGAAGAAATTCAATGGTTTCCTGCCAGTGAGTAAGTGGGAAATAGCCTTATCATACCCCACTCATGTATATAGAAGTTATCTCCACTCATACACAAGTTCTATATCGCCCTTAGAACCCTTTACAAATCGCTATGCATCCCCCAGATTCGTTGTCGATTTGGCCCCTTGCTGTACCTGGAGATCTTGAAATATGCCCCACTTTCAGAGTGGGCCATAAATGTAAACCCAACAGTGAGTGAGCCAAGTATAGCCAAATCATGTTGATCAACTGATGATCAACTTATCACAAATCAGAAAATTCAACTGTTACCCTCTGGTAATTTGTTACATAGCTATTGAACATACCCCATTTAGTTCGTTGATTTACCTATTCAAAATCGTGATTTATGTGATGTTCTATAGTTATGTAACAGTTTAGCAAAGGGAAATCTACATTTTTGCTGGGAACCCCAGCATGTTTCCCCCCATTTCTTGCGTGATGTTCGAAGCGGGTGATCATGCAATTTACATTCCCCGTCGGAAATCCCAAGAAAAAATCCCATGAAACCAGCATGAAAAATCATCCAGAAAAACCAACATGAAATTTTAAATAACCACCATGTAACTCACTATTTAGAAAGTGGGGCCCCCAAGATAGCTAAGTTGGTTTATAACTACAATAACTATGGTTTATGGTATTTATAACTATAGTTACTGGGGTTTATAAACCAACAAACATCACTGGGGGGCACCATCCTGCATGTAACTCACTATTTACCATAAAATCGCATGAAATCCCATTAAACCACCATAAAATCCCATTGAAGCAGCATGAACTCACCATTTTTTCCATGGTGGAAATGCCCCATGAAGAAATTCACGGCGCCTCAGCCAACCACCAGCGGATGGCCAAGATGGCAGGCCCCACCGAGAGATCGTGCAAGTCCAACCACTTCGTCTGTGGATTTTTTTGGGGAAAAGGTTGAAAACCCATGGGGAAAACCATAGGAAAATCATCGGGAAATCTTGATTGAACCATTAAATATGACGATTTAACCATAGCTACTCGCTGGTAATTTAACATAGCTATTGAAAATACCCTATTTAGTTCGTTGATTTACCTATTCAAAATGGCAATTTTCTATAGCTATGTTAGTTTACCAGAGGGTACATTACTAATCATATTAATCACCGGTAATCAAAGGTGGCAATGCAACATCCACGAACAAAATGATGAGCTTTCGTTCGCTGGGACAATTATCGTTCACGAATCAATGGTGGAGAAAATCCAGCACGCAACGTTTGATTACCGGAGGTAAATTCCATGTATTTTATGTTTTATCCCATATGTTCAATGGGAATTTCAGGATCCAATTGATTGGAGGTACCTACCATATATAAGTCTATGTAAGGGGATATCCCAGCAAAATATGGCCTTATATGGTACAGTACCTCCATTTTTGGATCCTGGAATTCCCATTGATATGTTGATAACTAATTCCCATCACCCACATTTTGATGATTTGACTAATCCATCTGGGCAAATGATCATTATGACCAAGTCAAAAACGCAGTGGGATATTAGAGTTTGTCTGCATTCAGTGGGCGCCCCAAGATCTATTGGTGGATCAAAATGGTCCTATCAAATCATGAGTTTTCACGGTTCAATCCACAGGTTAGATGGTTAAATTGCTATGGGGAAGATGGCTAATCCACCTTTTACATTCTTTTACCATGTGCTGTTGGTTTGAAAGCCATACAAATCCCCATGTTTGATGCTTGTGCCAAGTTATCGATATCATCCTCACCATGTTGTCCCCATTCGACCACGTATTCTGTTGGATAATATAAGTTTGGATAGACTGGCTATGGCTGTGTATATATATATATATATAAAAACATAGTAAAATATAGTGATTCTGATATAATATATATATAGACCACGTATAGTGAAATCATTACATCCCCATTTTTGATGGTTGATGAGGAAGAAAATCCCCATGATGATGGACAGCATCTTCCACCCGCAGGCCTTTGCGAGCAGCTTGGGATAGATCCTTCGAGGAGTGAGAACGTGTTTTTTTTCGCCACAAAATTTGCGAGTTAACATCCAAAATAGAAATGTAGCCAATGTTGTTAGTATATATATATATGTATACACATATATTATATTATATACATATATGTATACATATATATATATATCAAGGGGATATACAGTAATGATTTCACTTGGGATCACTTGGGTATGTATTAACTTAACCATAAAACATGGAAATCTGAGCATACAAAAAACATATGGCTATAATGGGGATATAATGGGGATAGAAGCAACACACTGAAATCTATGGGTGTCTGAAAATGGTGTTTTTGCCATTATTTTGTAGCATGTTTGATACAATGTGAGGCCCCCAAGATAGCTAAGTTGGTTTATAAGTTCAATAACTATGGTTTATGGCATTTATAACTATAGTTACTGGGGCTTATAAACCAACTTATAACTGGGGGGCCTCACATTGTAGGGAAAACGGGACTTAAGCACTGAATTTCGAGTTTTGGGGTACACTATTTCCAGACAAACTCACGTATGTACCGGACGACTAGGACTTTTGGACCCCACAGTGTGAGTGGTGTTTTCGACACGAGGAGTCCCATGGGGTTCTATGAGATGCTACATTGCTACATGTAAACCTTGTGATAGTGATGGCTTCAAGAATTGGGACGTATGGTATAAGGATGTGATGAAAAAATCAAATAAAATCTGATGATGCCCATTATTCTATAATTAATCAATCTGGTAAATTATAATCTTTCACAAACCTGAATTAAGGCCATTTTGGGATGATTCCCCTTACTAACTATGATTATAGTGAGGTCGCAGTGAGGTCGTTATAATTTACCCAGATTATTCTATAATTAATCAATACCGTGTAGTGAATTCTGGCAGAGTCTTTCCAAATAGAAAGGCCACACACAGGAAGAAACGAATTGCCGGATCATTTGGGATGCGTTTGTTTTGACGTGGTGCTTGAAAAAACATTCCATAAATTTGCAAGCCCCATTATCATGTTCATTCAACCTGCGCAAAAGGTGTATGTAGTATGTACATCTAAATACTATATATATATGTGTAGTATGTACTGTATATATATAGTATTTGTATAGTACTTGTATAATATATTTAACGGTTTATTAACCCACAACCACGAAAAAACTTCCGGGACATGAAACCACCATCGTCGCTTCGTCGTCACCTGAATTTGAAAAAGGGGGGGAATCTCAGCCACAAGGCGCCCTGTTTAAAACAGCGGGCTTATTCTGCACAGCTACCCTTTGGTAAACTAAAACAACTATGGAAAATAACCATTTTAAATGGGTAAATCCACGAGAAATGGCCATTTTCAATAGCTATGTTAGTTTACCAGAGGGTATACAAAGCAAACCTGAAAAATCTGGTGTTTTTTATACAGATTTACAATCACCTATATTATATAATTGTAAAACATCTGGTGTATATCCATTTTTTCCAGCTATATCACAATGATTTACAATGTAAGAAATATCCAGCTAATGTGTTTTTGTTACAATGTCATAAAGCCTCCTTAGATGGTTTATAGCACCCATTTATGGTTATTTGGGGAATAGTTTATTAAAATTATTGTCTTAACGGCATTATATTGAATTATTAATTATACAGCTATACTAAGCAAAAAGGACACTTGTTTGTTTTGATTCATGGTAAAATCCCAACTGTTTGAAAATCCTCTCCAGCTCCTGGACGATGATCGTTCCAAAAAAAAAGCTGTTCTCAAGGGTAGTATACAGTAACCCCTGAAAAAAAGATCATCAACCATCCTTTATCACTTTTATAATCTTACATATATATATGTACATAATCATATAATATATATATATATATATATATAATTATATATATATAATTATATATATATATATTGTATTATATTGTCCGTATTTTTGATGGTTAAAACTCCTATAAATGATGGTCAAATCCCATTTTTTTTAAAAAAAAAAAAAAAAACATTCATTTTTTGTGGTGGCTCCGAGCATCATCCCATGAACCACGCTAGAACTGTCCCAGGAATGTCCCCGGTGTCCCCATCTTCAGCGCTCGTCGGAAGATCTTGACGCCAGTGTCTGAATTGCCTGGCATCGCTTTCCGATTGTTAAAGTGGTGGGTGGTTGACCTACCTACCATTGGTTGGTAGTATAATGTTAATAAATGGATTATATGGTTAATGATAATAATGATAATAATATTCTGGTTGGTGGTTGACCTACCCCTCTGAAAAATGAAGGAGTTAACATCAGTTGGGATGATGACATTCCCAACTGAATGGGAAAGTCATAAAAAAAATCATGTTCCAAACCACCAACCAGTAAAGTGTTATGGAAGCCAGTCATGATTCACAAAAAATCACCATCCCTATGGTTGGCATCATCCCAGTCATGGAACCCCCTAAGAGTCATCATTCCTTTGGTATCCCTATAGGCCCTAGGGGTGAATCCCACCTGATTTCACGATTCAGTGATTGGAATCAAAAAAATGTGGGGCCCCAAACCTTACCCTCTGGTAAACTAACATAGCTATGGAAAGATCCACCATTTTTAATGGGAAGATCCACTATTAATGGCCATTTTCAATAGCTATGTTAAATTACCAGAGGGTATGTTTGTGGGTGAACATAACCCCATCTCAATGGGAGATCTTTAGGATCCAACAGATGGAGGTACGTAAACGTACCATATTTCTGGCCATATAAATTGTGGGGATATCCCCTGAAATTTAGGCCTAAAAAATAGGCCTTATATATGGTAGGTACCTCCATCAATTGGATCCTGAGATTGCCATTGAACATCTAACTAGTTCGTTATAACATGATATAACATGTTGTAACCACCAGAAACCCAAACCTGGTTATCCCCTTGGATCTGCGCCTAGGCCATCCAGGACCTCAGGGGGCAAGCGCGTCAACATGGAGTAGATCCTTTTTCCTGGAAAGGAATGGCTTGCCATATCTTTGAGTATGTAGGTGATATGATGGTGAAAATATATTTTCCATTTCTTTGAGTATGTAGGTGGTTTTCCGGATATGATGGTGATATGTAGGTCCAATGTAGGTCAATCTTTGCAGAATCGAGCAAAAGCTGGTGAACGGCCTCGGGCTGCCAGTGCCGAAAAGTTGTCGAGTTGGCAAATAAATGTGTGGTTGTTCCAAGTAAGCTTGGACATGTTACTACAAACAAAATATGGAGGTTTCCTAGAATGGGGGCACCCAAAAATGGATGATTTGGAGGTACCCCCATTTTAGGAAACCTCCATGTGGCTGCAAGTTACACTTGAACAACCCCAAAGTTCCGTTCAAACTGGGAATGTGAGTAGCATAGTAGCAGGGTATAAAGACGAACATGAGCGATACTGTCAACCCCAAAATATCCCTGGATTAGTTACTATATAAACTTCTATTCAGTTGGTCACCATTTTTCGGGTTTGACCCTTGACCCCCCAAAAAAAACTCGACCAGGAGAGATCCACAACTCCTGGGCAATCGACTGGGTTTTTGCTTCTTTGCCAAAGATAATTCACAGTACTGGTAGTTCCACCTTCAATCAGCCCTTCATGTGTAGTCCATTTCAAGCATTTCAAGATATTCTCAGCCTATAGCTGAAAAAAAAACAAAACTGAAAAAAAAACAAAACCTCACATGTCAGATGAGTGTCACCGCATGAAAAACACATGGTGATGGGTATGATGGGTCAGAATCGAAAGTTGGAGAAAATAGATTACTAATTTGGGTCCCAATATATATTATATATATATATTATTATATATTATATTATATATATATTATATTATATATATATATGTATTATATTATATTATATTATATTATATATTATATATATATATATATTATATTATATATGTATTATATTATATTATATTATATTATATATTATATATATATTATATATATATATATTATATTATATTATATTATATATTATATTATATATATTATATATATTATATATATTATATTATATTATATTATATTATATTATATTAT
>Ga0126342_10006776_pt1 | contig 20381 bp, 14 predicted proteins | sample Cyp1metagenome_FD_92528 | JGI IMG/M metagenome (GOLD analysis project Ga0126342, IMG submission 92528) | Coral microbial communities from Lord Howe Island, Old Settlement Bay, Australia - Cyphastrea 1 metagenome | ecosystem: Host-associated > Invertebrates > Cnidaria > Coral ...
CATCTTCTTTCTTCTGATCTTGTCTCTTCTGACTCTTCTCACCTCTGCTTTTCAACTGTCCATATTGTCGGAAGTTTCACTTCTAAACTTCCTTCGAACATAGCAATGGAAAATGGCCATTTATAGTGGATTTTCCCATTAAAAATTGTGATTTTCCATTGCTATGTTAGTTCACCAGAGGGTATATACATAAATCCCATTGAATTGCCACTACATCCCATTATATAAATGCCCATTAACTCCGATTAATTTCCCATTAAATCTTGATCTGCGCCTCGTACTCGGTGCCAGGTTTGAGGTCTTCAAAGGTCACCTGGAAAATGGAAGAAAATGGGGGATCCCTGGGGAATGCATGGATGGAACACACAAAAAAAATGGAAAACACAGGGCAAAAACACGATTTCACAACAAAAAACCTGGGAAAATATGATTGGTCAAGATTTAACCTTTTACTCATGGGGTTTACTGAAATTTGTTTTCAAGGGAAGAAGGCAAAAGATGGTGATTTTAGAGACACCTGTAAGGGGTTTCCTGTAAACATCAAATCTAGTCCCCTAGAAACTGTAACCTTAACCATAGTTTCAGTATGAGTTTGTCTTTTCATACAATCAAATCAGTATGAAATCTTAAACATGAGGACACTTGAAATCACTTTGCCATTCTCTCCTCAAACCTTCACGATAGGCTAAAAATCACCAGCGAAGGATTCAGCTAGTTCCAAAGTGGAGGCGAAAACATTTGAATTAGACCCTCCAAGAACTGCACCGAACGGGTTGTCACCAACCATTCCTAAGCCAAATGGACCATGAAACATCATATTCTACAATACATCCACATCATTTATGTCGCGTTCGTTTCCCTTGGGCTCTTGGCACCCATTGTTGCAATAGAATGACAGGTTTTACCATAGGGTGTGGATAATGGGATGGGATGAACAAATATGAACAATCACAAAACAACCAAACCCCATAACCATGGCACAACATATGGCTGTGATGTTAAAACTTATTCTGATTGAACAACATGAGATCCAACATTAAACTGACAAGTGAAGCAACTGTTTTTTTGGATCCGCAGGCCTTGTAGCTCTGTCCAGTGCCTCAGCATTTTCGATCCAAAGTTGGATGAAGTTCGCCACTAGGATACCCTCACAAGATCTCACAAGAGCTCATAGTTGTTCTGAGGTGTGATTGTGATACAGGTTTTGCATCATATACTAGACAGTCCTGTATATATATATAAAGTTGCAACCAATAGAGGGAAACTACTATAGGTCAAACGGTCAAACCTGAAAAACATTGACAGAACATATTTTGGGGATGAGTCTCCTTATCATCATCTACCGTGACATCGAATAAACGGCCATATTTCCCCTTGCCGGGTACGATTACAGGAGGGAAACAATTTTGGAATTCAAATTTGGAATCTCATTCTAAGAAAAGATTTAGAAGTGCATTGTCCCAGTGTAGAAAACGCAGTTTTTTGATTGGTTTTCAGTACTTGAAACCAACAACCGAGATATATAGATTTATATAAATGAACAAATATAATATATATATATATATATGATTATATATGCTTATATAGTTTAAATATGTTTAAATAATATATACTATATATAATATACGAGTACATATGTTAATGTACATCTCTTGTTCTATGCCCCCAATGCTTCTTGTTCTATTCTATTCTCGTTTATTGGAAAAACAACACGTCGACACACACACACACTTGCCTTACAAGGACCGTCTCAGCTTCCGCACATGACTTGAGAGTTGAGGTGCGCTGCATCCGTCTGGGCAGGTCCTCGGGATATCTATGGGAACTTCCATCAGCACACTCTCTGGGATGAACAAATCTGGGATTGAGAGAAAAAAAGATGAAAAGAGAACATTCGGTTTAGAACCCATAGGTTTTCATCCGTTTGGATCCTTTTGGGTTCAGGCTTGAATTTTCCCGGTCTGGTATTTGGGATGCTTATCCTGCCGATTTCACTGGTGAAAATCTTGAAGTTCCGGCCCCAGGTACATGAAACTGGGAGCCGCTACAATCGATTGGATTGACGATGATTGGCGGAAGGCTTCATCCAATTCTAGGAAACATCCTGATGACCTTCACAAATCGATCTGCGCTTAGCAGTAGCCAGGCTCACCCAGGCTCCTCCTGCATCTGTTCCGCAGCAAAGCATCTGCGCAATGCAGGCGTCACACCTGGTTTTACGGTCAAAAACATTCAGATCAAAATCTATGGATGGCTTGGTGGCAAAGTCAAATCGAACATCAAATATCTCTTGCAAGATTCACCCCGAATTTGTTTGGTACATTATGATGAGGCATCATCTCAGATACACCATTCCTTGTTGTAGCCTTTGATCTTGATTTGGTCGGAAATGGTCTCCCTTTATAGCAAGTTGTTCAAATGCTTTGGCTACTACAGTAGAGTTAGGTAGAGGAATTATTCTCAACAGGAACCCAGGCTAGACATGGTATTCAACGCTGGACTTTTAATTTGTAGGTTTGACCACCAAAGGGTCTTTTGACCAAGCATGTGTCTAAGATCATGTCACACCTCAACTTTGACCATAGCCAAAGGGTAGGGTAGTGATCTGTGATTCGGTCCTACTCCCTAGTAAGGAAAAATGTTGGCGTCATCCTCACCAGCTTAATCAAAATAAACATGCACAGCAAAGAAATCAACAGCGTGTTACATTGATATGCGCATATATCATATATCACATATGCATATATGTATGTATATATATATATATTGATGAATCATAATGATTCACTAACCTGAAACAAGGATCTCTGGAGATAGTTGCCACTACCAACGCCAACTACTGACCATCATCACATATATAATATGCCAATATAATAATATACTGTATATAGTTTACATATGTTTACATCTACTTACTACGCTTAAATCTAATTATATAATTATGCTTGAATCCATGGGTCCCTTTCTTCCCAAGCACCTTCAGCTGGCAACCTCCCACACCAGAAGTAAGGCCCACAATTATAGTATTGTAATCATATGTTGCTGTTGCAGGTAGTTGTGTGGTAGTAATCGTAAGTGGGAATATTAATACTTTCATCTGGCTTAAAGAAAGTGGCCAAATGGGCGGTTTTCCCATGCGCAACTGGCCACCTACAGTCACTGGTCCAGTCTGGTCCGCCACCACGGACTCGAAAATCATCGTCTCTGGTGCTGCCTGGGGCGCCAAAAAAGTGGGCACGTTGAGGACCTCTCTTGTACAACTGGCTTTGTGTGAAAATAGAAGACTGATTACGAACAAAAATCCAATGGGCTCGTGTACCCATACAAAATAGGTTTACCAATTAAAAAAAACACATAAATTGGGTATCCTCCAATTCTTGATCAACCCCGACTGATTGATCTATATACTTTGATTCAAGCACGCGTTGAAATTGTCAACAGGAAGATTTGCATCATGTACGCTTACCTGCCGATCTTCGATCCCATCGATTCAAATTCTGATATGGATTGTTTTTTGTTAAAAAACTCAACCTAGTGCAATTCCATTCAAACGATTCCGTTTCCATAGAAAAAACATTTAAAAGAATTCATGTTTATGCTCGTCCATTGCAGTTTTACCACTCACCGTACCCTTGTCATCTCTTGACAGCAATGCCAGGGTATACCTGTGGCGTTTCCGACGCAAAACATTCCAAGACATTCCACAAAATTAGCGAATCTTCAAAACCATTCCAAAACATGCAAAAAATCAAACACAATCAAACAAATCTAAACACATACAATAGTACATGTGGGAAAGCCAACAAACCTCTATTTCAGTTTCTTGAGCTTTAAACGCCATTCCAAACCATTCTTTCAAAGCTGTCTAGATAAAAATTAATGATTTCAAATGCCTGCATCAAGGCTCATTAGTACCCCTTCCCATGAGGACCCCTCTCTCTCCAAAGAAGATATAATCGATAAATTCCTAACTCTATCTATGCCATTGCACCGGGATGTGCCTTTCTATGTGTACCTTTTGATCCTTCATGAGTTGCTCAAGCTAGGTCCCTGTTTTTGAGAAAAAACCCTTTATTTCCAAGGCTTGAAGCAATGAAAACAAAGAATTGCGGCTCATAATTTGGATGATATAGTTCTTTCTGTGCTTTCAAACATGTCTGGAAACACATATATTTTGACAAAAGGATCTTACTTGACATGGTGAAACATCATGCAGAAACCGCCCTGTCCAAGCTCCACGCACGTTGCTCTTTGCCAGCAATATGTGCCTTAAGTTTCGGTTGACATATGGGCCACATCCAAACCATGCGGAAAAGGGGGCCACAGCTTGGTCCAACGCTATCTGTTTGGGGATGCACTGGGACTTCAGGATGAGAGGACATGTTCAGCGGCCTGCGTGTATCCCTTATTTGCATCTGCATGCCGAATTGATATGTTGTCTGTACATGTGTGGGCATATAGCAGATATGTTTTGGCAGCTGGCGTGGTAACCTGAAGGCAGGCTTTGGTGATTTGATACGATTATGACTCATACAGTAGTTGAACGGTTTCAAACGCCGATTCATAACTCCTGGTTGATAAATTAGGAGGACACCCATTAAATATGGTACTATATTGCCACGGAAGGTAATTGACAGGATAAACATCTGGGTAAGTTATAATATTTCACTAACAAATAAGGCTAGCAATGGGAATGATTCCAATTACTAACCATGATTCCAGTTGGGTCACAGTGAAGTCACTACAATTTACCCGGAAACATGATGAATAGTTTGAATCATGTAAATGATATATTATTCTGATAGCGATGAGAATGGATTATGATCAAAAATCATGGGCCACATTTCCAAATGATGAAATACTTGACAAAACCAAAAAAACACCCCCCATTGTCGCTTTGTTCCTCACGTTGAAGTTTTCCTAGATTAGTTTACTCAATAATTTGTTCATCATGTTTCTTCTTGTTTTTCTCCAGATTCATTCACCAAAGCGCATGAATTTACTCGCTGGCAATTTAACATATCTATGGGAAAATCACAATTTTTCATATAGGTAAATCAACGAACTAAATGCCGATGTTCAATCGCAACTTGTAGCAAATTACCAGAGGCTATTTCTTATTCGCATCCCCATTTTTTGTTCGTTCAAACCCTATGAATCATCATGTCTCTTCAAATTAATTCATCCCCAGAAACCCACTATTAATCAGCATTAAATCACCTAAAATCCCCTTAATCCCCTATTAGTCACCATTAAACCACCATTTTGGGCTTTGGCCATGCCCTCGTGATGACCTTGCTTCTGGCCACGGTGCGTGCACTTCACCCTTCTCATCCAGCTCATCCGGGGACAGTGGCCCATGGAGCCGGCGCAAGACCTGTGCAGATTTTGGCCCAACTATGTCTGTGTCTGATGACTTTGCTGGTTGAAATGGACGTATTTTTTGAAGCCGTTTTGTGCGGTTTCCATCGCAAATTTCCGAAATAATTTGGCGGTGCTGAGGGTCATAAGTACCCTGCAAACAAGTCACGGTCTAGGAGGGTAGTATCCTCCTGTCAAACCCCTCTGTTTGATCGTTTTTGCAGCTTAAAACTTAAAAACATATTAGTTGGTTGAACCCCAACATTGCAATCGGATTTCAACTGGGACAGTGAAAACTTCACTACTACGAGTAATATCACTTTATATATAGATAATTTGGCATACTTTTGCATTAAAGACCAAAGATTTTCGCACATTGTATACGATATATTTGGTTGGTTAATCCCTCCAAAATCTGTGGGGAATGATCTCTATATACATGTATAAATAGATGCGTATATATATATATGTTATTTATTATTATTATTATTTGTATGTATGTAGGTAGGTATGGTAGGTATGTACGTATGTACGTAAGGATGGATGGATGGATGGATGGATGGATGGATGGATGGATGCATTTATATACATACATCTACAGACACACACACATATATATATTTATATTATATTACATTACATTATATTATATTATAAAATTTATTATATTATATTATATTATATTTTATTATATTATATTATATTATATTTCATTATATTTTATTATATATATATAGATATTACATTATATTACCGTATATGTACCCTTCACTTCCGAAATCTTCACTTCACGGAGCCCAAAAAGGACCCCAAATCGCCATCCCGACCGCGTGGATCTCCGAGATGGGCGCCCCGAAGTCGTAGGGCAGCCTCCAGGGCAAACAAGCAACTGGGGAAGGTTAAGAAGTTGTAAAGCCGTAAAGATCTATGAATTAGGTGTATATATATAATATATATATATATAATGGAGTTGCAATAGTTAATAGTTATAATTTTATATTATAAATTATATCTATTGTTGTTATTGCACGTCTTCTTCGGTCATTGTCAAATCTAGGGGTCGATTGTATCTACCAAACTTCATTGAAACCACCTTGCATAATATACCGCGATATCCACTGATTACGGGCATTGCTCACGTCTGTATATCTATAATATATATATATATATATACTTTATGTGTATGTATACATATATGCCCGTAATCAAAAAGAGACTAGAAACTGTTACCAGGGGTACTATTTCCAATGGAAGAATCAGATCCAGGAAGACCTAGGACATGCCTTGGCAATATGGTCCCCTCAATGACTCAGAATATTGCATTTCGAGAGGTATGCCTATCAGATTATCCCTCACAAATTCACCACTTAAGTGTATCCCGCATAACAATGTAAACGTATATGTGTATATAATAAACACGTAAATACCTATGTGTATGTAAATACAATAAACATAAAATATTATATATATATGTAAAGAAATGTTTAGATACACATTCATCTATTTTAATTAGTATGTGCGTACCAGCAACGAGCAACTTCCACTCAAGCCTGCCTCTGGAAGGTAAACCCCCCACGCAAACAAACATGTGCAACCAATATAAAACATGACATAATCCATCCAAAAGAATCAAACGCTACGAAACCCAAGCCACGCCACCTATCTTTAATTAACAAACATGACTGGGCAGCGCTGATCACTTCCACCTGCACCCAGGTTCCCGCGCCAGAGCTTTGCGCTGCACGAAAAAATGCCCAGCTCATTCAACTGGGCCCGTCAAGATAGGCTTGGCGAATCACTGCTTGAACTAGGCTCTATGATGCTTTATGGATGTTTATGGATGTTTATGGATGTTTATGGTGCAAATGTCTGCAGTTGGGTTTACAAAATAGCTTAGAACATCTTGGAACTATTGAAAAACCTCATGCACCGGACTGATATTTTTTCTGCGAAGGCCCTCCGTGTGGGAAACCACGGCTGGTCCAATCACTCGCATATAGGGGGGTTCCTGTGCAATCTTTTCTCAAATCCAATGATAAATGGGATGGCAATTTTCCTGATGATTTTCCTTCCAAAAAAAAAAAAACGTTCTCCCATTCCACTTGTGGTCATTTTTCCCGGAAACCACTTCTGGGATGGTCGGCTGGTCGGTTCAACTATGGGTCTTGATCATGCGCATGCTGATTCTCATCACAACTCATAAGTCCCACCCAAAAATGGGGTCCCTCTGCTTGTTGGGTTCAACGTTTTGTGCTGGCAGGGTTTGATGCATCGCCCTCTCCACTGGATGATCTAAAAGCATCCGTACACTGATTTTCTTCCTTAGGAAACCGGACGAACAGCACGCAGAACAGAATCGATTTCATTTATGGTAATTTCGGCGCACACATTTTCCAATTTGACCCATCCTTGTTGATCTTGTTGTTTTTCTTTTAATAACATTGACATGGACATTCATGTTGCACATGTCCTCCTTGTTGGTTCTATCTTCCGTGGTAGGTAGCGTTATGTCATATATGTTCTAAGTTACTAGTATAATCCACTTTCTCTGTCTGCTTCACTCCTCATTTCAATTGGTGTTTTTTCCATGTATGCGGACACCAACCTTGAATTTCGACCCTTATAAAATCTTATAAATTCACATTAACGTAATTTCACGTATATTTTTCCAGCAAGTTGCTAAGGTTTTTGCCAATTTTTGCCTTTGGTCTCCAAGATTTTCCCTGTTTTTGTCCACGATTTCTGGTTGCTTCGCACCAAATCGGCACCTCCATAGGCTCCACATCCTTGGGCTCTTCGCTGTCGGTGCACACTGGGCCCAGGACCTCGAATTTTTTTGCACCGGGGATCCTAAATCCTATATGGAGTTGGTGGTGGTCCCCAAAAGTACTGGACATATGCTATATTATACACATATATATGTATATATATTATTATTATTAGTATGATTATTTATTATGATTATTGTTATTATTTACTATTCTTATCGTTATTACTAATATTATGATATTGATATTGCTTTTATTATTCTTATTGTTATTATCATTACTATCGATTAATCTTACGCACACGCACATATATATATATTATTCAATTATATTCAACATGACTTACTGTAATGATTGGGGATCCCGAGTAAGCTTCCTTTTCTGGGGGTCCTAAATCCTATTGGTTGCTTGGTAGAGGTTCACATGTTATTGTCAGCTATCCGTTGGCAAATACTGGAATTTCAATCAATTTCACATAACTTCACGATACAAAACATGTCCCAAAAAAACATCTTATCCTTACGTCTGTATATAAAATGTGGGATCCAATTTCAGATCGTGAAGAATTTGGAATGCCCTCAATCAAAATCCACCCGTGGGAAAGGGACATCTAAGATCTACCAGCTGGGGCTGGAAGGATCTTGAGCGACAAACACTTGTCAAACAAAGTAGGCAGCAAACTGTGGAATGCCAGTTGACATCGGAACAGCATTCTTGATCAGGAAGAGATGCTGACTGTTGGAAATTCGGGATCAACCAAACATGATGGCCTCTTTGATCGCGTGTAGCGTGAAGCACCAAGCATGGATAAGTTTAAATAAGTTTACGACCGACACACTGACAAAAAAAAGGCTTGTATTGTGGACATTAAATTGATATGCCCTCAACTATGACCAGAAAACAAACGACAAACTTCAATCTACCAAGATTGCAGGTGCCCAACCCACCTGAAGAACACAATTCTGAGCCTCTGTCCTGTGAAAACTCACCCTTGCCGCTGGTGCCCACCGCACGTGCCATGAAATAGTAGTCTTGACCTCAGCCCAGGGCAAAATCCCTGATGTCTCTAGAGGATGTGGGTCAAGATTTACATGGCATTCGCAATGTCATTGGGTCGATGATTTTCCTATTGGTATATGGGCCATAAATACCATACATATGGGTTCATGTGAAACATATGCAGCCAACTTCCATTCACCCAGTGGCCTGGAAGCAAATTGGACAGGGCGAAGCTCTGCTTGGGCGCCACCACTGGAGCATACATGCACTCCTCATCTTTGGCACCCACTTTGGGAACAATATATATATATATATATATGATACGTATATGTAGATATGCTATATGCATATACATTTATAAAAACAAACACATATATGTATACATATTATATAATATCTATTATATACATATACTGTATATATATATATATGTGTGTGCGCGTGTTTTTTCATAGTTCACTATTCTTGCAAAGGAATTTTGAAACGCTTTCGATGCATTTACGCAGGAGAATGCACAAGTACAAGGCAAACATGGGCAAATCATTGAATCAAACATAATGTTGAAATCAGTGGTCGAGGAAAGTGTTCATGTCCAAGAAAATGGCTGGGGTTCCTCAGCCAATGGTTCCGTGTTTTTTCCCCAGCAAACCTACATGACAAATACATCAAACAGCACCAGTCGCGTGTCCTCGCAATACAACTCCCCAAAGGAACTGCTGCAATTGGCCGCATCAGGCCTCAGGAATCCAGGCCAGGTGGCACAGTTGTGGAGATCTTCAGTTTAAGATATCTTATAGAGATCCGTTATATATATAAAATATTATATACAATATATATATATATAAATATTATATATATAATATAATATATATATATATATTTATATATTATATATAGGAGTTTATTGCTAAGGGGATGGGGCCACCCAAAAATCACAATGTGCTGATAGCTGGAATGTAGCAGCTGGTATGTCATCAATTGCTATTCAAGTGCTTTATGATATATCAATCCAAGAAGTTCAAGAGCAACTGGAAATAGAAACACTTTCCTTGAAAACCAACATTGAACTCACTGGCAATCGAACATGACCGGCTGGAAAATCACAAATCTCCTGATTTTCGTATTGCACCTGTCAGTGCCACATTCCAGTAGTAGTACCAAAAGGTAGGTTCTGCACACGTACCCACAAAGTTGTGGCTTTTGGAATGTAAATCACCACAGAATACCAGGAAACAACTCCCGATAAAAGAGATCGCTTTTATTCGTTTTTGTGTTTTTGTTGGGAGGAAACCAAGGCAACCACTCAGCATCCTCCTTGATGGCATAGCCTTGGCAGATGAAAGAGAGTTGTACACCATTACACCACTCAGATGAGCCAAAGGTTATTAGAAAACGCCGAGAAACACCAAAAGTCTGCGAAAAAAACATGTAAAACAAGAAGAGAAAAACAATGAATTGTTTGAAGTGGGCCTTTGGATCGCCCTCAGGAAGCCTGCTTGGAATACATCCCTAGGTGGAGTAGAGAAAATCCTCCCATCTGGGCAGTCTGGGCCCAGGAATCCATGTCACGTCTGGCAAGGCTTTTTATCACCGCACTGCTCAACCGCTTTTGGATTGGGAAATGCCTGCTGCATCATGGGGCCTGCAGCTGCAAGGGATGGGATTGAAGGATTGAAGGGATTGAAGGCTCACGGCTGGGACGCCACGCGCAGGCTATACTAACAATTGCAACTCCGGGCCAAAATAGCGCCGATGATGTCAATCACTTTGTTTACAGGGATTTTAACAGCGTTGAAGCACATGCACATTCATCGAGAGTCGAGTACTGACAGCCATACCTTGTAGGTGCCCCCCAAAATGGAGGATACAGCCCTTCATCTCCCCTACAGAAAGCAAACCATGAAGCAGGGACATTGAGATTTTCCTTGCGTCACTGGTCACTGGTGTCCTCAAAACCCCGATCGTTTCCCCACCATGGCTGATTTATGTAGATATGTTGCTGCTTAAATACTTGTTCCTGGCTGGTTACAATTGCAACAGCTACAAGTTACAGTAATTAATGAGCTACACCCAGCAATAAACGACCCCCAGTGGAGGTTTAGTGTTGGGCATAACCCCATGTAAGATGATATTGAAATGCTTCCAATCGTTTGGCTTACTGGGATGCTCTGAGCTACTGGCTTTACCTCATTAGAGTGCCTTACATCTTCGTGGTTTCACGAGTGACATCACTCCCGCCACGGGGGGAAGAACCTTCTCATGGAAGGAGAGCAGTCGCTTGAAACTTTGCAAGGCTTTTTGCGTGACCGCATCGTCCAACAAGGACCCCTATCGCTGCCACCAATGGCCCCAGCAAACTTTTGGGAAAATGCAGGGGGATGACCGAAGCTTGCTACACAACTGGACCAGCCACTTCAATTTAAAGAAGTTTTTGTGAGGTATTCCCATGCCCTTTCTATGTTGCCCAACTTTCTCCCATGATCAATGCAGCCTACCATCGTCCTTTCACACTGCTGTGCCGCATCACAATGATGTGAGTTCAACTGCCTCGTCAAGTACCAACACAATCAACTATACATATAGTAAGTTATATTATCAATGTAGTATTAATAAACTAATATTCTAAGTTAATCATAGTTAATCAACTATAGATAATCAATTACTGTATTTAAAACAATGAACCTGGGGAAATGGTCTAGCCACCAGCATTCACTCAAACTGCGTGCATTTACGCGCATATGTACAAAACGGATCCAACCATCTGATCTTACCCAACAAAAATACTGCTGGTTCTAGACAGTCCTGAATCAACATAACAATCATCTGATCATGGACCTGAGTAAATGATAGTAATTCCCCAACCTGAAACAAGGTGACTTGGGGATGATTCCCCCAAAAACTCACCATCATTCCAGTGAGATCGCGGTGAGGTTGTTCGAATTTACCCAGAATCATCCAGCCGTTGCATGTTCCCGTTGGATGCGACCCGCTGGGGGCCACCTTATCCGCGATCTTTCGCCACTTCTGCCCCCACATTCGCTCGTTGCCCTTCGGCTCGTCACTGGAGATATACAAAAGCCCTCCGGACAGCTGACTGCGAAAGATGTTGGCACCGGATCTGATCGGATCTGTTGTTAGAGGTTCTTTGAAGCCTCAAATGGTTTGAAATGATACCCTAAGTCTAGATGCCCCGCAATGGAAAACTCCAGCAATTCCTAGCTGATATCACATGTTCACCCAGTTGTAGCCACTAAAGTGGCCCATTGAATCCCATTGACCGAATCAAGCAAGATATAAATAGCTGGATCTGAAGGCCTCCGGTGACCCAAGTTTTACTTCCATGAATCAAATCCAAATAGTTCTTCTGCGCCAACCTGGGCCAGTGGAGGCCTCCGTGTTGCCTTTTTGGGAAGCTGACACGATAATGAGATTCGTTCTCTATCAAGAATGAACATGTTAGATTTTAAAGTATATATCATATATCATTATATATCCACGGCTTTCATGTTTTTGCTGGCGCAAACACGTATCGTATGCAGTGTATGCAGGTCCAAGGAACAAATGCTTCCTTTCCAAGCTGTGCAAGCAGCACTGCTTCATGTGCTCCTGACCCAAGCCATCCATCCCGCAAGACATCTCCAGGAGTTTAGGGTTTAGGGCTAAAGACGAGCCATTGGCCCAATGCCCAAATGTTTCAGCCGGCCAATATGAACATTTGCACCATGTTATTAGGATTTTGTAAGATTCATATGTTCACAGTAAATGTAACATATATCGTGTGCGATGTTCCGAATTTTCCGACAAATGTAACTGCTGCCACCTCTTCCTTCTCATCCAAAGCCTTGGCAAACATCAGGTCCTGAGTCCAATTGGTAAGTCATTGGGGATGGATCCTGTTGCTTTACTAACCTTATGTAGCATCATCTGATGTAGAAGTCTTAAGCTTACCATGTTGATTGGAAATCGATCAGAATGTTTATTGTCAACTCATCACACTATGTTCATCACTCGAGTGGGACAATCGCCTTTTTTGGAATACGGATGAACACCCACTAGACTTCTGAGATAAGAAGTACTTTACGGCAATCATAACAATGATAACAACAAAAAAACACTACTATAATACTTGTTTAAAACGCGCGAAGGAAACAACTGTGCAACAAACCCAAAGCCAGATAAACATATAGCCTGGAGCTGTCACCGCTTCCTGCTGGGAGCTGATAAATCCACCACTAGCCAAATAGGTTGATTTGTGTAGATTTGAGTGGGACATAGTAAGACGATGTAAGACGTTATCTTATCATCTTTTACTATTGTTCCATAATCTCCACGATAATTACTCCATAAAAATGGCTAAACATCAACCCATTCACCTTCCATTCATCATCACTTGTCCCATTTCACCACATCAAGCGTCCACCAAAGGTTGAAGTGAGGCCAGCTCTGGTGGTTCCTCCGCTGCACCTTCCAGAGGTCCAGTGGCGTTTTGAAGCCCCAGCTTTAAGGACATCATATGAATCCAAAGGAAGCTATCCCAGTTGAAACAAGGCTGTTTAGAATATGTTCTAGCAGTCAAGGGCATTTCCTCTGGCCCCACGTGGCTTTGTCAGATTTTCACCCACAAAAAAATCACCCAGATTTCCCCCCCAAAAAAAGTTCCCCTGGTGTGATGTTGCTATATGTTCCTATCCATTGACCACCAGCACTCGCCATGGCTGCGCCTGTCTGCGTCCATTCCTTGTGGCTGGCCAAGATAAAACGTCGCGTCAACTCGGCGGTGCTACTCAACTCCTGTGGGATGTGGGCCCCAAGGTGGGACCCCTGGCTGGAACTTCGCACATTGTTATTAGGTCATTTTTTGGGTAATTAGACTTGGTCATATTTTGGTTGTTTTTGGTCTTTGGAGGTGTTGGTCATTTTTTTTCTGTTAGTAAATTTCTAGATTTTGCTCATTTCTAGGTCTTGGACATCTTTTGACCGTTTTTTGGTCATTGTCTGATCGTTTCCAATCCCCCCCAGGAAAGCTTTGGCAAATGACCACAAAGTGACCAACAAAAAGACCGGCAAATGACCAAAAAATGCATGCGGAAAAAAAAACAACCAAATAGATAACTATATATTATATATCTTGAACTCACCCAGTCTGAGGCTATAAAAATCTTACAAGGATATGTCTGCAGTTGGATGGTGGGAGGCCCCTTTGGCACTTTGGGTTGTCCCCAACACTGCCTATAGTCCCGAATATCCACCTTCACTATCTACTGCCAGTGGGATAACCAATTCTAGACTCTAGACCCCACATAAGCATTGATGGGGTTTACATGTTGTAAACCCATAATCACTTCCCCAATATTGAACCACCTACCTAAAACATACTAAAACCAGTGGTTTAGTATTGGATCCATTCATGAACTGGGATCTATTGACCAGACACATTTAACTCAACATACTTCTCCCAACCTTGGCCACTGCCAGCAGTTCTGCTGATGACTCCGTGGCGGCCGTCAGCAAGGAGGGTGAGGGTGCCTGTCAAGCACAAATGGGTGGTCTCTACGCACAAGACAGCCCCCTCCCCCCACCTATCATTTGGGGTGTTTGAAATTATTGAAGGCCTTCCAACTGCGAAGATTTGCCAGACATATATCAGATATATCATAAACAGCTACCACACATGGGGCTCAGACACATTCCGAAACATTCGTAATGCTCTCGAACGACTCGCACTACTTCGCACCTCAGCCGACTTTGCTTTGGGCCTCAGATGCATTTCAAGCAATGTGTATGCGATTGAAGAAAACGTATATACTATACATACAGTAAATACACAGTAATATGTAGGTCTGCAGGATGTAATTTATAGTAGTCAAAGTATATCAAAGTATATGTGATTTCTCTACCAATGGAACCCTGTGGAACCCAGGCTGCAAAAAGGGCAGCACGTTGTTTTTTCCATCTCATGGAGCTGTGCAATGGAACACCCCCTTGACTCCCAGGATGCAAAAAGGGCCAGCACTTGTATGGAGTTAAATTTCATGTAAGGATCTAGCATCCTGGAAAAGGCTGTGCCTCTGTGCTATCTTTATCCTAGGGACCCTGAAAAGATCCGGGCCATGGCTTTCTTGTATTATGACCGAGCGAATCTTTGTCTCCTCGTTTTCTTCCCAAACCAGTGGTAAAGTTTAAAACGGCTGGTTGGTAACTTACGTCCACTTCAAAAGTTGTCAGTTTGGAGGAGATTGTAAAAGACCTTCGGACACCACCAATCCGAAAACCAATATGTGATGCTTGGCGTTCCTTCTTTCTTTCTCTGTTTTTTCCGACTGTTCAGGAAGTCTGGGCATTTGTTTGCGAACCATCAACAGGGTGAGAGCATGCTGAAACGATTGAACCCTACCCTTGTTTCAGAAATCAGAATCAAGCGTTGACAGAGTCACATTGAAAATTGGACATGGTCGTGGACGATGACGGATGGGGCGATGGGGGAGAAAACATGAACAAATCCCTGGTGACGAGTCACTTCGATTTCGCCTTCTCAGAATCAGACTCACTTGAGGGGCTGGGTGCCCGCTTGCTACGCTTGGTGGAAAAGGAGTCAAAGGAAAAGAACGCCATGGCAAACGCCGGCAACCAAGCAACCAAGCAGCTCCCACGTTGAAATGCTGGCTGCTACTTGATCCTTCAAAGCTGGTCTGAATCTATTTTACTCTAACGTAGAGATGTAGCTACACGTGACGTGAGCATGTGTGGTGTGTGTCATGTGTGTCATGTGTGTCATGTGTGCGCACATAGTCTCGTAGAAATTCTTGTTGCTCTTGTATTGCGCTTGGAGGTGGAATTTGGTTCCAACCGTCAGAACTGAGCTGAAATTTGTGTCGGAGATTCCGCTGCAGCCTGCAAAAAGCAGCAACCAAACGATTTTTTGTGGGTTACAGTTACAGTACATCCGCATGCTTATTGCTGAAACCGTTTTGATAATTAAATGTATTTGAACTTGATCAATGAACAAGTAACTTGACAAAAACATCAATATAATTCAATATATATATATATATAATATATATATAGATATAGATACACAGTACATTGTCTGACTACAGTTTTTTTAAATATGATATCCCCAAGATATCCCCGTCCTTTGGACTGCAACAGAAAATGTTGGCATCGCTTCATGACAGCTGCCATGGGGCCAAAAAGTTTGTCCACATCCTCCGTGTGATCCAGAAGCGCTGAGGCAAACTGCCAGCGCAGTTTGGTGGCTCGGCGGCTGTGCCACACTTGGGTATAATGCATTTATGAAGGTATATGCTGTGTGAAAAGATGCTGGGCACAAATTTTACATGTATGTCATACACGCGTATATATATATATATATATTAATGTTTAAGCATGTGCAGGTATATAATTGAAAATATATAATATCTGTATGTTCTTTTTGATGTATATATATATATACTTAGAATACCTGTGTGTGTAACACATATATATAAAATGTATATATTTATTTATTTGCTACAATTTTTGTCTTCATAAGAATACCAGCCCTGGAGATATGTGTAGATCACTGTAGATGCACTCCAACTGGTTTTAACCAACCCCCACAATACACCCTAAATTTGTCTAAATGTTCCATGGAGCCGCCAAATCTAAATGGCATCAAGTGCAGAAAGAGACTCTATGAGACTCTCCTATTGAAAATGGACATTGGTGTTTCAATCGGCTTCCAACCAATCATTTTGAATACTGAAAAAGCACTACATTTGTAGTACAGATATATTCCCCATGCTGTTGGCTGCCGTGCTGGCATGCTGATGAGATATGCTGAGATGTGATGGTGTCCGCCTGTGCTGCTAAACACCCATCTGTAGTACAGAAGTTGTATATTGAAGATATATCCATTGGCTCCCCCTGATGCTGCTTTCTGCCAATCTTTGTTGGATAAACTTCCGGATTTTGCCCTCTTTTGACTTTCCACGCTAGTCCAACTTGGACTCATGTAGAGTTACCCATATGAAGTATATCCTTGTGCAAAAACTGCAACAATATATGTTACTTGGCATTTGCATGGTATTCACATGTTTTCCTATATCTTTTTGCAGTTCGGCTTTGCAAATGGACATGTCTTGGTTCTTGTTGGTTCTTCAAGGCTTCAGGGGTGACTTTCCCCATCGACGCTGCAAAGCAGCCTGGCACCAGCGCACTAGGCTCCGGTTGGGCCCACCAATCAAATCCTGCTTCCGGACGAAGGGTCTGTATCAAACATCACCGAAATCTGGAGGTGAATGGTGACTGGGTCATACTCCTGGATAACTAATGGTAATTATGATTTGTTGATATTTGTTGCGTGATGTTGAATGGTGGTGCCCCTAATCATCTGTCTTGTTTCAATCAGAATCTCTGCCAGTGAAAACGACAACAGAAACAAGATGGGTCGTCCGAAGCCATCCCAAAAAATATGCGGATATTTGGGGGTTCTTAAAGATGTACGTCCACATCTGCAGATTACAGCATCGTTTCTCAAGAAGTCACGAACCAACCCCGAGTCTGCTTTTCTAGTGCATGATTTTATTAACCATCGACCAAAAAGTAAATTTGCATAAATATACTAGAAACATCTAGAAACGCAGACTCAGGGAAGCATGTTGTCCAGTTTTTCAATGGATCGTTTTATTTCCAGGAACCTTTAATTATAGTTTATAGCACCCTTCCAGAAAGCCTATAAGCCAAAACATAGAACATAGATGAACATAGAATCTAATAGATGAACATAGTAAAACCATGTAAAACCCTCCTAAGATCGTGATGTCATCACTTTTCCATCACGCTTCCATCTTTTTGATGCCTTTTTGGTGCCTTTTTTCCTCATGAAACATCCGCAACAGGCCGGGCCCACGAAGCGCAGGAACTCCACCCCGTTGCTCTCCGGGGGAGTCCATGACAGCGTCAACTCCCGAGCGGTGCATGACCTCAGGTGCCAGATCCGCCAGGGCAAATAGTTTTGATCAGCTCCAAATGGTAAAACTGGGGGAAACTAATGTATATATATGTAAATCAGGTATATGGTTGATGATTCCCTCTATGGGATTTAATGCATGGTTCGTGGGCTTCTACTTCGTGTATGCTGTTTTTTTTATAAGTAGTGGTGCACATTCTTTAGTAAACAGTAAACCCAATACTGTATGTTTTTTAAATCTGCAGGCTTGCTCAAAGACCGATATGGTTTATTTGTGGCTTCCGTTTTCACATCTTATGTAAGTGGAATTCTGATTAATTAAGCCAGTCACAGCCGTGGAAACTATCTCCACTAATTGGGACAACATAGTGCTGGCGGCTGAGCCCCCCAGAAATGCTTGTCAACGCAGAATCTACTTTCAAAACCTTTCAAGTGCTTAAAGTGAGCCACCAGAAGTTGGACATAGTTGGATAGAGTTAAAGTTCAGAGCTTCAAGAATCAAAAAGATTGGTTGAACATGGTTGAACTGTTGACCCCCCATGTTTTCCTACCAAAAAAAACTTCAGCTTCAACGCCTTTGTGCCGCCATCCCAAGCTGGGCTGTTCTCACGCAGTGAGCTCCTCGAGTTTGCTGGGCTTGGAGTTCTTGGTCATGAAGCGGGACACCTAAGCCGTTTAGCCCGGCTGACCACTATTTGACACTTCCAAGTCAATAAAAATATGTGACATATGTACACATGTAATTACATACGCATATATCTTCTCATTTATTATTTCCATACCGGTATACACCTACACAATCATACATATAATAAAAACATATAATATACACAAATATATATATATAATTACATATATATATATATACATAAAATAATTAGTGATTGCAATCGGGCAAAAACCATATTATTACAACAACACATGTGCACACTACTTCTATAGATCAAATGTGCAGTAAATACCCCAAGATACCCCAATTATAGACAAACATCACAGGTTAATAACACAGCTGAATTGTGGTGAATTTGCTAGTCCAATCCTCTCATCACATTTCATCAACGTTGAAGACCTGGATGCCAAAGCAAAAACATACTTTATCTTTGCATAGTGAAAATATTGAAAAGGGGTATCAAACATCCCCAAGCTAAGAGTAGCTCCTGATATCGATATCCATGGCCAAAGAAGGCCACCTGTATCCAAGTGCATTAACAATGTTCCGGAATAATTAGTGTGCACATAATGCCATATCACACATCATACATCATATCTCTTCCAATCTTCTAGACGCTTCAAGTCTGCTTCACATTTTGAGTGCAGCCAGGGTACCTCCGACCAACCGCTCCATCCAATACCTCGCCGCGACGTCCCGAGATAAACCCGACCCAAACCCGACCCAGCCGTGATCGGTGAAGTCAAGGGGCAATTGGCAGCGCGGATGGTGAAGTAGTACATCGATCCATCTGCCACGCACTTGACATATGGGGAATATGGACAGCCAAAAATAAACAGGTTTTTTCATGGTGTGAATGTGGTCTTGAATTGCAAAGACTATGCCGAGGGTATATTAGGCTATAGGCTATACTTTTAAAGAATCTATGGACATGCAGGTTTGTCCGCCAAAACAATTGGATCATTACTGTACAGAGCCCAGTGGTAACTTGCATGCCACTCCATGCCTTTTGCCAGAGCCGGAGGGGTGTGGTGACAACTAACTCTGTTATTTGTCCGTGCTATTTCACTAGGTTCCAAATATTAGACATGGATGGACATGAAACCATGAAAACATACATCTTTTGTAACTCTGAACGTCCAAAAACATCCCGTCGGGGGGAAAACCGTGCCAGCGTTTTGAGCGTTTTTGAAAAAAAATGTCGTGCTCGCCATAGCGAAACTGCTGATTCATTCCCCCAAATAGGCTTAAAAAATCCCCGGGAATTTGAAATGTTTTCCTGATGATGAACCGTAATTTACAGTGAATTTGTTCCTGAAAAGGTGCGCGATGTTTTTTTTCCGCGTTACATCGCCATACGGTTCTTCAAGGCGCGACCAGTGAGCTCCAAAAGACTTGTGGTCTTGGAGTTCATCCAACGCCATTGCCACACCCTGATGCTTCCCATCAATTTTGGGTTAACATGGCCGTTGGATCTGGTCGAGAGACTGCATGGTATGGCGGACTTTGATAGTCGCCACAAAGGCAGTGACGCAAGTTAACATGAACGTTAACATCCCCACCCCCCAACCCAGTTACGTAACGTACGATGTGCATGCGACGCAAGTTAACATGAACGTTAAATAACATCCCC
>Ga0126342_10006777_pt1 | contig 20379 bp, 23 predicted proteins | sample Cyp1metagenome_FD_92528 | JGI IMG/M metagenome (GOLD analysis project Ga0126342, IMG submission 92528) | Coral microbial communities from Lord Howe Island, Old Settlement Bay, Australia - Cyphastrea 1 metagenome | ecosystem: Host-associated > Invertebrates > Cnidaria > Coral ...
AGGCAAGCACTGCGCATTATGCCTGCCTCAGTTCAACATAGCCCTCCCTGGGTTTGCGCGGAGAATCTCGGCCCAATCTTCCCACACCATAAGCCAAACGTCGTTGCTTGGCCGGCGCTCGGCTGTCAGGCGTAAGTAAGCCTTTAAATCCGGGCGCCGGCCACGGGCCCGTGTGCTGCCCGGAGGGCCTTCGGTGGTAACCAAAAGTTATATACGCTGGCCGCCTGCCGCCGACCCACCCCAGAACTACCGCCGACCCACCCCCGACCTAGCCCGAGCGACGGAAGTCCCCCGTAATTTACAGTGTTTCGTGTGTCTGAGGTCCCAAAAACATCGTTTTTTACGGTGCTTTGCGCGCTTGGACGCTCACATTTTTTTTGTTGGCGAAAGTCTTTAAAAAAAAAAACGTGGTTTTACCTTGCTTTTGGTTCCGCGGAGGGGTCCGTCTTGGAGGTCTTTCAACAGAGATGGTATCACATATCGCCACCATAGCCCCAACATAGGCCCCAAGATGGGCCAACATAAGGCCAACATAGGCCAACATAGGGCCAACATAGGGCCAAGACAGGGACAACATAGGCCAAAATAGGGTTAACATAGGCCAACATAAGGCCAACATAGAGCCAACATAGGCCCAACGTGACACAAGATAGGCCCAAGATGGGCCCAATCTGGCCCAACATGGACCCAAGGGCGGCCCTTCAATCCGGGATGGATCGCCAACATAGCCTCAACATGAGCGCAACATAGCCTCAACACGCGCGCAACATGCTCCCTGCCCTGACTTCAGGCCGTTTCTCTGCTGGCGCCCGGCTGTCAGGCGTAAGCCCTTAAACCCGGCGATGCCTCGCTGTTTGTGGTGGTAGCCTGCAGCTAGCTTTAGCTAGCCGCCGACCCCCCAAATCCTTCACTCTGATGGTGTTTTCACGTTTGTGCTGCGCTCCGGAAGCAAAAACATCGTAAAATACAATGTTTTTTGTCCTTTTCGCATATAGAAACTATATCTTGCAACATGGTGAAAACTGCGTAAATACTAGTGTTTTTAAGACTGCTAGGCGCGGGCACAAAAACATTGTAAATAGGTTGGTTTTTGCTACCAGATGCAAAAAAACATCGTAAATACCATGGTGTTGGGCTTCCGAGGCGCAAAAATCATCGGTATTTACAGTGCTTTTTTGCTCCGAGAGTGTCAACACCTATGTGATGATTTTTAGGGCCCACAAAAATGCGACAATAAGATGTGTTGCAAGAACAACAAGGACAAGAAGAAGAAGAAGACGAAGAAGAAGAAGAAGAAGAAGAACAACAACAACAACAAAACGAAGAAGAAGAAGAAGAAGAAGGAGAAGAAGAAGAAGAAGATACATATATATATAACTATATGTATGTATATGTTATGTATATATATATTATATCATGTTATATTATATAGGTAGATCTATGGTTAGAGAAGTATAGGTAGATATACAATTAGAGAAAGGAAATGTCATTATAAAACAAAATATCATAAATAGCATAAATTAATTATTCCGCATCATTTGGGTTTGTCTGAAAATAAAGTACTCCAAAATCCGGTTAATGGTTATTTGCCCTATTAAAGAGCCATTTGAGGACACCCATTTCTGTTTGTTTTTTGACTGCAGTGCGGAACTCAATCATAGCGGCTTTTGTTCGCTTCAAGGTAGCCATGCAACGCACCTGAATCAGTGGGTGCGGCTGGGATCTGTTTTACAAAAAGCTGCATCTGGTACACTGCTTGTTTATCACACTGTGATTCCGGGCTATGTTCGCCGGTGATGCGCTTGAACGTAGCGCGGTCCATGGACAACAAATACACCTTGGCACTGAGCTGACATCGTCAAAAGAACCAATTTCTTCAAAAAAAAACGCTTGTCTCAACTTGCTGTCCTCTTTTGAATCCAGAATTGTGGTATCTGGTACGAGTATCTGTTGAGATTTCTCGCTTCTCAAGAATTTATTAGTACTAAGTAATAAGGCATTCGCTTGGTGGTCACAAGCATTCCATTGCTGGATGGAAAAAAAGAATTTGCACCACAGCCACCTTTCCAAATGAGGACCTTTCACCATATCTGGGCCCTACCTTGTATCAACATATATCAACTAGCCTCGGCTTGGCTTTGGGAACCGCCGCGCCTCTGGTTCGCTACTGGCCACCACGCTAGCAGCACGTGGGGCGTCCAGAATCAAGGCCAGCTCTCCAAAGTAGTCACCAGCCTACTGAACTCGACCAGCGAAGTCTACATCAACTGGATCTGGAGTTTTTGACCAAAACCTCTGGGCGTTTCACTGCGTTTCACCTAGAACATCTGTGCCAGCGCGCTTGTAATTGGCATGTTGCGCGTGTTCTACATCCCAGCAACAGGTTTGCAGAAACGCATCGTTCCGAAGGCGGATCACAAGAACCGCAGGATACCCTCGACTTGAAACCCACCACTTCTTGGCTTTATTAGGCTTTCTATTTGTATTAGACCCAGGTAGAAGTTAAAGTAAGGAGTGCATGTGAAATTGAATGAAACTTGATCACTCAGCAATCCCAGCGTTCACCGAAGCCTCATGGATCATCATCACTGGATCTGGTGACTCCTCAGTAACCTTCGATGCCATGACCTGAAGGGCAAAATTCCATTTTCTTCCACATGTCCGACATGTCCAGTGTCATCAAATGTCAAATTTTGACTTTCACATTGGTGCAACATGGTGCGGTGGATAGAAAGCTTCTACAAGGACTCACAAAAGTTTGCTGCCGTCTCAGTCCTGCTGTCCCTGCCTGACCCTCATACACAATGTAGAAATGCTCTCCAACCTCCCCTGCGAAGTGAGTCTGCATACTGCGACTGATTTGATGATCCGGGTGCAGAAAGCTGTCGCTGCATTTTCTCACTGGTGATCTTTTTGCGGTCTTCCCCCGACAAAGTCGTGCCTTGTCTGATGATGACATCACCTCAACATTCACGAGACATGAAGCAGAGCGGAAGTCGACATCAGTTTGGGCTTGACAGGCAAACAGCAGAAACAATGAATAAGAAGACGTGTAGAGTGTAGACAATTGACAATAGGCTCAAACACTTGCTCATTCCCTTCAAGGTGCAAAAGTCTCAGCTTCTGACCGTGAGGTCGTCTCTCCATTTTCAGAGCGTCGATGATGTTCTCCAACTGGGCTCAAAGAACTCGTGTTTCATTTTTTCATATTGGATAGCTGATAGCTGTATATTTCTTTTAGATTGCTTATGATCGCTTACTGCGCAGTGGCTCAAAGTCAACAAGTTGAAGTCAACAAGGAGTAGCTCTTGCAAATCATACCTCCATACCTCCAGCAAAGCGCAAGTGAGTTTCTAGGCACCTCAGTTCGAGAGATCTCTGCAAAGAGGGGCACCGATGACAGCACCGTTAAGCACCTCAGAACAGATGCATCCAGCCACAGCACCGCATTTTTCTAGTGCTGAAAATATTCGCGCGAGCCACCTCCATTCAGTTTCTCCAATCATTCCAATCTGAGTCAATCTGAGTATATAGGTTTCCCTCCAGTTTGGCCAATTCTTGTTTTATCTATTTTTGAGGTTCTGCTGATTGGACGCCGGCATCCAAGAAGCAGGCTGGTTTCGTTTCCGCTGAACTCCTGAAAGCCGGAAGTTTGGATGAAGCATGAACAAGTGCACAAAGGCAAGTGTCAGATTGTCACTATGAAGTCCACATGTGAAAAACCTCGTCATAAAAAGTTTTGCGACGAACATATTTGACTAGCAACGCAAAGTCTCTTCCAAAGTTTACGTCATGCAGAACCTGATCTAGCCCTCTGGAGATCTAGCTTGCAGCACGAAAATGCAACGCCCGTACACTGGTGCTGCATTTGATGCTGACTGGCAGCTTCAACAGCTCCCAGACTCCTTCCATGACAATATTGTTGAAGGTTGCTCGATCCAACTCCCAGAGCACTGCAGCCTTGCGAATGACAGACCAGCATTCTGCATAAACATACACTCTATATATATAGTATATATATATATATAATCTATACTATATACTGCCTATGTGCCTGTACGCAGGTACATCTGCAGGTGCATCTACCGCCTCTGTAAGAATATTTGCTCCACATAACATATATATATATATGTATAGTGTGTGTGTGTTTTCCTTGTTGTTATTGTTCGATCTGATCACAAGTTTGTGGCCAGCTAACAACGTGGGTAAAATACACCCAGCTTGTTTCACTGCAGGCATCAGCTTGATTGAAAAACTACTTGCACAGTGAAGGCCATGTTTTTCCGTGAACTCCTGAACAGTGTCTAAAAACACTCGAAAAATCCCTTACAATGATCGGATAATGAGGAATACCGAGTCTGCTAATCCCCTTCCTCTTCTCATTTCTCAATTTCATCCCCATATTTTTGATGGTCAAAAATCTAAAATAAACCCTCTCTCTGATGCTTAGACCATCTCAAAGTCCCCATTAAATCAACAGATGATTTTTGAAGCCCTCCTGGTGGCTACCCTTTGCCCCCCGGCCCCAGCGCTTGCCTCGCGGCACTGCACACTTGCTGCCCGAGGGCAGTTGTAGAGCAAGGCCTCATGACTGCTTACTTCGTTGGTGGATTTTCAACTTCCATGCTACAATCCGTGAAAATGGTGGAAATTAGTCCAGCTGATTGCATATTCTTACGGGGAAACTTATGGTGAACCATGGAATTTCAGGGTATTCCCAGTCTTTAAACGAGCCCAAGTGGAATTTGTGTACTCACATACACCGCAAAAACGCTAATGAGTGTATTGCAACGGAAAGTGAGGTCTGATCTAGGCGAAGGCAAAGACGGGAGAAAGACAAAACATGTCAGCAGCATGAAACAGAGAAACTGCGTACTGTAGGTACAAATTTGGACAAGTATGAAATCAGACTCAGAGGCAAAGTCTTGGGTTAGCATAGATCGGAACGACGACTACCAGGATCAGGCAAGCCAAGAAGTTTATCGTAGCTTTGCAATGGTAGCTCTTGATTGCCATATATCATATAGCATCATATAGGATCATATAGCCCATCAAATCCGTTCAGCCGAGCTACAGAATCTCGAGCTCACTCCAGATTGACTGGGCGCTCCCACCAGCTCCCCGAAGAGGTCTCCCTTGACGCAGGTCTTAACTACCTCCAATCAATTCCAAGAATAGAAATAATAGAAGTTTGATAGAAGTTTATGCCAAGCATCGTTGAAAAAATACCGTAGTTTATGCCAAGCTTTGTTGTGGTGACCAATCATCTCAAACGAGCGTCGAAATCCCAGAATTTCAACACAGATTTGAGGCGAGAACCATTTCGACTCCGTCAATGATCTTGATGCAATCCATCTCGCCCTCCTCGCAGCCCAGCAACCACTCACTAGTCGTTCTCCAAATCCACACGTGCAACAAAAGAATGGAAGATCGTGGAAGCATGTAGATAAAAGGGATGTGAATCTGCATCAGGCCAAAGGACAAGAGGCTGCCAGAGGGTAGCCATTGGGTGCCAGCTGAGTGCCACTGGGCTGTGACATGTCACATCAGTCCGTGACCACATAGAGCGCATCCCCTGCATCACCTTCTTGGATGATCCTCATGCCTGCGACCAAAGAGGGAGGGTTCACTTGGCACCGCATGGTTGCCCTAATTGAAAGCTGGAGTTCTTGACTTCCCAAGACACGTGAATTGTTTTCCGAGTTGTTGGCCCATGTTGGCCGTTCACCTAACTGTTGCAAAATGTCCGCGAAGAGGCGTGTCCACCTGGGTTTTCCTTCGAGAAATATGAGCTTGATGAGCTCTTGATGAGCTCTTGAGTAACTTGAGTAACTTGAGTATGTTCGTCTTTTTCCGTTTTTCGCTTTTTTTCATTTGCCTTTCTGAAGAAAAAATCATTCCAGCCTGGTTCTAGAATCAAGGGCCCTTTCATTGCAGCTATGACTACCTCAGCCCAGGTATTACACTCAAGATCACTCAAGGTGGCCCAGCGAGGACAATATCTCTCTACATGCTCTCGGTGCCATGAGTCATGGAACTTGAACTTCCACTACACTATGAGAATTATGCACGCAATCTGGAAGCACTCAAGGGGCATTTGCGGCAGAAACCGCCGAGGAAAGTCCGGTGAATCTCCGCAGTCCATCTGTGTTCATCTAAGCGAACACCATTTAAATTAATCATTCAAGCAGTTGAAGACTCTGTCATCCCCTTTGTTTCAAGGTTTTAAGGGTTCTGATGATCTCCATTAAACATCATTAAATCAGCTAGTAAGAAACCCATTTCACCATCAGCCACCGATGGGATTTCTCTGAGGTCCTCTGACCCGCAGGTCTTTCTCCTCCAAAGAGGTGAAAAGAAAGGATCGGGAAGTCACCTGCACCAGCAGTAAATGGGATATTAATGATTATTAATGGTGAATGGGGTATCAATGGGGTCTTAACGGGATCTATAACCAATATGATATTAACATCTGAGTGTGTCTGAAAATGGAGGAGCCCCCCTACATTAATGGCCATGTTAATTGTAAAATTATGAAATACAATGAAACATACCAATGCCAATACCAATGGATCGAATGGGGCACCCAATTTTCAAACAAACCCATCTGTTGAAGCTTCAAATATGTTTCGCCTAATTCGCTGGCTTGATTGACATCGTAATATTCATGATATGGCTTAACTACCACAGGGCCAGGTTGTGGCAGTTTTAGATGTGAGTCTGAGATCTGCCACTCTGCTGCACTGTCGCAATTGGGCTGCCTCGAGAAGCTCTTGACTCTGATCTGGCCTGATCCGATGGAAACTGATGGACAACTGTGAAACCATCTCCCACACAATGTTTCGTCACTCGATGAAAAGGTGTCCTTTTCAAACTTTTCAATTGTCCTCAAAGCATCGAACTGCAAGCCATGACAGGATTCCCGACGTCTTGGGGTATATGGGCGGCTCAAAAACCACTCGCTGATTCCTCGGCAGAATAAAGGAAAGCGTGCTCCTGGAGAACGCTATGTTGTTTGCGGGAACAGCTGTAAGAATGGTCCAAGTCAACCTGAAAGAAACGGATGGAGGTGTTTGTTGCTACATTTTGTCAAACTTGTCCACTGAGGCACCAGACCATTCTCCGAAAGCCTCTGCTGAGACACTCTGTCTCTGAGTTCGAACTACCTCAAGGCCGCGGGCGACAGCCGGGGCGACACTCTGGGATGACTTCATAGAAACTCTTTAATAAATAAGTATCTTTAAATTTTAAATAATATTTCTGGTTCCTATGCCTCAAAATGCATCTCTTGGCACAGCGCGCAAGTTTGAATCCTTTATAATGGCAAAGCCAATAAAACAGCCTTTCCCGTGCAGGACGGTTGTGAACGCTTCTGTTGTATCTTGGTGTCCGGCTTTCGAAGGTGGCGGTGGAACAAAGTCAGGCTCTTCCACTTCATCCTCTTCACTATCCTTAGGAAGATGCCACTACAGATTTAAATAGATTTGAAGCATTCTGGCCAATTAGTCAATGAGGTTTAGCCACGACACTCACAGCTTGAATATCTTGAATGGCCTTCCTGGTGCTTTAAGACTCTAAGCGCAAGGTTTTCCAAACAAGCCATGCATTCTCTGTTGATCAAGCCATGCCACTGTGTTGGCCATCACTTCCAGCCCACAGAGGGTATGGCAACGATGGAAGCTTCCAAGAGGTGCCACTTGATGGTGTACAAAGTTTCAATGCTTTCATGTTGCGTCGATGATGGCATTCATCAAGATAATGATATAATTACTCTAAATACTGTATATAAGTGTGCTGTCCAGTGTGCTTTTGTATCTTGGCATTCCGTTTCGTGTCAATCAAATGTCTTCACATGAAGAAATAGACAGACTAGGGCAAGTTCTAAACGACCTTCGCCGTTTCTTGCTGGAGCCGAAACGCCTTCTGTCCTCTCCCGCTGTACAGCTTTTCACGATCACACCTTTGAAATCCTTTGAATCAGCTGGACACGAGTCGCACCTTGCCAATCTTGCCAGGGTCTTTCACATCGGCTCTTTTTAGCTCCTGATGCCCTCAGGCGGTTTCCCACGCGCTTTTGACGCACTGTTTTTGTAGCTTTTTCCAGCTTCCAGGTCTGGTGTCCATTGGCATCCTTCATACACCTTGCAAGTGTTTGACAATGGCAATGAACAGTACATTTCTTCTATGCCGCAAGAAGCTGTTCATCAAGTTTGTAGTCTTGATATGGTGAAACATGAAATCAATCTGCTTTCCATACCCTCATTTCCACTTTTCACAATTCATAAGATGTCCCCAGAAGCAGGAAGGTCGAAAGCACTAGCGCATCAGGGTGTGTCCAAACATGCGGAAGCCCCTCCCTGACTGTAGGTCAGTCACCATCGTTTGCCAAAAAAGAGATATTGTTTATTCCTGAAAATTACACATGTTGAGGTTCTACTGGTGCCCCAAGTGGGGTGGGTTGTCTCCCAAAATTCCATGGCTTGTCATTTTCCCCATTAAGGTTGCCTTATTCATTGGATATCCAGTGGATATCCCATGATTTGTGGACTAACCCAACCAGTATCAAAATCACTCACCCTGCGCCTCCCCAGTCAGGAACTCCTGTGGTGCCTGGAAAGCATGCACCCTCTGCAAAGGCTCTAGCCTTGGTGGATTGGTCGGAAAATTCGGGAAACCATGATTTGCCCCATCAAATACAGTATGAGAGGTTCCTGCGAATTTTCGAATCTGGAAAATGGTCCTTATCACGCATTTCCGTTCAAAGCAGTCCCAAGGCCCAAGACTAGTCCGTCTTTTGGCTAGATGTCCTATATAATCATTTGCGAGGGAGTTGCAATTCTGTTCCGCATGGCAGCCCCAAGAATTTGCTTCTCCGTCGGTGATCCAACAAGATCCCTCAATGACTAAACCAAGTTGCTGAAATAGGCCTCAACATGCCAGGCCGAGCATGCTGATTGCTTCTGAATGGCACCGGGTGACACATTCAATTTTTGCGAATTCTAAACAGTACCAAAATCACAAAGTGTTACAGTATGCTTGCTGGAAAATAATTGTTACAAACAAACATGTTGGTTTCTTTGTGTTGGAAGGGTGTGTCATTTCTTGCACGTTTCACAAGGTCGGTGCCCCCACAAGATTTCATGTCTGTTCGCGACCCATCTCTGAGGCATCAAATGAGGGAAATTGAACACCCGGCCTCTCAGAAAATCCAGGAACGAACTATGGTGTGGCGGCACCTGTCTGAAGTCAGCATCACAATTTTTGACCATGATAAAAGATATAAAAGAGACAACTCGAGGAAAAACATAAGACCGTTTCTTCCCCACAGCAGGAGGTCTACGTCATCCCTCCGATCCATTTTGGGTTTTCGCCATCTTAAGCACAGTTGAGCATAAGTCATGCCTTAGTCGTCCTTTCGGATTTGGGTTTTCGCCACTATTCAGCCCACATTTACCAACACTGGAATGGAAGTGCAACAAATCATGAATCATACTGAAAAAGAGTGTCCACCATTTTGCACGTAGCTTGCGAATTCCATCGAAAAAAACTATCCATATTTTCTTGTCTGCACCTGATTTGATCAATCCAGGAAAAAAAACGACAAGGGAGACTGACTGTATTGCATTCCAAAAATCCAAATGCCATGAAATTCTACCTGTTTCTCCATGTTTGTTGCGAAAAAAAACATGTTCGCTGCAACCCTGACGTTGTTCCGCGCCGGAATTGTGGAAGGGTTGCGTATTTTTGAAGTGCCATGGCGGTGGACTTTCGATATGTAGATGTACATGTGACCCTTGATGATCAAATCATCGTCGCCATCGTCATCGTCATCGTCATCGTCATCATCATCATCATCATCATCATCAATACTGTATCCCTTATTAAATGAAGATAAGTTGATGCTATTTTGTCATGACGGGTGGTGGATTCTTTTGATCCTTTATGAAGATACGTTGATACTAATATCAGATTCAGCATATTTGTCAAAAGGGGTGGTGGATTTTGTTTATCCCTTATGAAGATAAGTTGATGCGATTGCCCCATTTAACATATTTGTCATAGGGGGTGGTGGGTGCTTGAGCCCTTATGAAGATAAGTTGATGTGATTGGAGCATTCAACATATTTGTCAACTCGGGTGGTGGATTTTTGATCCCTTACAAAGATAAGTTGATGTTATTCTTTATTCAACATATTTGTCAGAGGGGGTGGCGGATGTTGATCTCTTATGAAGATAAGTGGGTAAGATTACCCCCATTTTACATATTTGTCATAGCGGGCGCTGGATGTTTGATGATTGTTGATCCCTTATGAAGATGAGTTGATGTGATTACCCCGTTCAAAGTATTGTCAGAGCGGGTGGTGGTGGATTTTCGATCCCTTATGAAGATACGTGGATACTAATATCAGATTCAGCATATTTTGTCAAAAGGGTGGTGGATTTTCGTTCCCTTATGAAGATATGTTCATGCGATTACCCCATTTAACATATTTGTCATAGAGGGTGGTGGATTTTCGTTCCCTTATGACGATAAGTTGATGTGCTTGCCCCATTCAACATATTTGTCAAAGGGGGTGGTGGAAACATCAAATGTTGATGGTATTACATGGCCTTACCCCATTCCACATGAGTTGACACTAGTGATGGTGATGGTGATGATGATGGTGATGATGATGATGATTGTAAGTGTGGAGCAACGTCCGGGTTGGACGGAACATGTTTAACCGTATAACCACCATTTTCCATGGTGAAATCACCTTCCACCAGAAAACGTTCACCTTCCCGTTACGCCTGTGCTGATAGAGGCTGGACTGCCTGGACATGCGACCCGCATGGGATTCCGAACAGAATGTTTATATGAAAACCACGAACTGGAATGGGGAAAGACAATCCCGCAATATGGAAGTTTCCAATTGTTTCCATGGCAAATTCCAGCACATATAGAGATAATCTACAGACCTTTCCTACATGGACAGTTCTGTAGCACAAATTCTAAGAATAGAAAAGGAAGCCGACTGCGCTACCTGCACTCTACCAAGACGATCAGGATCATCTGGCCAAACCTTGGGATGCCGAGGCAAAATGTCTTGGACCATGTGAGGTTTTGACAGAGAATAGGGCATGCCCAATTCCAGTCGATTATATATATATATATTATGTATGTATGTATATATATATATATACGATTAGCTCCAATATATATATGATTAACTCCAGGGTTCTGCAGTGTTGACTTTCCTCTCCTGGGCAAGCACCGGTAAGTTGGACAGAGCGGCGCCGCCTCTGCAGCAAGATGGAGCGTCACAGCCCCAAGTGATCAAGGTTTTTGCTCAAAGAAAAAACTGTAGGAGGATCACCTGTGATGCAAAGCAGCTCCACCTCTACCAACAGCTACAGCAGTGCGACAAGCCGCTGTGCGCGGACAAACCACTTCAGTGCTAACACGTCAGTGCACTGCAACAGGACAGCTAAGCTCGCAGCATCAAAGAAAGAAAACGAGAGGAAGCCATCTAAGAACTTCTGGTGTGAGGACTAAGTTTTGCAAGTAGAGAGCTAGCTGCTGTCTCCTGGAGGTAACTCTCCCGAGTGGCGAGGTGTTTTAGTCTCAGAATGCTGGAGACTGCAGTAGTGGATTGGTGGTAAAGAAAAATAGCACCTCGCCCTCGCAAGCCCCCTGGTGTCAACTTCAGCGCGTTCTGAATATTGAACACTTCAAGCAGTCTATCCCAGCGCCGCCTGTATGTCGAAGCAGTCGACGGGCATAACGCCTCCCAAGACCAAGCCACTGACAAGAAAGCATCAAAACCAGTTTCGGCGCTGGAGGCCGATGAGGGTTCAAAATCTCCCAGCGACTCAGCAAGTTCCAGGCTTCCGTCATAGAAGGTCGCAGATGAGGAAATTGCTGCTGGCAGAAAACAACCAAATGTCTAAAAACATATATATATATATAAAGGCTGTCCCGTCTGAAAAAGCCAGTTTCCATTGCTATGCAAGAAAAAGACTTGTAACTGCGGTTGCCCACAAGCGCTGACCCAAGTCGGCTCAGACAGCTGAGCTTTCAGCCAATCCATAAACTGTGTATACACTCTTTTCGGCAATAAAAGTGTAGTGGTTCCCACCAGCCCCACACGCTCCAAGTAGCGTTGGCAAAACGTCTGTTCCGAGGGCCCGGATTTTTGGCCTCGCCTATCCGCCGGGCGCAGCAACGTGCACAGGCAGCTGCATCCAGAGTCGCCCTTCTGCTTTCGGGTTTCAGACGCTCTGCAACAGCTTGGCTAAAAAGTTGCACAATCCGGAGGGATAGTCCTCAGCCGCTTTGGTCCAGGCACGCCGGAACAAAGGTGAGTATCCTACCAAACGCATGTGGGGCTTCGAGCTTTTGGTGTGCTTTCGCCAAGGCATACCCCAGCGACAAAAATCAGTGACAAAAAAGGAAAGCCTGCCAGATTCGATCAACGCTTTCCACTCCAGTTGATCCCCGAAAAAACTGCCGGCTGGATTTTCCACCCAGACCGCCAAGTTCAGTTGCAACGCCAGCGTCTACCAGAGATGCTACCCAGCGGGCAAAGGAATTTCCAACAGCAATTTTCTGCTTCATGGTCTCTTGCGCATCAGGCAGCCCTGCAGGCCATTAGAAAAGAAAAGACATGTTTTGGAGGCAAAGTTTGAAATCTTCCGCCATGCTTTCGAACGCACGGGGGGCTGTACAGCCCGAGAAAAACTAGCGCAGACTGGCAAGGCAGAGCAAGATAAGAAACATCCCGCTCTCATCATTTCCTCTATTTGCTCTCGCACCTCTAGCTGCAGCAAATCTTCGGAAGGAGAATGGGATATGTCAAAAGTCAGTACCCATCTGCCGGCGCTTAGCAAGGGCACGGGCAGCACTTCCAGAAAAAAATGGCGAGAAAAGGTCTAGGTGGCCAGGCTTGCTCAGCAATGCGGCGAGATCCGCATTCTTCGACGGCAGGACAAACTGAGTGCGTTTTGTGCTCCAACAACGCGACAGCTGCTTCAGTCAGTTTTCGGCGAGGAAGCCATGGCTCAGACCTACTAGCCACCACTGGTGGATTACCCCGCCGCCGTTTCAGTCCTGACGTTTCGCTTCAGTTGCCGGTCTGACAATGCAGGCACCACCTCAACTTGCGTTTCAGGTTCAGCAGGAAGGCGAGCGAGGGTCAAAGGGTCTAGCTGCTCATGGCGCAAAAACGCGTCGAGCTCCTCAAACTGCCCCTTCTCAGCCTCAATCAACCATGCAGGACCGCTTGCTGGTTACTGGAGTCCCAGGTGCATGTTCTGGCCAAGCATTGCTGGAGGCAGCTTTCATTTGGGAGCTTAGGGCTGCTGAAGAAGAGCGTCCCTTCACTGATGCTCCGCACACTACCTGGCTATCTGACCCAAGCAGCACTTTGCTGTTCGGTTCAAGAAAATGTTGGTATGCTCGCGCTTCTTGATGCGCTTGCGCGCTTTCAACTCAAACTTCTTAGTCCTCACAACTTCTGTCCACAGGGGATGGCTTCTTACAGGAGCTTCACCTTCTGGCACTTCCTCCTCCGGGGCTAACAAACCTCTAGACCTCTGCAAAGCCTTCAACGGCGACAAAATACGCGCCCAGTTCATGCTGCAGCATCTCCTCCGCCAACTCCACAGGCAGCTCAGCACTGACCTCGGCAGTTCACTCATTCGACGCGTCGACCAAGGAAAACTCCTTGCCCACTGCAGTTCGAAGGTCGGTGCAAAAAAGGGGCGCTCCAGAGTTCATCGACTGTGGCTGGCTGGAATGCAAAATCCTCTTCATAGGCAAACAGCTGAATCTCCTCAAGCAGTCAGTTTCAAGCAGGCACGTGCAGCGCTTTCGGAACTGCAAGATTGAAGTCTAGCCAAGTTGGCTCGACCTAATCGTGCGACCTGTGCGGTGAGCATGGCAAGAGGTACAGCACGCTCCAACTGCGCTCGCAGTAGCCCTTCATGTCCATCCAAGCTCGCTCCCCAAAACTTCGCTTTCAGCTCCCCTCTAGACCTCTTTGAACCATTTGGCACGAGACCCTCATTCTCATAGGCTTCCACCATAGCGTCGGCGACTAGCCCGACGTCTGCTCTGTAACACCCAGATCTTGCCTCCGCATCTTCGCTAAGCAAGTGAGGTCATCTATAACCACCCCAACCATCACCTTCTGCCTTGGAACTCGCCCACGCAAGGTGAGCATGTCGGAAAAGCGAAACCCCGTCTTAACTGCAAGAGCCAAATGAGCTTGCTGGCCATACTCAACGACATTGACATCGCCCACGGCCATTGTCCGCAGCGCGGGGATGTATTTTGAGGCAGGAGAGCTCACAAGGCTGAAGGCTTTGACTTGAAACGCTTTGCTTTGGCAGGGTCAAGTTCTACTGCCATGGCGTTGCGAGCAGCTCGTGAAGGGCTGATCTTGAAAAAGTAGTAATCGTCTTTGAGGTCCTCCCCAGCCGTCGCCACCACTTCATCCGGCTCCAGTGTCATGTCCAAAAGGGGAGTCACTGAAGCCATAGTCTGGGTGAAGCTGTTGAGCGGTTGCCAAAGTGTTGGCCGGCCGGGAGTCGAGGATGAGCCTGTCAGTGGTGAAATTCTTCATCAAGCAGAAAACACCAGGTCTATGAGACATGCGCACTTGATTAGGGGAAGAGGGCGATGCGGTCAGTTTGGTCCAGTGCCTCCAGCAGCTTCAAAACTACACCTCTCTCTTAACCTGTGGCTGCTGCTGGCCCAACTGGCAGAAAGGTGCCAGGAGCCGCTGCGTCTTCTGCGCGGGTTGACAGCTTGTGGAAATCCCAACTACAGTACGCTGGCTGCTGAAGAGCCCAGCGGGTGCACTACGATGTTTCACTTTCTCTTCTTTATCAAGACAAGCTCGCACCCCTCGGCCCAAGAAGATCCCCATAGGCTACAACCCTCGAGCTAGACCTACGGCAGCACAGCAAGCAGGGTTGAAGAGACTCGAGCAGCTTTTTGGCGAGTGGAAGGAGTTCTGCACAATTGCAGCTGCAGATTGGGCAGATCGGCTGGCAAGTATGAAAACCTAGAGAGCATTGTGGCAGCACTGACGTCTGCTGCGTTGACATTAATCCACACTTGAGTCTGATAACCCTGGACTCTCCTTCGCATATCCAACCGCGCTCGGGCTGTAACTTGAACTGCCGATGCACTGGGCACCGTATGAGACCTCGGCTGAAAGTCCGCCTCCATATTGTCCTCCAGCGCTTTGCAGAGCGCCTCCGGCTGCTGACGCAGGCACTTGCGCAATGCTTGGAGAGCAGCAGCATACTTTCGGTTGCCGCTGACTGCATGAGCTGTCGGTATGGGCACCCGACCCAACTCCGTCGAGTAAGGCGTCCATGAGATTTTCCCTTCTTTCTCTTCTTGCTCGGATCTTGGGCGGTTTGAGTGAGCTTCGTCACTGCAACCACCATCGGGTCTGTAGGACCGCCGATGCTGCTGGGCCTTCTTCCTCTAATGCCTCCTCGTCGATCTCCGACGGCACATTCCGCTTGGCCTTCCGCCGCTGAATCTGCTTTGGCAAGTCGGTCAGTTTCTGCCGGCCTCGGCCAGCCAGCCTCACATTTTCAGCTGTGCTATCAGATGCTAGCAGCATTCTTCTCAAGGAAGGACAGCCTGGCGTCAAGCGGGTCTCTCTCCTCAGACTCCCTTCAGTCGCTGACAGCAGACTCCAAAATGAAGTGTTGCTCCAACGCGGCCGCCAAACCGGCAGCTTCAGGCAGCAAAGATTGATTCTCTTCCACAAAATTAATATGTGGTTCCAGAGCCTCTGGGTCTGGATCAAAAATGACACAACCCTCAAAATGATGGCTCAGTCCTCACCAAAAAAGGATCGTCCTCCGCAGCACGATCCACAGAGCCAACAGTAACTGATTCTGGGTTTGGTAAAGCTTGGCTAGGCAACTTCCTTCTTTGGACGGTGCGATGCCAGGCGGCAAAAGGAACAGCTACCACTATTCTGCCTTCACTCTCGGCAACAGCAATGATAGAAATCAAAAACGACTCACCTCCCCCCCTCTGTCTGAAAAACTCCGACGGGGTAATCCAGGTCTGGTTGCGCCTTCTCGCCCACAAGGGCTGTGCACTGCCTGAGTTGCTGTGAACGCTGGGCAACCTCAGGCGGGGGCAGCTCGTCCTCTTCAATTTCGGGCATCTGCTGGCCACTCTAAGCCTGTAGAGGCAACACAAATCCTTACTTCCCACAGTGAAGGCAGTCCAACAAAGATACTGTCCCCACAGCGCCCGTTCTCTTTCACAAAGGGCTGGATCTCTGAAAATGCCCGAAAAATGCGGACTGGGTTGTAAACTTGGCCTCGTAGATCTCGCACCAAAATGAAAAACCTAGAAGCCAACCTCAACCTCTGCCTTCCACTCTCTCCCCGATGGTCACCGCGCAATGCACGCTGAAAAAACAATCCAATCTCCTGCGCGATCTCAGTGCGCTCTTCCTCCGTATAGTCAGCAGTATAGGGCGAGGCGCAGCAGCACTTCGGCGACTGGCTTCACTTGAGGGGCCCAAGGGCTGACAAAGGGGGTGTGTAGTTGACTGTAACAGGGGATCCCACTGAAACCAGATCTCCTAACACCGTCTCGTTTCTAAAGCGAGCACCCTGGCACCAAGGGCAGCTAAGTCCTGCCGCAGACTCTGCGTCTCAGCTAGCAAGGCGGAGATATTGCCCTCACTCATCCAAGACGCGCTTTCACGGCAGAGGCGTTCAGGAATGCCCAGGTACGATGCCTGATCGTCAACACCAAGTACTGCCGAAAGGTCAGCAGCAATTCCAGTAGTTGGCCCAGCACCAGTCCTAGCAGGATGCCAAGCACAAGCGATGGCCAGTGCAGTTCAGCTGATACTGGTAGCAAATCCTGACAGGTCACAGGTGGCAGTGGCTGCTCGAAGGAACGCAGAAACAAGAGCAGCAGAAATCCCACCAGTGGCAGCTGAGACCTGTAAAGGGGGGTGGCATCAGTTGAGCCCAAAAAATTGAGCCCAGGCGTGAATCATGAGGAACATAGTTATCATCATCATTTTCCCCATTGAAATGGCTATACCATATTTCCCACTTTCAGACACACCCATATCGAGCCGAATACAAAACTCTATATATTTATTTTGAAGAACACAAGGCCTGTCCAGTGACAACTTGGCATGAGCAGTCCCTGGCTCCGAGGCTCAGGCAAGCTTATTATCCTCTGTAAAGAAAAATTCAGAGGATGCCTACCCAGGGGCCCTACCCAAACAGATATTTCAATGAGAGCTTAGACACAGTTCGACAACCTCATGGGATGCTGATCAGCATTCAAACTGCTTTGGAATCATTGGAGTATGCAAAAGTCGGAACCGTTCAATTGCCATGGCTACAGGTAACGTGATTCCTGAGCTTTAGCATCTCCGAAAGCTTGATGCAGCTGACCCTATGTCTATAGCAAATGATGCATGAGTAAGTTCATGTTGGCAGAGTTCCAGCTCTCGGCAGATCTTTTTTGAAGAAAGCAACCTCGAACAATGAACATGCGTGTAGGCCTTGAGCATGCGTGTAGGCCTTGAGCACGCCGTGCATGTCATGCATGCCTCCTTTAGAGGCAAGCACTCGATTTATCAAGTTCCCCTTTTTAAAGGGTACTTCTCCGATCATTTACTCCCCAGCAACGAGCCAGAGTTTCGCTGCTCGATAGGTTCTCACCTCTTGTGACTCGACCAGCCGAAAGAAAATAATGGGAAACAAACTTGGCACCGTAGCAGTCGTAGCACCATGGCAGCCCGTGGCACATTCTCTCATGAGTTCCGCATGATGTAAGCTTCCATGACCTGCTGCTTCATCAGCACATCCTGCGGTCCCGTTGCTGCAGTTTGCCAACACTTCATGAAAGAGCTAGACTGATAGACTGCTATAGACTGCTAGACTCAGCTTGACCATTGGCATAAAGACACTGTTTCATCTATAGATGTTGAGCAGCAATAGCTTGAGGAGATTATCTTCACACGCGCTGAGATTAACGTATTACTGCCGCCCAGTTAAATCCAGACTTGAATACAACGCTTTAAGCCTCACAACAGACCGGGCCTTGACAATGTAGGCCAAGCTTGTCATGTCGGTGTCAGGATCATTGGTTCTCCCCCAATTGCCTCCTGTCATCTCCACCCGCACACGATCACCTGCAAAATGATACTTGCACCTGCCAGGGACCGCGGCTCAAAGATTCCCAGCAGAAGGTGTCAAATTCTAGCGCTAAGGAGTTCGAAACTGGAAAGCACATGTTTTTTCAAGAAAGAACAGCGGAGCCGTTTCCAGCATGCCACGCGCAATGGGTACAACAATTGCGCTGATTTTCGAGCACAAACATGCCCGTTTCCGCTCTCAAAGCACAGAATGTGCGAATATGCTGGGTAGCCAGCTATAGGAAGTGACCGAATGTCTTCCTCTTGTTCCGAAAATGTCAGGTGTTCAAATCCCACAAGTGCCCTGCACCTGGATACACATGTCTGAAAAACAAAACGATTCTGTACTGCGGCCATAAACTCGCTCATGTCCTTGGCATTTGTGGCAGCCGATGCAAGTCGCGAACAAAATACAGCGCTTGACCATGTATACAGCAAATTTCTATACACCGAAGATCCCCAGACTTCCAAGAGCCCAAATGCGTCCAGGTCGTGAATTCTTCCTTTCTATGAATCTTCTCAAGTGCTTGAACTCCACCGATTAATCAAATTCTATTCTCAGCATGAGGCCAGGCCCAATGGTGTTTTGCCAAGAGGCAGGTCTTTCCACACCGAAACTAAGATACATGCAACCTTTTTAGATACGATATGATGATACGATATCTGGCGGCAAGATACGGCAGGTGTCAACCACAATGGAGATTTTGGAGATCTTTTGGAGATCTCATTGAATCAAATGCCATGGCACCGAGAGATCAACTGCGATCATCTGCGTCGCATCTGCCATGGGCATTGACAAAACGGTTGGCCAAAGGTTGCTGAGAAGGTCCACAAGCACCTGACGCGAATCGCAGGTCGTTTCTTCAGTCCTAAGTCATGGAGTACCTCAAAATCCTCCAAAATTGGTAGCCCTAAGTCACGGGGAAACCAATGGTCTGGTTTATCCCATTTGGGAAACACATTCAACTGGTATCTGTTTTCTTGATTTTCGATGTTCGATCCTAAGTCTCAAATATATCACACCATGTCAAACCTACTTTTGAGTGAACTGCACGCAGTTGGAATGCGTGCTTAGGACACAAGACTCAAAATCCTTTCCCGATCACCTGTACCATGCAAGGTAGGAATTGCATGGAAGTCTGGCAATTAGCAACTGCAGGTCTTGAATTTCGTTCGAAATTGTACTACATTTTGAATTGACACTGCCACTGTTTCACTTTCACCGTCGATCCCCGGCCAAGATTCCCTAAGGGATTGTAAGGAAGCGTAAGAATCAAAAAACTTCCACAAAGATGCAATTAGATGCAATTGGCCCATACTGCAACATAGGTCCAAAACGAATCAAAACGGTCCAACCAGGCTCCAAGAACCTCCAACAGGATTGTCAGTCCCACAAGGCTGTTGGTCTTTGCATTTGCCATGCATGCTGGCAAGAATTCGAGCACCAGGGCACGATCCTCACAATTTTCAACCCACAGGTGGCCAGAGGTGTAAATAGTTTTTCCGCAGAGCAGTTTTCCTCTGTATCTGAACTCAAGTTGACTTGGATATATATATATATATTATATATATATCATATATATTATATATATTATATATATTATATATATATTATATATATATTATATATATTATATATTATATATATAGTCTTGGACTTCATGGCGCTGGATCCAGTTGCAATCTAGTTGGTGGCCTTCCCCTCTCTCCTCCAGGCCATCACATAGGAAATGATCGACCAAAACTGCTTGCTCTCTAGAACCTGAAAGTCTGCGGCAGTGAATAGTGGCGACAGTGACATCAGGGCAACGAATCCTCATCGTTCATCAATCATCCACCCCGAGTCAAACTGTGTTTTTCTTGTTCGCGAAAGGTTTGGCATCTTCTTGCTGCCTTCTCAATGAAACATTTTGACTAGGAAATTGGTTCAAAGTTGAATTCTGGCTTACAGGATGCATTGCGCGTTGACGGAAACGCTTCCGAACGGTTTGCACTAGTTCTTCCTAGGGAAAGCCGTGGAGGCACACACACACACACTTGCTCAGAACAATCTTTGCGAATTCTGATGTGGAATGCATCTTACGTGCAAAAACACTCCATTAAACCTGACAGGAAAGTATGAAGACAAGATCAGAGAAGAATCTCGAAGTTTGTACTTCCACGTCCTTGCTAGATGCAAATCGTTCCCTCCC
>Ga0126342_10006778_pt1 | contig 20379 bp, 18 predicted proteins | sample Cyp1metagenome_FD_92528 | JGI IMG/M metagenome (GOLD analysis project Ga0126342, IMG submission 92528) | Coral microbial communities from Lord Howe Island, Old Settlement Bay, Australia - Cyphastrea 1 metagenome | ecosystem: Host-associated > Invertebrates > Cnidaria > Coral ...
AGACGCTCTTGATGCTACGCTCGTCACGTCTTCAAGTCACTTCTTAGACGCTCTTGATGCTACGCTCGTCACGTCTTCAAGTCACTTCTTAGACGCTCTTGATGCTACGCTCTTGACGTCTTCAAGTCACTTCTTAGACGCTCTTGATGCTACGCTCTTCACGTCTTCAAGTCACTTCTTAGACGCTCTTGATGCTACGCTCTTGACGTCTTCAAGTCACTTCTTAGACGCTCTTGATGCTACGCTCGTCACGTCTTCAAGTCACTTCTTAGACGCTCTTGATGCTACGCTCGTCACGTCTTCAAGTCACTTGATGCTACTTCTTACTTCTCTTACTTCTTATATGCTTAGTGAATACATATCGTCTCATGCTAGTTTAGTTTTAAATCTCATGGGTTCTATATTGATCAGTTTGATTCTGTTAATGCTGTTTTTTTCAGATCTGAGGTCTGGTGCTCAGAGTTTGTCACGATTTCCTTGGCATGCAAGTGGGGTTTGGTGGAGGTGATGGATGCATGAGCATTTTGATATAGTAATAAAGTATGGTGGATATGTGACTTAATAAATAGCCAAGAAAATACTGTTAAGCAGCTGATATCAAGTGGGTCCGTTGGAATTAGCATACTCATATAGTTCCTACAGTTCATCTCATGGTTGTGTCCGTTATGATTTTGCATTTCGTTTGAACTTTGATGATGATATTTAACTGCATTCTGTGTGATCGTGACCCCGCCTTTGTTTGGCAGCCGTTCGGTGCAATGACTTTTGACGACAATCATCTTCGTGTGTTACTGCATGGCACGACGCTCTTGGTCATTCTTCGCTTGTTGGCTATCAAAGAGCCACCGCTGTTGAGTTCCTGGCACGATGTTACTTCGATAGATCTTGGCTATATTCACGAGGACTGTGGTTTGTTTTATTTTGAGCCTTCTTTGTGTCACTGATAGCCAATTGGTTGTTGAAACTCCATCTTTCCTTCCGTCTGCATTCTGTTAACACATGTTAGACCCACGCAGGTACTGTGTGGTGCTCTGGCTGGTGATGCAGCTCATGAAATGATTGCTCAGGTGATGCTGACGCACGATGCATTTCTATTTCAGAGTTTGTTTCGAGCACACCGAGTCCTGTGTGATATGTGGGATCGATGGTTTGCCAAAGCACGTGTTATGCCCCCAGTCGTCATCGCAACTTTGGAACGCTTTCGACAACGTGAAAGTCCGCAGCAAGACGTCGGATTGCCTCAGGAAGTTTATCATGCACTTGATATGGTGTCTGCTGCACAGCGAAGCCCGGCTCTTCAGACCAATGTCCAAGAGTGTTCCTTAGTAGATCTGGAACGATTTCAACCCAGTCTTTGGAGAATGGCTGCGGCGGGACAGGCCTCCGAGTGGAAACCGCCGGGGAGTCATTCCAGATCTCTCTGGGGTGCTGGTGTGCTGCGTCCGCAGGCTGGCGTTGAAATTGATATGCCGCTCCCGGACATTGGCCAGACTGAATTTGACATGGTCTTGATGTTTTGGAACATGTGGCAACATGTTTCTCGTTTATAGATTAGAGTTTGAACGCAGCTATTGGCAATAGGACAAGTTTGTTCTCATTCCTTGTGTTTCTTTTACTCTGTGTCTGACTTGCATGCTCAGGAGCAAGAAGATCTGCAAATGGGAATGGATGCTGGCGTCTCCTCAAGTTTGCCGTCGTGGTGCGTTGAATTTTTCCAATCTTTTGATTGGGACAGAGACAGACTAATGACTATGCTGACTAGTTTGCCTTGCAAGCGCTCGCTGGATGTTCCTGATGGGCAGCTTCGCCATCCTGATTTCATTTTTTGCTCGCTTTGCGCTCCAGAGACTGACAATGCTGATGATGTTTCTGAAGAGTGCTGTATGCTTCCAGACTTCGCTGCATCCTCTTCCTCTCGTCCGAGATCTTTGCGGGAGACGAAGTATGGACGGTGCGCAAGCTGTCAGTTGGCACGACAGCCATGGATCTTTCGCACGGGAAAGCACGCTGGTCAAGCTGCTTTGGTGTGCAAGAACTTTTTTGTCAAAGAAGGAAAGAAATGTTTTAAATTTCATATTATGAATTGCGAAGAGATCGAGGCCATGCATAGATGTTTTCGTTCCCAACATGCAAGTGTGGAGAATAGGTTGAAAAGGGCTGGTCGCGCTGATGCGCAGGCACGTTCCTGACAGAATGCTTCCGCTGGGCGTTGGAAAAAATGTCTGTATCTTCCGAGCTGTCACTCGCGTCTGAGCAGCCAAACCACAGCTGGAAAGATCTAGTAAAAACAGATTGGCAAGTAAGTGTCTTGGAAGCCATCTTTTCCTTCTTTGCCGAAGTCGAAATAACTCGCAACATGTAAGGTTCAAATCCAACCACGCTAGTGTCACTTTTTGACCCATGGCCGTTGCGCAAACTGCGCGTGTTGTTGCACCTGCATGAACAAGGCAAAGACAAAGAGAAATCAAGCAAAGCAGGCAGCACACAGATGCTCACTTTGTGGCAGTACGTCCCATAGACTAGAAAGATGCACCTTGCCTGGTGCAGCCAAGGTCAAAAAGTTACAGCTCAAAGTGAAAGCACTGCAGCAGGAGTCCGGCCGTTCACGCAAAGATGTCCGAGTAGAAGACAAAAAAAGAAAGAGTGCAGAAAAATCAGCAGAGTGGAAATTGAAAGCGCGCATGGCATATGGTGGGCAAAGATTCCGCATTGCTGGTGTGAAACCTTCCGAATGCAGGCGTTCCAAGAGCTCGAATACTTTTCCTTCCTGCCAAAATGACGAGCAAGCATGGGATCAACTCTCGGGAGACAAGGTGGTTCCCAAAGTGACTTGTTGTCACCTTTGTCAATCGCAGCGTGTCACCGGTCCTTTCTGGGCATCCAAGTCGAGGCCATGCCATTGGCGCTGCCTGGAATGTGATTCTTACATTTCTTGGTTGAATAATTCTGTGTTTGCTGGCATGCGCCTGTCTCCCTTGAGCCTCTGGAAGATGATAGAAGGATATTGTCGCCAAAATCAAAATGTGCGGCCCAATGTGGCAGATGTGTGCCAATGGTCCGGTGTTGGCAAAACCCAGGCAAATCATTTTATTTGTGCACTGCGCAAGGCTGAATCGATGGCTGCGGCGCGGCTAGTGGCTCGCAAAAAATTGCGAGGCAACCTCGAGTTTGATGGAACGAGTTTGGGCAAATTTTGGATTCGAGCTGACAATCAAGTGTACAAGTCGCAAATTGACAACTTGAAATACAGAGCTGCAACCAATGGAAACCCATTTCCCAAGAGTTTGGTGGCACATGTCATGATGCTTGGTGGCTGCGCACGGCACAAATCTCCTCTTCTTTGGGGCCCGGATGTTCGAGTAACTCGGTTAAGCACTGAGGCTGCCTTTGCGAATCCATTGTATCATGCTAATTTCTGCTTACGCATTAAAGAGCGGTTTGTACTAGATGAGAACCTTCACAGACATATCAGACCATGCTGACATCAAGTATATGAAATCTCTGTTCACACCTTGCTGCGTTTACCTCGCTGAGGTAACACTTCCAAAGTCCAGACCTCCTACCGAAAGCAAGAACCAAGTCGAACGAAGCGGCCTGCTCGATCGTGTGCACAAAGGCACTCCATCGAAGCCAGATTCTATTTGTTTCTTCGATGGAAACAAAGCGTGGATGGCTGGAGCAAAGATGCTCGCATGCTTATTACATGTAAAATTCTATTTTCTAAATATTGACTTCACCATCATAATTCCATCTTTTGCCTATTTTGTAAATATAAACTTAACCTCAAACACTGGACGCAGAAATGACATGGATATACTACTGAGGAAACGGAAACTCCTTGCTCGCCAAGTCATTCACCAAGACAAAATCTATGCCAAGACATTGCGCTCCATTCCTCGTCATTTGTCCCAGGTCGCTGGCACACAACGCATTGATCGCCATTAGCGCAGTCTCAAAGAATTTATTGGCCCTGCTTTCCCTCGCAAAATGAAGGGACAATTTGGTTCAAAGCTTCACACAGAGGTCAATGTGCTTGTGAAGCAGTGGTTGTACAGAATGTGGTCTAAGTCTTCTTCTCCCAAAGATGTGTATACGAAGTTGACTCAAATCCTGAAATGAAAGAAAGACATCTACTTGGAAATGTGAAACATGAAATGAAAAAAAACAAGTAGTTCGAAGCTGGATTTGGAAGAGTCAAAAAACGCAGCAATAGCAAAAAACACTGGTAAAAACCAGGCGAAATCAACTAGCGGTGGTTGGAAAAGCAGGCGGTCGTCTATCAGCCGCCTACCATGTAGGTTGTTAAATACCTATTGATATAATGATACACCATAATATCATGTAACTGATTCTAATTACAATATATGTGTACTGTAAGTGTGTATATATATATATATTATGTATACAGTACATATATTATATTATATTATATTAAATTATATTATATCATATGATATATTATATTATATCATTATATTATATTATATTATTATATTATATTATATTATATTATACTATGTTATATATATACACATTATTATATCATAATATATATACAGTATACACACATATACATATATATATATATAATATTATAAATTAAAATAGATGATTTGGTATTGGCTCACTTCAAACTGTGATTCTTGTGTATGAGCGCACAGGTTCGTGCACGTTTGAAAAGGAGCGCTGGCAGCAGAAGAGCGTCAACTTGTTTTGCAATGGATTTGAAAACATTTGGAAACTGGTCTCAGAATGCTTCAGACACTTTCTGACTTTCTTCCCAAAAACTGCATTCATCTAGCTAGCAACTGCAAACTTTATTCAAGCTACTCATCCTGACACTCTGGCATCCACGAGACTGCAATGCCTTTGGCAGAAAACGAACCCTGCTCTGAAGGCATCGTTGCTTTGGAACTGCCCCTTTATGCACCTTCTACATCCTTTGGCCGTTTCATGAACACTCTGCAAAACTCATCTCGGTCCAAGACTGCCAGTGATACACATTCACGGTGTTTGGAATCGGGGTTCCGGCGTGTTCCCAGACCTGCAGCAAATACACGAGTCGAGCTTGCAGCTACCGAGCTTACACGGGGGTTGCTGTAGTCGCTCAAGTCCAAGTCAGAGTTAACTTGTGCAAACACCGGGAAAACACCCGTTTCTACAAGCATTGCATCACCTGTTAGTAGAACGTGCTGGAAGCAGTGAGTCTAGGCAAACCACCTATATTGCAACATGGCTTCAAGGGTGAGACTGCTGTTGCAGGGTTACACAGCAGCTAAGCTCAAAGATGCCAGACACAATAGAAACATGGTGTAAGAATTTGCAGGACAAGTGTCCTTTTGCAACGGTGCAATTCATCTATCGAGTGTGTATATATATATATATAATACACCATAGACATAAAACTACTTATATACTGTTCTTGGTGAAGAAGGGAAACACTATTTGGGACAGTAGAAACCGCTGTTTCACCATGATCAAAAATCCTTCATGTTCAAACAAGTGTTTTTCTCCTTTAACTTACTTAAAGGGGTCTTGTGTTTGGCCACAGTCTCGAGACAATTTGTCACATCAAATTAAATGAGTTCTTGGACAGAAAGGATTTCTTGTACAGTATATGTATGTATATCATCACGCAGCTCGACATCTCTTGTGTGCAACATCATGTAATTAGCGTAACAAATATGTTGTGTAACATTATCCCCATGCCAAAGGTGCCGCCCGGAGGTTTATCATGTCACCAACTCTTTAGGGTTGTTTAGGGTTTATCTAGGGTTTCATTTAGGGTTGCTACGTTTTTGTTAAACCACGGTTTTAATGAGATTTTACTTTCAATGCTTACTTAAGGTTTCATGCCAGATTTAGGTTTTAGGGTTTTGTGTTTTGGAAACAAATCTCGTCAGGCATTCGGCCATTCTGCCGACATCCCAAAATGCATATAACACTGGCCCTGCGCAGTCAAAACACACTTCCCCGGGCAGCACCCCCGTCCTGGCCGTAACATTACTTAACATCATATAGCGCAACATCTCGTGCTTTCATCATTTTTTCGCAACATTCCTTTTGTATGTGACATCATGTAGCGTAACAGGTACTTTGTGTCAGCAACGTCATACAGTGTAACAGGTGTTTTCTGTATGTAATATTATGTAATATCACTTGGCCGAACATCGCTTGTGCATGCAACTTGATGTGAGCACCATTAGCTTCTATCATCCTCTATCTATCCCCTTCATCCTACATGTAGCATGACGTCTCTGGCGTATGCAACTTAATGCGAACGTCTTTTGCCCCCCCCCCAACCCCATATATACCGCAACATACCGCAATATCCCGTAACATCTCAAATATACACATCAAAAAAACTGCAAAAGAGTGCAAAAGGCCAGCTTCGCTCCTCTAACACACACACACAAACAAGGTACAGCAACAACTCACAACATACCTGTGCTGCGGGGTTTGTTCATGTGCATCTGATCAAATCCTGTGCTAGCTCTTGTCACTGTGAATGATCCTGGATTAAATTATTTTGCACTGCATTTATAGCAGTTCAGCTTCACATCATGTCGCATACCCTGTATGGGCTGGAAACCAAAAAGCACACGCTATGTCCTACACCTGAATGTTTCCCACAGTTTCTTAACACTCCCTCCGTATCAATGCTCATCCACGTCCAAACATTCACAACGAGCCAACCGCAGTACTCACTAATTGGATCTAATTGGATCTAATTGGATCTAATTAGTCCAATTGTTTGTAATTGCGTGATTGAAAAGGGTATCACATCTACGTCGAACATGGATTCTCTACCGATCTTTACTCCTATATGTCACTCTGTGGCTCAAGCCACCTTCTATCTATCATTTTCTACAATCTCCTATCCGGACTCCTATCATCTTCTATCTGATTCCATCCTCATTCTCCTCTCATTCTCCTCTCATTCTCCTCTCATTCTCCTTGCGACTTCAGGCTGAGATCTGCAAAGCTGACCTCTTGCCCTCCTCGAAACTCCTCGGAATCATTTTGGGCTCGAAAGCGGCAGTACACTCGAATTGGCCTCAAGGCAGGCCAACAAATCTAACAGATGCAACTAACGTGTGTAATTGCACACAATTACACAGAATTCGACAAACATGGCAGAAATGAGCTGAAATGAATAGTCAGAGAGAGAGAGAGAGAGAGAGAGAGAGAAGCAAGGACGAAACAATGCAAAACACCTCTGAGATGAAGGTCATCACATCGCAAACTCGTAGCAGTCCATAGCAATGGAAGGCGCTCAGCTCAGCTTAAGAGTCACGCAGCTCTTGTACACTTACAGATGCCTGCAACTGTCATGCGGGGCAATAATGGATTGGAACACTGAAACAAAGAACATATCAGCGTATACCAGCGCTACAAGAAAGCCTGAAACATCTTGCAACTGCGTAGGATTCTGTAGGTATGTTGTACATCGATGTTGTAATATAAACTGCAAATTGCGAATCATTTTGCACTGCATTGCACTGCAGTGCATCAGAGTGAATCAGTGCACCTCCTCAACTGGCAGCAAATCACGAAGCTGTCGAACCTGCAGACGCAACGAGTTTGGACAAAGCACACTGGCACAGTTTGGCACAGTTTGGCACAGTTTGGCACAGTTTGGCGTGTCGCACATGAGTTGCTCACATAGTTTTGCTTGCCTCACCTCGACTTTCTAAACTGGTCCATGTGTATCCATGTGTCATTTGTTGGGGTCCGGTGGAGAGTCGGGTAGTGAGCAAGTCGGGCAAGTATGGGCAAGTAATATGCATCGAACAGCTGGTCTACTTTAGATTACTTTAGCATGAAACCCAGGCAGGAGCTGGGGTCATTTGAATCTTGCTGTGCTGAAATCCCCAAACTTCAAGAATTTTGGGCAGATGAAATGAACGCACATTGTAAGTTGTTCGATACAAGCATCAGAGGAAGACTGAGGAAGATAAACTTCCGAGACATAGACGAATCAAATCATATCAAATCAACCACTAGTTCAATCGTAAAGTTACTCAACTCTCCGCAGGTAACATTCGTTAAGTGAACAGATTGACCAGCTCGCGAATTCATTCAACTTCCGAATTCAAAAGAACTGAGTTGACGCGTTTGTGCGACTTTTGTGCATGAAGTTTTGGCCAGTAAGCCTGGTCATGCTCTTTCACGTCGTACAGATTCATACAGTAGGACATAGTAAGAAACATAAAAAGGGGGCTGCCATATCTGATAGTTTTTCACATACGTACAGTAAATTCTCGCTAGTGAAGCGCACAAATAATCTCCAAGTTGCGCCTTTACCTCTGTGATGCTAGCCCAGGGGTCACTGGCCCCTGTGTCACCGTGATTGAGCTTTGCGAGCGGATCTTTGTAGCATTTCATACTAGGTAGCTTGCAGTGCGCTTTATATGCATAGTGCTTTGATGTAATTTGATGAATTTGTACGAGTAGTTCACTGTACAACCTGGCAGTACAATTTCCTATGCCATTATCTTTGTTATGCTAAAGTGCCTCATAGAACAATTATAATATATATATATTAAATATAATCATTATATATATATATTAAATATAATCATTATAAATTATATATACATATATATAATTATCTAAACACACATCCCTCTCATCCCCTTTTCATAGGCCTCCATTTGCCATGAATGATATGAATGTACGTAGTTCCATGTAGTTCCTATCCTTTCATACACTTTGAAACGCCAATCTTGGGCTCGCCCCAGATTCACCGTGCACTGGCATCAGATGAGGCTTGGCATCATTGCAATTCGTGCAGATTAGGCAAGGCACCGGCCTTTTTGGAGTTTTAGGACCTAGATGGACCTAGGTATTCTTCCATATTCGCCATATATTCGCCATATTCTACCGTATTCCAACTATTGATACACGATTACAATGCCATGGTAAACCAAATAGCAAGATGCGCTGTCTTAGCTGCCATAACCTCAACACCTTCTTGCATTTGCATGGGAAAAAAGCAGTTGAACAGCACAGTGGTGCACATTCATTGCCCTTGAAAGTTGCAAAATGTTGCAAAGACGTACTATGTGGCAGTATTGTATACACTGTAGTGCATTTATGCATATTTGTGCCTGGTGGGCGCTATAGGAATTTGAAGTGCCGTCAATTCGCAAGGACAGGTCGCTCTTGAATGCTTTTGATCGCTTTTGATCGCTTTTGATAATATGTGCTTTGGAGGTGTGCTATCCACTGATACGAGTAACAACTAACTGCAACTCTTTCGTGGCAGCCAGAAGAGGGAATCCTCAGCGCTTTGAGATTCTGAATCTCAAGCCATGCAACACAAGTTGAAGGGGAATGCTGGAAACTGTTTGATATTCTTAGCGATGTGCTGCTAATGTGACTTTTGATAGCAAACATAAACATATGCATGTGGCGCGCACACACACAAGCAGAATCCTCGCTTGCATGAATTAGACAGACTGTAGACTGCGCAACTGATTTTATACATACTTCAGGAGGAACAAAGTTTATGCTTCTTGAGAGCTTGACAAAACATCTATCTCGGTCAACCGCAGATCACATTTCCAAGTCCATTTTGCGTGGCATGTGACAGGTGTGGGACATTGTGGGACGGTCAGTTACCACCCGCTTTTAAATCTATAAGATTATAATTATAAACCTTTTGGAGGGTGGAAATGCGACCGGGGTATGACAAAGCTCCATGCTAGGATTCTAAGGGGGAAAGGGTGTGCAGAAGAAGAAACCAAACATTTTCACTTTCGGAAGCTCAACAAGCGCAACTATTGTCCTACCAGTGTATTATAGTGTATTGTACTAGAATGTAGGACATAAAGTGGAATCCAGTAGAAACATGTAAAAACAGCATAAAGAACATTTTGTTGCTCTGAATCCAGACATCGATTTGCATCAGTCATCACCCTGCTTCACATAGCTCTGCACCTCCAGCGCCAAGGGAGGCAGTTGTCGACGCATTGGGCTACAGGGAGATGCCTGGTACACTTTCTTTATTTTCTTTGTACACTTTCCTGTAGACACTGTGTACGCTTATCTTGTTTCTGTATGTTTTTGTAGTCTTTCAAGATCTTTCAAGCAGATTTGCTACTCAATGAATTGCGAGGTACAAAATGCTTTGATGACTCTGATCCATGTCTGGTGAAAGAAAACCAATGAGAATGCCGAATGTTACACCGGGGCTTATCTGTCTAAATTCCTTGTCCAAAGCTTCTTGTGCAAGCAGCGCTGTTCATATGTGTTGGCTGACCAGTAAACTGTACTACGAGCCAGGTGATTCGGCAGGTTATAACCGGTTAGCCCGAACGCGCATTGGTCTGCGCAGCAAAAAAAGACTGCTCAAGCTGCTCAATTGCGCAGTTCTGAAGTGATCCTGTAAAAGTGATCATTTGAAAAGGTCAGGTAATAGGTAAATAAATAAAACCAAGCTGGGACATGTGCCTTTGGCATTCTTGAACCATCTTGAAATTAGCTGGCACCAATTAACTCTGTGACGAGCCTCCAGGTTTCAGAGGCTGCAAGGCGCAATCGAAAGAGCTCTTCTCTGCATAAAAGACCAATGACAGAACCGAATAGCAGGGTGTTTCTGTGCACGTAATGTCCCTGCTAGCACGTCGAAAGTCATGCGTTCCGCAGTTTTGAACATCCCTGACTGGAAACCACCAAGGACAAGCAAAGAAAACATGCCGTCTCTGGCAGCTTGAACTTCGGCGGTGCTAGCGGTCCGTGTCAAGACTCCTACACAACTCAAATTTGACATATTTTAACATGATTCAAATTCATTTGAAATCATATAATTCAAATTCTCTCGACTGCTTGAGACACAAACACACACACACACAAAGACAACACACACACAGGACTCACAGGACAGATTGGGATAGCTCTCGGGCATTCTCCTGACCAGGAAACCAACAGAAACAACATGACTGCGTGCCATTTGCGCCCAATTCTTTTCTCACTCGAAGGCTGCAATATGGATATCTTTCCGTCGATGCTTTGTGCGGTGCAGCAAACGTTCCACAGCAGCTTCGAGAAATGTAATTACTTATCAATGAGTTATAACAATGATAGCAACAACTTCATCTCGAACCCAAAGCTTGCACATCAAGTCAACTACAATTCCAAGCTAGTGAACCATCAAGTCATTCTTTTTAAAGAAAGGAAACAAGATGAAACAAGATGAAACAAGTGTATAGCGAGCGCCCCATCATGCTGCACCGGTCGCGGGTTTGAAGTTTGGGTTCTTTTTCAGGATGACGAAGTCCTGGGGAAACTGCTTGAAATGCCTTCGTTGAACCACCTCCAACATCCTCCCATCAGTGCTTGGGAAAGAAATTGATGCACCATAAATCTTCATGTATTCAGAAATATTCAATACACCGTGCACCGTGCCTCTAAGATCGTACCAGGTGTGACTGGCAAGTACTCCTCTGTGGCCAGCTCGGCCCTGTCCTGCAGAGCCAGGCTCATAGTACGGTATGGGCTCTATGTATCTCCAAGTATCATGGTGTCAGTAGGTCCGTCTTTAAATTAAACAATCGATTCAAGCATATGCAAGATCTGTAAAACTCTGAGAAAATGACCTGAACAGTCATAAAATATCATGAAATCACATCCTGGAAATTGAGCAGCACCGGCGTTGTTCTGGTCTGGAAGCCAGTGATTTGCTTCGGCCTGCCGGCCATGCCTGTGACCTTGGTCGAAGAACAAAGCAAAGCAATCCAAAACATATATGTATGTATATATATAGTTATACGATATTATACGTATGTATATTATATATATAAATTATATATATATACCAAAACAATCCCAAACCAAACCTCGAAATTCCTACTGGAATGTTCTGGGCTCACTACATCCACTGCCTGACCAACTCGAACAGCCACTTTCAACTCGTTCATATCCTCACGGCATCTCACGGTCACTCACGGCACTGTCCAAACTTGTCAGTACCGCCAGGTTTTTAGGGTCATATCCAGTCATATCGAGACATATCGAGTCATATCGAGACATGTTTATACTCTCAATACTCTCATATTGGTGCACAGTTGGTACACTCAAATATACTCAAATCCTTGACAGTTCGGAATTGAAAATTTTCAGGATGTGGTTCCATGCATTCCCACAGTTTGCTAGTCCTCATCGACTGTTATCAGCCATCTTGGTCGCATGGCCGGTACCACGTTGTACAAGAGGTAGTGGCTTTTACCCAGAATAGTGTTCCTGAAAAGCTGCACGGATTGACATAAGGCCCTTTGAGAAAAACATCGGGAAATATGAAGAAAGTCTAGTTATATCTACTTAGCATCCGTCAAACATATTCACATATCCCCCAACTAGTAGTGCATCTGAGCGGCTTCAAGTGCAGCACCGAATGCGCCTTGTCCAGAAATTGCATAGATGTCAAAGAAACAATGGTGAATTGAAGTGAATTGTGTAGATACAAACACTTGACAAAATAATCACAGGACGAGACTCAAACGCATGTCAAGCAGGAGAGAGTGTTTCACAGGATTCACAGCGTGTACGAGTTGAGAGCAGAACCAGTACCGTCAAGGATCCAAAGGCAACAGGATCGACTAAGAAGCCTAGGAGTACAATTGCATGGTGCTGCACTGCCGCTTTGAAAGAAGAGCAAATGCGCTGCTTCAGAATGCTTCAGCAGTCCCATTGCAGCCAAGAAGCGATCGCTGAACTGTGGATTGATGGTGAGCAAACCCTTTCCCATGTAGAGCAGGCCTGAAAGTGCACTGTCTACAACAATAACCTACCACAAGCTACTGGGAAACATTGAAGACCTTAAAGAATCTTAAAGACACAGAAAACCCCACAAAACACATTCAAACGCTGCAATTGTTGGATGTCTGCGTCAAGGAAAAGCACACCATGACACTCCTCTACTGGTTGAATCTGGTTGACTAGCAGGAACTTGAACCACCATATATAGTAGGTCTTGATTTCCTGAAAACTGCCAGAGGTGTAAGCTCACTTATCCTCTCACCATGTCACACCATAGGAATCAAATGTGATACCAACACATATCAAGGACTGCCACGGAATGCTGAAGTGAGGCAGCGATGCGGCAAGAATGGCAAAGACATGCAAAGACTTGATGCAATCCGCCTTGAGCGATTCTCACCATGAACAATGCATTGGGGTCCTTTGCATAGTAGGCCGCCAGCTGCCTGCAGCCGTTGGCTGTGGACTGTTGGTCTTTGGTATGAGCGAATATATGTGAATCTATATATTATATATATATATGCGAGAAGCCTCTGTTCAGAATCCTTCGCACAAATCTGAAAGGGGCCTCAACAAACCAGCCAACCTCGCGTTGTTGGTGCCAGCACCTGCAAAAGTCTGGAACAGCTGAAATAAACGAACATTTGATATCATTTGATCAACTTACTGCGCGTGAAAAGACATAACGGACATAACTTCAAACGGACAGGTGATCTCAGTGGTAAAACTTGCCCTCGCCGCCTATCAAGCCCATGCTAATGATGGCGCCCATTGCCACATCCTTTCAGGAGCGCTGTTTGAAACCACACGACATCTTTGGACATCTTTGGACTTTGGACATGTTTGGATGCTGGTTCTGTGGCACACAATTGATACCGGCAAATCCAGCAAACTAGTTGACAGATTTGACAGAATGAAGGGTCAAGGCTGGTCAATGAATATGGCCATGGCATGCCACGGCTAGGAATTCTCCTGGTCCGCATCGTGGGACAACTTAGCAAGGGTGTCGATCACCAACACCTGGCAGGTCAGCTTCTCAGAACTGCCATGCCATTGCGCGCCACCACAATCTGAACATGCAAAAGCAAACACCGACATGGCATTCAGAATGTTCTTACGGTTCTTACGGTTCTAAAATTCTCCACCAGGGTTTCACCTCATCTTACCCTATGACGCCTATGACATTGAAAGAAGTCGTGGGAGAAATAGCGAGATGCGACAGATGCGACAAGCACATCGGACGCTTCTATAGCACGTCTTATGGCACGTCTTTTATCGTCTTGTGGCGCATCAGACGAGCATTCGTCTGCCTTGGGGTTGGACAGGTGCAGAATTGCCAAAGCCAAAGGAACAGCCCGCCTCGGCACAGGCAGCACAACGCAAACAAAAACGCATTTGCAAAACATGTAGGCCACCATGTGTTTCCTGAGCTTGTCAATATATTCCGAAAATAGCACAACACACACACATTCATATATAATTATATTATATATATTATATTATATCATTATACATATGAATACGATAAAGTATATGTCATATATGTATATGATTGTATATGTGTAATCACATATATATATACACACATAGTTGCGTCAAAATTCGGGTATGGATCGGCCCGTGGTGATCCAGACGTATGGAACGGTCTGGATCACCTGCCTGCGTTTTGGTATGGATCGGGGGTATGGATCGGCCTGTGGGTTCAGGGTATGGATCGGGGCTTTGCATTTTGACTCGCAGTCACATATATATATATACATTATAAATAATTATAGGTAGATTTGCATATGCGCATTTTGATGTTTTGTTAAAAAAAAGTAAAAACAGTTAAGAATATATATACTTACTGTCCCCATATATCTATATTACGTACGTACGAAATCATACGAACAGCTTTCAGCCAAATGATATCATTTGTTTCGCAAGTACTGTACCTTCCCTCTCGTTCCATTCTGTGCGATGATGCAAGATTGAGCGATCTGTGCAGTCAAGAACCACTTAGATACAAAAGTTTCTGGATTCCCCTGAAAAAGGGTTCATACACATTCATACACTAATACAAGTGTGACGCAGCTTCTATGAAGCTGATGAAGTATCATCTTTGCTGTACCTGCTGATCGAAAGTAGAGTTTTCCTTCTCAGAAGCATTACGTGCGCGGAATATCTTTGGCACATCCACTTTGATTTAATACCTCAAATATCCTTCAATCAAGCTCCTCGCCGGATCATCTGCTCATCCAGTTTGATCAAATTTCTTTATGTCTGCGTGCACTATTATCTGAATAGATGAAACATGTTCGCCCCAACCCGGACGTTTCTCCATATCTACATAACACACCCGGACAGTAACTTGTCACAAGAGGATGAACGAAAACACTGGCTATAAGCAGCGATCTTAACTTTAGGTTTCAGGATTTACGGTTTTAGGGTTCAGAGTTTTAGGGTTGGGGTTTCAGGGTTTGGGGGTTTATTCTTCGGGACAGTTTAGAAAACGCTAGCCTTGCCCAAGGATTTTAGAGAATTTTAGCATGTCAAAGGATATGCTGGAACAGCATGGAGAAACGTCAGGGTTGCAGCGAACATGTTTCAAGACTGCGTGTTAGTATGGACAGCTCTGTGAGTACTTTCCCGAACATCCTTACACAAATTCTGAACCGCGGCACTACACAAACGCTGCTTAATCGTATTCCATGAAGCACCGTGGACACCAGCGATCAACAGGTGACATGTCTTGTCAAATCCATCGGAATCTTCCACACTGTCAGCAAACAAAGATAAACAGAGCGTTCCAGCTTTTCCTTGTGTCGACACATGTCACCATCTGTCAACCTTCTCTAGATGGATGTGTCAATTATGTCTCCACCCAATAGTGTGCGAACATGAAGTATCAAATTTGAAAGATTTGGAGTGATTCTGAAAGTAACTAGAAGCCATGAAGATGGATGCAATCTCAATCAAGGTGGAACGCAAAAATGTAAGGATTCAAGGCACAGAACAGCTTTGTCCAGCTCGGCGGATGCCGCGTCCCGCCAAATCTTTCCGTTTGTACAAGTCTGGGTTGGTGGGTGGCTGCTTCTTCTTTAAACATTCACTTGTATTAACATAATAATATGATATAATATGATATTATATATGATCGATTGTCTTGTTTTTCTAGATTCATACAATCGAACATCCGTTATCGTTGTCTCGGCTCACTGTGACATGATGCGGAATTTGGTAATGTAGCTGGTTGGCCACTGGTCGGTGTTCAAAGTCCCTGAGGCCCTGGGATTCACAGTCCACATATGTCCACAAGGTATTTTCCTGCCATTGCCTCAACGTCAGCTCGCCATATTGCAGAATGTGGTCAATGGACCGGCAGGCCATTTCGGCACCTGAGAGGCATGTAGAGACCAAATTGACCAAATGAGCAAGTCACAGCAAGTCATGCATGAACAGCATAAATTTATATGAGGAGTGGCCATTGTTTGCACGTCCTCACTGGCGGGGCAAATCAGTGGCGTTTGTCTCTTCTCCCTGACCCCTCAACCAGCTTCACTTAGACAATTTGTATTGTAATCTGATCCCTCTGTACAATGGCAAGCACACTCTGCAGGACACATGCCAACTGTCTGAGCATGCAAACAAGCTTGTTGCAACTCGCTATATATATATATGATTATGATTTTAATTAATTGAATATTATATAATATTATATGATATATACTAAATTATACATTGTTTATTGACTGTTGTTGTGGATCTCGGCTTGCGTCTGCTGCAGGTCTGGGCAGCTTACCGATCTCTTCACCAAATGCAATCAAGGCAATGCCCAACACAGCGGTGGCCTGCGCGTCAAATTTGTAAGACAACAAGGCGATATTGGCGATGCAGTGGCGATGCAGCTTGTTTTGTTTGCAACTTGAGCCACTATCTGTATCTACCTGTCAAGACCTGCATGCAAAACCTACAGAAGCAGTTCCACTACATGCAATGTAGCCAACCCAACCGCACAGCCCCTGCAGTCAGAGATTTTTGGACCTGATGGAAAGATTCTGCTTCTTCCAAGTGATCTGTGCATGCCTGCAACCTTGCAATCAGTAGCTGATGCGTTTGACACGGTACACTGTGAAAGTCCGCATTAAGTGTCAGGTTTCAGTACAGTTTGAGTTTCAGCATGTGCAAACTTGTCCTGAGGATCGCAGCCTCATTCCCCAACTGCAAATAGCGAATGCATGAAACGAGTGCATGCAAGGAACATCTTCTGCACGTGCAGGACGTCGCCAGAGTAGGCAAATGCCAGGCCTGCGCTGCTCTGGCAAAGAGATGCAAAGAGGCATTCACGGGCATTCACACATGAAGCAAATCAATGCAAATTATGCATTTCAAGCAAGCACGTATCACAAACACACTGAACATTAAGTTGAGCAAGATCATTGCCCCCAGCAACTGCCTTCAACGGTCAACTTGGCATACTTTCCCATCGGATGGGTAATTGCGTCCAATGCAGAGAGTGTTGCTTCTGCTGCATCCTGCAATGGGTACAGTAGCAAGATCAAACCGATGCCATCAGATTTTGATTTGCCGAATTCAAACAGTGCTTCTGGCCGGTGCAGGCCTGCTGGCCGAGGTAAAGTAAACCTGAACCATTTCCAGGGCCACCAGAAGTTGTGTTCTTGTGCTCAGAAAACGATTTGAGGGTGAGGTCAATTAGAGCAACCACAACCATAGCGCAACCACAATGACAGCGACAACAGTAATAATCAAACAGCAAAGACAACCAAAGCAAGAGAATCTAGAATCTTTTGCACCTACTGAACGTTGCCTCCGTTCATCAAGAGAGCTCCCAACTGCTTCAAGTTTGTATCAGAATGAGGTCCAAACCCAAACCAACGGCAAAGAAATGTGGCCATGTTCCACTCAAAGCATTTTCGACTGCCTCGTCACAACTTCTCAGGACAGAATCAGCATGAACTGATATCAACTGCAACTGCCTTTGACAAGTCAAGCATGGTAAATATTTTGCAAATGGTGCAAATAGTAAGGCAAGTACTTGTCTCTCAATGAGAGTCTGCAGGATGGCCTGGGCAACCTCCAATTCGAACATGTTTGTGCAGTGCATTTTGAAGGGGTCAACGAAGGGATTTACATTCATCATCATTGACGAATCATTGATCTATGAAGAATTTACGAAGCGTTCACACAAGTTTTTGCAAAGAAATGCAAAGAATATGTAGGATGATGAAGGATGTTTGGGGATGCAGAATTTGTGGGCGTGGCCGGTGTGGCTGGCCTCTTCGTTGCAAGAAGATACAAACACCAACCCTAAACTCACTGCTGCCATAGCGGAGCATTCAATGCTGCAGGCCTTAGAAACTTTCAGGGACACAGGGATAGTGAAACATCTGCAGTGAAGGGCCGATTCACTTTGCAGTCAGATGTCATCAGTCTATCCGCTGCCCCTGCTTTTCTTCTTGTTTCACTGTTAAACACTATTAAATATTTTATAACATCATTTTGAATCCACCTGAAATTGCAAGAAGGGAAACTTGGGACAGTGAATCAAATTCATTGCCCATGTTTAGGCGGAGAGGCAGCACATGCAGCAGCTTCACTCTGATTCTGAAGCATCTAGGACAAGCTAGGCTCGGCACCGTATCCACTATCATTGGAGTCAAATTTTCAAGCAGGTCCTACGAGTTTTTCTACAGGCACTCGTAAAATGACCATGTCATAAGTCATCATGTCTTTAGGAACAAACCGACCAGCTGAGCCAAAACTGGTTGGACTGCAAAGGTTTCTCGCCAACACTCTGATCTCACAGAGATAGAATGAATCGTCATGATAACATATGATAACCACAAATCATCACAAATCAATGGAGTTGGGCCCTTTGAAACCGTCAAACATTTCCTCACTCCATGACACAACCAGCCGCAGCAGGCTCCAGCCAAACTGGAGCTATATCAATATAATATCTGAGTATCTGTATCAATCCAGCAATCCACCTGCGCCTATAGTGCAGAGTATGTACAGTTGCTTTTGATGATTGATGCTGACCCACGGTATCTATAGCTGCATGTGAGCATACATAATCCACCTGCATGTAAATCATCAGATCAGAACATTTAGAGCAGGGAAGGAAAGGAACAATGAGGTGAGAGAGAAGTTGCGGCAAATATAAGCACCCTGGCACCCTACTCTGCTCAAGACGAAGCACTACTGAGCCTTGCTTTTTCCACATGCCTTCATGTAAGACACGTCAGCATGTTTGTTAACCGAAAGCCCGAGAGAAAATTCCACTTGAAACACACCGCACAGCTGTGCAAACCACATTCAAATGGTACCCAGGCAGAATCCAGACCTACTCAAGAGAAGCTTATTTGATTTCATTTGTATGGAATATATGGCAGTGAAGTATATGATATATTATGATACGTATGATATTCTACCCACACATAGTTCACAAGTGCAAGACTATACACATTGTATACGTATGTATATGGAATCTGAGACCAAATGAGACATCCACCGCAATCACAACCTGCAAGAGTAGCACACAGGGCGACCTATGGTACCAAATCCTATAAGCACTTCGTCAAAAGAACGTCACTCTTTAGCACTCCTCTCGGCAGCTGCCAGCATAGGCATAACCCAGTCCGACGACGGCCGCCAAACGGAGCTGCGCATCCTGCAAAACAGAAGCGCATCGGCGCATCTTGAATGAAATGAATTGAGAGGCCACATGGCCTCACCATGAAACCAGATGCCAGAAGATGTGCAAAGCCAGTATAAGCCAGTGCAAAACTCTACAAATCCATTGCAGTGCAAGGAGGATCGCAAACAATCGCAGTGTCCGTGTCAACAGTCAACATGAACTCGACCTTTGCTCTTTAACGGCTTAAGATGGCTTAAATCTGGCATGGTCCGACCTCTGCTTCCAACTGCTCGCCCAGCAATGCCCATGCTGGATCACACTCATTCTTAACCTAGGAGATACATAAGACTTCGGTTTAGTCTAGTTGCTTTGAGGTTTGCATTGCCATTTACTTCACCGCTTCCCAATGCAGTGCAACACTCACCAGTCAGTTTGCCACCTCGGCTCGCAAACTGCCTCTGTGAATGTCTGAGAGATCTGAGAGATGGACACCGCACGTCACAAGGCCAAAGGCCAACAATGCTCCAGCCTGCAAGAATGAGCTTGACAAACACATATACACAGAGACAAATATACCGCTTGATCGGATTATACAGGTAGTGAACTGCACTTTACCCGACTGAATTCCCGAGTGCACAACCATCATCGTCTTTCACTTTCCGTGCAGATCTGACTGACTGAATCAGGAGTTCTGAATGCATCTACACAGAAAACGTTGCAGGGCAAGATGTTTAAGGCCCCATCGACTTTCATTGGGATGCGGGGGGTCTAGGATGGTCTAGGCTGCAGTGCCACCTTATGCCGTTTTTTTTATCCTTTCTATCTCAGAATCATACCAGAATATACCAGTAGTGCCGCACAAGGCGGTGGCGGAAGTTTCAGAATAGGAAACCTATAGGAGACGTTGGTTGTTGTGAATCATGGATGGCAGAGCGAATCCACTGATTGACCGAAAGGTGGTTGGAGTTGTGTTTGCT
>Ga0126342_10006779_pt1 | contig 20378 bp, 21 predicted proteins | sample Cyp1metagenome_FD_92528 | JGI IMG/M metagenome (GOLD analysis project Ga0126342, IMG submission 92528) | Coral microbial communities from Lord Howe Island, Old Settlement Bay, Australia - Cyphastrea 1 metagenome | ecosystem: Host-associated > Invertebrates > Cnidaria > Coral ...
CATGTATCAGCACTGGCATGTGAACCATGAATCAGGTGTGACGTTCCGCCGTTTGGATCAATAGGCCTAAGCCATTTCAGCTACGCTTCATGGCAAAAGACTGAGCCCTGCGTTGCTTCTGCATTATATATATGATATATGTATACATTAGTATATAAGGATTATACATAAATCCTGGGTATAACGGGAATATCTTTGAACATTTTCTGTTCTGCACATTTCCGACTTGATTTTGTGGGATTTGGTTTCTTTCGAGTTTCAGCTGGGAAAGGCAGTTTCAATTGGTGCTAGCATAGAAGAGTGGGGACATTGGCAAAGATCACTACACGTGATGAAATTCGCAACAGTTTGAACTGCAATTTCGAGTTGGATATCACTGAAAGTTTTAGTTCTAATAGATCTCTGAGCTAATGGGATGCAGTTGTGCGGTAAGGTTGTTGAGCACTGGCCGAAGCCACCGACGACGACCGATGTCGATGACAATGACAATGACGATGAGGATGATGATGATGATGATGATGATAATGATGATGATGATGATGATGATGATGTTGATGCTGATGTTGATGTTGATGTTGACGACGATGGCGATGAGGATGAAGACGATATGATTGATTGAGCGGCTATCTATACTCTACTCTACTCTCTACTTCAATTTGGTGTGAAAGAATTTGATCACCCCACAGCTGCCAGGAAGCGTGTTCAGCTCTCCTGCCAGGCTGGGATGTTTTCGCTCTGGGGCTTGACCCAGGTACTGTATATGAAGTGTTTTAATGGATCTCTGTTGTTTTGTGGCTTATCACAATGCATTATACAAACCTTTAGATTTTTTGGTTTATATAATGAGGATTATTCTAATCCGATATTGAAACCATTGTAAATCTTCCACGTGGCAGGGTGACCGGGTGTGACAAAAGCTGAGCTGGGCACTGCTCATGTCTTCAGCGCATCGAGTTCTTTTCGCACGGGCACACATTCTGAGAGAATTTCACAAGCAAGACTTGCCACTGTATGGTGCGAATACAAGATGATGTTACTTGGTGGCTCATCCCACTTGCGAGCCGTGGGATGAGCCATGATGTTAAGGTACATAGCCTCATGTCACGATCTTAAGCCCAAGAAGGCAGGCATTTTGAGTCGTAGTGATCCTGACTGCCAAGAAATGACCCATGAATTTGACCAGACACTCCGTCTCCGTCTGGTGATGGATGTGATGGTCGATTTTTTCAGGGGGAAACCCATCCTGAAAAATGACAGCCACCGGGGATCTAGTGAGGAGGTAGAGTAAGTGGCACATTGTTGGATGTAACTAACACCGACAGAATCGAGATAGAACTTGATAGAAGATATAGAAGCCTGATAAAATGATAAATCCAGACCTACTGTGATTTGGTTTGCTTGATTCTGGATTCTTTTCTTGATTCTTTTTAAAAGTTCCATCCTACTTCGCCTACATCTACAGCAACCTCAAAAGGACTCCAAAAATGAGAGCCCGGAAATCAGGTAAAGATCCTCCATGAGCTTTGAACGTTCCATTTTCTGGTTACAATCACCTCATCATTTCCCACAAATGCCACAATTTTCAGAGCGTAAATCCACCATTTCGGGCTTCGCATTTCTGGGTTCAGCCAGTCTCAGGTGCCAGTGGAGATGGTGGCTGGGAGGACTGCGAGCTGACCGAGTCCGGTCACTTCGTGAGGCGATGTTTTTGGGTTGGCCGGGGATCCCCCATGAAGATCTCCCAATATCAAGCCATGGATTTCATAAATGGATGAAATTGGGAGATGATCCCCCATTGGCTGGCAGATGATCCCAATATTTTATGAAGATCCCCCATTTTTGAACACCTCCCTATTGATATTGGGGTAACCCAGCCAGGTCGACGCTGCTGAAGGAGCCAATGCTTGATCCGCTACCGGAGCCTTGCCCAAGGCTGGTCGGTGTCTCTGCAAATGGGGTAACAACGGTAGACCCTCCAATACATGGCCGTTCAATTAGGGAACAGCATGATTAACCATGATAAAGCAAATGGATTTTGGGATACCCTATTTTCAGGCAAACGCACGTATAGTGATAGAATCCAGAAATTATGCTTGGTTGATGACGATAGGTTATGCTGCTCAGTATATTGGGGATTGCAGCGAGAATCCATTTTTGGGACCCCATGAAGCAACCATTAGAAGGAATTTCCTAATGGCAATTGACACTGCTCACATGGACCCCGCAGGAGTCCGTCATCAAATTGAACAAGATGTGCCTTTCAAAGCTCCGGATTTCTTGGGGTTTGTTGCTTTCCATGATGCCATGATGCCAGGTTGACAACACCTCCACCGGGGATGTGCTCTGAGTCCACGGACGGCCTTTTTGTTTGGCCGGCTGAGCTTTCATGGGGAAATTGATGATAAACCGATGGGTTTTTGGCAAGCCTATTTTCCAACAAATCCATGATGAAAACTCACGTTGCCATTGAGATTTGGCACATTGGGTTCTCCAGAAATATTCGTTCTTTAGCAAACCGAAGCATGATGCCTACATCTCGTGTCAAGAAGCAGTGCCACAAAATTCTGCTCATGTGATCGCTGACCTACACATGATGTTTACTTTGTGTTCCAAGGATATATGGGCATGTCTGAAAATGAAATACACCCATAACATGGCATTTTATAGGGAACATTGTGATTAACCCTTGGATTTAGAGGTGCTATATTTTCAGACTATTCATATTAAATACTCTCCTGGCAATGTTGTTTCCCATGTGTGATGTCATTTGGGTTCAGCCGCAGGAGGATTGTTCAAAGACAAAATGTTGCAACGAACTGGGCACCACGTTCCAGACCGAGCAATGCAGAGAGCGACAATTCCTTTTGATTCAGGAACACAAACAGACACGGCTGATGTTTTGATGCTTTGATGGAAAAACAGGTATTGATTGACCTCATTAACATCATGTTACACCTATATTGCGGACCAACTCTTGAGAAGCTTCAGGTGCTTCCAAAAGAATGATTGGTGGGCATCGTGCAAAGTGAGCTGCACGCCAGGTGCCGTGTCTTTTGGTGCCAGCAGTTGATTTTTTCTGTGCATCAGTCATGTTACACTACACATGTTTGGAATACTGTTTATATATATATAACGTTTATTTCCCGGAATTGGTTGAAAGGAACATTTACAGGAAAACTCAAACCATTTTTTCATCCGAAAACTGGTTAAACTGTGGTTTCCTGCAACTTTTTCCCTTCAACCCATCCATTGATGGCACCATTTATGGCTGGCATCACCACCCGGCACAGTCAACTCACTGCGAGGCATTGATCCCAATGATCCACCGGCCTATGCTTCGCCATGGACTTGTAAGGTAGGGGAACCCTGGAAGGCGCAGAAGGAGTGATCCCCCCGTGAAAACTGGAAAAAATATAGTCATTGAATAGGGATAATGATAATGAACCAGTGGATTTAGGAGTACCCAATTTTAAGACACACCCACAGATCAGAAACTCAACAAGTCAACATGATGTTTGTATGTCTCAATATGTTGCAAAATCTGCGATGGGATAAAGTAGAGGGAAAGCTAAGACGGTGAGAACTGAGAACCATCCTCCGTTCACCCAGCTTCGGGCATGCTTGTCTCGGTCAAATCCACTGGTTCAAATATGTTCATGTTTGACTACATGGTCGCCATACACTTTGATTTTGGCCTTTTTGGGCTACAGATAATTCACCACATCTGATTCCAATGATAAGTATAGTAGAATCGCAGTTTTCTGGCTGAGTGGTGATTTCAAAGTATTAATTGAAAAATTAAGATGCTACCAGCTTATTCCAAACATAAACTGATAGATGCGCCTGCAGAATCTCATGGCAGTACTCTGAGGTGCTAACCAGGGATGAAGTGGAAGATGACAGCCAGGAGGTTCACAACGGGGCGCTGCAAGCGACGGCTAAGAAGTGTAGGAGTCTTATTTTTACCCTTGAGATCAATGAAAAGGGGCCTCAAAATAGAATATTTCAGACCTGAGTGAGTCATTAGAGATTCTCTCTACCAGCTCTTGGACCTTGGTGCAACGGGGGCTTTGTGCACACAGGACATTCACGTTGCTCAGTAGATACTAAACGACTGTCTAAAATACTAGTGATTCAGCAGATGGGGTTCTCATGGAGAAGACCTGGTTGATCATCATTTGTCTCAAACATGGCATTACTGGGGGTATACCGTAGATCCCATTTTCAGACACACCCATGTTTTGACTCTTTGTGTTGCCAAGCCTCTCTTTTTAGTGGAGGCCTATCCTTCAAAACTCACTGCCTGAGTTGCGCCAAAGAGCATCGATGGTGGCAGAAACGAAGACATCGGATTTAAAGACGTGACATACGCAGTCTAAGTTCCGAGCTGGTCCGTTTAGACACTCCACTGGTTGCTTTGGGAACAAGTGGCAAACTTTCTCCCAGGGGGGCTTCACAATCAGAAGGAAGATCAAGGGGCCACAGAAGCACAGAAAGGAATTCGGGAAAACCTGGATTTATGCCAGGCAACTCTAAACACATACAGATGCAAGGACATCTTTTGTTGTGTGTGTCATACCAGTTGGGTGAGAACTTGCGGCCCTTAAAAAGACCTTTCCAGTGCCTTTATTGTTCCAAGAAAAATTGACACACACCGTTTTGGAGCCCTGGGTGGCTCGCAATTCGTGCCTGTGGCATGAGAAGGGCTGCTTGAAGCTAGGAGCGCCTCATAGACGCCTACATTTCTTCCAGCAACATCACACTGGAATGGTAACCATTAATAACCATTAATAACCATTAATAACCATTAATAACCATTAATAACCATTAATAACCATTAAAAACCATTAATGACCATTAATAACCATTAATAACCATTAATGATACATATATCATATATCTCATTGGAAACTGCTGCTGACTGGTCGAGAATAGATTCTACTTCAGCCCTCCTCTTCTTTGTCGCAAGGACCAAGGACAGCAGGCGTGTTGGTAGCCGACATCCTGGATTTTTCAGAATAATTGTTATGAATTATGAATCATATTTGTGACTACAAGCACAAAAAAAGACTGGTCTAATCTGACTACTGCGCACAAAAAGGACTGGTCTTGTTCAAGAGTTTCAAGCAGCTCCACAAGAGTTTCCTGCAACCTTCATGGGTTGCTTTGGAGTCTTTGGGGAAAGCGACGCACTCCTTGGACTATTTGACTCGCACGGGCAGCAGTTGCTACCAGAGATGAACAGGACACCTATAAAATATCATGTTTAGAAGGGATGAACGTCAGAACATCCATAGGTCCCAGCTATTTTGGTGTGAACTACAGAAGATTCTATGGGTTAATCCAGTTGATCTGTGTCATAAAGGCACTCCCACTGCAACTCCCAAAGGCTTCTGGCTCAGAGCCAGGTGCCTGCGTGGTGACTCTGGTTGGGCCAAAATGAGTGCGGCATGACAGGAGTTTGGGGATTGTACAACCCATAAAAATGCTGATTTTGGGGATGGTGTACGGCATTGGGTTTACCATGGTTTACCCCACTACAACTTTGACTCCAACAGTTCCAAAGATCATGATTTGAATATGCCATGTGGCAAACTCAATGATACCCCGCCATTGGGCAGGCTTTGATCCAGGAATGAACCCTTTTTTTTGTCCTTTTTGGAGGACTTTGGCATTTTCCAACGCCCTGTGCGATGCGCTCAGTCCGAGGTTTGATGCGCTGGGTTTGATGGCGGATTTCATGGCAGACCCAGAGCTGTCAGCCCACTGCGAGGTTGGGGATCCATTGAGACGATCGAGGGGATTTGGGTAGATCCACTCACAAGCCGAAAACGTGGTCCAGATTTTAAGATGTTGGCAGGTTCAAGGCAGGGGTAAGGTTTACAACGCATTTTACAACGCTCACTTTGCGTTTCCTCCAATCTTCACGACTGGTTACCCTCTGGTAAACTAACATAGCTGTGGAAAATGGCCCATTTATTAGTGGATTTACCTATTAACAATGGTGATTTTCTATAGCTATGTTAAATTACCAGAGTGTATATTATGTGTATTATCTCCCCATGGATACTGACTTTTTTTTGGGACTCATGGAAAAACCCTGGATGAATGAGCTGCCTCCAATGATACTCGAACAATTGTGGCCTTCGGTGCCCCAGGCGGCTGGCCTCGAGTTGGCTGTACGTGCCTGGTGGAGAGGAGCCAAAAGCGGTTGCGGTCGCAAGGAGGTGCGAGGGGCCTGAGGGGCCTGGGAATGCGGGGTGGATGGGGGTATGATTTATCACTACTGTATATGTTATATGTAATATATATATATGGTGGTTTCCTGAAATAGGGGTACCCCCAGTTCTCATCCATTTCCAGATGGGGATTTTCCATTATAAACCAACCATTTTGGGATACCCCCATGACTAGGGAACCCCCCCAAAGGATGGAACAGATAGAATTTAGCCGATTCCTTTTATTAAAAAGTAGTTATAAATTACTGATATCTATCTTTTTTGGGGGCACAGTCATATTTTATTGCTTGCATAATGTCAAATTGCTTACATGATCTAGGCATTACCCCTGTTAATCAACCACCCCATAGTTTATCAATCCAGCACGTTGACCTCATACTATAGACTTAATGGGAACAGATTTTGCCAATTTAAAATTTTAGGTGGTGGTAAACCCATAATGGGAGATATTTCATGGGATATTTCATTGGTTCATGATGGATGGTGGTTCTCAAGCAGAAATTCGGGCTGGTAAACGATGTTTATTTTTATGTTTGCGGATGGTTGAGGAGGGTGGAGCAAATATGGCTATGAGTTACTTACCCTCTGGTTATGTCAAAATAGCTATTGAAAATGGCCATTTATAGTGGATTTTCCCATTAAAAATGGTGATTTTCCATAGTTATGTTAGTTTACCAGAGGGTACTTACAGGTTTTGACTTTGAGCACACAATCATGTTTGTCATTTTCTTGTCATTTAGGGTCGTTTCTTTGCTTGGTAATCACTTCACGTATTTGAGAAACGGGATTGTTTATAATTCAGGTGCAAGACAAACGACACCACACAACAAAAAACATGACAAGCACATGACAACAAATCACAAACCCAAATCACAAGAAACATCACACATTACAAACGAAGTGCGGTGTTTTGATATTTCCAAGTTCGGCTGACCTGGGACACTTTTAGCAGTATGGTGATAGATGCTGCTATTGTCGTTATTTGTGAAAAACATGAGCTGAGATCGTCCGCAGCGACTTCCATCATTTTTTGTGTTGCTGTTGCTGAGCCGGTATGGGTTCAAGAATGGGTCACCTTCATGTTTCTATGGTGAATGTACCAGTAGGACCCTCCCCAAGTTTTCAGTTTGGAGATCAATAGTTTGTAATAAGTAATAACAGTATATTGAGTACTAATAGTAACATTATTAAGTATTAATAGTAGTTATTCAGTCATGATAGTAATCATAGTAATAATGCTAATAAAAGGAATAATAGTAAGAATAGTAATAATCGGAACAAGGGTAACAATCGTATTATTTGGCAACAATAATATTAGTAGTAATAATGTAATAATGGTAATCATAATGACAGCAATAGATACAGTAATTAGTAATAAGAATAACAACAGCTACTAAATCCAGATTGAGGGTCACTTCATCCCATTTCAGCCGACCAAGTGAAAGATGGAAGTGGTCCAAAAGATGACCAGTCCATTTGTGCCTTGTGGGTTTTCAAAATGTGGCTCAAAACCAGCTGGTCATATCCCAAGAATATCTCTGTCTTTTACATTGTTTGCTCGTCATTCTTTTTTCAACTGACCACCCCATTTTTGTTGCTTCCGCTCCATATTTCGTTGGCTACAGCTCCAGCTTTGTTGGCTTTCCACCGTCAGTTTTGTTGCTTAGCTCCCAATTTTGCTTGGTCAACTCCCAACAATTTCTTGCTTAAATCACAACATGTTGCCAGGTAAATGCCAGTTTTGTTGATGAGAATCCCAATTTCTTGGTGACAAACATGGTCAACAAATCTCAATTTGTTGATGAAAAACCGATTTGTCGGTGACATTTTCCCGAAAAAAATGGTGCAGCCGTGCCCGCCCAAAGCTGGTGCCGTGTGGTAGGCAGCCTGGCTGAGAAAGACAGCCCATGGTGGCGTCATGGGTGGTGCCCATGACCGGCTACTACGCTGTGGGCCAGGGCAACCCGTATCGACTGTACGGCTGTCAACATATGGGAGATTGATGCGGATCATCTGAAATCAGTTTGGATATGTAGTCTCCGGTAATGACTGTTACAGTTTGCGACATAGAAAATGGCCCAGTCGAAATAGTGGATGAGTTACCCATAAAATGGTGGATCTTTCCATAGTTTTTTGCATGTTTACCCGAGGGTAACCAACCCCAACGACTTTCGTTGGTCCAGAAAATACTGGATCATTTGGGCATTGGCATGGGTCAAAAATTCAGAAACAACACAGGGGCTGGTGTCTGTTTGTTATTTTCCATTCATGTTTGTTATTTTCCACTCATGTTTGTTATTTTCCAAGAATCGATTTTTGGATGGATAGACAGATAGATCGATAGATAGATAGGTAGATGGGAAGATGGGAAGATGGGAACAGAAAACAGTAGCGGTGGTATCACCAGTGGTATAGCACCAGTAGAGTTGAGCCTGTCTCAAAATGGGGATACCCGGATACCCAATTTCAATGAACATCCTCGGGATTGGGGGTAGCTCATTTTTGGCGACAACCAGATTGGATTTCGAACCACAGGACACCAGAGTCATATGCCCATGCGTCAAAACATATTTATTTTTCCATGCGAATGGGGGGATGCACATCCAGCAGCTATGTTGAAAACGAGGGAATTCTAGGCTTCGGATCAGCCATCTCTTAGTTTAGCAGTGGCTTTATCAGAGGTTACCAGCCGAGTACCGGCCAAGTAGCAGCCAAATCATTGCTTGGAGTCAGTGTGGACTGGAAAATCATGTCAGAGTATTCTGTACCTGACCATGTCTTGCCCGTGTGCTGCTATCGCAGCAATCCTTAAAATTACAAGGAGCATCACCTACCATCAGACTGTGGAGACACTTCCCCTATTCTGAAGCAAATGGGTGTGTCCGGAACCCACAGATCTTGATGAATGACGTAAAACACCTCATTGTTATTCATTGTTGGGGTGTTTCTTTCTTTTTTCCACCAACCCCGACCGACCCCCCTATTCAACTCCCCGCTGCAGAATCCCCGAGCGCGTGCTTCATAGTGGCGTGCAGCTTGGGCAGGTGCAGCGCTAGATTGCCGCTAGATGCAACGCCTTGCCGCGGATACGAAGCATTTGATGGGGAGATTCTATGGGTACCCTTTCACAACAGGGTAGCCTTTTTTTGGTGAAATACATTGATGTACATTGTATGCTAATGTACAACGGATAATGAACAACAAAAATGGGAACCCCAAAATCTACTACCAGTAAATTAACCCTGGGATATCGTTGGCAAACTGGATGTGGTAGCATTTTCGGAGAGACATGTAATTATGTGAAAATTAAAACTTTTGCAGATATGGTAGATCTGTATTGCTGGTAGAATCAAGATACACAGATATGGACAAATCCATGGAAATCCACTATAGTCTATTACAGATAATTTCTTACGGAAACCAAGGGTTGCTGTCCATAGTGGTTAATTTGCCACAAAACGTTTTGGTCAATACCAAATGAACGGTTTGAGTCTCAAACTCTGGGAAACCTAAAAGTCGACCAGCAACCCATGAGTTGGTGCTTGAGCCATGGAAGCGTCGTAGGTTTTAGCGAAGGACAAGGGCGTCACCAAGAATTGGCAGGACGTCGTAGCATCTGGGCAGCGGATTGAGCTGTCGCTTCAATGCGTGACCAAAAGTTGCGGAGAAGATTTGCCATTGGGGGTATCAAAACTTATCTAAAAATTAGAAAATGGTCCAACACAAAGTGGTGAGTTGCAGATCTGGCTACCAAATTGAAGCATGGTTTTGCTACGTAGAAATGGCCAGCAATTGCGGTGCTTCTGCGCCGACAGCCAGTGACAGCCAAGGAGAAAATGCGGTTTCCAGGTGAAGCGTCGGGGTTCTCAGCTTCCGGACATCCGACATCGCTGAGAAGATGGCCCCATCATCCCCTGTGCATGCTGAGGCAGCCACCGGATTCAGCCCGGTGTGCCCGTTCTAAACGGCTGTTCCAAGAGAAGCTAATGGAGGCTGCCGAGCTTTTCGCTGTGTTCTCGGCCCTCACAAGGCAATAGAGTGAAGCCCCTGAGATGATTGTATAGAGTGATTCTCCATTGTTCTCATTGTACAACTACTCAATGGGGCTCAGCAGAAAGGGAGAAAGTTCCGTTGCTAGCACTTCTCTGCACACTTCTCTGCACACTTCGCACTTCACGCGCTACTGTGTCTCTGAGGAAGTTAGCGATCACTTCAACATTCGAATGCCAAGCATTCCGGGCGCCAGTATGCAACTGACACCCAGGAGCGACTTAGTTTTTCTGTGCCATGCAACCAATTCTGTTTGTTTGTAAATGGGTATGATATGATATCCCGAACTCGCAAGCCTCCTGGGGGCATTCGGAAATTTGCGGTGGATATGTATATATATATATACACATACATATATACATATGGGAGATTTTGGTTTGGACATGGTTTCTATATGGTTTCTATGGTTTATATTATATGGTATATATGCTGGATATATAAACCATATAAACGATATATCCATTGCTGGACAAGCTGCTGAATTGCAGGAAGGCGATGACATCGCCTCGTACTCGTGAGACGTCTCGTGAGGCGCTTTCCAGTCGGTGTAAGCCGTCGGATGAACAAAGCCATACAAAGCCCAAAGAAAACTCAAAAAGGGCTGTGCCGAAGGTGCCATTGAATCAGATGATCACTTGATGAGTACCATTCAATAACTATGATTTTATGAGATTTTCATACATCCAGGATTAAGACACCCTGAGGTAAACCTACAAAAAGATGTCAAAAAACCCCGTGGTTTGGAGTTCGGAAATTCTGAACATGATCTACAGATGGTGTCTTTTGCACATTGATGTTAGTCTCCAGGCGGGTATGCAAATTTTGATGACAGAAAATATTCATATACGCTCTGGTAAACTAACATAGCTATTGAAAATGGCCATTCATAGTGAGTTTTCCCATTAAAAATGGTGATTTTCCATAGCTATGTTAAATTACCAGAGGGTAACAATTATTAATGGGATGGTCTACAATATTTAAGGAATTGATGCTGCAGGATGGAGAAGCTGAGAGGGGTCTTCCAACCACCAGGTGCCCTGCAACGCTGAAAAAAGAGATGGAGAAGTCGGTTTCTGTGATTTCCCATGTTGGTAGAATCTGACTTCTCTATCTTTTTGGAGTTTGTAGTGATTTTTTGGGCTGAGAACATGAGAATATTCTGCATGCACTTGGCAACTCTCAGCTGCTTCAGCAGCAATCCAGGTTTTTTCTCAAAGATGCCATGTGTTCGACTTTTGGTTTCTCAATTTCTGAATGTGAGGACTGAACATACCAATGTGGGGAATGCGGAGAACTCAGAAGCCGGCTAAGCGCCCATCTATGCTGTGATGGAAATTTGTGGATTCAGACCCTGCTATAGACTATAGATTTCATTGAATTCGCTTAATATTCCACATATAGTCTATATAATCCCATAAAATCCCATTAAAACCATATAACATCCCAATATCATCCCCTTCACTATTCCCGAGGTTTCTCCACCGGGCAGCACCTCGTCAAAGGCTTCGCGGCAGCGGGGGGTCTGTGTCTTAAAAAACGGGGGAATAGACCCCCAAAATTGTTATTTTCATGGGAAAATCACGATAAAACAATGGATAGAATGGGGTATCCTAGTCTCGGACTACCCCATCTCTTACCTTTCACAACTGGCCTTTCCACTTGGGTCGACAGCGAAACACCTACCCCAACGGCTTGTGCAGGTGCGACCCGTGCAGGCGAGTTTTTGCCGGTTTTTTGGTTGGGAAAATCTAGGGGAAAATATAGGACCTCCCCTCAAAATGTGGATTTCTACATCAATTTTCCAACAGTGTCTTTTCAAGATCTTTACTCAAAAGGTTGCAGTGATGGGATTTGACATGGACTCAAGATATGTTGCCACTTTCTAGGCGTGGTTACTTCATGAGAATCATGACTCGCTTGCGAGTCATTGACTAAATCAGTGATTAAGTCATTGATCAATTGATCAATGGTAGTGCAGCCGCGCAGTCCCCAAGAACCCAACATGAAAGCTGTACCTCGGTCCTTTGGTCTCAGGGAATGCGCCCCAAATTTCCATCGGAGAACTCCAAGGAGCGGTGTGAGACTGTGGCCGTGGCGAACAAAAGTGGTGCAGCCCAAACCAACATGATAGAGGATATAAATCAACCATTTATGGGGATATCATGGGGATATGATGAGGATATGGGGAACCAACATCCAATCATCCGTTTGTATGATCCCACTTGTTTTTGATGGTTGGGGATAACCATCCCTTCTGGTGTAGGAGGCCTCTGGGGAGTCAAATAACTCCGGGGAATCTTGCACACGTGGGTCAGTCAAAAAGATAGCAAGAGAGTGTCTCCAGTGGTGATTTTTTGATAGCACTGGTGACAATGGTCATGTTGATGATGAGAACTATCATAGTAACAGTGATGATGATGATGATGATGATGACGACGATGACGACGACGACGACGACGACGATCCCAATCATCCCAAAATTGGTTCAGAGGAAAACAGACGGAATTGATTAAAAAATGGTCAAAACTTTGGGTGTCAAAACAAAAAACCTTGATTATTAAGTTCAAAGTGAATTTACGAAACCCATGAAATATCCCTTTTGGCACAACAAAACAGGATGGCAACGAGCCCCTGCAGCTGCCACGAGCGGTGAAGGTGATGCTGGGGATGTGGAATGTGCCATCGATTTTTAATTGGATTTTAAGCAAGCGATTGACAGGATTTACCGATCCAAAATGGGGATTTAACTATCAAACACTGGGATTTCACCATCAAAGATCGGGAATTAACCATCAAACAAGGGGATTTGTCGAGTTACGACGAAATTGGGGCGTGTCTGGAAATGCCTTGTATACCCTCAAAACAACGCTTAAAGTTACTGGAAAAGAATGAGGTTCCAGTCACCACAGAGTCTCTCAGAGGATGCCATGGCAAAACTGAATGCAGTGGGCTCAGCTGGAAAGCCGAGCGAATAGAATGATGGAAGCGGATCTGCTGTATTTTGGTGAAATGATTGATGAAAACGCTTGGTTTGTACTGAAATACACTGGCGAAAAAAATGGATGGTTTGTACTAAACACCATTGTGTCAAGTAAATGGACTACTACACATATTATATATGTTTATTTTGTAGAAAAACATACTAAACCATAGTATGTATATCAATGTATATCATAAATATGAAAACAAAACGGTTTTACTGGATGGTACCTGCCAGGTGAAGCCCAAGCTGGACTTTGGGGGCCAGGGCTGCCGCATGCTATAGACGCGAAAATCACATGGTTAACGTTTGGGTTTGTGAGGGATTTATATAGCTAGAGATAGAGTCAATGGGTCCGTAAACCAACTGTATAAATTTTCCTTTAAACCAATTATTTTGAGCTTAAGGATTATTGGCATCATTCGCATTTGGTACCCTTCTTGGCGCAGTGTGTTGCTACCCGCAGGACTCTGATGCCCTTCAATCTCGGAAGGCTGGAATATTGATGCATGAATTCTGGTTCGGGGCTGCAAGCATTTGAAGTACTTGGGCTTGTCTCAAGGTATGCCCAGTTTTCATGGTTTATTTTCATTGTCCTCCACTCAACTGGCCGTTTCAGGGAAGGTATACCCCATTTTCAAATCAAACCATGTGTGGAGTCCTGAGCTTCCACAGGAGTTAGCTAATCGCGTAGCCGGCGGCTCAGTATAGATGCGCTCCGCAGATGTGCGGAGTGGATCAACGAGGGTTGGCTGGTGGTTTCGCCTTTTTTTTAGACCTAAATCAATGGAGAAATCATCATGTTCAAATAGAGAAATAGAGAAATCATCATTTTCCGTTTCCATCAGGATCATTGGATCATCAAATAGAGAAATCATCATGTTGAACTCTTAACCCCCCTTTTGTCCCAAAAATGCTCCTCGTCGTTTCACCCGTGCGCAAGCGAGCCTTGCTTCCAGGAAGGCGATTCGAGTAAGGCACGGACTCTTCGGGCCAGGACCCAGCTCCCAGAGATCCCCCAGCCCCAGTGGAATGTAACAAGATAAGAGATGCTTTGTAAGAAAATATGCCCACTGGAGAATTATGTGAATTAATGTAAATTAATGTAAATAAGATCTTGGATTAACATGTTTAAGATATCTTTTTGATGTGAAACATGCAAATTAATGTAAATGATCAATATCGAATGGAACAATGACTATATAATTATCTAGGTCCTTTGAAAGCAATTTACTTTTCCTCGTGCTCGTGTCGGATTGCGTCCAAAACTCGCAAACTAGATTGCCAACGATCTACTGTATTCCTTCCATGTTCCTCCAACTTGAGATCCATCGTACTGTAATCTATTTTGCAATCGTTGCATACCCTTTGCAGTAAGCACAATCTAAACACGAGACGCTTTCTGCTGGGATGATCAAATGACCAGTTCCTGCACAGGCTAAAAAAATGCTCATAACAAGTTCTTTTTGAAGCCCAGCCACGCCCGTGCAAATCTTGAACTCTTGTTTGTTGGAGTCGTTGTTCAAACTCTGTTTGCAATCATGCCATATTTTGTTTGGATTCAATTTCTAAATGCTTCAAATCAAGTGCATTTGGATCATTTGGTTGGTGTATGTTCGCGTGTCAGCAAAGCCAACAATCAGTGGCTTCCGCAACAGAACTTGATCATCAGGGCAAAGAAAGCGCTTCCTCCTCCCCAACCTCACCGAAGTCGCAAAACTTTGCACAGATCTTCCAAGCCACAGCCAGCAAGATGCTAGTGACTCGACCGCAAGACGTCTTCCGCTGCGATGCTCAGGGAGGGAACACTGATGTGCATGTGTTCGCAATCCATTGTGGAGGACCATATTTCAGATGAGGAAGTTTCATAGGAAAATCATAGAACAAATATCTGGGATTCCCATGGATTTTCCAGCCCATGTAAAAAAGATTGCCAGACTCAGGCAGTTAGAGACTTCTCAGACACCGCATTGGGTGGGGAGTATAGCTGTGCTCAGGAGAAGGAAAGCCAATGCCCGGATGCCCAAACCATGGTGTTTTTTTTTCCCTCTGCGGCAAACATGTTTCTGAGGAGATTGAGAACAGGTCTTGTTGTCTTGAACACAACATGACTCAATGTTGCTAAACCATGTTGGGGTATTTTTTGGCACTGATTCTCCTTTCCACTGGGAGCCTTTTTGGCAGCGTCCTGCTCAGGGAATGCAGCGTCCGGGGCTCCTGTGCCTTCAGCCGTTCTTCAGAGTCTTCAATTTTGACCAGATCTTGGGTTGACATTGATATGATCCCATCATTTACATCAAGGAGTACCCATTTGAGATTCATCCAACAGGTCCATGATCCGGATTTTGGCCTGGCGATTTCAATCGCTGAGGGAGTTCTCACCTGTCTCTCCAACAGCGTCTTGGAACGGGCGCCTTGCCTGCACTGTGGTGTTTTTTGCAACTCATATGGAAAGGGGTTCCCCCCAAATAGATCGAAAAGTACTTCCTTACTTTCTTGATGCTGATCACTTTTCCATCATTTTAAAAATTTCAGAGGTGTGTAGCTTATACCCCGGTCTTCGTGTGTTTGGCTTTGACAATGCAAAATGGAACTGGGTACTGCTCACGCCGTTGGGCCAAGATCGAAAGAAAGGTCAACCTGTTGGAACTGAGCAGTGGTGCACGTTCAATGGGCGCGGATTTGCCATGGGTGGGATCAAAATTTGCATTGCCTGACCAGTATAACAGGATTAAACCACATATACCCTCTGGTTATTTTTAATAGCCATGGAAAATCACCATTTTTAATAGGTAAACCATCTATAAATGGGTCATTTTCCATGGCTATGTTAAATAACCAGAGGGTAACCAATACGCAAGACGGTTTGAGCATTGTTTTTTTTGGCTTGGATCTCCCCCAGCTTGGACCTTGTCGCCCAAGGTGGGAGATGACCAAACAGCGTTCGGATCGAACGATAGGTGCGGGATGGTCCCAGGGGGCCATTGGGGCCATTGGTTGGGCTGCCAGGGCGGCTGACAGGATTGCTTTCTGTTTTCCCATTGAGCTAAAGTTCTGGTAGGCCCGGGGGTGATCCCAACGAAGACTCCGTCTCTGAAAAAGTTCGGAAACAAGAGTTTCTTTGCTCAGGCACACCCAAGCTCCGCTCAAACACAAGCAGCAAGTTCGATGAGCCAGCGGGCTCAGGATACCCATTGGGAGGGTCGCCCAATGGCGGCTTGACGCCAGCACAATTCGGGTTTGTACCACTGGTACAAAGCCAAGTTGTGGTGATTTGAAACCGGGAAACCGGGAAAAGTGAAGATCCATCATTTCAGACAAATTCAGACAAATGGGCTCCCAATTTTCAGACAAAGCCTGACAAAGCCATCTTTTTTGGTCAACTCCACTGGTGGATCTGAGGTGGGCCAAGAAGAAAGTTGAGCAAAGGCCTGATGATGCTGTGTGTTTTCTGAATTGAGAAGGTGTTAATTGTTAATCTATATATATATATATATCCGGAGAAGCCCAAGCACCAGAATATCATGGAAGAGCTGAAACAGTTGATGGTGCTACCCTGACGGAGCGGTTCAGGTTCGAAGAAGCAAAAGAAGAAGAGGGAAGCTACTCAGCTGATCATTTTCTCCTTTTTGTCCTTGTTTTTGAGTTCAACGAAAACAGCCAACGGGTCTCGCTGTTGTTTCCCCCACATGGGTCCAAGATGGGGCTCAGTCGAGTCAATTTCGGAGCCGCCTTGGCGGTGCAGTTTGGGACGAGGTCGGAAGCAGAAGGAAGGGGTTCGAAAATCTGAAGTTGGAGACAGTTTGAGGAACAGTCTCCTTAGAGCCCTGGCGCATGATGGGACTTGTTGACCCTTTTGGGGGCTTTGTGGGTCAACAGGCAGAAGGATATGTCCCAGTTGCGGATGGAATCACTCCTTCTCTTGTGAGCTACTAAATGGGTGCTGGAATTGTACATCACAAGATCATCACTAGATCACCAAATCATCATCAGAGCGTCAAAAGATCTTCAGAAATCAGAAGATAATCAGAGGACGATCAGAGGATCATCAGAAGATCATGAATTCATCATCAGCATCAACATCTTTCTAGGCTTTTCGGTACTACTTCCAAGATCAGTGGTTTGCAGATCAATGCAAAAAATACAGTCTGAGTTGGGGTAACTTGCAAAGTGGTACACGGCAGTGCAGCAGCTAAAGGACAGACTCTCTCTCTCTCTCTATATCTATATCTACCTACCTACCTACCTATCTACCTACCTATCTATCTATCTATCTATCTATCAATCAATCAATCAATCAATCATTTGCTGTTCGAAAAAATACTTCGCAAACCGCGGGCAGACTCTGCGCAGCTTTCAATCTGGTTACCTTCACGGAGAGGGTTCATGCCGCAGGAAGGTTACAGCACGAAATCCCATGAAATCCCATGAAGTCCCACTCGAATTGATGATACCCTTCGCTAATCAAACATGGCTGGAAAATCACCAACCAGTAATGGTGGCTTATGAGAATAGGCTATAATAGGTTATATAAATTTATATAATGGGTATATACCACCACGAATTTTCCGGCTGATTCCAGCCGCTGCCAACAAGGAGATAAAGCTGTGGCCTCGGAGGTGGTGAACAAGAAGGTCTCCAGTTACAACAAAGTTACAACAAAGATAGGCTTTGAAGCTATGATCGGGAAGCTTTAACCAATCTTTAACCCACAAAAAAACGTGGGAATTCACCACGAATTCACCGTTGGAAAAATGGGAAGGGACCGTTGGGAGCTGGAAATTTGCGCCACGAAGGCGGTCACCGACCTGAACTCCATCCGCCGGATCTTTATGGATTTTGACTCGGACGGCAGTGGCTTGATCGAACCCCCAGCTGCTTGGCGGAGCCACGAAAGGACAAGGGAGGAAGTGAAAGGAAGTGAAAGGACATGATGATTAATCAATGTTTTTTTTTTGGCTCAATTTTTGAACCCACTGAGCTATAGCTTTAAGGAGTAGACAGGAGAACATAGGAATGCAGAAACAATTGGCATATTTGGCATAAATCCAAAGGACTGACGAGTAATTCTGAAGTTTTGGTTTCGGGCAAATCACTTAGGATTAAATGGATGTTACGGTGCATTGAAGATGGAAGCCTTCCTGAAGTTGAGATCAGACTCCAAAGTGGTTGAATCAAGGGCGATTCAAAGAAGCTGATGATATGATGATATGGGATGATATATGGGTTTATTTGAATTTTCATAGGGAAAATGCATACCAGGCATACCAACAGATTTTAAGGGTACCCTATTTTCAGATAAATCCGTATGGACGCACTAAGGAATTCATGCCCCTCCTTTCCAAGTTGTTGCGACGCCCACCAGAGGACGGAGTTGGAGAATCGGAGTGGATGGTTGCGAAATCCTGCACCAGTTGGTATCTATATGGCAGTGTGTCAAAACCTTGTGCCCCTGTAGTTCACATCAAAATAGCTGGTAAATGGATGTTCATCCCACTAAAAATGGTATTAATAGGTATTGATCCATACCCATATTGGGATTCCTAAGAAACACCGTAAATGATGAGATGATCATTGGACTCGGGAGCCTTGTTTTTTTTTTTTACTTCAAAAAAAAAGCTCTGTCACGAAGCGCTGGAATCCTGATAGGACCAAGAAAATGGCAGATACCATCCCAATTTTATTATATGTATTATGTATATATATATATATATATTATATATAATGATATAACAAAATCATAATCATAATCATCATCATCATCATCATCATCATCATCATCCCAATATTTGGGTACCGTTTGCACCAGGATCTTGACAAAAAGGAAGTCTGGGCTGTGTGGGACGAGGCCTGTATCCTACGATGTCCCCCCAAGGATCTCCAGGGTCCCATCGATCTGTGGATAGGTCGACGCAGATGGCAGTGGAACTATCGACTTCGACGAGTTTCAGCGTTGGTATGCAGAGCTCATGGGCATAGACCCTCGGAACTGATACACCTAACGTGGAACAACCAAGCGGGACTGGGACTTCAGCTTTCAAAAAGAGTTCCAGGGCAATGTCATAGAAAAAAGAGATAAAAGGAGGTCACTATACCTCTGAATTGGCTTCCAGTTTTGTTTTTCACAGCTAACGTCTTTGGAGGCCCATTGCAACAATTTGCGGGAAGATGATCAAACTTGTGGGTCTGGTAGCCCATGGTTAGATGAAAGATAGCTCCACAACTGCTCCTTGGTTTAAGCACAACATCTATGTTACAGCCTTTATGGTAGGTACAGTATATCATCAGTGCTGCCGCATTTGAGGACATTCTAGACTATGGAGAGAACTTCATCCCAGAAGACATCGCGTGTCTTGGTGGCCACTTTTTGATTCGCCCAAGCACCAGGGCAGCTTGACCGCTTGAGCTGGTCCAGCTGGTTGATGGTTTCAACCACCCATAACTCGGGGAGATCTTTCAAAACATACCACTGTTCCCCCGAAAACAAGAACGACTGGATCCAAAGATTTGAGAGGGATTATCAACAATGCCTACCCAAGGGATTTAGAGGTTTTCCCGTACCTTTTTTTAAGGACAAATCCAACTCATATTCGTTGGCATTCTGTTGATTATGTAAATGTCATATATATATATAGATACATATGTGTATATATATATACACATACTGTATATGTATGTGTCTCATATATATATATATATATGTATACATGTATATAAATACATGTATGTTATGTGTATATATATATGTATATATATATACATATCTGTATATATATATATATGTATGCATGTATATATTTATATGTATATATATATTTATGTATATATATATGTATATATATATGAATATATATATATATATATATACATATGTATATATGTATGTATATATTTATGTATGTATATATGTATATCTATGTATATATGCATCTAGTTCTATATATGTATATATGTAAATATATATATATATATGTAAGTAAAAAAATATATATATATATATCATATTTATGTATATATGTATATATATATATATAACATGAATATGTATATATATATATATATGGTCCCGTCCTCCGTCTCTCCCCCCCCCCCCCCCATGGGTTGGGTCC
>Ga0126342_10006780_pt1 | contig 20375 bp, 9 predicted proteins | sample Cyp1metagenome_FD_92528 | JGI IMG/M metagenome (GOLD analysis project Ga0126342, IMG submission 92528) | Coral microbial communities from Lord Howe Island, Old Settlement Bay, Australia - Cyphastrea 1 metagenome | ecosystem: Host-associated > Invertebrates > Cnidaria > Coral ...
CCGTTCGTGACTCTCGGGTCTCAATTTCCGGGAAAGGACCACCCACCTCCCCCAGTACTAAACTAGTACTAAAGTACATAGAACTCAGGTAGCCTAGGCTACCTTTCGTGATAAACCCCTAGATTGTTTAGTTGGGAGGGTACCATTTAAGTATCATATCATGACTATTGGAGGAGTACCCCCTAATTAATAAACCATGGTTTATTAATCCGGGGTTGACTTTAGATATCAATATATAGATATATCATGATATATCACCTATAAACCATACTAGCATATAATAGCTATGTTAGTTCCAGTCACCACCAATCAGATAATATAGATATCATAGATGAACCCACTATTTGTCAATCTCCCCATGGCTTTCCAAGGTCCATCTCCCAAACATCGACCAGGAGACCCACTTCCCTTCACCGGCTCGCTCGTTGTCGCGATGGGCCGCATAGAAACTCCCGGCTCCGTCGTAGACCTTGGCGAGTCAAGCAGGATCGATGGAACCGGGTGTCCCCTACATTATCTTGGATGAAAAATTGCTTGGGATTATATAATAATAGTGGTTATAATACCAATCATAGTGGTTATATATATGGGTTATATGATGGGATATATGATGGGATAAATGATCATCTGGTTGGTGGTTGACCGCTCTGAAAAAACGATGGACTGAAAGTCAGTTGGGATGATGACATTCGCAACTGAATGGAAAGTCATTCAAAATTTTATGGTTCCAAAGCACCAACCAGTTATTGTTTGGAAAATCAGACAATTATAGGCTTCGAGAATCCGACAAGACTCTGCACACCAGCTCCTTGCGCCTCACATATTTCTCCAGCTATGACTCAGTAGCCATAACCATTCTTCCCATGCTCTCAATAACCCTTTCAGCACCGTTTTTTTCGTGCCACATATACCCTACCTCACCACAGAAACAGCCACGGTAATATGTTTTCTGCTTGGGAGATGATGAACCAAGCAGAACGTTTATCAGAAAATCCTTGCCAAACCTGAAACATATGGATAAAAAATTCCGGCCATGATAAATATAGGTCTGATGATCCCATCGCTTTGGTGGCAAGGTCATGGTGAAGTTGCTATGTTCTAAGCCAAGCTGCTCTCCTTTTGATGGGCAAATCATCCGGAAATGAGGGGTTTACATATCCGTTTATCCTCCGGTTTCATGAAACATGGAAAGGGAAATCCATCGAAATCCCCTATATAAATGAAGGTTTAAAGCTGTGAACATCATCTATCAATGGAATCAATGGTGAATTTTCCACCAAGCCATGTTTATGATTCGTGGAGGGATCCAGATTTCTCGACTTTTGCTCAACTCTCAGCGTTAGCGTTGGTAACTCTATTTCAAACGGAAAATCAAGAAAAGAACCTCACAAATGTGCCAAAACATTGTGCATGTATATATATATACATAATTATATATGTAATATATATATAATGGTTTATGGTCATCCATCCCATCATAATATAATGATAATCCAAGCATAACGGGTAATCTAATTAAATCCCAATAAACATGGATTGCTTGTTCCCATCCCCAAAAACTGTTTTTTCTCCAATCCAACTACTGGAACTGGACCATTCCCTCACATGGAGTTGTCCATAGTTGTCCCCAAACTTGGACTCCCCAAAAGCAATTTATGCATTTTCCATCATCATATATCTAATATCTATATATACATACACCTACCATCTGGTTATGACTAACATAGCCAAGGAACATCCATCCATTTTTAAGTTCGGTAAACCTCTATTTCGATTAGGGCCATCAACAAACCATGGCGAACTGTTAGTAACCCCAAAGATCCATAATTTTCCACCCCTTCTCCGGTCCAGCTACAGCGGCCATGCCAAACTTTGGACATAGCAAGGGGCCTGGTGCGCCAAAACGCATGCCGCATGCCATGTGGGTGCCATTGTCGAATGGTTAATGAACAAAAAGGGGGAGTTCGTTCACCAAAAAAAACATGATCAGTCAGTTACTGTAAATCGGATTACCCTCTGGTAATTTCACATAACTATGGAAAATCACCATTTTCAATGGGTAAATCCATTAAAAATGGTCATTTTCAATAGCTATGTTAGTCATTACCAGAGGGTAAATCGGATTAACCTAGCCGGTTGGTGGAGCCATGTTGAGCCCCGAAATAGTCAATGGGATACCAGGATCGGTGCCAGGATGGAATAGAATAGATCACCTCAACCGGAAATGGCATGGTGGTTGGTGAAGGATAGGGGGAAGATTGGCACTTGAGCAGGCTTCAAGACCAATTGGATTCCCATACGATGGTTGATACGAACATGGCTACAGGTCAAACTTGGGTACTCCAACAATTTCGATGGTTAATGCTAAAGATACACGAAAATCTCTGGTGCCGGGCTTAATTTTTGACCAATCCCCATAGAAATCCCCTTTTTTTACCAGCTCATGGTTGCTGCCTCCATCGGACCACGAGAGTGTTCCAACTGCTGCCTTGACGATTCGCAGGGGCTCACCATCATGACGCCTACTTGGTGTATCCCAATGTATCCCAACTAGTAACTGGTTAATAACTCGTGCGTAACTAGGGTATAGCTACTTCAGCTTATCCACTTAGCAACAGGGGGGCCATACATCGTAGGGTTTTTTAGTCGTCCTTCTCATTGGTGGGATGTTTGGACTGCATTGGCAATGTCTGCAATGTAGGATCTGTAGGGCCAAAACAGTTCAAAACATGACACGGTTTCTGATCATGACATATCATGACCATCCTCCAAGATGGGTATATGATCCAACTTTGGCACATATCTGATATTATCTTCGTTGGTGTCCCGAGATTTCTTGGATTCAGCTTGCTTCAAATCCACCAGTTTCGTTGGGAAGACTTGTCGCTGGAGACAGTCCAACTTTGCGCATTTTCGACTGCACCGACTACCGACTTCTCATCGGATTTACATACTAGATATCCCAACAAATCGGATTTTGAAGGCACTCCATTCACCATCCATAAACCATCCATAAACCGTCCATTTTCCGCCACTTTTTAAGGCCTCCATGCGATGGAAGAGCTTCATGCAAGGCGATGGAGTCGCGTCGCGTCGAATCTGGCCACAGCTGGTCACTGGGGATCATCCTCCCAGTCGGTTGATGACATAGGTTGGCACATAGAAAGAACACCACCAACCACATAGGAAAATGGAGGTTTTAATGGGAAAACCATAGGAAAACCCTAGGAAAATGGAGGTTTACCCTCTGTTAAACTAACATAACTAGTGAAAGTCACCATTCTTAATAGGTAAATGAACTATTTCTATGGGCAATTTTCAATAGCTATGTTGAATTACCAGAGGGTAAGATCACGGAACAGTTTCAAATAACCATCCAATAAGAACAGTAACAGCAACCGTCCAACAATATCCATCATAGATCCAATAACATCCAACCATAACCACAAGAACAGTTTCAAACTGACAAGAGAAGGTTGAAAAATGTTGAAAACAGCAAGACATATGCCTCAAAACCATGTCGTGCGGAATTTAAGGGGCCTAGCATCCTATAGCTATGTAAATTTCATGTAACCAAAGAAGATTTAAATTGATCTGTCATGATCTTTGATGAACTGGGACGTGTGTACTCATAATGGAGTAGAATAGACAAAATGACCAGCAGATGACCAGATTTTCTGGCTGCTTCAGCGGTATGTTTTTTTGGGTCGTCGTCCCGGCCAGCTGTTCTTCAAGCAACATCTGGTGGTTCGGAACCTCAAAAATCGTCATTCAACATCCAAAACTGCTTGGTGGTTTCAAACTCCCTGAACAATGATAGAGTATGTTAGAGTCACTGAATAAGGATTATAGCAAAAGAATTTGGGTTGAAAACGAACGATGCTTGAAACCATCAATCGAATAATCATTCCATCCACAGTATAGATTGAATGGCTTTCCTGTAAAGGATTGGAATTCCCCATTGCCATGTTTGATTTTATACTAAAGAGTGACCATGTTTCTATGTGTCAACTGGACAAACGACCTTGATCCTGCTTCAACTCGCATTTGTTTGGTGTCTTGGGGGTTCCGGATCTGGTTGTACACATTCCATTTTAAGATATCTTAAGGATGATTCAGAATCTATACATCTTATATATATATAATATATATATATTCATTCATTCATATTCCATCTCTCATATCTTCTGCCATTTTGGATGATTCTCGATGATTCACCAGGGGTTGGTAAATGTCCCTTTTTGGGATTTGAAAAAACATCACCTGAAAAAGTATCTGTTGAAGATTATATCCCCAATGGTTGGGTGATGTTTAATGAAAGGACATGTTTTAACAAACATATCCCCAATACTTGGGTGATGTTTCATTAGAGGATATTTTTTTACCAACATATCCCCAATAGTTGGGTAATTTTTACCAAATTTCACCAACATATCAGATTATATCCCCAGTAGTTGGGCAATTTTTTATTAGGTTTAACGGAAAATCTAGAGGAAACCATGATTTTTCCTATGATTCCTATGGGCTTTTCCATGGCTTGTCCGGCAATTTTTCTCAACTAAACCAATCCAAAGATTCGGACATTCTTTACCAACCCCTGCTCATATTCCATTCCGCTGTCTACCCATCCGTTCGGCTCCCCGAATTTTTTGGCCACCTCAAGGAACCCGACCTTATCGCTACGTGCCTGCCGATTTTCCCATGGCTCATCTCTGGAAAAAAAATCAAAGGCCATACAACAGGAACCAATTTATTGGAGGTACCTACCGCATATATATATATATAGATAGATAGATAGTGCCTATTTTTCAGGCCGAAATTTCATATATCCCCAATATGGCCTTATATAGTACAGTACCTCCATTTTAGGATCCTGAAATTCCCATTGAAAAAATGGCTCTACAGGACTACAGGATATTTATATATAATTGTAGATCTCCAATGTCTAGGAAATGAGATCTCTAATGTCTAGAAAATGATGTTGCAAAAAAAATGCAAATACCACTTCTAGAAAATGCGATGGTTTGAATTCAATAGGATTTTTGTCAATTCTTTTCTAGAAAATAGTATTTTTGACCTTTGTTATGACTGACCACTAGAAAATTGAATCTGATTCAACATGATGGATATTCTTCTGGAAAATGATGTAGTGTATCTTGTCACTTGAAGAAGGTCGGAGCGTTTTTGTCAGATGTATACTCTAGAAAATTATGTGGAAGAGAACACAATCTCGAACAAAAAAATCGACCAAAAAAACAACAAAATCTGATTTCTCTAGAAAATGAAACTTTCAAAAAACGTTTCCGTAGAAAATGCTCAAACATCGCGCGCTAGGGTGAACCCATTTCCTAGAGGTAATTCAGACGGGGATATATATTATATATATATTATATATATTATATATATATATATATATATTATATATAATTGTATATATATATATATATATACAGGGTGTATCTATTAATATTTATTAATATCTAGTAATATCTATCAATATGCGTTAATATCTATTAATATACTGTATGTTAGCCCAAGAATGTTGTTCAAGCGACAACGTTGTTCGCCTTAAACATCGACTATTTCCAAGTCCTTTCCATAAAAAAGGGCCGTAGTGGGCTGCCGACATCGCACGGCATTTCAGATAAAATTTCTGGAGCACACAGTCTTTTTTTTGCCGGTATTTGAGACAAATATAGAACATCAAGGATATACATCTTCCCCATCCTTCCCACATCCAGTGAAGACAAATACTTAGGACACAAATGTTAAAAGATCTACGACTTTGAGAGCCATCTTCAGTGCTGTCCCCCGTTCCGGGCCCTGCGGCCTTCTGCTTCCCAGTGGTATCACTGTTGGCAGACGTCAACACACCACGCCTGGGTTGTTGCTTTCGGAATGGATGTGGTAAACCCAATGCCATAGACCTAGTAGGAATGGGGATGATATGGCAGTGTGTCAAAACCAATAGTACCCCTGTAGTTCACATCAAAATAGCTGGTAAATGGATGTTCATCCCACTAAAAATGGTATTAATAGGTATTGATCCATACCCATATCTACCCATTTGTGATATTTATGGTAGGTTTATGGAAATGGTTTATTGGCTTTGGCACACAAAGTTGAACCAACTAAGTTTCAAAGGAAAATCATGGAACATACCCTCTGGTAATTTAACGTAGCTATTGAAAATGGCCATTTATAGTGGATTTTCCCATTAAAAATGGTGATTTTGCATAGTTATGTTAGTTTACCAGAGGGTACATGCAAATGACCAAACATTTGAGATGATACTCTGAGATACTCTGAGTAAAACTTAACTGATGAAACCAGCACAGCCCCAACACTTCCCCGAAAATCATGGCTCGCAAACATTCACCCATTTCTTTTGTTGTTCTTGCACCTGTCAAACAATTCTATTAACATCTCGAAATGGCCAAAGATTCGTCAATCCAAGCCACCACATCTTCCAAAAAAACTATATCTATAGTATATATATATTATTATATATGCATATATATATATATATATAACCACACATTTATCAAATCTCTAGAACATATCGTGAAATGGCAATTTCAGATGTCCATATTTTTGTCCTCCAAGTAATCGAGTACTCACCCACCAACCAGTATTTCATGAGATGGCAAAATTTGGGCAACAATCCAATGCCATCGGGGATTATGAACTAACCAATAAGTTGTGGGAAACACACAACTTATCAATTATATCAAGTTATATCCACATCATATTCCCAGCTGGTTGGTTGACCTACCCCTCTGAAAAATGATGGAGTTAAAGTCAGTTGGGATGATTTTTCCATTCCCAACTGAATGGGAAAAATAATCCACATGTTCCAGTCACCACCAACCAGCCAGATATCTGTTGGTTACACCACCTGGTTGGTGGTTTCAACCCAAGCCGTGATGCTCAAGTTTCCTCCCAGTGGTGCGGCTGGTACTTACTGACCCTTGAGCCGTTTTGACCATCCTGTTCTGCCATGGCCTGTGGTTCTTACCCCATGGAATTTGGGAATGTCGATAAGGGGCAACTGATCACATTGTTGGTTGAACCTTTGATCTATGATCCTGCACATGATGCTCATCAGTTGAAAATTGTGCACTCTGGGGCTGTTTGCTATTTTTCTGGTTTGCTTCCTGCAGGATATGTTCGATTTACGCTGTGTGAAGTGGAGGTTGTTAGACAATTCCCTTTTCCGGTTGTTCGAGCTGGGGAGAAAACAAAGGTGCTTTCTCATTCTCCTCCCAACTGGATTGACATGCACAAGATGATAGATGGCTGCTGTGGCATCGGTGGTATCTCCCATGGAGCGAATGCTGTAGGTATTGTCACTACCGTAGCAGTGGACTCCAACATGTTGATGACTGACATGCATTTGAAACATTCAGGGGCTGAAGTTGTAACTGGTGATGTGGGTGAAATTTCAGTTATTTCCGACACATGGAAGAAGGCGGATGGAGCCCAGATTTTCTCTGCGGGGTTCAGCTGTCAGCCGTTCAGCCAGCTTGGCGATCAAAGAAGCGGCCAAGACCCTCGTGCAGCTTCTTTGCCCAAAGCGTTGAAAGCTGCATATTACCTTCAGTGCAAGGCCGTTTTACTTGAATGTGTCACCCCAGCTGGTAGTGACAAATTTGTCTCACAATGCATTGATCATTTCACCACGTTAACTGGGTTCAAGAAGGAGCAAATTGACCTTCACCTTCATGAGGTATGGCCATGCCGTAGATCCAGAACTTGGTGGCTTTTGACTGATCCATGCATAGGAGGTGTAGGGTTGAGAGCGTGGTCCCCCATTGACAATTTGCCCAAAGTCAAATGTCTCATACCTTACATTGCCCGATGGGATCCTAGAGATGAGTTGGCTTTGTCACTGGATGATGCTGAGAGAATTGCATTTGGGGCTGAAGATGGAAGATATCCTGGGTTCATGCTTTCATCAGAAGGGATTGCACCTACTGCTCTTCATGCCTGGGGGTCTCAATTGCGCCCATGTCCTTGTGGCTGTCGAGGATTTGCACTTTCTGAGAAGCGCTTGCAAGAAAAGGGTTTGTTTGGTTTACTGGTCCAGTCACAGAGTGGTCAGGGTCCTGCTCCGTGTTTGCGTCATGTGCATCCCAATGAGGCCCTTGCACTCAATGGCATGGATTGCACGTTGGATCTTGGACTTAATGTCCGATTGTCGTTATCAGGAGTTGGACAGATTGCCAGTCCGTTGCAAGCAGCTTGGGTGCTGAGTTTCCTTGTCTCCAAACTGTCCCTTCTTCGGTCAGGGTCATGTCTTTTCTCTCCGGAATCACAGTTGGTGGCATTTCGATCATGGTTGCTTATGAAATGTTTTTCCATGTGGCCCTGCAATGATGAGATCGTTGCTGATAAACAGCTTCGAGCTTTGGTAGATTACTGGAATGACTACAAGGAAGTTCCTATCACACAGTTGCTTCATGCAAGTCACTGGCCAGACCTGAAGGGTGACATGATTTCCATAGCTGCGGTTCTGGATAGTATCATTTGTAGCTCCTTGCCGTCTGTGACATCCGTGCCAGCTGCCATTGATGCACCGGAAACGCCCTGGTATGATCAACCCATAGCTGATCCCAAGTGTGATCTGTGCCTGAATGTTGCTGTGTCTAGTGGGACGCTCATTGATACAGATGGTAGCTCTGTTCAGTTTGGCTTTCAGGCAGGGTCCACCATTTCAGATGTTTTGCAGGCACATGCACGACTGATCGGGCCCTTTGCAGTTCAGCTGATTTCAGATGAGAGGGGGCATTTCCTCCCGTTCAATCACCCCATTGATCAAGGACAATGCATTCAAGTGTTCTTGTCGAAATCTGGTGAGGGGGAATTGTTTCGTGGTGATGTTCCTTCGTCTCATGTAGGAGCTGATTTGCAGTCAACTTTGCCTGATGACATGGATACTGGTGGTTCCAAAGACACTGATATGCTTGACCCTTTTCATTCTGAAGCAGCTGGGGTGCCAGGGGAATCCGGGCCACTCCCTAAATTGCCCGAGGATGGTTTGGTCACTGATGCAGTCCAGTCCCGGAGGATTGAACATGCTGGTGGTGATGTGTCACCAACTGCCATTTGGACCCTTCCTTGCAATGAGGATGGTGCCATTGAACGGTCAGAAGCTGCAACTGCCATGATGCCTCCCTTGTGGGGTTCTGTACATGCTCTCTTTGGACTGACGCAACAACAGTTTCTTCGGCTTGCAGTGCCTTGTATTGGTGATTCCACTAAGCTGCTTTCCTTGCGAAGTCAGATTGTCACCCCGAATGAAAGAATCCAACTGATTCATTCCCAGCAGGATCTTTTTGCCGATGATGAAATTGCTTTCCATTTGAAACAACTAGTGGATCAGTTCTGTGGGCTGCCCACTGTTGTTGCTTCAAGCAAAGCTCAAGTGTGTGTCATTGATCCCCTTTTGATGAGTGCATGGATTTGCGGCTGTGGCTACCCTATTGAGGTATGGGCCAAAGGTCATGCTGAAGTTCTGAGAAGTAGTATTCAAGTGATTGGGACTGGTAGATTGGAGATGCATTGGATTCCATTCCAGTTTGTTCCTTGTGGGACACATGCCAATGTCTTTACCTGGGATGCCCCCAGTCATGGACATGAACGTTTCAATCAAGTCTTGGAACATATTGGCAAGGCCTTGGGTTTCAATTCGGTTTTGATCACTCGACAGCAGAGATTGTTCCCTGTCTCTTCGAAATGTGGTGCCATGGCCATTCATTTCCTTCATGGAGCCTTACATGGAACTATGCTTCCTATTGTAGCTAGTGAAGTTGATATGGTGCACTCCATGCTGCGCAAGAGATTTTTAGATGGGTTAAGCCATGTTGGCACTGCCCTGAGACCGTGGATCTGGGGGAGTGGTGATGCCGAGGATGACCTTCGGCAGCCACTCAACAATGCAGGGGAATGTGGGCTACTCCCTAGAATGCCCACCCGATCCGAGCAAGTTAGAGCGGTGATTGAGTCTCTGACCAGGGAGACAAGATCCAATGTAACTTCCACTGTTCAATTTTCACCTGACACGCCTGAGTCAGTTGAGCCTTCTTCGTCTCAGGATGACCATGTTCGTGATGAGCTTGCTTTGGTTTCTGATTCGGTGCTGTTGCAGCAACTTGTGCTGCTTGATTGTCAGAGAATGCGTGGTCTTCAGGTCCCTGTTATTGACAGTTTGCATCAACTAGGTTGGTTGCGCTCCCAGTTGATTTCTGTTCAAGACCGTCTTGCCATTTTAGTGCGTCAATTTGGCATTTGGGCGGATGATGAACTTCGTTTTCATTTGCATGAATTGGCCATGACCTGTGCTGCTCAGGGGATGATAGATGGGGATTTCCAGCGTCCTTTGGTCATTGATCCTTTGCGCTTCTCCTCCTGGTTTGATGGACGTTCGCTGTCGTGTGTACAGTGGGCCAGATCTCAACCTGATGTTTGGGTCAATCAGACCAAGATCATTGGAGTCTTCAAATGGGACAATCATTGGTTTCCTGTCCTTTTTATTCCTGAAGGTGATCATGTCACAATCAGTCTGAGTCATCGTCAAGTGCAAATTCCTGCCCGACTGGTGAACATGTTTGTTGACATTGCTACTGAACTCGGCTTTGGTGGGATCCGATTCCATCATGAGATGCCTAATTTTGTTTGCCACTCTGCATGTGGTGCAAGTGCCATTGATTTCCTACGTCATGGTTTGCTTGGTTGCCCATTGGCAGTGACCTATGCTCAAGTTTGGGGTCAGCATGCACAGTTCCGAGAGTTCTTCAGACTGACATTGCTGAATGAAACTATGGTGAGTAGACCATGGGTTTGGGCATCTGGTGAGAGTGATGACGAAGTCACTGAAAGAGAATGGGTCTCAGATGATGAGGCAGCAGACTCTGGTTTGCGAAGTGGAGCAGCTGCTTTGGGGGATCCCCTCCCGACTGTGCCGTCTTCGTCCCACACATGTATTGAGCTTGATGCCCGCATTGAACTTTTTGCACAGCATGCAAAAGCCATGGGTGACGATGAAATCAGATTCCATCTGTCCACCCTTTTGAAGCAGAGGGGAGCACGCATCATGGTTGGTCGAGAAATTCTCCCTATCGTGTTGGGATTTGAAAGTTTGAACTTCATGAACTGGGATGAGGTTGGGCACATTCTTACTGAGAAATGGTGGGTGCCAAGGATTTCCGCAGGTGAAAGAGAAGGGTCATCAAATTGTCGCTGTGGTCCTTGAAGGTACTCATTGGCTTCCTTTGTGGTTTGTGCCTGGAGGGATGGTGCTGGTGATTCACACCTTCGATGATATCGTTGATTACGATATTTTTTGATGGGAAACTTCGATGGATGGGTCTTCACCTTGGCTTTGAGGAAGTAGTGATTCACAAAATTCCGCATGGCCTTCCTTCCCATGATATGTGTGGAGCGCATGCCCTGGCTTTCCTGGCCCATGTGTTGCTGCAAGCGGAATTGCCCGCTGATTTGGTTGAGCTTGATGCTATGCGTGTCAACATGAGAGCCTCGTTTGTCCAAGCAATGCATGAGGGAACCACATGTTTCTGTCCCTCCGTGTGGGGATCTGGAGGCACTGGTGCTCTTGTGAAATCGCTGTCTGCAGAACTTTGCTTGCATGGGGTGCCTGAGAACCTATCTGAACAGCGGGCCTCCCAAGCCATTAAAGCCATTGGTAGTGAGCAACTTCAGCATGCATTGCAACAGAAGCAAGTCTGGAGGCATTTGAAAGCTTTGGCCAGCAATGTTAGCTTTAAGTTGGTCCTTCCAGCTGAGCTTGATGCGTGCATTGCCCAAAACAAGGGCAAAACAGTTGGCAAGAAATCCGGCAAAGTGCACAAAACTCCTGGGTTTCCCTTGCCTGTTGAGCTTGATCCAAGTCGCCTAGTGGTGTTGGAAGGCACATTTCGTTGTCAACAGCAGGTTTTGCCGCAGCTCACCATGCAGCAAATTGGGCCCCTTAGTTCTGGTGTAGTCTTGATGACCCCTCAAGAGGCTGAACCTTACCTGAAAGCTGGAGTGTTGGTTTCCCAAGAGCCGCTTGCCCTGGTGGTATTTCATCGCGCTGATTTTACACTGCAGTCCATGCTTGCCCAGAGCAGGGTCACTGTGCCTTGCAGATGTTTGATTGATAATGAACCAGTGCTTGCCGAAGCTACTTTGATTCAGATTGGAGCCAAAACGGTTGAGAAGTTTGTTGGGAATGACCTAGTTTCGTTGGATTCCCCTGATGTCCCTACCATTCGAGTCTCTGTCTTCCGTCATGAAATAGAGGATTGGGATATGTTGGTCAAGGCCCCTGTCAGGTATGTTGTTGCCCTGTTCCCAGAACTCAAACGATGTATGACTACTGGATGCACCTGCAATGCTTGGCACAACACTGAAGAGCTTCCAATCCGTGAGCCAATCTTGGATCTATGGAAAAGACAATTTGTTCGATTTGGATTCAAACCAGTCGAAGCAGCCAAAGCTGACCTGTTTTGTGTTTCCATTCGGTTGCCAGCATGCTTGTTGGAACGCATTTTGAATCGAAGTGGCAGTGCGGGTGCCTACGTTGAACCTCGCTCTGCTGATGGGCAAAGAGTTCTTCAAGAGTACATGGTCATTTGGACTGGGAAAATGCCTTTGCAGGATTTGGCTCATCTCAAACAAACCAATCCAGCGGTGGTAGGATTGGCTCGAGTCAGTGATCGCAGGGGGCTGAGAGTCTCTGCTGAGCAAGCACAGGAGGTTCATAAAGCAGTGAGGCCTGACTCCCTTTTCTTGCCTCCTGGTGCCAGGACTAATTACATTGTGGGCCCTTTTCCTTTTGGACTTGATCGCCAGGGAATCAGTCGTGCCATGAAACATGTTCAATGGCAGTGTAAACCGCTTCAGCCAGCAACCCCACAGCCTGGGCGGGGTGCCATGTGGGTGGTTCAGGCTGTTGAGGAACCACCCAATTCCATAGTGCACACCAGTCATGGTGAGATCTTGATCACCAAGCAGAAGAATGGTGATACCATTGACAGACATGACATTCCACACCCGATTGCCTCTGCCTCAACCCTTGCGCTGTGTGGTGGAGGGACTAAAGATGAAGATCCCTGGACGAAACATGATCCTTGGGGCAAGTTTCATCCGGTGACTGCCCCCAGGCCTGGCCCGACAGCTGCTGAAAGTGTCCAGCAAATTGAATCTCGAATTCAAGCTTCGATTATGGCCAAGCTCCCTCAGCCGATGGAACAGGATGATGTGCCTGACAGACTTGGCCTTCTTGAAGATCAGGTCCAGCAGCTGATGCAGAAGCAGGTTCACATTGATGGTCAAGTGCAGGAGCTTTCTCAACAGCAAGTTCAGAGCACTGCCTCATTGCAATCTCAGATCTCAGTCCAGTCGCATCAGCTTCAGGGACAGATTGAATCGCAGAATCAAAGTATTCAAGCTATGTTCGAAAACCAATTGAATCACATTCGAGGCCTTTTGGCTAAGAGACCCAGAGAGGATGGAGAATGATGGGGTGGGCATGGCCAGTGCTTCCGGTTCCTGCGTTTTCTTTCTGCTTGGATTGGAATGATTTGGATTTGGTTCATTGGCCTTTGCCCTGTTTTGCAATTTTGGGGTGTTGTTATCTCTGCTGGATCGTTCAATGTTCAGAATCCTTGGTCCAGACTGGTTGCCTTGATGGTATTTATGCCGGTGGTTAGGTTTGGAGAAGCTGCCAATCCTGGCCCAGATGATGCCATTTTTGTGCTGGGTACAGCAAATCCATCTGGTTTGCGTAGTAAAGCTCCTTTTGTTGCATCACAGATGGCTCATGGGGATATGTGGGCATTTAGTGAAACGCATTTATGTTCCCGGGAATTAAGTTCTTTCAATGCAGGATTGAAGTTTGCTGAGTCGCCTTTTGCTCCTATGATTGGAGGTTTTCCAGTTCCGGTGTCCCGAGACAATACAGGTGCATGGAAGGGGGTAGGAGTCTTGTCACGTACACCAGTACGGCATGTTCCACAAGATTGGCCTACAGAAATTGCTCAGTCGTCTCGCATCATGATCATGACCTCCTTGATTGATAGTTTTTGGCTGACTGGCTCTGTTGTGTATGGTGAACCTGATAGTAAACACTACCCACTTCGCTTGCAGCATACCGAAGCGTTGTTGCAAGCAGCCATTGCTTCAGTGGGATATCTTTCCTCTGGTCCCCGCTTCATCGCGGGGGATTGGAATGTTGGTCAAGGGGAGCTGCCTGCATTTGATGCTCTGGCTCAGCTTGGTTTCAAAGACCTCCAGGATCTAGCCACTGAAAGGTGGGGGATTTCACCCAAAATGACGTGCAAGTCTCGTACGAGAAAGGATTTCTGCTATGTATCTCCTGAATTGCAAGAACTGTTGCTCAGTGTGTCAATTATTGATGATCTGTGGCCAGACCACTCCGTCATTCAAGGGCATTTTTATAGATTGAGTCAGTCGGTTCCTAGGGACATTTGGCCTTCTCCCAGACCTCTGCCTTGGCCTGCCCATTGGGACTTGCCTGCTGACTTTTGGGCTACACTTGATGGTGGTGTTGATGTCCGATATGCTCAACTGTGGTCTACAATTGAAGCTGAAGCCATTGCACATTTGCCCTTCTCTGTTGGAAAACAGGTTCGTGGTCGAGCTCAAACGATGTCTACTCGGTCGGTCAAGTCTGGGCTGTTGCCCCACATCAAGATGGGTCGCAATGGTGAGTTTCAGCCGCATTTTCATGGTTCTTCAGTGAGATATTCTCAATGGGTGAGACAAGTCAGAAGACTGCAAGCCTTCTGTCGCAGTCGAACTGATGATGGAATCCCTAGTCAGCACTCGTCCATGGTTTGGGGTTCCATTCTCAGAGCTCATGGTTTTGTGGGGGGCTTTCCTGATTGGTGGAAAGTTTATAAACTTAAGGTTCATGGGGCTCCTGTTTGCATGCCCTGGTTGCCCCCTGTTAAGGCTGTTGCCCTGACCATATTTGATTCCCTGGTGATGAATGTGCGTGAGTTTGAAAAACAGCTGAAGTCCAACTCTAGGCAGTATGCCAGACTGCGCCGTGCCCAGATGCCAAATATGATCTTTCGTGATTTAAAACATGTGCCTGCGAATGGTGTTGATTACCTGCTGCAGCCGATGACAGCATGTGTTACTGAGGTCAGGAATGAGGATTGCTCAATTGTGGTTGATCCCCCGCAGTTTTGGATACCAGATCAATCTGTAATGTGTCAGGGTCGGTGTCTTTCAGTTATCCATGCAGAACCTGATTGCCTGTGGCTTGATTCTGTTGATCACATTGACATCGGCTCTGTTGTTGCGCAGCTCAGATGTACCGGATCCAAGCAAGAGTTAGAGAGTGCTTTTGTTGATGCATGGCAAGCCCGCTGGGATAGGCATAAAGGTGTTCCCTATGACCGGTGGCATACAATTCTTTCCTTTGCACGGCAGAAGTTAAGACCAATTCCAATGAGCTGGCCCTCTCTGGATGCATCCAAATTAACTCAGATTATTGGACAGAAGCGTCGTAAATCTGCAGGTGGGTTGGATGGAGTTACAGTTTGTGACTTGCAACACATGCCATTCAATGTCCATGCAGCCTTTTGTGATATGTTTGCAGAAGCCGAGGCCACTGGTGATTGGCCCAGTCAGCTGCTTCAGGGTAAGGTTGTTTGCTTGGCGAAAACAGAGCATCCGAGTACAGTTGGTGACTACCGCCCCATTACCATTTTGGGTATGTTGTACAGAATCTGGAGCTCCTATCAAGCTCAACATGCGATTCGTGCCTTGGATCGTTACTTACCTGATGCACTGTATGGATGTCGCCCTGCTCGATTTGCAGGGCAGGTCTGGAGTCAGCTACTCTGGGCGGTTGAGTCAGCAGTTTCTCATGGGGTTGCGCTCACAGGCTTGATTGCAGATTTGCAGAAGGCTTTCAATCATATCCCACGAATTGTTGTGTTTGAGGCTGCGGCTCTTTTGGGGCTCCCCATGCCAATGCTCACTGCTTGGGCTGGTGCCCTTACCAAGGTTGGTCGGCGATTTCAACTGGGTCCAAACTTGACCAACACGGTGTATAGTTCTACTGGCATGCCTGAAGGTGATGGCCTATCTTGCCTTGGTATGCTCATCATTGATGTTTTATTCCATGCATGGCACGTGCACTTTTTCCCGCTGTGTCAGCCAGTCTCGTACGTAGATGATTGGACCATCCTCACTACTTCACCTGGTATGTTGGAGGGGATTCAACGATGTCTGATTCAGTTCACGGAGGCTCTTGACATGCTATTGGATGCTAAGAAAACATTTGCCTGGTCGGTTTGTGGTGAAGGTAGGAAAGTGCTGGCTTCCCAGGGATTTAAGCTCCAGAATAGTTGCCGCGTGTTGGGTGCTCATGTTCAAATCTCTCATAAGCACACTAATGATACTCAAATGAAACGTATTGATGCAATGCAGGCAATGTGGTCAAGGTTGAAACTTTCGGCTTCTCCATATGAGCTGAAGGTGCGTGCCATCCGGGCTGCAGCCTGGCCAAGAGGGCTGCACGCAATTGCAGCCACCACCATTGCATCTCAAACATTCTCATCATTGAGATCTGCGGCCATGAAGGGGCTTAATGCTGCAGGAGCGGGTTGTAATGCTATGATTCACCTTGGCCTTATTGAGCAACCAACCACTGATCCTCATTTTTTGGACCATTCTGCAAACAGTTCGACTGGTACGTGATTGCGGGATTGCTGATGTGGTTGGAAGTGCTCTAAGTGCATTGGTCCATGATGTTGACGGTGTTATGCACAATGGCATTACTGCTACTTTACTTACAAGACTGCAAATCTTGGGATGGCATGTTTTAAGTGCTTCGAGTTTGGTTGATGACTTCGGCTCGTTCTCCCTTTTTGACATTTGTATTGAAGAGCTGCGATGGCGGATGGAGTGGTCCTGGCTTAAAGTTGTGTCAGCTGGTGTCTCTCATAGACCAGGTTTTTCTGAGCTTGATAGGGTTGATCCAGGTAAAACACGAAGATGGCTAGCCTCTCTTCCTCCCGCTGACAGAGCAGTTTATCGGAAACTGTTGAATGGTGCTCACATTACGCAAGATGGGAAGCATTATTGCCAGGAAAGCGACTCTGACATATGTGAATTCTGTTTGAGTGTCGACTCTAGATATCATCGATTTTGGATCTGCCCTGCCTTTCAGGATTGTCGGACTGCTGTGTCTGATGAACTTTTTGCTGCCCTGCCAGAGCTTCCGGAGTGTGTAACAGGGTATGGATGGGCTTTACGTCCCTCCACCAGTCGTGAGTGGTACAGTTTCCTTCATCAGGTTCGGTGTGGGGAGGTGCCAAAACCCCCCCCTTTCAGTGGTGAAACCTTGCATGTCTTCACTGATGGTAGCTGTTGCAATCCTGCGTATCCTGATGCCAGATTTGCCTCATACGCCATTGTGACTGCTGATCCAGCAATGGTTTGGCCGTCTAAAGTTTTGGAGAGTGGAGCACTTCCTGGTTTGCGACAGACTTCTGTTCGAGCTGAACTTTTTGCAGTGCACAAGGTTATTCGTCTGGCTGCCATTCACAGTCTGCAAGCCATGATATGGACAGATTGCTTATCGGTGGTTAGGAGACTACGGAGGATCTTGGGTGGTGCTAGAGTGAAGATTAATTCACCTAATTCTGACCTTTGGATGCAGATTCAGAATGACTTGGATCATGCTCAGTGTGTGGTGCATTGTACCAAAGTTGCAGCGCATCGTAGGTTGGAAGAGGCTCAAACCCCTCTTGAGGAATGGTGTTTCCTACATAATCAATTTGCAGATCATGCTGCAGCAAAGGCTCAAGATCATCGTCCGGCATATTTCTGGGACTTGCTGGCTCGACACACAGCTGCGTGTGTGAAAATTGACTCGTGGAACGCTCAGATTCAGAGTGTTCTACTCTCGGTCAGTAAGCAGGTTTTGGATGCAAAAGTTACGCATGATGGTGACATGGAGCTTGTTCCTATGCCTGATGATAGAGTTCCTGTTTGGCAGCCCTTGCCAGTCCTTGATGAATTGCCTTCAGGTGCGGTTCGTTGGTATGGTCTGGGTATGGTTCAGAAAATTGTGTCATGGTTTTGGCCTGTGGCAAAAGATTCGCCTTCGCCTTGCCTGTGGGTCTCCTATGCTCAACTTTTCGTGGATTTTGCATTGTCTACTGGAGAGGTTGGACCCTTGAATATTGGGGGTTGGAAAGATTGCTCTGCGCTGCCTTTGCAAGGGCTGAGGAATGTTGGATTCAAATGCCGTGTTCGATCATTTGCCAAGGTTTTCAGAGAGATTTTGCGGCACTCTGGAGTTAAGATTGCTTCAGCTTACGTAAGACCGCATTGTGAAATGATTGCTATGCACTGCAGTTGTTTAGCTCTTCCTTGGCCAGGTGACCGACTGCATGCAGTGGACAGGTGGTTTCTTTCCTTTTCCTGCAGACCCTTCAGACGACAATCGAAAGAACTTGATCATCTCCCGGTTCCCAGGTTTGACCGAAGGTTTCCTGGGACTACATAGCATGTTGCAGTGACAAGCACTTGCTTCGTGTACTAAGCTGGTGCGCCTGTGAAATTGGAGAAATTGGTGGTTTCAACCCCTCTGAAAAATATTAGTCAATGGGAAGGATTATCCCATATATTATGGAAAATAAAAAATGTTCCAAACCACCAACCAGCCACATATATTTGATGGTCAAATCCCCTGAACAAAAACCAATCAACAAGGCGATCCTTTCCGAACGCGGCCCAAAAACTCACGCAAGGCTTCCAACTCACTGTGGGCCTGCTTGACCTACCAGCAAGGGGAAGGGGCCATTTGTCTTACCTAAAACATGTGTATATTATATATATTATATATATATATATATATGTATTATATATATATTATATACTATGTATGGATGATAGTGATAGATCTATGATAGATAGATGTTAGATAGATGATAGATATGTGGCGTATGAATTGACACCTATATGGTTATAACTTATAACCTACATAATGTGCGAATGTTTTTTCATTTGTTTGGATATGACAACATCATGCCAGCCATACCTTTTTTGTCGGGTCATTCCCCCAGCTACTCTGACAAAGCGAGGCCAGTGAGGTAAATCAAAACCCTTTGAAGTAGCGCCTTTCAGTCATGCGAGCTGTTTGCTATGGTCTTTCATATCTTTCATATGGTCTTTCGGTCTTTCTACCTCTTTCTTAATCTTGGATCATATTTGGGTTCCTGCCTTTTGTATCATACGGAACTAGACTAGCATTTTCACAAATCAGTGGACGAATTTTCCCAAAATACCGAGGGAAATGGATTCAGACATTGCACACCCAACCCATCAACCCTACCAAAAAAAGATGGGTTCAAGATGCTTCAAGTCTCGAGAAAAACAGCCTTTTGCATCCTTTTGCCACAAAGAACTTTCTTGATTTTGTTGACATCAAATGAGCACCTATATGAAACAATTTTGGATAGGATTCACATGGATTCACATCGGTTTGTAGTGAACATTCTAAGCGGAATTAAACCATTGGATCAGAATGGATCCCAAGATATCTGTTGGGGTTTAATTTGGGCGCCCTAAGGGTGCTATCACGATTCTTCAATTTGCTGCTTTCCATATTGTTTCTAAACACTTCATAGCTCCATATCCAACTCAAAAGCTGCTTTCACCATTCCACACTTTTTGCTTTCAAGATGGCACTTTAAACAACACCTGTTTTTCGGCAGTTTTTGAAACTTTATCGAACACTTGGAAGAAATCAAAGCATAAATCAAACTTAAACGTCCTGACCTTCAATTTTCAATTTCTTCATCCTTTGAATCCTTTGAACCATGGAACGCAAAGGAAGGAACGCACATGGCCGGACAAAAAAAACGCTTCGACCATTCCATGTTGACATGAAACCGCTTGCGAGTTGGAAAAGAAAACTGGAATTCCAGACAGTAACTCCCCTAAATTTCAGCACGTGTGGTGGGCATCCATCTTTTGTTTTTTTGCGACAAGAACCGTCATGGTGAGTAATCCGTGTCCACCTCTTCTGTAGTTGCGAAGTCCTCCCAAATGTAGGGCCTACACACGGAAAGTGGTGGTCCCTCGGGATTTTGATAATGACCTCCATCAGTTGGATATAATCTTGTCTTTTAACTATGGTTATCTATTAACTATGGTTAACTATGGTTATTTGGATATAACTATGGTTATTTATATATCATTATGTGTTCCCGAATAGAATTGAAAATGACAGAAACGGAACAAAGCAACTGCATCGATCAGTCAGCACCTTTTGTTATGCAGTTGGCTTTGCGGCTGTGTCTCTGTCAGATGCCAATCGCATC
>Ga0126342_10006781_pt1 | contig 20375 bp, 15 predicted proteins | sample Cyp1metagenome_FD_92528 | JGI IMG/M metagenome (GOLD analysis project Ga0126342, IMG submission 92528) | Coral microbial communities from Lord Howe Island, Old Settlement Bay, Australia - Cyphastrea 1 metagenome | ecosystem: Host-associated > Invertebrates > Cnidaria > Coral ...
GATATGCCAGATAGAATGCCAGATCGAATGCCAGAAAATATGTCAGATAGAATGCCAGAAGATTTGCCAGTAACAAAATGTATAAATGTCATGGTGGGGATCACACGAAGTAAAGTAATTTGGGGGTCCAAAAACCAGGTGGCTGGAAAATAGCAAACTTCCTTTTGCGGGGAATCGTGATATTTTTTTGGGGCACATATTTGGCCAATTTAATTCCATGTAACCAAGAAAAATCGGGAATAAGTAACTGCAAATTAGAGGGCTTTAAGCGAGCTGGAAGCAACAGCATGACAAGCTTGATAATTCAGCAAACATCAAGTTTCTGGTTTCAAACCAATCAAACTGGCGCCGTCATTGCCAACATAACGGAGAGTCATTATTGCCAACAAACCACGGTTGCGAAAGATATTGGGCAAACCACTGACACCCATCATTCAACAGCCGCTGATGTCAACAGCCCAGCGGTTTTCTTCGGCTCAAAGCATCCCAATCTCTACTGGTTCACTGACTGAAACTGGTTGGTGGTTGAGCCCTACCCCTCTGAAAAATATATGCGTGTTCGTCAGTTGGGATGATGACATTCCCAATATGATGGGAAAAAAATCCAAATGTTCCAAACCACCAACCAGGAAAAAAATTAATGAATGAGAGAAAATAACTGAACAGCATCAATGAATGCATGAATGAATGATTGGATTGGAATGGAATGAAATGCGTTGGGAGTATCTGTATCCTTCCAGTATAGGCAAACCTCCAGCCATTACTACTTGAGTCTAGGATCCCAGTGGGCACCATTGTCATCTCATGATGTCCTCAACTTCCATTAGATCAGCATCTTGTATTGAAACCACCCACATGTGTGGCTACGCGCGTGTTAGTGTTCCAGATGTCACAAGGCCACACCCAAGTCAAGCTGAAGTAATGTCCCCAGACTAGCGGGTCAAAGTGCTACAAATACCAACCTGTGGCAGTGAAAGGGTAAAGTCATAAAGTCATCATACCAGCCTACACCCGTACATTGGGCGCAAATGCACCTCCCAAATACCTACAACATATATACTCAATAAGCAAATCAAAATAAAAAAATACGAGTAAACAAAACAACAAAACCAATGTTGTATGACAAATTGGCACTACCTCCGAAGACTGACGTTTGAGCCGCCCATTGGTTGTACAGATGGTTCGAAGCTTAGCCTTAAAAAGCAGAAGCACCAATAGGCTAACATCACAGCAATGGGGTTCGTAATCCAATCAGCCATGGAAAACAAGATCTTGTCAACAGACTGTGAAAAATGCTGCCGTTTTTGCAGATGATATGCGGGAAATAAAGCACTTCTACACTGGAAAACCTAATCAACAAAATGATGCATGTATGTGTCGTAGAAGTCGGGGTACCCAAGTTATGGCCTTTTTAATTCGTAAATGCTAAATGATAGCACAAACGATTCCAAACGATGCATCGGATGTTGGGGTTCCAATTTTGAAACAAACGCATATATAGAAAGGGAAGGCCACACTTGGTTAAATTAAATGCGCACTTTTTTTGCTATCAACAAGGCCGGGAAGACCACGTCTGTCCATTGGCTATAGATGAAAACATGCAATTTCGATCGAAAGAACAATCCCCAAGTCGAAACACTTGAAAAACATTTGGTACCCTGCGGCTCACACCTCAAAATTGTGGCAGAAATGATTTCCAACATGAATAACCATCAAATATGTGGGCTGCATGGATGTTGTAGGCTTGTTGACCTATCACCCTTTATCAAAATTCTCTGCTAGACCATCCTAAACCTGCCTGAAAGCTCGGCCGAGCAGCGATGAAGTAAGGCGTCCCCACGTTCCTCAGCACAAATGGTGGAGCTACCCATCTACAGCTGCAGTTCGACTGGGATATTCCCTAAAAATTCCCTAAATGGCCATTGACTATACTAGGTTCTCGGTTCTTGCGCTTATCAGCTATACTCATGCCGTCAAAATCCAAAGATCAGATTTCGATAAGCAAAAAAAGGAAGTCATCCCAAGACTCGCTGTGACGTCACACGTCAGTGACAGGCTTTTGGTCTGCATTGCTGGGGGGTTTCTTTCCGGGTGACCGGGTGATGTAATTTATGTTTTGACATGGTTTGACATACCAGAAACTTGTTCTTGACTTTCATGTTTCCCAACTCCAAGCCAACCGTGCCTGGTGCCAAGGAACCATTCTGAGACCAAACCCTTTTCCTGCAGTTGAGCCACCTCTGCCTGAGGCGAGCAAAGACCATTAGTTGAATAAATATTCAACTGCTGACCGCAAGTGGGGGAACCAACCCATGAAATAATCAACTGGTGATTGTAAGTGAGTGAGCTAACACATGCAACATACCCACTTGAAAGGGGTCAAACAGTTATATTTATCATAAAGTAACCACTTGTCATAACCTCGTGGACCACTTGAGCGGAACAACATATTTATGAGCCCCACATGACATGAAAACCTGGCCTGCCTGGGTTTGAGAACCACCAGGAACAGTGTGGCTGGTGTAATGCTGGTGTAACTAATGGGGGCCAGGAGGTTTTTTGTCAACCACCTGGGCGTTGGTGAAGCCACGGAACCAAGCCATGGGGAGCTGATGGGGAGGAAGTTGGGATCCCAGCGTTGGCGTCCCGGACTGGCCTTAAAGATAGGATCTTTGGCTTTCACGTAGGTTGCGCCCAGACCCACCTGACAAGTTGCACCAAGTCCTACACTTGAAGTAAGGAAACATATGCATGTCAACATTGATTTTCTGTCCAAATAATCGCAGGGATTGCCTCCTTCGGAGACTTCAAGATGTGAACTTTGCCCGGCACGGCATCCTATACTTGTATGTCTGTCACTTGTATTGCCGTACGCATCACTGTTTCCAGTCTTCAATGTTGCTTGCCCCCATGGAAATCCCTTGGAAATCCCTCCGTTTTCCAACGGCCAACGGCCTGACCCAGACCCAGCTGTGCGTTGCCCAAGCGCCCTCCCAGCTCTTCGCTGCGCTCGTAGAGCCGGACGTGGTACCCTGGGGTCACGAGTTGGTGACCGCTTCACCGGCTACCCATAGACCCATACAATGTGGGGTCCCCAAGATAGCGTTCAGTTGGTGAACATAATTCGAATTTCACTACGGTTTATGATACTTACTATTTGACTATTATAGTTAATAGTTAATAGGGTTTATAAACCAATTTATAAATAGGGGGCCCCACATTGTAGAAATGGGGAGACTACACTATTTTCCAATGTATTTCTCTAGGGTATCTATGAGGTTATCTATGTTACCACCAATTTTTTGTGACCAAACCTTCAGGTAGTTTAGTTTTTAGCAATATTCAAATGGGAATGGGTTCAAATTAAAGACCTGAAGGGGCGACAACATATTTTAATCCATTTTTTGTATTAACCGTCCAATGATTGGGGTACACAATTTTGACCAGTTTTTTCGGATGAGCACCCAAGTTTTCTTGACCGGTGGTAAACGGTGGTGCTAGCATTATGTAAAGTTCACACCAAATATCTTCGAATAGCATCAAGGTGTTTGGTTGCCTGGTTGGTGAATTCACCTGAAATCACCTAAAACTATTTGAGTCAATAATATTTATGTATAATATAAAGTGAAAAAATCTATGAAGACTATGACTATGAGAGTTTGCTTGCCTAGTAGATTGCCTAGTATCTCACCCGCAAAATGTCCCGTCTCCGCCCCGGAAAGCGCGGCCTCGTTGACACAGCACCCGTGCGGCGGCCACGCCGGCCATGCCGCCACCCACCACGGCCACGGAGCTCATCGATGGACCGATCTGGACTGTGGAGAGAGGGAGAAGAAAGGCACCCAAGAATGGTGATTTCATGGTAGTTTAATGAGAGGTTCATATTGGATTCACTGGGATTTTTTCTGGGATTTCGGAAAAATGTTTGATAGTTGATAGAGTCGATAGAGGGGTTTATGATGATTTAATGGACATTGAATGGGATTTAGCTGACAAATATACGGCTTTACATGATGGGGTTTCATGGGAGTTTCTGGTGATTGAAGCATGAACGATGGTGATTTCATAGGTTTTCATAGGGTTTTTCAGTAGTGGCATTTAATGGGGTGTATATAATGGGATTTTACAGTATGAACCAATTCAATATACCAGGATATATTCATGGTAATATGTGGATACGTCTGAAAATCATCCATGAAGTCGTGCTTGATTCCTGGAGGGTAACCAAGAAAAAGTTGGACTTATATAACATAGAAGAATTACAACCAAGAAAAACTCGGGAGTTAAACATTAAACATGGGAGTTCATTATTGTTTATCGTTTTTCTGGGATGTCATCCATAGTTTCAGTTCTCTTGTGCCAATGCCAAGCCATACATTCCACAAAAAAATGAGACCTATGAGACCTGACAAAACATAAAAACCTGTGTCTTGAGTGTTTTCCTAAATCATCTATTCCACCTCCTATCACTTCTTTAGAGTATCCATGATTCACTTGTTCTGGCATTCTGAGATCTTGAAGACTGTTTGCTTCAAGGTGCCAAGGTGGCCCGGACCTTTCTGGAAAATCCAATGACTCAATGGTAACACTGGCCACTGCTCAATGTCAGGAATGAAAATGGGCCAAAAACATTGGTTTCCTGCATTTCCATGCTGTGGATATCCAGAACCATGAAGTTAATAGTCAAAGTGATTGGGATCTTGATCACCACCCAATTTTGATCAATTTTGAAATTATTTGGACAGACCCACACCTATACAAAGTGCGCTGCCAGTTTTCAGTTGGTTCAGTTTCAAATTCCCAACTATAGAAATATTATAATACGATGAGCCCATCAGTTAAACTACTTATTCAACCAACTTGGCTATCAAGCTGAGGCAAAACCATGCAATCATATAATTCCATAAACTATGCATATCACATACCCGTTATCCATATAAAAATGCTTGGCTTTATACCCCATCAATCACCATTGAATCACCTCTAAACCATCCTTGGGGTTGGTCCTCGTACCCCAGTTTCTGAATGGGGTGTAGTCACCAGTAAATCACCAGTAATTTAGATTGATATCCCATGAAAAACCACCATTTTCCATAGTGAAAAATCTCATGGAAAATCACCAAAAAAGATGCTGGTGAAAGCCCAGCACCCCTGGAACCTCTACGGGTTTATAACTCTAATTTCACTAGGACTTATGGTAGATATATCGAACTAGTTAATGGGATTATAAACCAACTTATAACTTGGGGGGCACCACCTGGTATCATATCTGATCCCTTTGCACACATCTGACCTGCTCCTCGCAGTAACTCTCTGAGTTAGCTTGGCACTTTGCCACAGCGCTGGCGCCCGCAGCTTGACACGCGAGGATGCGATGGCAGAAGGGACCCAAGTTCCCGAAGTCCGAAGGTCCATGTGCCGTTGATGTGATCTATTGGTTTACGACTATGCGATGACTCATTTTTCATATGTTATCATATGTTGATGTGGGATTTACCATGATTTACCCAATGCCATAAACAACTACCTATAACTAGCATTTTTGGAAATGGTAAAGGTTTCTACCACCATAAAGGGGATGGCTTGAATCCAACCCATTTATGGTAATGGGGATAGATTATTGCTGGGTTTACCACGCCATTGTCCATCTGAGCTTGTTTAAACCAGAAAAAAAACGCGATGTTTCAATGTTGGATTGTGTTGTTCTTTAGGCTTAAATAGCTCAAACTGACCCATGAACCAACAAAAGCGGTCGGTTTACAAAACAACACCAATTGATTTTGCATTGCTCGGTTGCTGAGGCTTCGCTACGTTGTTGGGAAAACAACTTTCAAGAGGAAGATCATCTTGCAGTCCTGGTGGGTGTACCCTCTAGTAAACTAACACAACTATGGAAAATCACCATTTTTCATGGGAAAATCCACTATTTCTATGGCCATTTTCCATCGCTTTTTGTATGTTTACCAGAGGGTAACAAAGTGATTTTGCCACTAAAAATCATCCACGGATCCAATCTCATCCAATCAATTGACAAACTGTCAAGCCCGATTGTCTGGGAAAACGCTAAGCCAATCTTTCGTCAACCTCAAGCAATATTGATGTATCTGGAATTGTCATCCCAACAATATACCACCACTTGCGATGATGTCTTACGTCACCCAGCAAGTAGTTTCATACTTTACACAATCCACCATTGTGACTGAAAATGGTTCTGGTTTGCCAACTACACCACACATGTGTTCTTATAAATAGGTCATCTTAAGTGTTCATGCTTCCCAACTAAATAGACTATCTTAAGAGTACAGTTAGGTTCTCTTGTCGCTTCCTAACTATCCTCTGGTAATGACTAACATAGCTATTGAACATCACCATAGAAATAGTGGATTTTTCCGATAAAAAATGGGTGGATCTTTCCATAGTTATGTTAAATAACCAGATGGTATATCCTATAATGTGGGGCCCCCCAGTTATAAGTTGGCTTATAAACCCCATGAATACTATAGTTATAAGTACCATAAACCATAGTTATTGGAGTTATAAACCAACTTAACTATATGAAATCTATCTTCAAAATATGGTCGCTCCTACCAGCAGAATTGCTCAGGTGCGGCCCGGGCAGGGCCCGAGCTGGGCTCCGCTAGGCTCCGCACTCCGCTGGCCACGAAGGGACCTATGAAACTCCTGGCGACCGAACCCGCCGATCCTGGACAACTAATCCTGGAGACCTGGAGATATACCCAGATCGGGGATATATTAAGTAATTATATAGTCAACATATACAGATACATATACAGATACATATACAGATACATATACAGATATATATATATATATATGTGTATATATATATATGCTGCCTTTCCTAGTCTCCTAGTCATTCTATAACGTTTTTATGAACGTAATGGCATTCAGCCACAGTAGCCACAGGACTATCCGACTGGGGCCATGGAGGCCATGGTGAATCCATTTAAGCTGCATGGCCGTATCCCTAGACCCCTGAAATTTACATCATAAAGCTGATATCTACCTCATAAGTCATAAGTTCATACAAATTATATATATATATATAACTATATATTATATATACAATGTGGGGCCCCCTAGTTATAAATTGGATTAAATTGGTATATGATCCCTATTAACTACAGTTAAAGTTATAAGTACCGTAAACCATAGTGACATTGGAGTTATGTTCGCCAACTTAGCTCCACATTGTGTATATGTACCCGCATAACTGGGGGTCAAACTATATTGGCCATATTCTTTTTGCAGCTTACGGCCAGCATTGCCAGGTCCTCATGGACTCATGGGGCCCCCGCTATAGCCGCTATCCCCAAATCCACCGAAAGTTCAGTAAATTCGTGAACATAACTAGCTCAACTATGTAACTATGCCAACTATGATCTAAATGGTATATATATATATACATATACTTAATGGGGATTATAAAGCAACTTATTGGCGAGGCACCAGCTTTTGTAGATTGAAAACAGACCATGTCCCGCATCCCATGAGATCCCCCAAAACCGCCAGCCAGGAACACCCAGAAGTGCGGCGGTGCCCCCAACGTTGCACGTGTGTTGAAAAAACCTGCATTTTTACGATTACTATCTACCGTAAAGCCGGTGAAAAAAATGAGTGAACTGCTCACCAACTTAGTGATTCACTGTGTTTTTACCCTCTGGTAAACTAACACAACTATAAGGAATCACCATTTTCAATGGGAAAATCCACTATTTCTATGGCCATTTTCGATAGCAAACCGTTAGTTTACAAACATATCCCCCTGATGGTTTCCACCGTCCATCCCCAGATCGCCCCGTCCGGCACGCCTGAAAAGGAACTCATGGTGCCTCACTGATTTTAGGCATCCAAGGTGTGGATGAAATGTCCATGTCTTATTCTGGTTGGTGGTTTTAACCATCTTGAAAAATATGAAAGTCAATGGGAAGGATTATCCCATATATTATGGAAAATAGAACATGTTTGAAACCACCAACCAGAGCACATTTGCTGAATCGCTCCAACCATCAGAAGTTGCAAGAAAGTCTCTGTGTGGTAGGGGTCAAATCTTGGCTAGGCGGGGGTTTCTGTCTCAGTTGGGCAGGGGTTCGAATCTTACTCAGGTAGGAGCTCAAACCTCGGTTAAGGGTCCAAACTATCAAGTCTTACCCCCCACATTAGTCGCCCCAGCCCCACTAGGTGCCACGGTATCGTCCAGGTCACGGTCGCAGCATGGCGGGACTCATCGTCACATCCTGCAGTGGAATTTCACTTAAGGGAGGAGATGGAACTAATGCAATACCCATATGTTCCATGTATGTTATATTTACCTACATTTGGGTGATTTTTAGGGTAAATGTTGTTAACTATTCCATACATGGAGCATATGGGATATGATTGGAATATGTATGTACACATAATCACATAGCAACCTCCCAATGGCCAAAGAAAAGTGAAATCCCACTAAAAGAGTTCCAGTAAAACAGTCCTGAAATACTTGTTTATCATTTCGGGGATTACTGTATACATACATATACACATATATATGAACTGGGTGGAGACATGGGTTGAAAATAGTACGATTGGAACCTAACTGGGCAAGAATATCTACATATTGTATATACACACAGTATATTGTAGGGTATAAGATAACTGCACTACTGCTGCACTACTGCTGCACTACTGCACTAGCCGGATCCATGTACTGTTTTCCTTGGGATGCAAGAAATGCGCTACCCCGAAGTGCCAAAATGACCCGCAAAAACGTTCAGTTTCACCAAAAAACACCTGAAAGTCAAGTGAATTAAACAATACAAGAAGACCACTCCCCAATCATCCCCATTTTTATAGGTGGTATAAACTAACCATTCCCAGTCACGGATGGTTTTATGACATTGTTTTACCCACAGTAATTCAGTATAGTTATACCCTCTGGTTATGTCAAAGTAGCTATTGAAAATTGCCATTTAAAAATTGCCATTTATAATGGATTTGCCCATTAAAAATGGTGATGTTCCATAGTTATGTTAGTTTACCAGAGGGTATCTACCATAAACATCCATAAACCATAGAATTCAGTCACTGAAATAAGGCACCTGAGCGCCGAACGCTATCTTTGGGGGCCCAATCCTGTGCCTCAGCCGCCGTCTCTGCCACATCATTGTCTTGCGGCACGTTGACCCACCTCAGGTGGAGATGGACAAAAACAAACGCGCTGTGCGGAGCGGTGGATTGATATTTACCCTCTGGTAAGCTAACAGTTGCTATTGAACATAGCCCATTTATAGTTGATTTATCCATAAAAAAAATGTAATTTTCGGTAATTAGCTATGTTAAATTGCCAGAGGTTAAATGGACCAACATGTGACTGAATAAAACAAGTCGGATTCACATGTTTCATTCAAATTCCCATGTGATGAAAAAATGTTTCTACATTCCATGTGATTCAATCGGATTCACATGTTCGATTCAAATTCCAAGATGTTCATGTTTGGTCTTCTTGATATGTTGTGAGCTTCCTGTACTGTTCACGACTTTCTGATGTTTCCGGAACACAAATTCATACTATCTCAATCAAAACATGTATGTTCTAGGTACGTAAAGCAGTAACCACAATTTTATAATGTGCAAATCCTGATCATGCACATTGACATCTATTTATGCATAGATCTCGAGTAGAGCACCTTAGCCATTGCAAGGGGAACCAGCCCTCCCACTTCGGTGAACACCCCTTTTTAGCAGCTGGTTCAGATTCGCTCGGTGGTGATCTCCATGCCGAATCCGAGCATCCCATTCTACAAATCATCAAATGAAATCAGCAGATTTCTTGTCTGTACACGGTGGTGCCCCCCAAGTTATAAGTTGGTTTATAATCCCATTACAGTAACTATAGATATATCTACCATAAGTCCTAGTTATTAGAGTTATAAACCAACTTAGCTATCTTGGGGGCACCACCTTGTATAGAATGCCTATACCCATGACGGATCCTAACGGTGCTGCTAGAAATTTATGGTGTGCCGTGCCATTGATCCCATCAACAAAAACCCCCAGTCATGTTAGCATTAATATACCAGCACCAGCCGGATCCGTCAGGGGATATTGATATAATTACTATATTAATCTATTACTATTATAAACTGGTATATCATGATTATCATTATACTATACCATCTATCTATATTATACTATACCATCTATCTATCATTATACATAGGATCCGTCATGGGATATGAACCATCAGAAATCACCAGATTTCTTGTCACTGTTGCTCCATTTGCTGCTTCAATCCCCGGAGATGACTGCACTGAGACTGCCACTTGTAGTACATGAAGTGAAACCTCAGCCAGCTCCCCGACATGTTGAACGCTGGCTTGTCAAAAGATCAACCTTCCAAAATCAGAGTGAACAACATCAAAAAATAAACTATAACTATAGTAAACATTAGTAAACTATAATGGTGAAATACTATATTTCTGGCTTCAACTCAAGTAAACTATTCGTAAAATGGTGGGTGAAATCTCTGAGTTCTAAGAGTCAGCCGTCATGGGAATTGCTGGGGGCTTTTTTTTGTGCTGGGATCAGTATATGCCGTCTCGGGTGATCGTTTTCACCCAAGTGAAGCCTGAGCTTCAACAAACGCATCCATTTTGTACTTGGTAATGGAATGTAAAGGACTTCATATGCAGTATCGTCACTTCTATTCTCAAAGAGGGGCTTCAAGCAAGTCTAAGCAAGTCTGCGAGGAGACTCTTTGAACACGCACTACACGTCCCCATGTATTTATCCATCTGTCTGTCTATCCATCCATCAATCCATCTACTTCTCTATCCATGCAAATCCATGTAGTATCTATGTATCTCTCTGCACATTGGGTTTGCCTGAAATAGCGTACCCAAAATTCCATTGCTAATCAACATTTTCCCACATATGTGATCCCTTCTAAATGGTATACCATGGTATATCCCATCTTCGGACATACTGATCTCACAATTGTTGGCCAATGTTGGCCATATATTCGATTGTATTCATGCATAAAGTTCTTAGTTTTACACCCTGAATCATCTGTAATCCCGGCCTTTTGTACCATCCTACCCATCCTACCCATCCTACCCATCCACCCAGCCAATCCATCAATCCATCTACTTCTCTATCCATGCAAATATGTGGTTGAAAACGACTCACCATTTCACATGGAAACATCATTTGGAAACGACTCATTTGTGGGTGATTTTCTTTTTATTCTCCAGAAATGCAGCAAAGTGGGGCCCCCAAACGATAGCTAAGTCAGTTTCGAATGTATTTCTCTAGGCTATGGGCTTATCATGGGTTAAACCACCATTAAGCCGCCAGGGCCATACCCCATCATACCACATCATACATCATCTATGGCTATTTCCATGGGGAAATTTATATAAAAATAAGATACCCTCTGGTAAACATTTACATAACTATGGAAAATCACCATGCTTTTAATGGGAAAATCCACTATTTCGACTGGGCCATTTTCAATAGCTATCATAAATCAGCTATAAATCCCCATGGAAATCACCATTTTCCTATGGATAAATCCACTATTTCGACTGGGCCATGGCTTCAATAGCTATTTTGACATAACCAGAGGGTAATCCAACTGGACCGTAGAACTGGTGCCCGAGCAAGGAGGCACTGGTGAGCATCCCATAGTCTTGCCACGACCTCCCGGGACCAGGGACCAGTTGGACAAGCGGAGCTAAGGCACCGTAGAACTAAGGAATTTCATAGGACTTCGGTGGGATTTCAGTGGGATTTCCGGAAATTTTACTGGGATTTCATGGGATTCTAATGATTCTAATGGGATTCTAATTGGCAAAAAAGTTGGCTAAGTTTCTGTGTATAAGGTTGTCCCTTGGCATTATGGAAGATATACCGAACTAGTTCATGGTGAGCCAGCAAAAATAAATTGGGGAACACCACATTGTAGCCTTCAGCAATCCACTTTTTCACTTTTCTTTGGTGATAAGTGCTGAGGCTTTTGCAATCAACTGAAGAACAACATCTTTCGATATGTTTTGATGGATCTTAATGGGCTTTAACCCGGATGATAACCAAACATGGGGATATCTCAGCAAGAAAGAAGGATGGTCATGATGAAGATGTTTATCCGCAAGGAGGTTTCTGATCTTGATTCACCTATGGTTGCTTGCAAATATCTCTATACTATACGTTAGTTGCTCAACCACGAGTTCTAAGGCCGAATCTCCCCCGGGCAATATCTGCAGGATGTTGCTTAGGAATGCAAACTTGTCCTAGTTGGATCTTCATATGGCACGTTTGTCATGCAATCAATTTGGGCGGCCACATTTATGGTCATAAGTGTGACCCGTGATCCATAAACATCACAATCTAACCCTGATTTGGTGCGTTAGGGGATAGACAAATATATCACAGACAAAAGAACATGTAAATTCATCACAAAAAACATCTGAACCTGCTAGACATGCCTATAGAATCTAAGGGCCAAAATCTCAAATGTGTCCCCAATCATGGACTCTTTAAGAATCCTATACTTCCACAGCCGGGCGTCCCCGCATCTCATCTCGCAGGGGCCTTGGAACTGGGCGAAGGCACCCCACAGTGTGGCCACATCCTGGAGTTATGGACCCTCAAATCCCATCTTTGGACCTTTAGGATCCCAACATGGCGCTAGAGACACCTTGAAGTCTACATGGCTTTTGTCTGATAGGGTAGCTCCAAATCCAACGGTCTCCAACCTCATTCTATCCGATTTCCACATTTTCCATTTTTTTTAAAACATAACTTGGGGTATACCCCTGTTTTCGCCCCAAGGTTGATAGGGATTCCCCTAATGCATTATGATAATCATGAACCAACAGGGATTTAGCAGCCACTGCTCAGATTGGTAACTAGAATCACAATGACAATCACCACAAACGCCAGTTGACCCGATGATACTCTCATTAAACCACCCCCAAGATATCTACTGTAAGTTGGTTTATAACTCCAATAACTATGGTCTATGGTACGCAAATAGCTATACTTACTGGTGTTTTTAAACCAAATTATGGGGGGCCCACATTGTATAACGGCTGTTGTTTATAACATCTTATAACTATATATAGTAGTATTCATGGGGTGGAGTTTATAAATCAACTACAAACCTCCATATGTTTTGGTTAAATCCCGCTACACATGGCTTGTTTGGCCCCATTTCAGCACAAAGATCGAAACATCTAGGATCCAGCACGGCATCTGCAGCGCATGGTGCAGCGTCTTGATGCTCCTTGGGAGGCGTCCCGAAAAACGAAGGCAATGGATTTATCCACAAGTTATGGCCATTTTGATGGGGTGTATCCACAATTTATGGCCATCCGAATGGGATTTATCCACAGTTTATGGTCATTTGAAAGAAATTTGACCAATGAACATCCTGGATTTGCTTGTTGGTTCGGTCTGAGACTGTGGGACATGTATATTCCCGGTTCATGGCAATTCTATTCTGGAAAATGATAATGAAGCAATTCTTGGTGGAACTGATTTGCAGCAAACCCACGCACAGTCGATGTTCATGTTGATTTCTATTTCAGCATAATCACAGTTCATGGACAGCATATCATCATATGCCCATGTGTCTCACCTGACATTGTTTTTCTTGCCTCAAACAACCCCTAACAAATAGATGAAGTTGTGCATTGCCGCGATGGTACTAAGACATCAACACACCGAACTTTTGAAGGATAAGGCCATCAAACAAACGGGAACACAAAAACTCAATCGCAAAAAACAAGGATGAATTTAACAACACACTCTTTTGCCAAAACATAACATGACATGGATTGATTCGGTTCGATTCCAAAAAGAACATGAAACAAATTAGTCAAACAAAACATCTATAGAGGATCTATAAGGGTACAATTTCCCCAAGCAAAACAACCGAGGCGTTGGCAAAATATTCGTCCGGTGCGGGGCCGTGGCTTTCCGCATGATGGGCCGTAAACCCATTTGGGAACGATTTCCCTCACCAAGAATCATCTTTTGGGAAATAGAACCATTATGCTGGAAACACAAGTTTGGGTATTGAACGGGTATTGGTCCTATTACTTTTCCCTGTCCGGGTTCTGATTCGAACCCAAATGATCATTCATGATAATCCATGGATAATTCTCATAGGTGGGATACTTTCCCTTACACCCTCCAGTATGTATGGATGATGTACCTATGACAAATGGTGATGGCGATTGTCCTTAGTTATATGTTATTTTAATTTCCTGGAGGGCAACCCCCCTCCTAATCCCGTTAAATCACCATTAAATCCAGTCCCAATCCCATATTAATCCAATTAAATCTCATCTTAGTCCCATCTTTATCCAATAAAATCCCCATTAACTCCCCATCATATCCTTGGAGGGTTATAGTGGCCCTCTGCGGCATATCGACATAGACAACCGACCGCCAGGTCGAGCGGCTCATAACTGGCAAACTCAGAGACCTCCCGATGAGGTGAGGTGAGGTGATGATTTCATGATGACATGGGAATTTACCCTCTGGTAATTTAACGTAGCTATTGAAAATGACCATTAACAGTGGATTTTCCCAGTAAAAATGGTGATTTTCAATAGCTATGTTAAATTACCAGAGGGTAACAATCAAAAATGGTGGATTTCATGGGATTTAACTGGCAAAAATGGTGACGACTTCAGGGATTTATCTATGATTGCTGTGATTTTTTATGGGATTTGAGCAACGAGACATGGTGACTAGAAATGAGATTTGAATATACTTCAATGATGATTGAATGGATTTTAATGGGATTCACTCCATGAATAATTACTATGCTTACCATGCTTACACCCCCATTCATCAAGCCTTAAACATTAACCTTCAGTGAACTGTGCGTCAACCTCTCGCGAGCTATCGTAAGGCCTTTTTGCCTACCTTGGGACATGAGGAGATTATCATCCGAATCCTACCTGCTCAGTTGGTTCCGTGGTTCATCCACTGGGCTTATGACCAACTTAGCAACCGGAATTCTCACCAAGTTTTTTCGAGGTACCCCTGGCCTTTTGTGAGCTCCAATTTCACTGGGGTCTATGATACATAAGTCGTGGGGCCCCCGTTTACCATAGCTAAGTTGGTGAACATAACTCCAATAACTATGGTTTATGATACGCACATAACTATAGTATTCCTGGGGTTTATAAACCATAGTTACGAACTATAGTTAATGGTACTATATATATATATCTCCCATATCTAGTTACTATGGTTTATGGTACTTATAGCTATAGTTAATGGGGTTTATTTACCAACTAAAATCACTGGGGGGCCCCTGGGGGCCCCACGACTTGTAGTATATCGAACTAGTATTCATGGGGATTAGAAACCAACACACTTGCTCAACTGGGGATTCGTGCGCCAAGCCTCGTCATTCATTTCACTAAATCACCATATTTGGTGGTTGCATTCCCATGAAATCCACATTTTTGTTGGTCAAGAATACATAAAATCAGATTAAACCCACTTTGTTTGATGGTTATATGACTGGCTGGGGGTTTTAACCATCTTCAAAAAATTAGTCAATGGGAAGGACGACATCCCATATATGAAATGGAAAATAAAAACCATGTTTGACACCACCAACCAGATGAGCTATTAACCATTATCAACCATGATTAACCATCATTACCCCACAAACCATTTATGATCCATTCATGGTTCAAACCACCAACCAGATCCTATGGTTTTCCTATGGTTTTCGGATGGTTTTCCTTTGGTTTTCCTATAGCTTTCCTATAGTTTTCCTATGGTTTTCCTATGGTTTTCCTATGGTTTTCCTATGGTTTTCCTATAGTTTTCCTTTGGTTTTCCTATGGTTTTCCTATGGTTTTCCTATGGTATTCCTATAGTTTTCCTATGGTTTTCCTATGGTTTTCCTATGGTTTTCCTATGGTTTTCCTATGATTTTCCTATAGTTGTCCTATGGTTTTCCTTGTGGTTTTCCTATGGTTTTCCTATGGTTTTCCTATAGTGTTCCTATAGTTTTCCTGTGGTTTTCCTATAGTTTTCCTGTGGTTTTCCTATGGTTCCAATCATACTTTGGGGGATAACCATCTGGTAAAAACCCCCCACGCAGCGTACGCCTCATCCATGGCGAGAAGGCCATGTGCCACCGCCGCCATGGAGCCCTGCCCGGCCAATATGGGACATTCGTTGGGATATGTATATATACGATTATTATTGTGACTATATATGTATATATTTATATGTGAATATATATATATATATATATGTGATTTTATATGATTATATATAATATATAATATATAATATATATAATATATTTAATATATATAATATATATAATATATATAATATATATAATATATAAAATATATAAAATATATTATATATATATATTATATTATATATATAATATATGATTATATAAATATGGTTAAATAAATATATATGTGATTATGAATGATTACACATTGTTGTTTATTAGCAGGTTCTTTTCAATATTATATATATACATGAATATGAACACATGAAGGTGAGGTTTGGGTTGTTGTAAAGCTGGAGATTTCCTCATTGGGGGAGTTGGGTGATGAGTAAATGGATCTGGGGCTGGGGGGCTCTCCAACCTCTAGGCTAAACCGCAAGCCACGCAAGAAGCTACATGACCAATCAACCAAACAATCAACCTATCTACCTACCTAAGTATCTATCTATCTAGATATCTATCTCTCAGTCTACCTACCTATCTATCTACCTATCCATCTATCTAATTATCGAATCTCAGCTGGCGATTCCATATTCATCAATTGTTTGATCATTCCAGTTCACAACATGTAAAGATCCAAATCAATGGGAGTAAAAACCCAAAGGCCACCTTTCCTCGGAAGCTCCAACTATAAGCACCCGCCATTTATCCAGAATTGCCTAGAACCCAAATGACCCTTACATTGAAAGTTGGGGACCCTTAAATTGCTGCTTATCAGAAACCGCGGAATACCAGGTGAGTTCCAGGTGACCTTCCGGTCGGATTTTCTGCCTCCGGACACTCCAAGATGCTCTGTGCTGACTGGTCCAGCACCTACACACATCGTGTGGGCGAACACCAAGGGACCAACTCCGGACACCCGAAATGAGAAGATCTGGGTCTTTCTTCAGAGGAGGGAGATATGACGCCGGGCATTGATTCCGTTGAAAAGCTCACTTTTGATCATGGCACATATATACCATTTGTTGATGATGATTCGGCGCTGATGACATTCCAAAGTTTATCAAAATGGTGGTGGTTGAGCTTCCTTCCATGAACGTCTTCGGCTTGCAAAGTCAACATATATTATATTTGCAAACACTGACCAAACATGGTCTCCTTGGTCTCCTTACAAATTACTTCTACTGAAGTACACACATTGTGTTTTTTTTAAATAAGTATACACGTTGGATGACAATCAGGATCAGACCAAACCAATCAATAGTGGGTCTTGAAATCATCAGCACAAAATATCTTGATCCTGACAATTTCCAGACATGCTAATGGGCACATATCAACATGTTTGGAGCCCACTGATTAGATACATCGCCCAGTGGCCCAGTGAGATAAGTTCCACAATGGAAAGTGACACCAGAGTTGCCCTGGAACACGTAACACATCTTGCGCATTGAACCCGTTTTATCAGTCTCAAATCATCTTAATTTCCAGGTGTGAAACCATTATTGCCTGTAGATTGAAGACATACATATGTAAGTAGAACTTGAAAATCATATGCTATCATATATAATATATATATATATGGATGACATCTATCATTCACCAGCCTGGAATAAGAGTTGGAATAAAGGTTGTCACTTGTTACCCTCACTGATTATCAGGGTCCGTGAATCAGCTCCGATGATTTCTTTGTCGCAGCAAGTCCCCAGGCGATCTCCATGTCTATCTGGAACACGTGGAGACGCAAAACAACACCGCCGTTATGTGAACTGTAGAATGGGTACGGTAGACAGGGCATACATGCTCGTCTCATGAACCTGACAGGGCGCATATTCAGAACCATCGAATTTCATGATATCATACCTAAAATTAAGTCAGTTTGAAATCTCATCCATCATTTGAAATCTAAGCCACCACCTAAACTGGTGCTGCGCCTGCTGCGCGAAGGGGAGCCACGCCGCACTCCAGGCAGACCACGGCAGCTCGGGAGTGCCAACCCTGGGGGATCAAACCTGGTAGCCTGTTTCAAATGCATGGGAAAACCATAGGAAAACCAGCGAACAGATGGGAAAATGGATGAACATGGAAAATTTTGAAGCTAGGAATGGTATTTGACCAGCCAACATGGTGATTTCATGGGAATTCAGCAACTCACATGGTGATTTAATGGGATTTGAGGGAATCTACTTAGCTAAGGTGGTGCGCCCAGTTTTGATCAACCGGGATTCACCAACAAAAACACCTGGATTTTTCATGGGATTTTGCCATCAAGAAAGGGATTGACATAGTAATTTCATGTCATTTCGGTACCTAAGGTGGTTCATGGTGCTTATGACTTACATAACTATGGATATATCGAACTAGCTTGTGGGATATAAAACTCAACTCATATCTTGGGGATGGTTCATCCCCTGGTTCATCACCTTGAAAGGATACGATGGATGGTTTCTTCCCATTCGAATCCCATTATGGTCCCAGTGTTATCTAAAGGTACCTAAGAGTTCCCAACTGGTGCGCGGATTGAGTAACATGATTTGACACAGGTTCATAGTAGACATATCTCTACAAAGATTTAAGTTACACAAGCTTATAAACAACCACACATAAACTGAGGGATCCTCTTTCTAGCGGCCTGGGGATTCAAAGCACTAAAATGTATTAAAATGTCATGTGCCATCCCAGAACTTCAGTCACAAACTCAGCATCCCAGCAATTTGGGGTGGAGTTTTCTGGAGGCACCAAACAGTACTACAATTGGACTCTGGCACAAGTCTATAAGATTCTACTCTTGGATAAACTTTGGGTCACTTTAAGGAGACTGTCTCTATTGTAGGGTTTCCAACCTCTGCAAAAACCGAGTGCTTGGAGATGACATGGCTATAACTATAGGGGGTGATATTCCACCCTATGGGGTGACATGTCTATGGTTATATCATGCATAATTAATCCCAATGACCAAAGTTTCAACCCAATTTTGCCGGTTTTCTGAATTTCTATACGGCAAATACAACAATTACTCTAAGTGCACCCCGATTCCTGTGTTTGATGCCGCCTTTTCTTCGCCTGAAGCAGGGTCAGGCAGAGCTTTGCACACCAGTCGGCTCGTCGGTCCGGGAAACTTTGCCCTGCGGTGCAACCTGACGGTGAAAGGGATTTGTCCTGCACAAGCCCCTCAAAATTGTAACGCATTGCAAGAGACACCACTCAGCGCCATGCCGTTATTATTGTCATTTTATGTTATAACACCATTCGGATTCATCTTTAACTTCAAAATGTTTTGAGCCTTGTGAAGAATATGGTGCCCCCAACAAGGATTCTCTTGTTGGAGACTGTACATTGGGAATCTCCCTGGTGTTTGGGTGAAATTTTTCCCTTCTGACTTCAATTGATGCTTGGTAGCTTGGCAGTATCCATTTCAATTTCGTTGGAGAAAACATGTGGATTATCTCAAATCCATCCCAGTCCAGGTCTGAGTGATTTTTGTGATATGTATAGCGCCTATTCGAATGGATGGTTCCCCAACATCAACTATCAGGTGTTGTCGGGGATCTGTAAACTATCCAGAGCTCGTACTTGGAAGGAGATGTCCGTTTTTTGGGGAATACTTCGTAGGCCTGTTGAAACCATGGTTGATGTACCGAGTTTATATATCATACCCCTGTACCAGTATGGGACTTGCCCGGTTCTACATCAGAATTATCCAACATTACGTGTGGGCCGATGAAGCATTTAGTAGCTGGGATGTACGTGGAGATAGAACAAGGTGGTGCCCCCAAGATAGCTAAGTTGGTTTATAACTCCAATAACTATGGTTTATGGTACGTAAATAACTATAGTATGCATGGGGTTTATAAACCAACAAACATAACTGTGGTGCCCCACCTTGAAGCCACCAACAGCTGCGGTATGGCACCGAGTGTACGAAAATGGTCGTCGCGACAAACAGGCCGCGAGCCGCCAGAGACTCAACAGTTTCATGGCCAACAAAAAGGCCATGCTCCAAGTGATATGTCCAAAAATAGATGGTTAATACGAAGACTGTACGCTTTAAGATAGAAGACTTTACAGACTTAGCCTAGATATAAAGAAGTTACATAATTTATGTTGGAAGTTAACATGACTTATCAAAACTATGAAAATAAGTTATGTTAAC
>Ga0126342_10006782_pt1 | contig 20374 bp, 16 predicted proteins | sample Cyp1metagenome_FD_92528 | JGI IMG/M metagenome (GOLD analysis project Ga0126342, IMG submission 92528) | Coral microbial communities from Lord Howe Island, Old Settlement Bay, Australia - Cyphastrea 1 metagenome | ecosystem: Host-associated > Invertebrates > Cnidaria > Coral ...
CTTTGGGTGTGTGTGTGTGTGGAACGTCTGAACAGACGTAAAACTTTGCGGATTCATCATAATATATTATATTAAATTATATTATATATTTTAATGCAGGGGGCCGCCGGGGTCCCGGCGGGGTCGGTGGCCAACGAAGACACCCCCCGGGACCCGTGAAAACGTACCTGCTTGCAGTGGCCCTGGACGGCAACCCCTTATGTAAGTGGGGGCCGTAGCTGGGCACTGCAGTGACAGTCCCTGGGTGCCGTCGTGCGCAGCTGGGATGTCACCATATATATATATATATATATACGTACGGAACTAATCTAGGTGCATGTTAGGGGACTCAGTTCCCGACGGATCTCTGAAAAGATCCACTCTTGTCTAGTGTGATTTCCATGGTGACTCCGACATGGTGCCATGGAGCCAATTGAGGCAACCCTTCTTAGGGTGACTGAGGACTGACTTGACTACCGGATTTACACATTTTAATCTGGTAATTCGTTCAAGTAAAGTGAAACAGTCGGCCATACCGTTCTTCAGCCTTTTTTTGTGAAGTCTCGCTGTTCCGGCCGTCCTTTGCGAATCTTTGAAATCTGCACTCTCTCCCTACTTGTGAAGCTGTACCGAACCACCACAAACTGCCTTCTCGCCGCTGTTCAAACTGTTTGCAATGCAACATGTCGCAGAGGCAACAGGCATGTCCTTTTCCTGCAGGTGTGGTCACTTTGGTTTCTGGTGAGGTCAACCTTTGTGCACTTAATTCATCGAACTTGAACAGCCGTTTATGCCCTTGCGGCGTGACTTGACCACGGTCCCGGTTGGGAGTAACGCACGGCACTCTAGGATTGAACTTTGTTGTTTTTTCTGTTCATCAACTAGTCCCCCATGTGGTCCCCTATTTCATGCGTTCTTCCCTCCCTAGGTAGGTCGGGTCCTTCGCGTGCCGAAGTAGGCGTAGGTTTTCGCTTTGTTAGGTTGGTTCAGGCGCTTCCGTCCTTCCCCCCCCTCCGCTGGTCTTGTTCCGTGTCCGTCGGCCTCCGCTTTTCTTTTTCCTTGCCCTTTCAGGGTGTGCCCGCTCCGGGCCAGGGGCGTTGGTGTGTGTTTTCTCCTTCCCTCTTCTTTTGCGTTCCCCTCCTCGGGTCCCGTTTAAGTAATCATTCATTTCATTTTCATTCTAATCTCATCTTCATTCCCCTTTCATCCTCATCGTCACCTCATTGCAAGGACACCACCCTGCCGAAGGCAGGGTGTGTGTGTGTGGAACGTCTGAACAGACGTAAAACTTTGCGGATTCATCATAATATATTATATTAAATTATATTATATATTTTAATGCAGGGGGCCACCGGGGTCCCGGGGGGGTCTGTGGCCAACGAAGACACCCCCCGGGACCCGTGAAAACGTACCTGCTTGCAGTGGCCCTGGACGGCAACCCCTTAAGTGGGGCTGTAGCTGGGCACTGCAGTGACAGTCCCTGGGTGCCGTCGTGCGCAGCTGGAATGTCACCAAAAAAATATATATATATACGTACGTAACTAATCTAGGTGCATGTTAGGGGACTCAGTTCCCGACGGATCTCTGAAAAGATCCACTCTTGTCTAGTGCGTGAAATGGGATCGACAAATGAAATGCACTATATCTTTGGTGGTAATCTATTTTCAAACAAACCTACTTGCATTAGCGGTTAGAGTAGTCCCCAATTCACGGCCGATCTTTTTTTGGGGGGAAATCGTAGATACCCTGCAAAACATCAAGACATCATATGAGCATTCTTCAAAACCTTCGCTGGTTGATGATTTAAAGGAACTTTAATGTGGCTAAAACAATGTCATAAACTACCCATGACTGGGACTGGAATACATACCAACCTATAAAAATGGTGATGACTGGGAGATGGTTTACTATTCTTTTAGCCACATTAGCATTATTCTTGGGGATGATCACGACAGGGGAATCACTTGAATTTCACCGAGAACCACAGGGGATCATTGAGGATGCGGCCCAACAGATATAAATGGAGTTATAATTCCTATAACTAAGCTGGTTGGTGGTATACCTACCCCTCTTAAAAATATGAGTTAGTCAGTTGGGATGATGACATTCCCAATATTTGGGAAAAAACAATGTTCCAAACCACCAACCAATAAGGTTATAGAAAACAAAAACTTAAAAAATGAAACTGTTAGTTGGGGCATAACTGCAAGTGATGTTGCTTCAAAAACAAACAAGTCCGACGTATCTACCGTAAACATCTACCATTTGTTCAAGCGCCTCTACGAATTGGGGCACCACCTTGTACCGATGGGACGCGTATGCCGACATGCCTGTCAAGCAGCACCTCCAACTGTGAATGTCCATCTACTATCTGGTGATTTGGATTTACCATCCACTGTATCATGGCTAATCTTCGATTGCCAGGCTTCCCAGGTGGTGCCCAGCTACCCAGTTCTGTGAGTTGGTTTAGTTTCCACTAGTTCGATAAGATCTACCATCAACTAGCACTACTAGCGTTTTCGGAGTTTTTTCTACCCACCGAACTTGACTTAGCCATTGCTGGACGACAACTTGGCATCACCCGCCAGGCCAGGGCAGCCATGATGCTCGCTCATGGCCATTCTCTGACCCGGTCGATATCGCCTGGGACAGGGGCAATGCGACTGTCCAGGGTTGCGTGAAATCCAAACACACTGGAAATGAACATTATAGTTGCAACGTGCTTATATCTAGCGACATGTGTATAATATAGTGTTAATATATATATATATATCACATAATTCTGTATGATAGTACATAATATTAAATATAGTTATGTAAATGATTATATATATATGTATCTTGTCTTTGGCTTGTGAAGCATTCCCCAAGTGTTTCACTTCTGTACAGACAATGGTTGCACAGAAGAAAAATAGTAACAACGGCCAAGTCGTAGCCCCTGTTGGCCCTTCTATGAGGTCGCAAAAAACCATGCACACAGACATAAAACACAATCCGAATGCGTCTCAAGCATTCAGAAACATTCAGAAGCATTCAGAAGCATCATGATTCCCAAACTGCTGTGTCATCAAGTTGGATTATTGATGATTGTTCGTTTCAACCCCCCTGAAAAGTTGGCATCTCATTACCTCCATATGGTGTGATTACCAGATGCCGAAACATATTTTTTGTACAAAAATCACATAGAAAAAGAAACAAAGCACATCAAATCACAGTCAAAATCGGGTTGCCAGGTAAAACGGAGTTGCTCCCAACACCCCAGATATGTTGGGGTGGAATTGGGTAGATACAGAGCTGAAATCACCAAGTTCCCCACCTTTGCGGCTATCGCTTACCTATCTACAATTGGTTGCAGAAATCTTGGTACACTGTGGTGCCCTCTAGTATAAGTGGTTTCTAGACCCAATTACCTAACTATGTAGATCTATATAGATATATCTACCATAGGCCACAGTTATAAACCTAATACCCTCTGGTTATTTAACATAGCCATGGTATAGATGGTCCATTTATAGATGATTTTCCGATTAAAAATTGTGATTTTCCATGGCAAACTGTTAATTAACCAGATGGTAAACTCTACATATATCATATATCTACCATATCTACATATATCAACCATATATCTACTAGGTTTTATAAACCTAATACATCCCCCATGCCCCCGGTCAACAGCTAGCGTGTCGCCGATACTCGCTGGGATTGGTGGTGTAGAGTGCATAACCTTGCCTCAGCATCCCATGGGTAAAGCCATGCTGCCATTGGAATCCTTAAGGATAAGGATAGAAAACATGGGATTATTAGGGAAAATTGGGACCTAACGTCCAAAATGGGGATGTTCACAGATTAAACCAGTTTTCATGACATGTAGTGGATGACTACGGGTTCGGCACCTGAACATGTGGGGAAAATCATCCAAATCCAGTGGTAAATGTATGGGCAGCTATACTGTACTCCTTTTTGGGCTAACCATGCGACGAATTGCAAACAGCAAGCACTGTGGGTAAATCTACATGTCCAATCAAGATCTTCGCTTAGATAATCCCCAGAAAAAATGACACGACTTGTTCTACCAGTTAATTCTTGCTCTAGCTTTTCGGAGACTACGAAGAAAGACACAAGAAATAATCAGATCATAATGTTAAACAGTCATTGAACAAACAGGAGCCATTGGTTGAACAGTGCGTCATGCTGATACGTATTATATATATATGTGTGTGATTATATGATAATATATGTACAATATCTAAGCATAGCTTGTTACTACTCGATACATTTGATACACATACATATCAAACAATGCATAGTCATTCATGATGTATCCAATGTATCCAACTGATGCAACTACTAGCGAATCTCCGGGGACTTTGAGCCACTATGGAGGGCTAATGAGACAAACTATTTTCTCTTCACCTTCACATAGGCCAAACTTACCTTCCCCTTTAAAATAATATATAAATGCTGGTAAGATGATTTCTGGAAGCAACATATTGACTTGGCGGTTTCTAACTCAAAACATATGCTCGTCATCTCAATCGTCCCTTCTGTATGGTTGAAAAAATGAAAATACGTAAAACCCCAACCAGCTATGTCCTTTGACATCATGATTTCATGTATCCCATCATATTAACTTTTCCACTTCTCAATATCCAGCTACAGTTTTGGCACAACTAACAGTTATGCATGGAATTATATATATATACAGCTATAAGCCCATGAAAATAACTGTTAGTTGGGCCATAACTTTAGTAACTCATTATCACTATCCAAGGTTACTTCCAGTCTACAGGTCAACGATGGCACAGTCACCCCTCTGATGCCCCTAGGAGGATGCCTCCCACTGGGAATATCCTATAGCATCCATCACAAAAAAAAAAACGTGGTTCCAGGAAGTTATAGATGACGTGTCCTCGATTTTGGGATTGCCATAATTATATAGTTTCGAGATGTTTCGAGTTGGTTGGTTGACTTGTGAGTTCATGCCGTTCATAGCCACGCATTTTTTTAGCATTTGCCTATCAACCCACCGTTAACACAAGCCAGAAGGTGGGGACGCTCCTTTCGAGTTTTGCGCTATGCTCATATCATCATCCCATCTGCACCATGTGGGAATCTGAAGAGATATAAAGTGATTTTAATAAAGCTCAAGTGTAGAATGCTACAGATCTACCTATACTAAAAAACATCGTATCTAAAAAACAACCCTTAACACGCCTTACCCATCCTAGTTATGAACCTCCACCTGGATTCGCCAAAGCCGACACATCAAGAGGACTCGTCAGCCGTCAGCCTGAGAAAACCTTACCAGCTATGGCCCAACAGTTATAAATGGAATTATAACTCCCGTAACATCCGTAACTAAGGTAAATTCAATAAATATAAGCCCATTAAAATAATTGTTAGTTGGGCCATAACTTTAGCAACTCATAGGGCCATAACTTTATAACTTTATAACTGTTAGTTGGGCCATAACTGTACAGCCTTACGAAGCCTTAACCTTCCAGCATACCAAGCCACGCTTTGACAGAAATGGTGGGCCGGCCATTATTTGTGAAAGCCGTCGAACCGTAGTGCATGATGGACCTCAGTGGCGGAGACACTAGCAGGAGAGTGTCCGGTTTAGCCCAAGAAATGGGGTTACAAACAACACATTAAGATACAATTTAAAAGCGGGATATAATAGGGATATGATAGGGAAATTGAGTTATAGTTGATTTATAAACCCATCCGACTGTAATTTTTCCACCACAAGTCAAAACTTAACGTAGGGCCTATAGTTAAAAACCAACTTACCTATCGTCATGCGCCGAATGATAGCACCATACACATTCAAGCTGGGGTGAACAAAACCAGATACAGTACAAACATGTACAGAACAAAGTTCCCTTACCCAACTAAACAAACAAACGCACACCTTCAGAACAGAAAAGGGTAGATACCCTCGGGTAAACTAACATAGCTATTGAAAATGGTCATTTATAGCGAGTTTTCCCATTAAAAATGGTGATTTTCCATAGGTATGTTAGTTTATCAGAGGGTAGACTTTGCTACCATGGGATCTTAGCACTTAACCAAGAAATCAACCAATTCAAGATTCGAGGAGGCAACTAGCAATGTTTGATCAATATATGACCAGCCTAAAATGTGACGGTCAAACATAAAATTGGCTAGCCCACATTTGGGTTTGTCTAGAAATATGGCACCCCCAACTCCACTGATTTATCATGATTTATCATGGTGATTTCCTTCTTTGAAAACCATCACCAGGGGCTATACAAACATTTTAAGAACCACTTAAGGGTCAACTCCCATACTTTGTTGCTTCATACCATCCAAGTTTTCAGTGGCAAGGCGAGATCCCCGTTTCACTTGTTGACATTTGCACTTGCGCTGGTAGAGTCTCTGTTTTTGGTGGTAGAATCCCCATTTTTGTAAATTTCATTTGTGTGTTGCTATTGCTAACATCCGAATCGGTGTTGCTAGAATTTTGTTTGCCCTCCGGTCATCAAACAACATACATGGCCTGGTTGGTGGTTTCAACCCCTCTGAAGAATATGAAAGTCAGTTGGGATTATTATGCCCAATAAATGGAAAAAAATAAAACATGTTCCAAACCACCAACCAGTGGCGGTTTAGTTCGCTGGGAAAAATATTTACACATAGGGATCTTGCCAGCCATGTGACTGACACCGGAGGTAAAACATCATCCCATTGAATTTCAAAAACGATCTCTATGACATCAAAAAAATGGTTGGTTAAAAACCCATAAACAAGCACCGTAAATCACCAATTTGGTTGGTGAAAAACTAATAAACAATCACAATCACCATCATTTTGTTGGTTAAAACCCTCAAACAATCACAATCACAATCATTTGGTTGGTTAAAACCCATATTGGTTGGTTAAAATTTAAAACCCATAAACAATCACAATCACCATCATTTGGTTGGTTAAAACCCATAAACAGTCACAATCACGAATCACCATCATGTGGTTGGTTAAAACCCGTAAACAATCACAATCACAATCATTTGGTTGCTTAAAAACCCATAAACAATCACAATCACCATCATTTGGTTGGTTAAAACCCATAAACAATCACAATCACCATCATTTGGTTGCTTAAAACCACATAAACAATCACAATCACCATCATTTGGTTGCTTAAAACCACATAAACAATCACAATCACCATCATTTGGTTGCTTAAAACCACATAAACAATCACAATCACCATCATTTGGTTGGTTAAAAACCCATGAAAAATACTTTACTTCGAGTTATCCCCACCATGACATCTATACGTTTTGTTACTGGCAAATCTTCTGGCATTCTATCTGACATATCTTCTGGCATTCTATCTGGCATACCTTCTGGCATTCTACCTGGCATATCTTCGGGCACTTTATCTGGCATATCTTCTGGCATTCTATCTGGCATATCTTCTGGCATTCTATCTGGCATATCTTCTGGCATTGGTTCTGGCATATCTTCTGGCATTCTATCTGGCATATCTTCTGGCATTCTATCTGGCAAACATTCTGGCACTTTATCTGGCATATCTTCTGGCATTCTATCTGACAGGCTATCTGGCGTTCTATCTGGCATATCTTCTGGCTTTCTATCTGGCAGTTGAGGTCCAGCAGTGCCCACTGCGCGCGGAAGTTGGCGAGGAGATTGGCGACGAGTTGGCAAGGCCGAAGCCGGCAGTTGAGGTCCAGCAGTGCCCACTGCGCGCGGAAGTTGGCGAAGAGATTGGCGACGAGTTGGCAAGGCCGAAGCCAGCAGTTGAGGTCCAGCAGTGCCCACTGCGCGCGGAAGTTGGCGAAGAGATTGGCGAAGAGTTGGCAAGGCGGAAGTGGACGTGGAAGTTGATGCAGACATGGTCAAGGAGAAACTGGAAAAAAAAACAGCTCGGATAAAATCTAACAACCCTCACCTGGCAGGTGGGGAATTAAGAAAGTAAAAGGAAAAACTTTAAAATGGTGGAAAAAAAGGAAGAAGCTGCACCTGGACACAATAGTGATACCTGGACACAATAGTGAACCCAACCCCCCACAATTGAAGCTGCACCTGGACACAATAGTGAACCCAACCCCCGACAATTTAGGATCAATTATATATATATAACTAATTATTGTTTTAAAAAAATAAAAGGTTTATTTTTTAAAAATTAAAAATTGAATATATGTTTTAAAAGTAATATATATATATATTCAAATAAAAATACAAATATTAAAAAAAATAATAATATTTTTTAATTTAACAATTAAACTAACTTTTGAAAAAATGTATCAAATTAAACAAAAAATAGAAAATAATTTAAAACAATTGAAAAATAAAAAACTGAAAAAACTTACCCCAAAATCTTGTGGACACAATAGTGTCCCCTCCATCATTTCCAAGGGTTCACAATTATTTTGGAATCTGTGGACGCAATAGTGTACCCCCACACTCATCTGTATTCCACGTTATATATATACATATATATATTGTTTACAGATAGATATAGATATAGAAATGATTATATAGATTTGATTATATAGATATGAATATTAAGATATGACAAAATAGATATGATTATATAGATATGTTTATATAGATATGATTATTAAGATATGATTATATAGATATGATTATTTAGATATGATTATATATATAGTATTTTAACTTATTTAATAGATTTTTGTGATTAGGTAGGTGTGGTTTTTGGGGTACAAAGCCGTAACCTTTGGTAATTTGCCAGTTTGCTATTAAAAATCACCAACCATTTTTCATAGGTAAACTAGCGAACTAAATGGGCCATAACTTCCACAACAAATTGTAGGCTATGGGTCGAAATTGGCTACGCAAAAAAATCATTGGATGGTTAATACTAAATACCAATCATTGGATGGGGCCCCCCTGTTATAAGTTGGTTTAGAAACCCATGAAATAACCCCCATGAAAACTAGTTAACTAGTTCGAAAAATACCTACCATAAACCCAATCGAATTCAGCCACTTTTTTAAGGCGTTTCTGAACGCTATACGCTATTGACTGGGGGCCCCATCCTGTAGAAATAGATGTTTATATAGCTTGGGAAATCTCTGGACTGAATGGGTGATTTTCCAGCAAGCCATGGAGCTGATTACCGGAGGGGTATCATGTAATAATCCCTTCCCAATCTTGGATGCTCCCCCCCAAACGAAGCCATGTGTTCATGAAGAGGATTTGTTCTGAAATCGAGAGCCCATATGAGGAGTACTTGATATAATGGTAACCGGTTTATTTCACTTTTCCCACTGTTAATGGAGGCACTGTATATTATGTTTTGTTGACCTAGCCAGCTAAGCTGATTAGATTTCATGGATGGTACTTAAGGTTGGAAATGTTTTGTTGCTATATTTTTTTGATTTCCAAAATGAACACAGCTTCTGTGTTGTTCAATTTAGTGATGATGTTATCTAATAAATATATACCCTCTGCTTATTTAACATAGCCATGGAAAATCACAATTTTTAATAGGTACACCATCTATAAATGGACCATTTTCCATGGCTATGTTAAATAACCAGAGGGTAAGTCAAAAGAATGGAGAAGTATGTTTGTCCTAGCGACCGAACGGAAATTGTCGTGTTCGGGTTGTCCTAGCGGTGAAGATTGGTATTGGATAGCGGAGAGTTTCTGCGGGCGATAGGCCCATAGGCAACAGAAATGGAGATCGGTATCTCTACTTGTTGTTGGTTCTATACTCGCTTAAATTTGGGTATGGTTCAAAGAAGGACTTGCAATATGTGTCATTTTGGGTCGTTAAGAACATTATTTTTTTTGTAGGTGTGCAAGTGTTGTGTTTGTTGATGTTATGAGGATCCACTTGATTTGCCATTGCGTCTCTATATCTCTACTTAGTTTTCTCATGTTTGATTCAGTATATTCTATTCCAGCTGTTCTTCAGATGGCTATAGGTCAACAGTTGTCAACGATGCCACGATGCCAAAATTGGGATAAATTGCTACGCCATAAACCGTCTGTGAGCATCATGGGGATGGCAAAGGGTACCCTCCATGGCTAGTTCCGGGCTTTCTCAGCTAGCCACTTGTGAGGACAGGAAGGGTACCATGATTCAAACCCATTGTGAGGGTTTACTTCACTAGGATAACTGGGATGTGGACAGTTCAACAAATTTGAAGCAGTTGCATCTTGATTGTTTATTCTAAATCCAAATGATATCCATCTACTACTATGGTTGATCGTCGTGATAGTTCCATCTTTGGTGAAATATCCTTCCCCCCATCCTCCACAAGACTGCTGATCATGACCTGTTCTCACGGTTTCTTCGGGTTTGTCCCAATATACCCCCCATTGCTTCCCCTTACCCTGCGGCAGTTTAATAGAGCTATGGATCATGGCCCATTTAGTTCGATGATTTACCGATTTTCTATATATCAAATTACCGCAAAGTATATCTCCCGGATATATCCCGGGTATGGTTGGTTTTAAACCTTCAATTTCTGGCGTTTGTTTCGCTGCGAAAACCGCCTTTTCACGCGATGGCTTTTAGGTACAAGACCTCTGGTCAGAAACGCTCGTTGAGGGTGGCATGTCGGGAACCCCGGTGTTGTGGATTTAACCCACCAGGGCCAGGGAGAAACCAGCCGGTTGTTTTCCATATCTTGGTGTAGCCCAGGGTGTACGTTAATCTGGGTTTGTCTAAACATAGGTTACACCAAAAAAAAAACATAATTTATCATGATTTTCTTCAGCACCCTTGCTTGGAATTGCCCCTGTCATATGCCAAAGTCCTCCATAGATGTGTGTTCTCAGGTGTGGTTTTCAATATTGCCAGCTTTAAAGATATAGGGTGTCTAGTAGTAAATATCCAGTGATGATCCAGTAATAATATCAGTAATCAAGGATATCCGCTGGTAATCATATGTCTAAGTATGTTTATATTGAAATGCATCCCTTTTCAGGTGTTACATTACCCGAGACTTGCTAGGATGTACATCCTATAGCTGGTCAATAACTATAATTCTACACTCAACTTGACATGAACCATGAAGAATAGGCGTGCCAAGATGATTCTACTCGAAAACGCGTCCTTCTGCTCCAGATGTGGGGGGTGCAATCGCAACAAGGGGCAACGCAAAAGGTACTACCCCCCAGTTGTGTTTGTTGGATTTTAAACACCATGAACTATAGAGATATCATCTACCATACAACCCTAGTGAAATCGGAGTTATAAATCAACTTAGCTAACATAAACCAACTATAATAAACTAATAATATACTATTGCCAACGTAAAATTCTGTGTTTGTATCTCTTGGGTTAAATCCACCTGGGGTAGCACCTGTCGCTAAAAAATCTAAGGTCTTTGGACGTTCTCTTGCCGTCGCCCAATTTGCTGAACCGCGTCGCTGGCAACGGATCACGGGGCCCAAAAAGACGCTGCGACGCTGCGACGCTTCGTTTCTTTTGTGGATTTATCTATTTGCTAGGTCAATCTTACATGGATACCAAATAATCCTAACTAGTCTTTTGGTATTAATGGGAATATCTACTAATGTACCAGCTTGCAGAATTTGTCTTTTTTTGCAGGGTATCTAAGATTGGCAATGTTTGGAGCTTTCCTAAAATGGTGCTATCCCAATAGATCTATACTAAAATGATGATTATTCAATATATCTATACTATACTGGTTGGTGGTGACTGGAACATGAATGGATCATGACTTTCCATTCAGTTGGGAATGTCATAATCCAAACTGACGAACTCATATTTTTCAGAGGAGTAGGTATACCACCAACCAGTTATCTATTTGGAGGTTTCCTAAAATGGTGGTATCCCAAGCTCGCTGGATGGTTTATTTCATGGAAAACCCGAACATCAAATAGATGATGACTGGGGGTCCCCCCATTTTGGGAGACCTCTATTTTTGGAAAAAGCCTCCATTTGGATATCTCCTGAAACAGCCGCATATTTTTAGTGGACAATGATTCACCATCTGATTTCTTCTTGGGAGTTGTGGTTTCTTGCAACAGTAACGAGTGTCCTTGCAGGAAACACAGAGCCTTTTGTTGGGATACCCTCTTTTCAGAGAAATCTATTTGGAAACCTCAACATTGTATTATTCACCGGATGGTCCCAATTGCTGAAACTAGAATGGTCGAGGCTTGACAGGATCAAAATAACTAGGTCAATCTTACATGGATACTTTAATCCTTTAGTCTTTTGGTATTAATGGGAATATCTACTAACCAGCAAGAATTTAGTTTTTTGCAGGGTATCTAAGATTGGCAATGATAATGTGGTACATCCAATGATGAACCATCCCCAATATGACTCAATAAGATGGGGATGATTTTTTCCATCCAAAAATGATAGGTCCTAATAGCAGTGGGTCCACATGAAATTCCCATCAGTGAGGTTCAACTCTGGTGAAATCGCTGCATTGCCTCCGCAACAACATGCCTCATGGGGGGATTTGTTTGAAAATAGGCTACCCAATATTATGTGATGATTGACCGATCGATCGATTTAGAAAAACATATTCCCATTGGCGGAGTATGCCCTATTTTCAGCACAGATCTGGCCCTGTTTTTCTGGCCCCCTTCGCAGGTTCCAGCCGGGGTGTCTATGAGGATGGGGACCAGGGAGGCGTCATAACCGCGATGCTTACCCTTGGCTTCGGAAGACAAATCATGAAAATATGCCGAGATAAGCATCAAAAGTGCGGGTAAACCAACGGGAGACGGGTAATTTTAAGCTAATCAAATATTATGGATTATGGTGATATTGTGGGGGTACACACAGGACCCCCGAAGCATCCGCAGAAGCAGATCAATGCGAGAAAGCATGCCAACTTAGCCCCAGAGCAATGGGGGTTTCAGTTTCGATGGCGATCAAAACCGGTCCAAGAAATCCGGTCGAAGAGAACCCCGGCCCAGTCGACGACGAAGTCGTGCACCATTCTGCAATGGCTAGCGGACTTGTGGCTGTAGGGAGCCATCTTTGGTCAGCCAGGATATCAACATGGCGTCCATAAATGGGGATACCCCCATTCCTGGTTGGTTTATTTCATGGAAAATCCATGAAAATCCATCGATAAATGGATGATCTAGGGGGACCCCCATGACAAAACGGAAACCTCCATATGGATGTATATAATCCACAGTAACCAACCAGAAGAAATGCTTGCACTACCGATTTCAACCCTGCTCCCTGCATCGATTCGTTGTGTAGGACCTGTCAAAGCTGGACCATTGGGTTGTCCTGAAGGAATGCAGGCGGATTACGGCGGGTCTTTCAGTTCTTTGGTGATTTGCTGTTGATTAAACATCACCGATAGAAGTTTGAACATGTGGAAGAACTCCAGCACTTTGTACACTTTTAGTAACTTTGTAGATGGTTTATCCATATTTACTGGTTGGTGGTTTGGAACATGTTTTGTTTTTCCCATCATATTGGGAATGTCATAACCCCAACTGACGAACTTCATCATTTTTCAGAGGGGTGGGGCTCAACCACCAACCAGAGATGGTTTATCCATATTTATCTCATTCCAATCCCATGGATTTTCAGTGCTTCAGTTCGGAATCCCAATAGGCAGGGCTGGGCCGTGCTCCTGGATCTTGACGGAATGTGATGGCAGTGATGGCAGCTTTGTGTTTCTGGCTTGGATAAGATCAACCCAGGATTCAGAAACCATCTGTTTGGTGGTTTCAATCATCTTTCATTTTCCTTAATATATGGGATAATCCTTCCCATTGAGTAATATGTTTCAAGATTGTTAAAACCACCAACCAGTCATGGTTTATTAATTGTGGAAGTACCTTCCAAATAGTGATCATGAGTGAATCCAGGGTTGACATTATTTGATCATACGATACAGCAACGGCTCGATGTCTGTCCTGCACCTGACCCAAGATACCAACTGTTAGAGTAATGATACTGAAATATCTGCTGCATTCAATACATAATTTGATTGGACGGCACTTTTTGGTAGGGGAAATGATGATTCCATCAATGGATGGAATTGGGTACCGCATCTCAAGAGAAACCCATATTAACAGAATATCTGGCTGTATGAAAATCAAGTTATATTATAACATTATGTTATATATATATATTAATATGGGTTTATATCTGGCTACATACAGCCAGTTATTATGATATTATGGCTATATTATGTTAATGTATCCCATTCGCACGAACGAACTAAACAACACACGTGTGTCCTGCCAGGTATGTTCCATCGATTATGATAATCCGCACCAGCTTTGGGGTAGTGGAACCCCCTTTAGTCATGATCATCCCAATATAAAAGAGGTAGACTAATCACCCTCGACACAATCGTCAACACCAGGGTTAAGCTGAAACTGCTCAAGTCATTTGTGATTCCACAGGGGTTTAGCCAAATCGATGTATGATATTCCCATATTGTCTTTCTATTCCATTCCTATTTGGTTCCTAATGTGTTCCTACTATATCCCTATCATGTTCCGTTCAGTACATTCCTAGTGCTCTTAGTTTTTACTGACACTACATATCTACCATGTTTCTTCGGCTATATCCTTATATGCTCCATGGTTAACACTTTATGTTTTTTATACTCCATATTGGAGTATTAAATTAATTAATTATCTATTAGGATTTATTTACCATCTGGTTATGATAATGACTAACAGTTTGCCATTGAAAGATCCACCCATTTTTAAGTTTGGTGAACCGTCTATTTCGATTAGGGCCATGGCTTAACCATGGCAAACTGTCAGCCATAACCAGAGGGTACCCAGATCAGGATTCCTATGGGATGGACCATACGCCTGAGGATGAATCCCCATTTTTTTCCGTTGTCAGGGGATCATCCCGTTGTCATCCCATTTCCCATTTCCCATTCGGCCATGTTGTCCAATGCAGAAAAGTCATGAAAAGTCTACAAGGGCGGCCAATGGTTGCCTTTACGCATCCTGTTTTAGGATGGGTAGCCCCTGGAACTGAGCAGCCTTTTTCAAAGACATCCCAATTTTCGACTCAAAAAGTTGATCCAGTCCATTGATAACAGCTGCATTTGCTCGGATCTTGTAACACCTGTTCCAAAATTGAATCACTGTGCCTGCAGGACGTGTGCGGCGCGGCTTCTAGCTCTAAATGGAACGCCTTCCCAAGTTTCCTCAAATAGTGTCCAAACCAAGTGGCCTGCTGCAGGAAATCGTACTGTTTGTGTGGTTTAAGGGCATGTTCACCTGGATCCAAACCTTCGCCACGCAAGAGGGGCCGATCTTACCTGTAGCTAATTGGTAGTGGCACAACATTTGATAAGTACAAATCCACATGGGTTCTGTTTGTGCGCCCTGGGTGAAATTGCGTAACCAATCAAAGACTGAAACTGCACATTCTCCTAGATCGATTGTCTCACCACGATCATCCCAGTTTGGAGAAGGGTCAAACGCTACTGGCACTTGGACATTTTGAACGTCCGGCACTTCACGCTTTGGTTCGGCTGGTTCTGTCTCGACCTTCTTTGTTCGAGATGCTTTTTGTCCTACAGAAACAAAAACTTTGTGGATGGTGTCACGGATCTGTGTAGGGGTTTTTTTATAGGCAAGTCGAACCTGGTCCCAAACTTGCCAAAATTGGGAAGAAAAAAATCTGCGGGCGGATTGTGCAGCCTGGTCGGCGGCTGCGTTTCCGGCAACGGCCCACTGGTCAATTGGGTTGGTGTATGATGACCCGTCCTCATGCGCCTGCACCTTCACAACTTTGATCAGGAGTGCTGCCTCCTTTGCAAGTGTGGTGAGGTGATGTGCTAGCTGCCAAAGGTCATGGTCCTTATCCACTACTGAGCAGGGGTCATCCCCTTGTCCGAATCCTTCCATCGCATTATCATCCCATTACTCCCATTATTCATGAGTATGGTAAACTATAATGGTTTAAGCTACCCTCTAAACTATGGTGATTCAATTGGATTTAATGAGATTTAGTGGGATTTAAGGGATTTCATGGGATTGAAATTATGGTTAATGATGGTTAATGATGGTTAATGAACCATATATCTGAGTGGTTAATGATGGTTAGTGATGGTTACCCTTTGGTAAACTAACAAGTTCGCGAAGTGGAAAGATCCACCATTTTCTAGCTGGGTAAATCAACTATTTCGATGGCCATGTTCAAGTTCGCAAACTGTTAGTCATTGCCAGAGGGTATACATGATATTCCCATGATGGTCCCCTATAACTTACCTGACTAACCCCTTTCATGTTGACGCTTAATTTCCGTGCGATCCCATGATTTTCCCCTTCAAAAAAATCATCTCATTGTTATCCCATCATCCTATGTATCATTGTCCCATTCTTATCCTACAATGTGGCCACCCCAGTGATGTTTGTTGCTTTATAAACCCCATGAACTATGGTTATAAGTACCACAAACTATACTTATTAGAGTTCCACACCAACTTAGCTATCGTCCGGGGGCCCTACATTGTAGGACCATTCCACTGAATAACTGCTTAGGAAGTGGTGTTTTAACCCAGTTATAAATGGGATCACCCCACGATATGGTGACTTACGCTCACGCCAGCGGTTTTTATCCAGCTTCTAGCTGGAAACATCCTCCATGTATGCCATTATGATCCCAGCTATAAGGGGGATAAGTAGGGTTAATTCACTTACTGGGATGTTTTATTCACTTACGATTTGTGGGATGAGCCACCAAGTATCCATCCAACTATTGATATACCCATGATATACCCATTGGTAATCATCCATTAGTATATCCACTTAATATTCTCTCATCATTACCATCAACGAAGAAATATTCAATGAAATTGGGAAAATCCCCAGTTATAAGTTGCTTTATAATCCCTATTAATTATAGATATAACCTCCATAAACCCTATATATTGGACTTATAAAGCAACTTAGCTAACGAACGGGGGCACCATCCTGTACCCTCTGGTAAACATACAAAAAACTATGCAAAACCACCATTTGTTTATGGATAAATCAAGTATAAGTGGATCATGTTCAATAGCAAAGGCCACCCGAATGATGGTTCCACAGGATGGTGGCCAGTCGCGAGGAAGAGACGGCGGAGGATTTTCTACTCGAGGAGGTGTATTGCATTGTAAACAATGATGGTGATCGCGGATATCACAGGTTGATAAATAAATCAATAAATAGATAGATAGATAGATATACATACATATAATATAAATATATATATACACAGTATGTTGATGTATTTTGTACATTATGATATTGATATGAAATACATTGACTCATATCTTATACATTATATGTATGTTATAAGTTGTATATACATATACCCACTACTATTGGGCAATCGAGGCTGATGAAAAACCCCAAAGATGACAGTTCTAGTGGTCTCTGTTAATGCTAGTGGGATGACCATACCCAACTGGTACCTTGTAGCCTGACGGCACAGACATGGTTGTTCCACGTAGCTATGGAAAATCACCGTTGTTGATAGGTAAAAAATTCTAGTCGTCTATAAAAATGAGCCAGTTTCCATAGTTGATTGTTCAATAACCCGAGGATCTGAACAATCCATGAATTGCCTACGAAGATGATCTACTTGTGGCTTTGGAACCATACTACTACGTTTCTTTTTGTTCGAGAATATGCTGGCTACAACCGAACCATAATATGGGATAGAAGATAGTGACATATCTGGTTGGTGGTTTGGAACATGTTTTATTTTTTCCATATATTGGGAATGTCATCAATCATCCCAACTGACTTTCATATTTTTTAGAGGGGTCGGTCAACCACCAACCAGATATATATTGAGACGTTTAGCAATTTAGGACAACTCCACAATTCACAGACGGACGATGTTTGATATTGGTTGATCATGTTTGAGCCAAAAGCTTTCCGACTGTTTGAAGCCATCGGGATACTGCATGAATACCTCACAAATCGATTTTCCCACACCTTCCTGCAAGTGGTCCCCCGACTTCTCAATTTGTTTATCACCTGGTCTAAGTGTAGATGTAGCAAAACTAATCGTTGACCGATTTGCAAAGCAACTAAGCCAAGCAGGGGATCCCGCATAGTAGTGGTTATACCACATATCATCATTTTCAACTACTTTTTATATCCCCTTGTAGAACCAATATGGTTGGTTTATACCCCCATTTTGAGCCAAGCATCAAACACCGCCTTGTAAGAAGCCCATCTAGCTTTGGTTCGCTCTTTATACCAAAAACCCGAGTGAAAGTGGGGTTATAATTTCGTCCCCCGATCCTATTAACCCCTCCCCGGTGTATCGTCCCAAATATGTGTAGATCCTCTGACTCTAACCATGGGTTCTTGGGGAGGGGATATTGGGTCCCTTGGGATTATCTAGCAAACTGTAGCTATCACCTTGCAAGAAACCAGGGCTTAGTAGTATTATTGGATGATATTGGATGTGTATTGGTGGCGCACAGGGCGACGTCCTGCGAAGTGTGGATCATAGCATGGCGAGGCAGGGCGATGTTGTTCTGGGGGTTTCAATGACTCCACGCTTACATAAGGTAAGGTCAGGTAAGGTAAGGTAAGGTAAGTAAAACAGATAGTAGATATCATAGATATGTGCGAAAGGTTCAGATTGGGCATGTCCAAATTTACACGTTCTCTAGGCCAGGATTGTACTCGTATCTATATGTGGCTGTATTTTGCACCTCTCTGTGCTTACCTTTGGGCCACATATGCTTGACCTGCCGAAGAGTGCCTTGTCAAACCAGTTGTTTGCTCATCTTTACTAGGTCAATCTTGCATGGATACTTTTATCCTTTAGTCTTTTGGTATTAATGGGAATATCTACATTCACCAGCAAAGAATTTGTCATTTTCTTGGAGGGTATCTAAGATTGGCAATGTATTGTCGTGTTTGTTGTTGAAGTACCCATTGTGTGTTGACTGGTCGAGCTACTAACGTCCCCAACCACTGTTTATAGATACCTCGAATTCGGTTAAAAAACCGGCAGATTGTGCTACTTTGAGAAAACCTATTGTCAACTAATTTGGTAAACCCAATGCTATCAACCATCCCGATAGCCAATCTGGGTGTGATAATGACCACCATCCCAAAACATGGGGTACACCCAATGTCACAAGCCACAATTCGCGATGGTTTATGCATTGGCGCTGCATCATTAATATCGTAATTGTATCCCATTAATCCACCATGTTTCCTGGTTGACTCCCCCTTGTTCACGGTGAGATCCTAGCTATGTCACTAGTCACATTGGTGTGTCAAACTTAGCTCGCAAGATCACCATCCCGTAATTTCCACACAATGATGCCGCTTTGGTGTGTCTGAAAACGTCGTCCATAAAATCCAGTGATTGATCATCATGTTTCCTATGGTCATGTTGGGGGTATCTCCCATTTTCAGGCCATGGCCATTGTTGATTTTCATAGCAGTTGCATCCAGTTTTTGGTGGTTTCTTCATGGGGGTACTCCCAAATCGTGCAAGTCATTAGTCCACTGGGGATCCGTCTAGATGCAGAATCCCAGAAATAGCTGGGATAATCTATAAAAGGGAAGTATTTTGCAGCAAGCCATGACTGATTGCCGGTATATGCATACCTCATTTCCATAGAATTTATTTGGCCCAATGATGCGACCCAATGATGGGACCCCCCCTTCCCGTACTTCCCATACTATTGGGCTTTCTCACGGAATAGTATGGGAGGGTCTCTGGAAGTTCCACGGATCCTCGTTCTGCACCTTACAGTAAAAGGCCCTTAACAGTGAAAAAACTGGTTTCTAACTTCATAAAAAATGTGATATATAACTTGAGTTGCATTGCTAATCCCATGTATATATATATATACCAGTAGTACCGCACAAGGCGGTGGCAGAAGTTTCAAAAATAGGAAACCTATAGGAGAGCTTGGTTGTTGTGAATCACAGGTGGCAGAGCGAAGCCACTGATGGATCGAAAGGTGACTGATGTCTCCTCTCTTTCTCTCACCTACCTACCTACCTGCCTACCTACCTACCTACCGATCTATCTTTCTTTCTTTCTTTCGTTCTTTCTTTCTTACTTTCTTTATTTCGTTCTTTCTTTCTTTCTTTCTTTCTTTCTTTCTTTCTTTCTTTTTTTCTTTCTTTCTTTCTTTCTTTCTTTCTTTCTTTCTTTCTTTCTTTCTTTCTTTCTTTCTTTCTTTCTTTCTTTCTATCTATCTATCTATCTATCTATCTCTCTCTCATCTGTCTATCTAACTATCTAACTATCTAACTATCTATATATCTATCCATCTGTCTAGCTATCTATCTATCCATCCATCCATCTATTCTATCTATCTATCTATCTATCTATCTATCTATCTATCTATCTATCTATCTATCTATCTATCTATCTATCTATCTATCTATCTATCTATCTATCTATCTATTC
>Ga0126342_10006783_pt1 | contig 20372 bp, 28 predicted proteins | sample Cyp1metagenome_FD_92528 | JGI IMG/M metagenome (GOLD analysis project Ga0126342, IMG submission 92528) | Coral microbial communities from Lord Howe Island, Old Settlement Bay, Australia - Cyphastrea 1 metagenome | ecosystem: Host-associated > Invertebrates > Cnidaria > Coral ...
GCGCGCGCGTTAGCGGAAAACGACCGTACCACAGCTTCACTGCTCCGAACGATGTCTTGGGCCTCAGTGCGAACACCACTGATCAGAACAGCCACCATTGAGGCCACCAGGCTCGTTATTTTTGTTTTTTTGTTTTTTTGTTTGTTTTTCTTGTTTTTTTTTGTTTTTTGTTTGTTTTTTCTTTTGTGTTTATCTTTTTTTTGTGCGTGTTCGCTTTGTTTTGTTTTTCTTTTTTTGTTTGTGTTTTTTTGTTTTTTCTAATTTAGGTTTGGTTTGGGTTTTCTTTTTTTTTGCATTTTTTTTGCTTTTTTCACATTTAGGCCTGGGTTGGGTTTTGTTTTTATTGTTTTTTTTGTTGTGTTTGCTTTGTTTTGTTTTTTTGTTTTTTTCAGATTTAGGCCTGGATTGGGTTTTGTTCTCAAACACCTTTTTTGACGCCATAATTGCCTTCACACCAAATAAGGTCTTATTAAGGAAAACATGTTTTTAAGGCCGAAAAAAACAAACTTCCTTATTAAGCATCTATTGCGCTTCCGGGGGGGGTTTGGCCTGGGGGGCTGTGCACCCTGTGATACAACGTTGGCTTTCCAGTTTATACCCGGCTGGTTTCCCACAAGGAAACGATTCAATATATGCGGCAATGCATTTTATAGACCGTTGGTTCCCTTCAAAGAATGGCCATAATATGTCACATCATCCACTTTATAGAAACCAATCTCCCCAATGATTTCGGGCCAATATTTTTCTGTTGGGGCTATATACATGGCAAAGCACTTTATAGAGTGAAACTTGCCCTTTAAGAAGGGAATTTGTGCTGCAGCCAGGGCACTTTAGAGAAAGAAAATTGTGGCAGAGCATTTTACAGAATCATGAGATGCATCATCCAAGTCACTTTATAGAGCTGAACTTTCTAGCAAACCATTTTATAGCGGATGGACATGGACCGGTCCAGTTTATACAGTGGGTGGGGCAGCCAGAAATGACGTGACCAAGCCATTTTATACAGCTGAACTTTCTAGCAAGCCATTTTATAAAGGACGGATGGACAGTAGAGTGTGAATTCCTTACTGAGTGACAGTCTGCCATGCCCAGCATTGGCATTGCTTCACGATGTGCTTGCTACAAGCTTGTCCTCGATCGACTCACTAAAGCCTCGGCACCCAGAATTTTGGCAAAAGGATCGACTTGGCGTGTGCTTGGATTTCACGTACTTGTTGGCCATGCGCACGTCGATGGTCCTACATCAAAGGCGTGGAATGGACCTTTCTGTCTAGAGGACTGTGATCAGGAGTTCCCAGTTTGCTTTCACGACATCAACGAGCCGGAGAGTTGGAGACAGGAGTCCCGAAAAGCAAATCGCATGTTTCTTGCAGACATTATTGATACCTCCAAAAATTTTCAGGGGTTTTACCTGGACAGGCCGGGGTATAAAGTGGCCAGTCCAACATAGATTGTGTTTTTTCAGGGGTTTTACCTGGACTGGCCACTTTATAGATGCATTCTTTGTTGGGGGAAGGGGTATAAAGTGGCCAGTCCAACAAAGATTGTGTTTCTTTCAATGGTTTTACCTGGACTGTCCACTTTATAGAGGCGTTCTTTGTTGGGGGGAAATCAAAGTGGTCCAACCATGTTTTCTTTTTCTTACTAAGGCAATGTTTTAGATTCTAGATTTTGTGAGATGTTTTTGGTTGTAATGTTTTGTAGAGAAATTGGCTGAACCAGATTATTTCATTTGATTTCATGTGGCTTCAATTGGTTTCAGAAATAGTTGACATTTATGTTCATACATGTTTTATCGTTTTCTGTTGTACTTGAAAATTTGGAATTTATATCGGTATTTCATGCCATTTCAAGCTTTAAGAGGATTTTAATCTGTTTCTACTCAAACCTTCTTCAAACCGTTTACCAGACACACCAATACCTTATATGAAGTTCTTGGCACTTTTTCTTGACCATCTAAAAGTCTAAACATTTTAAAAGCATCTGACAAATCATTCTCAAAACGTGTACAAAAATACATCTAAAGCATATTCAATACACCAATCATCACCCATCTACAACACATTGAAAACTATAAACGTGACATGTCTCATTTTCTCGTTGTGGCCTTCCCGTTGGACCTCTCCGTTGTAGCCTTCTCCGTCTACCTCGTTGTAGGTCCTCGAGCCGACTGGCCGGGGTATAAAGCGGCCAGTCCAACATAGATTGTATTTTTTCAGTGGTTTTACTTGGATTGTCCACTTTATAGAGGCATTCTTTGTTGGGGGAGTGGTATAAAGTTGCCAGTCCAACATAGATTGTGTTTTTTCAGTGGTTTTGCCTGGACTGGCCACTTTATAGAGGCAAAGTGGCCAGTCCAACATGGATTGTGCTTTTTTCAAGGGCTTTACCTGGACTTTCCACTTTACAGAGGCATTCTTTGTTGGGGGAGGGGGTATAAAGTTGCCAGTCCAACATAGATTGTGTTTCTTTCAGGGGTTTTACCTGGACTGTCCACTATATAGAGGGGGGAGTGGTATAAAGCGGCCAGTCCAACATAGATTGTGTTTCTTTCAGTGGTTTTACCTGGACTGGCCACTTTGTAGAGGCATTCTTTGTTGGGGGAGGGGGTATAAAGTGGCCAGTCCAACGTAGAATGTGTTTTTTCAGTGGTTTTACCTGGACAGTCCACTTTATAGAGGCAGTCTTTGTTGGGGGAAGGGTATAAAGTGGGCAGTCCAACATAGGTTGTATTTTTTCACTTGTTTTACCTGGATTGCCCACTGCCCATTTTATAGGGGCATTCTTTGTTGGGGGAGGGGTATAAAGCGGCCAGTCCAACATAGATTGTGTTTTTTCAGGGGTTTTACCTGGACAGTCCACTTTATAGAGGCATTCTTTGTTGGGGGAGGGGGTATAGAGTTGCCAGTCCAACATAGATTGCGATTTTTCGGGGGTTTTACCTGGACTGTCCACTATATAGAGGCATTCTTTGTTGGGGGAGTGGTACAAAGCGGCCAGTCCAACATAGATTGTGTTTCTTTCAGTGGTTTTACCTGGACTGTCCACTTTATAGAGGCATTCTTTGTTGGGGAAAGGGGTATAAAGTAGCCAGTCCAACATAGATTGTGTTTTTCACTGGTTTTACCTGGACTGTCCACTTTATAGAGGCAGTCTTTGTTGGGAGAGGGGTATAAAGTGGAGTCCAACATAGGTTGTCTTTTTTCACGTTTTTTACCTGGATTGCCCACTGCCCACTTTATAGAGGCATTCTTTGTTGGGGAAAGGGGTATAAAGTGGCCAGTCCAACATAGATTGTGTTTTTTCAGTGGTTTTACCTGGGCTGGCCGCTTTATAGAGGCATTCTTTGCGGGGGGAGGGGGTATAAAGTGGCCAGTCCAACATAGATTGTGTTTTTTCAGGGGTGTTACTTGGACTGTCCACTTTATAGAGGCATTCTTTGTTGTGGGAGGGGGTATCAAGCGGCCAGTCCAACATAGATTTTTTTTTCAGGGGTTTTACCTGGACAGTCCACTATATAGAGGCAGTCTTTGTTTGGGGGGGGGTAAGAAGTGGCTAGTCACCTAGTCCAACACAGATTGTGTTTTTCCGTGGCTTTACCTGGACTGTCCACTGTATAGAGGCATTCAGTCCAGGTAAAACACCTGAAAGAAACACATTCTATGTAGGACTGGCCACTTTATACCCCCTCCCCCAACAAAGAATGCCTTTATAAAGTGGACAGTCCAGGTAAAACCCCTGAAAGAAACACAATCTATGTTGGACTGGCCACTTTATACCCCCTCCCCAACAAAGAACGCCTCTATAAAGTGGCCAGTCCAATTAAGACCCCGGAAGAAACACCATCTATGTTGGACTGGCCACTTTATACCCCTTTCCCCAACAAAGAATGCCTCTATAAAGTGGACAGTCCCGGTAAGACCATTGAAAGAAACACAATCTATGTTGGACTGGCCACTTTATACCCCTCCCCAACAAAGAACGCCTCTATAAAGTGGCCAGTCCAGCTAAAACCCCGGAAAAAACACCATCGATGTTGGACTGGCCACTTTATACCCCTTTCCCCAACAGAGAATGCCTCTATAAAGTGGACAGTCCAGGTAAGACCATTGAAAGAAACACAATCTATGTTGGACTGGCAACTTTATACCCCCTCCCCCAGCAAAGAATGCCTCTATAAAGTGGACAGTCCACGTAAAACCCCTGAAAGAAACACAATCTATGTTGGACTGGCAACTTTATACCCCCTCCCCCAGCAAAGAATGCCTCTATAAAGTGGACTGCCCAGGTAAAACCACTGAAAAAACACATTCTATGTTGGACTGGCCACTTTATACCCCCTCCCCCAACAAAGAATGCCTCTATAAAGTGGACAGTCCAGGTAAAACCACTGAAGAAACACAATCTATGTTGGACTGGCCACTTTATTTATACCCCCTCCCATAACAGAGAATGCCTCTATAAAGTGGACAGTCCAGGTAAAACCCAGAAAAAACACAATCTATGTTGGACTCGCCGCTTTATACCCCTTCCCCCAAGAAAGAATGCCTCTATAAGATGTTCTGTCCAGGTAAAACTGGTAAAACCCCCGAAAAAACGCAATCTATGTTGGACTGGCCACTTTATACCCCCTCCCCAACAAAGAACGCCTCTATAAAGTGGCCAGTCCAGGTAAAACCCCGGAAGAAACACCATCTATGTTGGACTGGCCACTTTATACCCCTTTCCCCAACAGAGAATGCCTCTATAAAGTGGACAGCCCAGGTAAAACCATTGAAAAAACACAATCTATGTTGGACTGGCCACTTTATACCCCGGCCAGTCGGCTGGAGGACTTCTCCCCGGAAACGGGAGGACCTACAACGAGGTAGACGACGAAGAGGTCCAACGGGAAGGTCACAACGAGAAAATGAGACATGTCACGCTTATAGTTTTCAATGTGTTGTAGATGGGTGATGATTGGTGTATTGAATATGTTTTAGATGTATTTTTGAACACGTTTTGAGAATGATTTGTCAGATGCTTTTAAAATGTTTAGACTTTTAGATGGTCAAGAAAAAGTGCCAAGAACTTCATATAAGGTATTGGTGTGTCAGGTAACCGTTTTGAAGAAGGTTTGAGTAGAAAAAGATTAAAATCTTTGTTTAAACTTGAAATGTTTTGAAATACCAATATAAATTCCAAATTTTCAAGTACAACAGAAAACGATAAAACATGTATGAACATAAAGGTCAACTATTTCCGAAACCAATTGAAGCCACATGAAATCAAATAAAATCATCTGGTTCAGCCAATTTCTCTACAAAACATTACAACCAAAAACATCTCACAAAATCTAAAACATGGCCTTGGTAAGAAAAGGACAACATGGTTGGACCATTTTAATTCCCCCGCAACAAAGAATGCCTCTATATAGTGGACTGTCCAGGTAAAACCCCTGAAAAAAGACAATCTATGTTGGACTGGCCGCTTGATACCCCCTCCCACAACAAAGAATGCCTCTTTAAAGTGGACAGTCCAAGTAAAACCACTGAAAAAACACAATCTATGTTGGACTGGCCACTTTATACCCCCTCCCTCAACAAAGGATGTAGAGTACGGGGTGCCAAGTGTAAAGTGCCAAGTCTAAAGTGTGGAGTGTGGAGTGTAAAATGTAGAGTGTAGACTGGTAAAGTGTGAAATGTACAGTGTAGAGTGCAGAGTGTGGAGTGCATTTTTATAAAGATTTAAGTGCAACGTGCAGTGAGTGGAGTGTAAAACGCAGAGTGTGGAGTGTAAAGCGTAGAGTGCGGAGTGCACAGTGTAAAGGGTAGAATGCGGAGTGGGAAGTGTGAGTGTAGAATGTAGAGTGTAGAGTGTGGAGTGTCAAGTGTAAAGTGCGACGGGTGAAGTGTAGAGTGTGGAGTGTGGAGTGTAAAGTGTAGAGTGCGGAGTTGAAAATGTGGAGTGTAAAGTGTTGAGTGTGGAGTGTAAAGCGCAGAGTGTAATGCGGAGTGTCAAGTGTGGATTTGGGATGTGGGGTGTCAACTGCGCAGCATAAAGCGTGAAGAATGTGGAGTGAATAGCGGAAAGTGTGGAAGGTATGAGTGGGGAGGGCCGAGTCGAGAGTGGCAAGGGCAACATCACCAAGTACTGTGCCTGCCACGCAAAATGGCCGGAAAGACGAAGGCAACATCGCACGTCGCGCAGCGGAAAGCGGCAAATGCAATCACAAAAGTGTCCCAAATACTGCGCCTGCCACGTAAAATGACATGCGACACACGACGGATCTCCACCAGATGCTGCGCCTGCAAAAGGACACTCTCACGATGTCCCACGCCTGCCACGCGATTTGCAGGTTGTCACCACTTGTCTTGACGCAGCCCTGACAATGCGAGTAGCAAAAACGCGCAACACGACACGTCTAACGTGCTGCGCCTGCAGCGCAAAATGCACATGGACATGTCCCAAGTTCTGCGCTTGCCAAGAAAAACGCACTTCGTTTCTGAAAACCACGCCACAGTGTGTTTGTCACGCAAAACGACTTTCGGCATTTTTTTGCACACGCCATCACGAAAGTCGCGCCACGCAAAACGACAGGACAACCTCTGTTGAAACCCTCAAAAATGAGAGGTTTCGCGGCTTCTCCCATAGGCACAGCGACGCCACAAGAAAACCAGAGAACCGAGACGAGACCTGCAGGAGCCTCAAAATGAGCATGTCGCGCAAGACGTCCTCAAATGTTCCGACGAGTTGTCCTACTGAACCCCAAAATCTAGCCGCCACCTCAAATTCGATGTTTCGTGCGAGGCATCCGTCAATTTTCATAACATGTCACAAAATGCCATGCCTGCCACGGAACTTGCACGTTGTCATCACTTGAGGCAGCCCGGACAATGCGATTCGAAAAAAAATCACGCAACACGACACGTCAAGTGCTGCGCCTGCCACGTAAAAGGCACATGACATTCCAAAGTGCTGCGCCTGCCACGAAATATGCAACTCATTTTCAGAAAACCTCGCAAAAGCATTGTGCCTGTCACACAGAACGATTTTCGACACGTTATGAAACATGTTGTCATGTCGCAAAGTGCCACGGCCGCCACACGAAACGACGTTACACGACATTTGAAACCTCGAAAAGTGACATCTTTTAATTTTGCAGCGCTCCCCCAGAAGCACGGCCATAAGCGTCCTCATCACGAACCGTTGCGGACGGTTGCGCACGGTTGCGAACGGAACGGCTGCGAACGGCTGCGAACGTGAAAGCAGCGTCGAGCGAACACGTCTCAACCCCCTACGGTAAAACGAGAACCCTTCGCTACGCATGCGGGAATCAAAACCAAACTGTAGCCACCTTTGGGGGCTTCAGTGCTGATTTGCAGGAAAGATTTCAAAACCAATTTGTAGTGACTGTGTGGACTCATGGGTGGTAAGTGCTGATTGGCAAGAAAATTCCAAAGAAAATTTCAAAGCCAGTCTGAAATCGTTTTGGGTGTTCATGGGTGCTGATTTGCAAATCCGAAAATCTTTTAAAAATATGGTTTTGGACCATATCTTTGGATAGGGCCACAGATAAGGGTTGGGGTTTACAAAATAGTTTTGGTGATTTGCTGAACCTGAGGAAAGATCTACAAAATGAATTTGATCTTTTGGGTAAAATGTCAATCCGTAGTCTCACATGATTTGCGCTTACAACCCTCATTTTAACAAAATGAAAACTTGAGGGAACTCTGCAAAAATTGTCTTTAAAGTAATTGCTACAAATTATATAATTTTTGTTTGTCTTGAAAACGCCTTCCAAAACCTTTTTTTGTAAGGAGCCACCAACCATTCTGTGGTGGGGGGTGGGTCCCTCTACATTTTGGTTCCCACCCACCTACCCCCCCATTTTCAAGAGGGATCTCCACGGTCTGAAATGATTTGAAGCCGGCTATATAGAGCGAAATTCCAGAACAAAGACACTGCAATGAGAGTGATAATGATATTACATGTAAAAAGACTGCAACGACATGGCAATGACGTTTTGACATTGTCGTGACGGTTGCCAAATCGCACCAAATTGGTCCAACTTGTAGTACCAAATCTTGCCAAATACAAATTGCATCCAGATCCTTAGCCCAGGTGCAAAAAGCCTGCGCTTCTTTGATCGCAGATTCAGACGACACAGCAACGAAAGTCACAAGAGTCATGAAAGTGACAGAAGTCTATGTCTATTGTGGTTTGCGCCAGGGTTTTGCAAAGTTTGTTGCGCGCGAGAGGAATATTATCAAAAAGCAAAGGAGATCAAAGGCAAAAGTGTGTTTTCTTGGGGAACACCTTGAGATAGAGGGGTGCTGAGAATCTCATTCTGGACAATGTGCATTCAAAAAGAATGTTTACTGGTTCACATAGAATATTGCAATTCAGCGATTCTTGCGCACCCTAAAGGAAAGCATGAGAAACATTGAGAAACAATTTTCGGAGCTTGCCTGTGGCTTGCGCACTCTTATTCCACCACATTCATGTCAGGATTGGAGACGATGGAATCCAATGGATTCCATGGGCGCACTTGCTTGAATTCCATGGAGGAAAGAGCAATGGACTGTTTCTTTCTTGGCATCTTGGCAGAATTTCCCTTTCGCATCCTTTCGCATGTTTGGCTCTAATCGTTATTGTCACCAGTCTGCTTGTTGCATGTCCTGCTTTGTTGATCTATGCAGGGTCCGCTGCGCCTTTTTGTGGTGGATGTTTGTCAAGATTTTGTATTGCTCAGGGGACACGCTGGTTATGCAGGTTTCAGTACACGTTCGCTTCTGTGATGTTCACTGGATTGGCAGCATATTTGGTCTATGAATACGCACCCACAGCGCGAGGGAGCGGCATTCCAGAGGCGGATCTTGGATTTAGCCCGGTACTTTGAAAAGCAGACCGATGGCTTCGCAAACCGCCCAGGTGTTTGCAAGTGTGATTCACGATGCATAGGATACAATTTCCGCTCCATCGACACTGAATTGAGCTGCAGCCAAAATTCGGGTTAATGGAGAGTAGTATACGAGTGGATTCTTTTTTTGGGGAAATTGAGTTGAGGCTTGGAAAACGATTATACATTCACCAAAAAACGATAACATTTGCTCATGTTCAAAAATATATTTCCATGTCAGGCAGGTGATTTGGTGCTTTGTGTGGGCATTCACCATTTGTTCGAGAGAGAAGCAAGAACCCAAATCTCAATTGTTGGTTTTAACTTTTAACGCTTGCTATTGCGAACGCACCATGCATCTTGGCGACTTACATTCCTCTCTTCCTCCATCTCTTTTGATTTGTGCTTCCTAATCTGTGCTAGGGAGTGATACGTTGATTGAGGCTTAATGAGCTGCCATAATGTATGCTCGCTTTTCGCGCTTTTGCTCGGCAGCCTTTGCCCAAGACAGTATTGTCTGTGTGTGTGTATTATCGAAGGGGCAGCATGGACAGATGAAAAGCAGAGATGGGAAGAGTCAGAGAAGAGAAGAGAAGAGAAGAAAGAAGATCAAAAAAGAGAAAGTCTCAGAAGAAAGAAGATCCAGGTGCGTGAAAAGGTAGAAAAATCGCGACACACTGTGTTTTTCCAATGGTTTGTGGCTCCGGAGGCCCACTGAGTTCAAAACTGATCTAGATTCATTGAGATCAATGAGTTACTTCGAAATTTATCAATAGTTCTAGAGGTCATAGAGGAAGGTGGATGACAAAGGGTTGATACCTGCCATGTGTCAATACCATCGCGTCCTTTCTTAAAACAGATCCCTTCAAGAAGGAGTGCCAGTGCCAAAATATTGACCAAATGGATGCAAAACATCACTCAGAAAACGGTAGGCAATACCCTATTTTGCAGTTCCTCTTGTTTTGGCATTTGTACATGATGCCAGATTTGGTGTGAGCACGTACCACATAGAATTTAGGTTTTGAAAGTGGTCAGATATGCCAGACTGATCAGAAGTCAAGCAGCACTCCACAAATCACACAAAATTTTGCAGGTGAAGGCAGCTGTTTCTGGACACTTGGCCTGTAGGCGCTTAGCGCCAATAAGCATGGTTTTTGTATTGCTTTGTATTGTTTCTAGGGATGGGAAGCCAGCACAGAGTACCACCGCTCCCCACTAAGGTCTTTTTAAGTTTTCACAATCGTTGAGAGCCCTTCGACTGTTGCAGCGTTGGCTCAAGCCATTCAATTGGCTCAAGGGCCAATCAAACGACTGGCTGAAGTACACCGAGCCCAACTTGGAGTGAAAAGGTGCACTGGCATCTGACTCTTGGTGGGGTTCGGTAGTGTGAAGCCCGTGGGTTGTGAGCCCAACCCCAACGCTGCCCTGAGCGATGTCGAGCAGCGACTTCACTCAGCGTCGTCGACACGATCATCCGGCGGCTGCTCGTCATGCTGAAGATGAACAACATGGGGCCCATGCGCAAGATGAACGCGCTGAAATGGCAGACCAAATGCTGGACGTTGGGGAAAGTCAGGGACAAGATCACCAGGCTCAACCCGAAGATCATCGACAGAAAGGGAGGTTGGAGAAAGTGTGATGGCGCTGACCTGTGCTGGGGGGAGTGGAGCCCTAGTGCAGGTCGCGGCGGTCCGGGCTGGAGCGGGCGAACGAAGAGCCCAGAATCCGGCTGTTGTGGAAGAAGTCGCGCGATCAGTGTCCTTACCACCCGAAGAACCTCCTGGACTTGAAGTCGTACGAGGAAAGGGGAATGGTGGTTTGTTGTCTGGGTTGACCCCGGGTGTGAGTAGTCTGACTTTTTCGGGAGTGCCGATGGCACAGACACCAGTAGTTGCCCGGATGCCTGAAGGATCTCGTGAACCACCGGTGGTGGGTAATCGAGAAGAAGGACAGGGTGGAAAACACCAAAGCTCAACTGAAGTGGGTGGAGGTGCGGGTGCTGTTGTGGAAACTGTTGCTCTTTTGGAGCGACCGGGACGTTCACCTGTTGAGTCTCCTGAACATGCACGTGTAAAACAACTGGTACGCCAGCGGCTCCAACTGGTCCACCCGTGGATTACCAGCTAGCGGGAGGATGTGTGGTGTATACCGCAACTGGTGGGACAAGGTTCTCAAGTGGCTGGGATGTCCCAGCAATCAATGTGTGCTGGTGTGCCGCCTATGGGAATGGCACCCCAGTGTGGGACTGCAGTTGTGGATCCCGGGATGGTAACTGGGGTTATGGTTGCAGAAGAAACGAATCCATGGAGTGCTGCAAAGCGAGTGGAAGCTCTAATGAGCCGCCCACAAACTCCAGTGAAAGAGCTAACTTATCCCACAGCGTCGCAAGACCTGATTGATCAGGCGGATGCAAGGGGTAGGGAAAAGTATGAAGAGTTGAAAAAACAGATGATGAAGGTCTTTCAGCGTGGCAAGACCGAGATCCAACAAGATAGGGAAAATTGATGAAAATTGGTTGGCCACGCGGGAAGAGCAACGTAATCTGGAACGGGTCCGAGAAGCGGGGAGAGGACACAAGAGCTCTCAGTCAAGTGGGGGGCCTTATCAAACCGCATCTCCGGAGCAGAAGAACCTTGAGCAGATCTTTCCTGTGAGGCCACCTCAAGGTGTTCCACCCCAAGGACAACATGTGCAAGATCAACCATTTCCGGGAGTTCAACATCATCACGATCAAGATCTCCAAATGCAAATGAAAGTGGGAGGTCCGTTATGGAATGCGCCTTCTGTTCCCAGGGTCGAACAAGGTTTTTGGCCGATTTGGCCGATGGATATGTACATGAATCAAGGGTGGCTGAGTGGAATGCCGCCAGAAGGTATGCTGCAGGGAGCAGCGTCAAGACCACCGATGGGAGCTCCTTGCATGGGAGCCACGGAAAACACAAGACATTTTTTTCATTTGTGACCAACCTCATCAATGGTATAATCCTCAAGCCCAAGTTCGAGGAGCACCTGCAGGACAAGATCATCGACCTCAAGAAACACCGGACCTATGGGTGGTTATGGTTAGCCGGGAGGTCCACCACAAGGGCAGTATGGAAGCCCGGGTCAGACACCTGGCCCGCCAGGTGGCCATCAAGGAAATCCAGGTCCGCCCAGCGTTAGACTTTGGAAACAGACATGCAACAGCGTTAGACTTTGGAAACTGGTTGACAGTTGCCCAGCAAATGATTGGGGATGTGAGCTACACCTCGGCCCAGCTATGACTGCAGTGGAGCAGGCATACCATCACTGGTTGCAAGCGGATCCAGTCATGCGGCTCCGGATGGCACCAGTTGTGCCTGACGTGGCGCGTGGCTGGCTTGCACGGAGAACCGGGCGGTAGGCATGTTGCCTCAACCTGTCCCGAAGGACATCTATGAGGACATCGTGGCGAACCGACACATGTCGTGGGTCAGGTCATGTTCAAGCTGTACACCATATCTTCCAACAGGGCGGTCAAGTGGAAAGATGGTGGACTGGAAAAGCCCATCAAATAATGCTGCAGACATGGTCAATTCCATCCGGAAATGGAGAAGATAGGAAGTTCGTGCCGAAGAACTTCAGTTGGTGTTGCCCGATCCTCTGGTTTTGGCCGGAGTGGTCGCAAAAATGAGTATGCATTGGCCAGGCTGGGGGGGGCTCAGACTGCGTGCCGATTGTCTTCGGTGAGACAGCATTAGGGCATAGATCTCCGGCCGGGAATACAAGAGATCAGAACGTTTTCTGAAGTCCTTCACGCTGAAGCTGGTGAAATGGCTCTCCGTCAACCGGGGAACACAACACAAAGCCCAGCGACTAAACCCAACAATGTAGTAGGGGTGAAGTCCATGAGTGGACCGGATCATCTGGAGATCCACCAAAGGGCGCTTCAAAGGGAAAACAAGAAGACGCAGCAGTTTCTTCCACCGGAAGGAGGGGGGAGAAGCCAGAGCTGCCGATTAACGCGGCTAATGTGGTCCACAAGACTGCGTGCATCCACTGGCTGACCGATATAGGGATGGCAATATGCAGACTGGTGCCGGTTTATGTTTCAATTGTTCTGGGAAAGGACATGATTGTCCAGCAGGAAAACGAAGTGAATCGCGGGGTCCGCGAAGTGGGTCTGAAGAACTTAAGGTGGCTAAAACGACCGGGGTCCGTCCAAGGTCCCGGGAAAGAAGGGATGGAACAGAAAAAGAATGTATTGCTGGTCAAGAACGTCCTGAACCTGTCGCGAAGATCAACCCGATGAAGGAGTCCATTGTCACCATCACCCCAATTCCAGACGAAGCTGCAAAAGTGGTGGGGGAAGTGAACCATCTCTTGAAGGGCTTCAGTGGGCCCACATTAAAGTCGGTGGGAACAGGTGGAGATCTTGAAGTTGATGAAAGCACGAGTCTCCTAGATGGGGGTGCCACCCATCCTCTACGACAGGGCACCAAGGACGAGATCAAGAATGCGGTACAGGTCACTGTGGAATTGGCTCACGGAGCTACGCAGCTCTATCAGAATCCAGTGAATGGAACACTTCTATCGGAAATTCCGGTGGAACCGATCGTTCCTGTTCGAGGTTTGGTGGAATTGCAATTACACCATCACTTGGTCCCGTCCAGGATGTGTGGTGAAGCATCCACGGTTGGGGAACATAGAATGCTGGTTGAGGTCAGGATGCCCGGTGGTCCGGAAGGACCACGCTCTGGCTCTGATCACTGAGAGGTCTGAGAGGACCAACCGACGTTTCACGCTGGAAGAATCGGGTAACTTTACAGGTTACCAAAATCTCCAGATTTAAAAAGGAGCCTGCTGATGAACCAGCAGGGGGGAGCCCGGTGTCTGTTCAAAAGTTTAATACAAGGTGTTGACTTCATCATTTGTATGCTGTTGCGCCCCCAAAACTCGGATTTTTTTCAAAGGGCTCTGTTTGTTCTGGGACATGTCGCCCACTTGTAATCCGTGCCGGTGATGCCGAAAACATGTTCATTTCTTGCGTTAAGCGAGGCGAACCAATTAGCCCTGTTATCAGAACTAGAGTATCTCCTCACCATAACAGGTATTTTGCCATCGCTTATCCCCAAGAAATGTGGCAGCCATTGGTCACAAGTCCAGATTGACGGTCCCACGCGGCTTAGTCCCAGCACAGCTGGCTCTATTTGTGATTTTTTCTCGCAATCGGCATGGGTCGTTGGGTCGCATAGATCCATCCATACAACGTCGTGGGTTGAGATCGTGGCAGATTTTATTTTCCAGTTTGGATACTTTCCGGGTTTCATAAATCAGTCTATGAAAGTGCTTGTCCAAAGGTTCAAGCGAGCTGCCATGCGATTGTTCCAATTCCACCAGCTGTCCATTAATGCCCTGGGATCTACACATTTGCTGAGTTTTGGATTTTGCCACGTTGCATCCCGGAACATTTCTCGTTCCTTCCGATTTCATCTTCGCTTTCTTGGTCGGGTGTGCCTCCAGATTTGCTGCAAAAAAATAATCCGCTCAATTTTGTACCACCTTTACCATGAGTTCTTTGATTGGTGATGCTTGAATTCAAATTAAATGGCCTTCGCCTACGCCGTCTTCGCCCAGTTTCTTAGCTTGGAGGTGGCTGCGGTGTTGGAGAAAAAAGTTTCAGACTTTTGCCTTTCAAAAGTTTCAGGACAAGACGATCAAGGCTCGGCGGAGGCACCTGCAAAAGAGGTTGGAAGAGAAGTTTATCGTCAGAAAAGTCAGCCTGGGACATCAACAAAATTTGGACGCCAAATTTCCAAGTGTATATATAGATCCGGGACAAGATCAACAAATGCACACTTCAAGGGCAAGATCCACGAAGGGGATTGCGCATCTTGAAGAACATCAACCGGAAGAAGGTGAACATGGTCGGGACGAAGATCTTCTGGGGGAAAACCGGGACATTGCATGCCGGTGTATGTCCATAGTGGAACGCCCTACTGGAATGACAGAGGAGTTTCCGGAAATAGCAGAGTTCAAAAAGAATGCACTGAGAACCGCCCTGGGAACGCCTGATTCAGCGCTTTTCCAAGGGTTCACCAGAAGGAACGGAAGCCGTTCTGAACCAATGGGGTCTGGAGTCACTGAGACCGTTCATGGACGAGAAGGAGCCATCCTGGACAAGAAGGGTATAACGGTGTAATAAGTCCACTGCGGGTAGTTCTAAACCTAAACAGGTAAAGTTTTGGGATGAAAATCCACCAATTTTGAAGGGTTTCAGGGTGCAAGATCATTACGGTCATGCTCCACAAGATCATGGTCCTGAAAAAGACGGACAACTCCCTAAGATCATCAACGGAACTGACAGCAATGGGACTGTCACGCCGGACCTGGACAGGTCTGGAATGAAAGGACACCGTGCTGCAGAAGATCACACAAGGTCGGGTCTCCTGGATGATGGGGATTGCGCCGTGGTTTCGATAGTAAAGGATTTTTTTTGGAAACCAAAGCCCAAAGAAATTTTGGAGAATTTGGGGAAGAACCTGAAAAAGAAGCGCTGGCCTAGGAGAAGATCAACAGCTGCCGGTGGAAAAGTTCAACTGCGCAGGGAGAAGATCTACAGGCCCAGGGAAAAATACATGGAAACGCTGCTCCCAAAGACCTTCATTGGTGGCGCTTTGGCAGCGGCTGAGAGGGAGAAAGTTAACCTTTTGCACCTGCGAAGACAGGTTTGTAAAGTGCAAGTTTTTGGAGTTTTACCCGAAGCGGTATTCCACGCGAAAACTGGTTGAAGGGGGAACGAACACCAGCCTGGGACCATGGCACACGAGGGTCTTCGTCCTTCTGGCGGGGGAAGGACGAGTTCCCGGCGGAAACGTGGCCACCCTTGAACTTTTTGTTTTTGGTGTTGGGGGGATTCCTGCAAGCAGGAAGGGGGAGCGCGGATGGGAAGCCAGCACAGAGTACCACCGCCGTTACCACCGCCCCCCACTAAGGTCTTTTTAAGTTTTCACAATCGCTGAGAGCCCTTCCAACTGTTGCAACGTTGGCTCAAGCCATTCAATTGGCTCAAGGGCCAATCAAACGATTGGCTCAAGCACACCGAGCCCAACTTGGAGTGAAAAGGTGTACTGGCATCTGCCTCTTGGTGGGGTTCGGTAGTGTGAAACCCGTGGTTTCATTGTTTTTTCAGGGTTTGTTTTCAATTTCTTATATCTTGTTATATACCATTTCATGCTCTTGAATTCGGACACAGAGGATCTCAGATGACCCAAGCATGGAATGATCTCCAGCCGAGGATATGATTTGCCCCTCAGCTTCACAGGTTCCTGCCTTTTGATCAAAACACTGGGTTTGAGTTTGGCTGTTGGTGCCGGGCTTTCCTTGGGCAAGGAGCCTTTTCACCGCGTCTTTTGCAAGTTTTCGTTGTTGTTTTTTTGCTGAGATCCTTTTTCGTCCAAGAGTCCGGAAAAGTGAAAAGAGTTTGTTACATTTTGTTCCTATTGTATCGACCCAGGTGCTAGATGCAATAATCAATGCACCACTAGAAGAGCTAATGAACTCAGCCAACCAGGAGGGACCCCTCATCCACATTGGTGTTTGTATTGCGTCAACCTTGCAACGTATTTGCGGTGCATTCGGCTGGCGGCGGGCAGGGATGCCCTTCCATGAGAATCTTGGTGACAATCTTTGATGCACTGGAGGTTATTGGTTGTTATATATTGGTTTGATGCCTTGAACTTTCACATATCTAGTCGTCCAGATTTTTAGATGTATTTCATAAAAGAATCTGAGCTGCATTGGGAGATAGCAATTTGCAGGTCCTGTTGCAGAGCACGTCACATTACGTCACAGCACGTCACAGCCGGCCACAGAACGTCACAGCACTATTTTCGGCACTTGGCACAAAATGCAAAAAATTGCCTGGGGCTTTGCACAATTTTGCAGATGCTCAGCAGGTTGGCCTGTGTTGGAGCTGCTGCCGGCGTGGCAACCGCCTTCGGAGCTCCTTTGGGAGGTGTGCTTTTCGCTGTGGAGGAGCCAGTTGGGGCACCTCGGGGATAGCCGGGCAGGCTGCGATCAGCTGAGTTCAGCTGTATTCACTCTGCAACATTCTAGAGCATTTGCAAAGACAGGCTTGGATCCCCTTGGATTCTCTTGGATCCATGGTGTGGCACTTCTGTCAACCAGCGAATGCAAACAAACCTGCAAGTACTGAGACTTTGCATGATGTAGTCAAGTTTCTTGAAAGCATGAACGCAGATTATACATATCTCAGAGAGCGAGAGAGATAGAGAGAGAGAGAGAGGGTGAAGATTAATATTAGAGATGCAAGAAAGAATGCTGTGCTCATGCCCCGGTTCTGTTTGCGTGTGAATTTTGATGGATTTTGATGGATTTTGCATGTTGCAGGTGGCCGTAGCTTGCCATAACTTGCCATAGTTGCGATCAGGAGCTGGGAAGCGTTCGAAGTCTGTCGCAACGAACTTTGCTATTGAGTTTTCTCGCAGCCTTCTCTGCAAGCTTCACCCTGAAGTCTTTAAATTTGACTGGAACCAACAAGCTTCTCACTTCAACTCAGCTTCCAAAATCACGATGCATGTCTCTGAATTTGGCAGTAACAAGTTTCAACACGGACGTCGAAGTCATTTGGATGTCGTTCCAATTTGATATAAGCTAGCAAAACTCAGATACAAAGCAACAATACATTGCTTCCTGGCAAAGACCAGCCGCAACCTGTCCAGAAGGTGTGCTGAACTTCCTTTTTGCATTGTTTGTGGATACAAATAAACCATGTTTGATGCAACTTTGCTATGATAGAAAGTGAACCCCAACTACATTGCAACAAATCGCAGCCAGCTCCACTGAGAACAAAGGTTAGTGGGTATGCAGAACAGGGTTTGCCAATCCAGGGAGGGAAAGAAAGAAAGAGAGAGAGAGAGGGAGTTGAGAAGTTTGAGGCTGACATTGTTCGCCTTGTCATTACCAACGAATACTGCCAGAAAGGCGTGAGCTGATGTCGGCAGTGTGATGCAGTGTGCATGTGTGTTGTGTGGTTGATGCCACGTTCGCAATGACAGCATTCTACTTGACTGTTGCAGTGGCTGCTCTTTGAGTTTGACAGCCATATCTGCGCTCAGATTATCTCAGATTAATTAAATTGTTCACAATGAAGCTGCATCCTACGCAACTGCTCCGCCACTGTTCAGGAGTGGATTTCGTGGGAGATGTTTGCGTTTTTCCTCACTGGAGTACTTGGAGGATTTGGGGGTGCTTTGTTTGTCATGCTGAACATTCGATGCACATCATGGCGAAGGGAATCTGTGAAGAAAGGACGTGTGTGGTTTTTGCCAGATGCTTGGATATGCAAATCATTGAAATGCCAAGCTATTGTGCATTGCCATTGTGATGTTGTTTGTATGGTATGCAGTTGTATCACGTGTTGGTCAGTTCAAAGTCAGGAATGCTTGGTGTCCCACAGACAGCCGGGCACTCTGAACGTCCTGGAATGTCTCATTCTTGCTTTGATGACTTCCTTGTTGAGCTTTCCGTTCTCCCGCCTCCTGCGGGCATTGAACACCGAAGCCGTTCATGCCTTGTTCGAGACATGTCCCAATGCTCGGCCACATCACTTTGGGCTTTGCGACCAAGAAGGTAATATGCCAAATACAAGCTTTCCAGCCAATGTCGGGCTGCTGGTTGCATCTGCAGTTCGCTTTATTCAGCTGCTCTACGTGTTTTAGATGTTGTTGCTTTTGGCTCCTCCCATTTTAATTTGGTTGGAGAGGAGGAGTGAGAGAGTGAGAGATTGAGACAAGACAGTGGGAGAGAGAGAGAGAGAGTGTGTGTGTGTGTGAGTGAGTGAGTCAGTCACTCAGTCAGTCAGTCAGTGAGAGAGACAAGCAGAGAGAGTGAGAGTGAGAGTGGGAGTGAAGGTTTTTTTCTCTCGTTTTGCATTTTGATCCCATGACGGCAAAATTTGCACCCCTGCAGAATGGACATATCTTTACATTGTCGTCAAATAGGAAAAACTTTGCCGATGCTTGCTTGAGTGGGCTCGAGTCGGGCCGACTGTAAATTCGACACCGCCATACACCTCCTATTATTTTGCAAAACCAGTGATAGACGGAATGGCTGCCGACCACACGATTTGAGGACAACCTACACCTTTGGCGCGGCCATTCCCAGTGGTCTCTTCATTCCATCTTTGCATCTTTGTGGTTTCATTACTTTTTGCAGGCTTTTCTGCAATGATAGTGTTTGGTTGTGTCCTTGGATGGCCTGCATTGTGTGTGTGCTAGTCTTTGCTATTCTAAAACAGATTAAAGTAGAAGAGTTTCGGATTTCCCTAGAGAAGTTGACTGACTTTGGTCAGCACATGTTGTTCCAATTTGTATCCATTTGTTCAGGAAGCCTTGAGAGGTTAGAAATTCGCAAAATCCTCTTTGTGAGATTATAGGATGCCCCTTGGCCCTTGGGAAGCACAACTAATCAATATATGAATCACTTTGAGGTATATTGGCGCCACCCTGGGTCGCTTCATTGGCAATCTTATCAGCACTGTGGCCAGCTCTGTGTCCCAATTCCCGGTGCACATCGAACCAGCTGTGTTCGCAATGGTAGGCCACAGAGTTGGGACCTTGTGGGAAGGGAGGGCTATCAAAGAATGACAAGGATCATGAAGGAGTTTCAAGAATAAGAAAATATACATCGGCGGAAGTTTGCATAATTTTTGAAATATTTTGAGCATCCTGAAAACCTTAAGGGTCCACCTTTGTTGGCGCGAGGCTCAAAGTTTCTTGAGACATGGCCCAGGTGCAATCAGCATGCTTTCGGGCTTCTGTCGCATGACAGTTTCCCTGGTGGTAATCATGTTCGAGCTCACAGGCCTTATCAAGATTGTTCGGAATGGTGTGACGGTGCCCCTCGAATAGAAAAGGTTTTTCAGGGGAGCTGTGAGGTATTTGGTTTGCCTTCAGATCCTTCAGATGTTCAACCCCATACAATCCCAAGCTTTGTGACACGTTTAGCAAAACGGATTTGGGGCAGTCAACAAAGGGGACACTACTGTGGTACAAATAGATACCAATAGCGAGTGGGTGATAGAGGTCATGGCTTTAGCAGAGCAGGGGCATCACGGATCCTCGCGGTACAAAACGGCAATGAACAGCACGTGTAATATTGCCCAATTGAAATTACAGGATGCCAATGGATGCCATGTATTGATACATAATATAATGTATAATATATAATTAATATATATTTCTTTATAATATATAATATTTAATACATAATATATAATATAATATAATTTAATTTAATGTATAATATACTCTGAGAGAATTTAATATAATATTATATAGAATATATTATTTACATTAAAATGTATAATTTAATATGATATTTAATATTTATATATATATATATTATAATATTTAATATATAATATTTAATATATAATATTTAATATATAATATTTAATATTTAAAATATAATATTTAATATATGATATATAATATAACCTAAAACAATA
>Ga0126342_10006784_pt1:0-15000 | contig 20370 bp, 21 predicted proteins | sample Cyp1metagenome_FD_92528 | JGI IMG/M metagenome (GOLD analysis project Ga0126342, IMG submission 92528) | Coral microbial communities from Lord Howe Island, Old Settlement Bay, Australia - Cyphastrea 1 metagenome | ecosystem: Host-associated > Invertebrates > Cnidaria > Coral ...
ATAGGATAGATAGGATAGATAGGATAGATAGGATAGATAGGATAGATAGGATAGATAGGATAGATAGGATAGATAGGATAGATAGGATAGATAGGATAGATAGGATAGATAGGATAGATAGAGAGATAGACAGATAGATAAGATAGATAGATAAGATAGATAGATAAGATAGATAAGATAGATAGATAATATAGATAGATAATATAGATAGATACATAGATAGATAGGTAGATAGATAGGTAGATAGATACGTAGGTAGATAGATAGATCGATAGACACATACATTGATAGATAGATAGGTAGATAAGTGGACAGATGGATAGATAGATAGATAGCTAGCTAGCTAGCTAGCTAGATAGATAGAGAGATAGATGGATAATTTCTAGATAATATAGATAGATAATATAGATAGATAGATAATATAGATAGATAGGTAGATAATATAGATATATCATATAGAATATAGATAGATAGATAGATAGATAGATACATAGATAGATCGATAGATAGATAGATTTGATTAGATTAGATTAGATTAGCTAGATAGATAAATAGATAGATAAATAGATAGATAAATAATGATAAATAGATAGATAGACAGGTAGGTATGTAGGCAGACAGGTGGATAGATAGATAGATAGATAGGTTAGAAAGATTAGAAAAATTAGATAGATTAGATAGATTAGATAGATTAGATAGAATAGACAGGTTAGATAGATTAGATTAGATTAGATTAGCTAGATAGATAAATAGATAGATAGTTGGGTAGATAGATGGGTAGGTATGTAGGTAGATAGGATAGATAGATAGGATAGATAGATAGATGGATAGGATAGGATAGGATAGGATAGGATGGATAGATAGAGATAGATAGAAATAGATAGAGAGAGATAGAGAGAGATAGAGAGAGAGAGATAGATAGATAGATAGATAGGTAGATAGGTAGATAGGTAGATAGGTAGATAGGTAGATAGGTAGAGAGGTAGAGAGGTAGAGAGGTAGAGAGGTAGATAGGTAGATAGGTAGATAGGTAGATCGATAGAAAGGTGCATAGATAGCGACAGATAGAGATAGATAGAGATCGATAGAGATAGATAGAGATAGATAGTTAGATTGATAGCGACAGATATAGATAGAGATGGATAGAGGTAGATAGAGATAGATAGGAAGATAGACAGGTAGATAGATAGGTAGATAGATAGCGACAGATATAGATAGAGATCGATAGAGATCGATAGACACAGAAAGAGATAGATGGAGATAGGTAGAGTTAGATAGAGATAGATAGCGATAGAAATGGATAGAAAGAGAGAGATAGAGGTGGACAGAGATAGATAGAGATAGATTAGATAGATAGAGATAGATAGAGATAGATAGAGATAGATAGAGATAGAGATGGATAGAGATGGATAGAGATAGAGATAGATAGAGATAGATAGAGATAGATAGAGATAGGTAGAAATAGGTAGAGATAGAAATCGATAGAGATCGATAGAGATTGATAGTGATTGATAGAGATGGATACATCGATACAGATAGATACAGATAGAAACAGATGGATGCAGATAGACACAGATAGATACAGAAAAGATGCAGATAGATACAGATAGATACAGTTGGATACAGATAGATACAGATGGATACAGATAGATACAGATGGATACAAATAGGTTCAGACCCAGATCGATACACATGGATACAGATAGATACACATGGATACAGATAGACACAGATGGATACAGATAGATACAGATGGATACAGATAGATACAGATAGATTCAGATGAATTCAGATAGATAAAGATAGATAGGTCGATAGATAGATAGATGGATACAGATAGATGCAGATAGATACAGATAGATAAAGATACATAGATTGATAGATGGATGGATGGATAGATAGATCAATGTACAGACAGATAGGTATACAGATATACATGCAGCTCCGTCCTCAGACTCACCCGGCTTTCAGGTGTTGGCGGCAGGAAGCAGAAAATGAGGACCCGCCAAATGTTGAGGACATTCAAGCCATGACCTGAACAAATTCCACGGACATTTCCCTAGATTTCACATGGAATTTCAAGAAGAAATGCCCTGGAATTTCAAGATTTCAATATATTTCAATCTTAAAGTCTTAAAGCTGAGGTTGACATCACTGGAAAGTGCGAAAACCATTTAAGTTCCATTTGAGTTGTTTTTAAGTCCAGCTGAAGTGGTTGTAGCAAAGTGCATTTTGCAGCGTGACTGTCCCCACAGTGCGCTGGCTGTCGGGACAGTGCTACCTCAGGGTCTTGGCTCCCCCAGGACGCAGCTCCACAGTGCAAAATACGTTGAGCACCCAGTAGCTGCTGTGCAGTTGCTCTGCAGTGGCACCCATTTTCCATTGCACTGCCAGTCAATTTCAGTGATTCTCTTGTGTTCGAAAAGACTACGCCTACGCCAAGTACATCATTACATTCAATTAAGGAGTCAGCAGCGACCCGGAACGCGTGACCTTTGAATTGCATGCCAACAAGCCAGTTGCTGAGACTGTCATTGGGTCATTTTTTTTGGTGCATTGGATGCCATCATTGGACCCATGAAGGTCTGTGTCACATGGCTTTCAACAAAATGTTGGCTCATTTTCAGCTAAAACCAAATCATCCCAAACCAATGCTTCAATGCTTGAAACGAGTCCCTTGGGTATCCCATGTCGCTAATGCCCACAGCTTCATACAGCAAGGATGCATTGCCTCCTCTGCGGCGACCTGTCGGAAGAATGGCAACCAGCTCCGCCACAAGCCACTGGGTTGGTGCTGAGATGCATGGCCTGACGGGGTTGAGAGTGAGCAAATGATACTGAAAGGATCTGAAAGGTGGATTTCATCGATTTCACCGATAATTTGCAATAGTCATTGAAGATCATTGAAGGGCATTCCAACATTTTTTGTAATGTAGCTGAAAGATTGCCAGCATTCCTTGCGCGTAGCGAGATAAATCCCGATGTGGAACCATGTCCACTGGTCCAGATGGACCATACTTACAGTGCAGCTATATACCTCGACCGGCTGCCTTTGCAAAGCCACTCAGGCTTCAACCTTCGAGGTCTGGACCTGGCTTCTGCCGTTCATTCTGCAGAGATTGAGATATTGCAGCACCAAGGCCCTGACTGGAAAAGACGGAAAAGGTAAGGACTTTTGGTGAGTTTCTGAAGGGGAAAAGAGATTGAATGGTTCACCATGAGTTTCATGTTTCTCCCCATCCTCTTTGATGTTCATGGCACTTATGGAAGGCTTGGGCCTGGAAGCTCCTTTGATGTGGAGACACTACTGGGCAGACGGGCCTTGAACTCAGCACTGCGTGCCAGCACCCACAAAAATAATGACGACTTGCTTACTGTATCTTACCGTACCATGTATGGTGCTTTTTCATTTGGGTGTCGGGTGTCTTTTGTTCATGTTCTTTTGGATAGTTTTTTGGGGGAAGGATCTTTTGTTTTTTAAGGATTTTTTTTTTGTGTTCAGCTTGGGCAGCTTTCCTTGCTATTTGCTGCATTTTGGGGCTAAAATCTGTGTTTTGCATGCATTTTGGAGCTAGAATCCCCTGTTTGCGTGCCTACTTGGCTTTTGGCTTTGGGCTTTGGCTTCACTTGGCTTCACTTGGCTTCACTTGGCTTCACTTGGCTTCACTTGGCTTCACTTGGCTTCGCTTGGCTTCGCTTGGCTTCACTTGGCTTCACTTGGCTTTGGTTTTGGCCGTTCACTTCACTTGGCTCTTGGCGTTTGTTGAGTTTTGTCTTGTAGTTTGCATATAAATCCCCCTCCGGGAATCCTCTATAAAATCAAGGGCGCAGGGGACTGTATAAATTGATTTTTTATGTAAATATTTTGTTGTCACAAAAAATTGGGGTTCCTGACTTTTTGATTTTATAGACTGCCGCAAATACAGAGGACCCCCCTCAAGTTTGATTTTATAGTGATTCATATGTTGGAAATGGACATGTTTCAACGGGGGTAGCCATTTTGATATTATAGTGCTTAAAATCCTGATTGATATTTTGATTTTATAATGATAGCATTTGACCAGCATATTGGTTTGCGTTTTGCTTATGAATTGCGGAGAGATTTTAACTCCAAAATGCAGCCAATAGCAAGCAAATCAGAGATGTTGGCTCCAAAATGCAGCAAATAGCACGCAAATCAGAGATTTTAGCCCTAAAATGTAGCAAATAGCAGGGAAAAGTGCCCCAGACTGAAAAACACAAATAGTCCTTTAAAAAAATCATAACCCTTTTCTTTTCCATTTGGATTTCTCTTTTCGTTTTTTCATTCTTCTTCTCCTGTTCTTTTTCACTTGTTTCATTTAAATGGTGAGGTCAAACATGTTCATTTTTTCAGTTGTTGTTTGGTTTTCATTTTATCTTCATGCTGTCAAACATTGTCATGTTTTCATTTGTTTTTTCGGATTTGTGGTTCCTCTTCATTGTGTCATTGCCCTAGTGTCTCGTTATGCTGTCTTATGTTTGGTTCCTGTTTGTGTTTACAGCTACATTCAAATTCAAATTGTTTCTTTTGCCAAAAGTACCGCATCATTTTTCCAAGGCATTTTGGATAAGGAGCACAGCAGGCATTGCTAATGAACAAGATACATGCCATGAATCTCAATGAATGAAAACCGAAATGAAAGCCCATACTGGCAAGGAACATATAATGATAGTTTTTATAAAACCTTGATTTCCAGCTGAAGGCTGCACAAGACAGATGTAAACTTAGATCTCTGAAGACTTCCTGTGCCAGTCACAACTGCTACCCCATGTGATGCATGTGAAGTATGGAACATGCCCAACATCTAGTCATAAATCAATAATGGAAGGAAGGAAATCGCTGACCCTGACTCACCGTCTCGATCAGATTGGCAAAAACTATGAACTGATAAGAGGCTACCCGAGATTCTTACAACCAGTGAATGAATGTCCTGCCGCTTCCAGCACCCACCACTGCAAATCGGGAAAAAACTTCCAAAGGTTCTGTTCTTCCCTTGTGCTTGTCTGCTATGAGGGGTCCTTCGATCCACACAAGCCAAAGTGCACCTAACCTTCCCAGCAATTTCAGCGGATCTATGCGGATCTCAGGTCCAAGATCCTCCGGACTGAACTTCGTACAGAGGCCAAGTGAGAGACCACGGCCAGGTAAGGATCCACCTTGGCTTGCTGTCACTTGGAGGCTCCTGGAAATGGAGAACGGGCAATCCTCAGAATAGACAGGCAGGCAGCGGCAGACATCTTGAAAATGCCAGGTGATTGTCAGGAGACACCTGCACCACCTGCCATAATTTCGCTCCATCGGTTCTTCCAGGCAACTTGTCTCAGGCGGTAATTTGTCGTCAGGGCCTCATGGATATCTCAAATGGCCAGGAGAGAACCAGATTAATTCTATGGCTGACCAGCTTAAGGACCAAGACACAGCTGGTGCAAGGTGATGCCTTGATGGAACTTGCAGAGTTGACATGGCGAAGGCAGCGAACGACCCTGGAAACATCTGGAAACCAGGGTGTTTTCTTCCTGCATTCTCGACCGCAAGGAGTGAGATGCAAAAACTGACCAAGTTTGTATGTATATTGTTATAAATAAATAAATAAATATATATATATATATGTGTATGAATATAGGCGCTTGTGCCGGAAACCTTTGGCTGATAATCTTTATTCAACAATTGTTAACCGATATTTCTAATGATTGGCCAGGTGAAGCAAAGCTCCTAGGGACCAGAATGATGACACCCGACACCCCTTCACCTTTGCTCCATCCCGCAGATTGCCTGTGGAAGAAGCAGGGGAAGGCCATTCTGAAGTGTATGGCTCTGAAGAGAGATCAATACAATATGTTCACTTATCATCGGTCTGGTAGGTTGGGATAAGTGGGTCAATCGTGAGTTCTTTCAACCTAACTGTTCTTTTCTCTTCCTTGATGTTCTTTCATGCGCATTGATTGATCAGTGCTGATGTCATGTTGATCAACATGTGCAGTTTCAATCATGTAGTCATTATTCCAGTGGAAATTACAACTGATCAGTTGAAGAGTGGAGGGTGTTCACCCTCAGTCAGAATGGCATGAAATCGCTCGTATCTTGTGCCATTTTGGCTCAAGATCGATCTAACATTGGCCAATTTTGATCTCGGGCCTGGGCATTTTCCCTTAGCTCCTCGACCTTATCCCCTTGTTCGAGCAATGTCCCGCAACTTGCAGCGAGGCTACGATCAGAGCCGCCGAGGTCAAGGTGGATATGGCGGTTGAGGATAGGTTCCATCTACTGGTCAGGCTGGATTACCTTGGATGGGACGAGAGCACAGCTCGTGCCATCTCGCCCCCTGCACTCCAGCCATTTTCACGGCCCATGCTGAGTCAATGCTGAGAGACGCGTCGCCATCATACGCTGACGTGATGGTCTACAACGGAAATGAGATTTTGTTCGGGGGCTATCGCTCCGACAAGGATTCGACCGTGCAGCAGAAGTTCGTGGATGAGCTCTTTGTCCTTGAGGCCAACCAGGGCAGCTGCATTCCATCCATGAAAGCTGGACAAGCCGACGACGACGAGAGCCAGGTCGGCTGCTTGGTTATCTTTGCAGAGGACCTGGATCAGGGCAACAGGTCCAAGTTGACGGAGCGGGAGGGATCGTCCCCACCAGGGCCACCGGCTTCTTGACATCAGAGGCATGGCTCTCGGGCCAAGCGGAGGTGAGTGGAGCTCCGAGCAGCACCCATGGCGAGGGCACCCTGGTCTCCGCGAACAAGCAGATGGATTGCAGATGTGGCTTGAGCTCAACGAGCGATCGCTCCAAGTTCGTCACACCAATCAAGGCAAGGGAGTGCATGCGGTCAATGAGGACTGTGATCGTGCCAGGATGGGTCGAAGGTTTGCAGGATCCACATCCTTGCTCACCCCCCAGATCTTTGCAGAGACGATGGCCAGCATAGTGTACAACAGCTCAACGGCCACGATCGAAGAGGTGGAGCGGAGGCCAAGTTCACGGCAGCTCATCCGTCGGAGGTGCCTGAGAGCACGCCAGCACCCGCGCCAGAGCCACACCGAGTTCTGCGCCGGCAGCATTGAAGCCAGCAACGCCGCTCGGCTCCTGAGAAGCCCTCCGAGGTCTAGATCTTCATCGCTTCTGTGGAGATCCTTGCCATGTTGGTGGATCTTTTGTCGTTTAGACAGTCGATCAACTATAGATAGATCTTTTGACTGTCGGTTGCATTTTTACCTTGCAAGACGCAAGTGGGTTTTGACCAGATCATGATCTAGATCTGGCAGAATCAAGACGCAGTCCGCCGTGGACGCATTGTAAAAGGAGGGTGGGCGACCGGGTTCTGATCATGTCCCGCAGATCAGCCGTCCGAACTCCCAGCGTCTGATCTTTCACGGGTTGATCATACCCGTGGGATGTGAGCTCGAGGGAAAGGGAAGAGCAACAGGCAGTGTTGATCATGCCCATGTTTTTCCCATTGTTGTGTGCGTTTCCCCCTTGCTTTCTTTCCCCCTATTCGATCGATTATCTGATTCATTGTTTATTTATGTAAATCTGTATGTATGTGTGTATGTGTATATATATATATAGAGAGAGAGAGAGTCTCATTTTCTAATTTTGATGATGGCTGGGGATTTTTGAGAAGAGATCATTTCTGAAATGTGTTGGAGTAGATCCCATTCACACATGGCCAGATCCTGGCCAGCCTGCGGGTCCGACCGGGTTGATCAGTGCCCTTGTCACCGGCTCTGCAGGCGAGATCCTTCACAGTTGCTTGGGAGATCGCAACGGGACCTCAGCTCTTGGATCGAGCGGCATAGAGGTTACTCACCATGGACAGATCTATTCATAGGTTTTTGTGTCTGCCAATTTTCGATGACATTTTTAGATCGGTCCTCAAAAAGGTGGGACTCGACCGAGTAGAGTTCTTTTTGGCTAGCCATGCCGGATGATGATGTCGAATCCCCTGATGAAAAGTTCTCCTCTTTCTGCCGGCTCTGACCGCGGATGACCACATGATCAATGCCGCCTTGCTGCGGCTGGACATGGTCAACCTTCTGGCGGACACGGCGTCTCGTTCAGCCAAGCAGGTTCAAGAAGAGATATCCATTGATCGTGGCTACGGTTCGGCAGAGCCGCCACGACCACGTTGTGCACAAGGCCCCCCTCCCGCTGCAGGTCGGGAAGAAACCTGGGGGGCTTCCTGACCTGGCGCCACGAGATCTGGACAAGCTGAAGTTGGGCCACGAGTTCATCCATCTCACAGTGCAGTGGGCGACCTTGCTCACTGAGTTCGGGCTCAGCTGGTCCATTGAGAACCCTGCCAACTCGTTCTTGTGGGATATGCCGCCCATGGTCGCGCTGGCGGCTTTGCATCTGCAAAGCTGTTCCGGCTCGATATGTGACGGCTTGGCTCGCGACACAAGAAACCCACGGCAGTGCTCTCCAACATCGACTTGAAAGCTCTGGCCCTGCTTTGCGATCAGGCTGTTCGGCCGCATTTTCACGAGCCGCTGATCGGCACTGTCAAGACCCACCTTGCGCAGGTCTACCCACCAGCTTTGTGCGGCACGTGGGCGCAGGCGATCGCCACTGTGGTCATGGATCCTTGGCGGCCACTTTTCAATTAGTCACGCCTGCTGCGGAACGCAAGCGGCCAGTGGGCCAGGCAGTTCCCGGGAAGTCTCACAAGCAAAGGATCACGGCAGGGAAAGCCAACTCAGGCTATCAACTGAAGCGCTCGGCATTGCCGCCACTCTTGGCCACTGAGATGGAGCCTGGTCAGGCTGCGCAAGCAGCCTTGTACGTGGTTGGCCCGTTCACCGTGGGTCCGGCGCTCGGCCCAGACCTTCAAGAAGTTCCTACTTTGTCTCTAGTCACATTTTGTCCTGGGGCAGCGTGCCGGAGCTCTTCGTTTTTGGGAAGCTCGCGCTCAGGAGCTGTGGCCCACGACCGATGCGTGGCTCCAAGTTGAAGATCCGCACCTTCGTCGTCTTCTTCGACGGAAACCGGATGACGAGCCCTTGGTGGTGCTGATATGGCAAGACATGCTGGCAGCCGCTCGCTGCATTGATACGCAGCTGCCCGCCGTGCTGCTCCACGGCTTCCCGATCGTGGGCAATATTCAGCGCGGCCGCAGGTGGCCTGCCATTCTTACCAGTGAAGGTGGGATCTCCGTCCATGAGTTGTCCGACCGGGCCTGGGAGTTTTTCGGTAAGGTGGTTCGCAACGTCAAAAAATGCGAGGTCACGGAGATCTGGGCGGTCACTATGGAGGATGTTGAAGAAGGGGACACAGTGGGCCCAATGTTCTCCAGAGACGAGGTCAGTGAATTTTTGGGCACTGATCAGTGGATTCCTACACAGAGATTCGAAGTGGTCGAGAAGAACAAGGTTCGTGGTGTTGATAGCGCCACGGTGAATGGTGTGAACCACGGCCACGGAGAAGATCGACCTGTATCTACAGATGTCAACGTTGCTGCTCTTCGGTGGTTGCGATCTCACATCAGCAAGGGCGAGAAGATCGAAGGGTGAGTCCTGGACGAAAGGAAGCAAGCCAGATTAGAGAAGGTGGAGTGTGATCTCGCTCCGCGAACCTTCAGCAGGCAAGTAGGCAAGGTCTGCTTTTTCGTCATGGTAGGTCACTCTTTTGGTTTCGTTTCTGCTGTAGACTACAACAGAAGATCAGCAGCCATTACAGACGTTTTGAGGAGGATCTCTTTGGTGGTTGCTTTCAACTTCTATGATGACAAGTATTGGTTCGGTCACGTGCTCGTCCGCCTTCGACGTCGCGCAGAAGGTCCACACATCATTGATCATGATTGGGGGCGCAGTTCGAACCGAAGAAGCTGCAACAGTGCTCCGATTCCCACGATCCTCGGCGTCACGTATGACCAGACATGCTGCTGAAGATCAAGCCATCAAGAAAGGTGGAGCTGGAGAAAGAGATCGGCTCCATCCTAGGCTGTCAATTTTTCCCACCGGGTCAGGCGGGAAGCTTTGCGGCAAGCTCATGTTTGGAGCGTCGCAGCTCTGGGGTAAGATCGGGACGGCTTTTCTGTGATCCCTTTCGGAACGCCAGTGTTCGAAGTTGAACCACACCAAGCTCAACAAAGCGCTGGTGCTGTCACTGAAACACGGTGGCTGTGGCTGATCAGCGAAGGTCCTCCTAGCCCTATCGAGTTCACCAGCCTATAGTACACCCGATTTCGTGATCCTCACCGAATGGCTGCTCTGAATTGTGCCTTGGATCGGCAGAGTTCTTTTTCAGAAAGGAGCTCAACCGTTGCAGTTGGAGCCGCTGTGGATTTCTCTCTCATCGACAAGTGGATTCCGAAGAAGTCGCAGGTCGCGATGGTAGAGCTCTTCGCCACGGTGGTTGCTTTGCGCACATTTCGTGAGAAGCTCGCAGGGTCCTGCTCTTTGTTGCCCGTGGATTCTGAGCCTGTACAGGGAGCTCTAGCGAAAGGATACTCAGCTCGAGAAGATTTGTGCGAGCTAGTAGGTGCATTTTGGAATATAGCCTTAGAGCTCAGAGTTCAATTGTATATCAACCGAGTTCCGACCGATGCCAACCCAGCTGATCACCCGTCCAGAGATCGGATGCAGGTCGGCACTAGTTTAGGTTCGAAGACGCTCGCTCCAATTTTTCCTGATTTGTAACAGCGTGGGTGAAGCGATGATCTGGTCATGTGAGCGGGGGTTCATTTTATGCGATTGATTTTTGACATTCAGTGATTTTTCCGATCGATTTGTGCCTTTGATCCAGTCGCTCTCGATCCTTGATGATTTGTGATTGGCCTCAGATCCAGAGGCATTTCATCCATGCGTTCTGTCGTCATGCTGGTGGATCGACCATTGATCCAACTCCCCGTTTCTTACCCACGTCGCTGGAGAGAAAAGTTGCTCTGCATGCAGTTTGGTTGTGGTGCATATGGTCACATGCACGTTCTTGAACTTGGATTGGATCACTTATCATCGGTCTGGTAGGTTGTCCATCACGATAATCGTGCGTTCTTTCAACCTAACTCTTCTTTTCCTTCCTTGATGTTCTTTCATCTGCATTGATCAGTGCTGATGCCATGTTGATCAACACGTGCGGTCTCAACCATGTAGTCATTATTCCATTGGAATTTACAACTGATCAGCTGAAGAGTGGAAGGTGTTCACCTTCAGTCAGAATGGCATGAGATCGCTCGTATCTTGTGCCAATTTTGGCTCAAGATCGATCTAACATTGGCCAATTTTGATCTCCCACCCAGCCCACCTTGGTTAATATGGGGTTGAGAAACAACCCACTTTTGGCAGATCTAAGCCATGCTCTGACCATCATTTTTGCTCTCATCGCCAAGGTCTATGGTGCGCTGATCTGCTCGCAATGCAGCTCTGGCTCTTGGCTGGTACCGATCTGCTCGGGGTGAAGTGATGATCTGGTCATGTGAACGGGGGTTCATTTTATGCGATTGATTTTTGGCATTCAGTGATTTTTCCGATCGATTTGTGCCTTTGATCCAGTGGCTCTCGACCCTTGATGATTTGTGATTGGCCTCAGATCCAGAGGTATTTCATTCATTTGTTCTGTCGTCATGCTGGTGGATAGACCAGTTGACAGATCTATTCGATTGATCCAACTCCCCGTTTCTTACCCACGTTGCACGTGATCACATGCACGTTCTTGAACTTGGATTGAATTTAATATTATCATAACCCCTACCTGAAGAAATTAATCCAGCTGGACCGTTGGTGTCTCCATTTTTTCTCACCAGTTTGCTGGCATTTGCTGTTCGACGGATTAACCAACCACATCTTCCAAGGATGAATTTAGTCGGGGCGTGCATCAAAAACACTTCGTTGTAAACAGCTCATGCCACATCAATTATAATTGTGAGGAAAACAGTTCATATTGGATGTAAAACAGTTCATATTGGGTGTTTTTTGAGTGTTTGGATTGTTGGCCTGGCTTGGAACAATTTGGCCCACCTGGAATTGTTTCCACTAGTACCCCACACCGCACCCAAATGAATTTTGTCGGCTGCATTGGTTTCATCGTTTGTTGGCATGCTGCTTGGGCCTGGGTTGGAACAATCTGGTTTCCCTGGGCTAGTGATCCTCCAGTAGCGCTCCGCCCCCAAATAAATTTCGCCCGCTGCGTTAAGATATGGGACGATTTTGCGTGGTGGTTGCTTTTGGTTTAGTTGTTTTGGTTGACATGTTGCTTGACAATGCTCTTGTGTTTCATGTGTCCCCATCCGAAGGCGATTTGCCTGGAGTTTGAATCATTATATAAAGACAACCGTGTTTGGCTAGTGATAGTGGGTTGCTTAGTGTTTGCAATGCACATTTTGTTCATGCAGTTGACAAAAGGCAGATGGTTCCCTATTAATTTATTCCCCGTTCAATTAATTTAGTTAACCGCACCTCAAGTAATTAGAACAAAATATTTGGGGCCCACCTATATTAAGAGAAATTGCTAGCATTCCACTGTTGGATTATGCTGTTTCAACTTAATCTACGTGGGTTAGAAAAACATGTATAAATCAAGGTGGGTGGTTACTACCACCAAATGAATTCATTTGGGTGCCCCCAACATACTTGTAGTTCAGATTATTTTGTTCATTAATCAAGGTGGTGGACCAGCCTGGGGACTCTTTATATAGGTAGGGGATGGTAGGGGTTACCTACTATCATATCATAGATTTCTATATATATCACGGCGGGTTGCCCCGTCCTCTTTAATGATGGCAGGGTACTGGGCCACCATGCCACCAGTTTCTACCCATCCACAGAACAGTTGTCGCTCTTTTGTTTTCTCCTATTCCCGCTCAGTAGTACTACAGCCTCTGCCACCACACACACCAGTCATTTGAAACTGGAATCCGAACCAGAAATGAATGATGCCAAAACCGTTTTGCGAACAGGTTTGGCAGTGACAGTGCAAATGACAGCCGTATCTTCGTCGTCCCATAATGTCCCGCACTTGCACTCCACATTCCTTTGCGGTTTTTTGCAGAATTCTCCTGCAGGCCCTGCGCCAGTGGCATTCCTTCGTGGACATGGTCTGCCCTTAGCTTCAACGGAGGAGCGGATTTTACGACGTTTATGACATTTTATGACCATCAGGTGATGCTCAGTGGCCAAGGGAAAAACAAGAAAAGTTTCACTGCTGGGCAGTTGCAAAACTTGCAGAGTGCAGGACCGCATGAAAGCCCTGGACAAGGCAAATCTGTGGACTCGGGATGGTTGGTGGAAAAGCCAGTAGCTTAACTATGCAAGCGTTCACAAGTGTGTTTGTTGGCCCATGTTGGACAGGTGGAAGAGTTGCTAGCTGACTCCGACATGATCAGCAAAGCGCAGGAGATGGACCGAGTTTGGGGCTTCAATGAAGGAAGGCCACAGCACAGTAGACCAGCTCAGATACTAATTGAATTAAATCTAAATAATATCATTGCTGTATCATTTATTGATGTGTCTGATGAGTGACGTTTTATTTCGCGAAGGGTTATCTTGGAACAGCAGCGCAGATTCTTCCGCATTTTCGGCGATACTCGCAGCTGGGGGAAAACCGGACAGCACGCAAGGGGACAGGAGGGAGAGGGCAAACTACTGTAGTTTCCCGAGGTGGTGCCTCAAAATTGGACTGGCTCTGGGCAGATGATCCGCGGCGGTGCCTTGAAAAAAGTGTCGGTTGATGTCAACCTGTACCCTCTGACCGTAGCCTTGGAACCAAGGCATCGCTTTCTACAAGGGGCTACTGCCAGAGTGGACCAAGCCGGAGCCAAGAGAGAAAGAAGTACACCAAAGCACCACCTGAAGCTTAAAATCTGATTTGGGATTCAAGGCACTGAGGCGCCATTGAATTTATGAAAATTCAGACAGCTGGGAGTGAAGGAGCCTGTGCCGGACCTGAACCCTCCCATTGTCCAAGCTGGTGTCGAGGCCTGGGCTGACATACTACATGTAGCACTCATAGTATGCTTGTTGCATCTTGAAAATAGACCCAGCTTTGAGAAGCTGGTGAGAAGTGCCACAGGCCAGATACGAAATCCACAACGAGCCGAAAGGCGTAGGAGCCTTGGATAGAACGTCACACCAGTGACATGAATCAATATGAGTCACGGTGTCGAAGCAGTGCCAGGTTTGCATCAATATTGCTCCATGGAATGCTCCAGCGACATTGAGCTTTGGACCAACAGTTTCAATGCTGGCTGCTGGAAATCATGTGATGCTCTCAGTTGGTCTTTTGGAGGTCAACTGCAACTGTTGCTGCTGGAAATCTGCTGGATTTTTGGGTGAGAGAAACACAGCATGGGCATCCCATGCATCCCTTCCCCACAGGTAGTCATCAAGCCGCCTGACATGGTTCCCAATGTCTCTGCGGCCATCCGACGACTCTGTTTGCCGCTCAGTGATGGTCAGAAAGGGCAACCAACAGCACCTTTTTCTCAGCAATAAACATCTCAACGCGCAAAAGCATGGCAACCGAGGTCAAAAGTGCCCTGCTTGGCATGAACTTGGTCTTGTCGGAAATCAGCTTGCTTATGGAGTGCTAGATGCACCTCCCCACTGTGCGAGGTATTTACATGGCTATGTTTGGGTAGAGGAAGGTGGAAAGGAGGCAAGCCCGACATGCCTTTCGAAATGTGTGACTTGGCAAAGGGTGCGCTCTTCATACGTGTGAGGTGGTTGAACGCCTCATTGATGAAGGAGCGGATCACTTGGTCTGGATCTCAGTCTTCGGTGGTTGCCACAAGTCAGACATGCCGCATGAGTTGTATCTCAGGAATTTACCGGCGGTGGTGAAATTGCGAAGGCCCTGAAGCCACTGTTTACAGTAAAGGTGACAGCCCTGCCTCAGTGATTCGCAGGTTGTGGCTGCCCGGTGTGCCCAGGCACGCCGAGAACAGATCAGCACCTTATGCACCTTCCCTGACGGAAAGAGTTGAACACGAGAATCGCAGCCTTTGTTCTGTTGGCAGATGCTGCTCTAACGTGTTTAAG
>Ga0126342_10006785_pt1 | contig 20366 bp, 20 predicted proteins | sample Cyp1metagenome_FD_92528 | JGI IMG/M metagenome (GOLD analysis project Ga0126342, IMG submission 92528) | Coral microbial communities from Lord Howe Island, Old Settlement Bay, Australia - Cyphastrea 1 metagenome | ecosystem: Host-associated > Invertebrates > Cnidaria > Coral ...
ACTGTCCGAATATATGTCAGAAAGAATGTCAGATAGAATGCCAGATAGAATGTCAGAAGATATGCCAGATAGAATGTCAGAAAGAATGTCAGAAGATATGCCAGATAGAATGCCAGAAAGAATGTCAGAAGATACGCCAGAAAGAATGGCAGATAGAATGCCAGATAGAATGCCAGAAAGAATGTCAAAATAGATGCCAGATAGAATGCCAGATAGAATGTCAGATAGAATGCCAGAATATATGTCAGATAGAGTGCCAGATAAATTGTCCGAATATATGTCAGATAGAATGCCAGAACATATGTCAGATAGAATGCCAGATAGAATGTCAGATAGAATGTCAAAATAAATGTCTTGAAATGCCATGGTGGGGATCACTCGAAGCAAAGTAATTTCTGAGGTTTCCGAGCCTCACTGTCCTTGACCAACTCCAAGAACTCCAGCAGCGCCTTGGAAATCGAGAGGAAACCACTGGTCAAGCTACCAGGACTGCAAATGCCATCAGACTTATCAAACCCCATAGATATAATTCAACCCATACATAGATGGATGGATAGATGTATCTATATAAATATGTTTTGATATCATAATATCATATGTATGTTTTATATATGTATGTATATATATATATATATGTGTGTATATTCCATACACGTGATTCATCGTCATGAAAACAGATGAAGTTCTCAGTGCTGATGGCCTCCTCGAGGTCGCCGTCATCTTTCACACGCCAGCGCACGAAGCCCTCAGCCTGGGACGTTCTAGCGCCAAGGTTAAGCAAGTTGGTGTATATGAATCAAATATGAATCAAATGAATCTATAGATATGGGATACCCTGGGTATATAGTGTATACTATGGGTATATAGTATATACTATGTATACAAATAGTAAATTCATATCTATATTATGTACATATTTGTGTGTGTGATTATCTGTAGAGGTATAAATGGTATATTGTAATCTATGTAAGCTTTCTAGGTTTGTCTCCCCTCCAAACCTCCCACCCCACCTCCATCGGAGGCTCAAAGCGTTGTGCAAAGCCACTGATGACCTGGTAAGAATTTGCGTATCCAAACTGCAAAGATATTGAAGCTACATACTGTAAATTATAGTGTATCAAATTGAACATACAAAAACTAAACCATCGTCATTCAGAGCGAACTTGCCTCCAGACTCTTATCTTCTGGAGGCAGAGTGCGGTGTCCAAACCGTTGTAGGACGCGTTCACCGCATGTCTCCTGTGCTATGGCTGCGAAGAGAGGCGATGGAGCATGCACCAACATGCAGAACTTGCCTCTGGAATATCCAGCCAAATGCAAGCCTTGGATCTTGGCGCAACGGGCGCAACATTGCTGTGAAAAGCGAGGCTCACAGCATTTCAGTTTCAAATCGAAGCCTTTGCTGCCCAGTTGCTGCTCCAACCTCATAGTCCTTTGCAAGCTCCAGCCAAACCTTGAGATCTTGAGATAAGGTCAGTGAGGTCTGAAACATCAAATAGAAACACAATGGGTGTGTCTTTCATCACCCAAGATGCATCTAAAAATTGGTACCACTTTAAATCTTTAGGGCAAAAGTGGTCGTTATACAACCAGTGAGGTCAGGGGTCTCCCCCGAGGTCCCTCTCCGTCTCCGAGGGGCTCGTCTTTGGAGTCTGGTGCAGTTGCATCGATCCACAACCAGCCGGCGACTTTCCGCCAAAGCATCTCTGGCAGCTTGGACGCAAGACTTGCCTTGGGGTTTTCCAACCTAACCTTGGCATATCATCCCTGATGTGGTATATATATATAGTATACACACACGCACTTATGTATAAACAAACCTCCAGGTACAATGGGAGTTGCCCAACTATTTGCAACAAACATACATCAAAATAGCAGACGGCCAAGTTGCGATCCCCCATGGTGTCTTGATTCACGACATCGTAGCCTTTCCCAGCCAGGCGCGCGGCCAAAGAGCTCTTTCCGGAGCCGGGCAAACCCACCAGGATCAGCATCCTCGATGCTTGTGGCTATGCAGCTGGCTATCCGTGACATGAGTTGCGTTGGAGGTTTATATATGTTTATATGAGGCTTATATAATTCATATATGATATATGTGTATATTGATGTTTATATTTGTAAGGAGGTTTCATGAAAATTGAGACTTCCGATCCTTCTATTTCTAAGACGTTTACACAGTGTTTGCATTGTTGCCGTCAAATTGAGAAAACGTGCTGCTGGAATAAGCTAGATTTTGAGGAAAGTCATTGTCGGGGGAAAAAAAGACTTCTTATGCCACGCATTTACCTTGGAGCCTTCATCCTTCAGAATGCCTTTCGCACTTTCCACATTTTGCCCCTACACTGAACCCAGATATCTGCATCAAAGCATCTTGAAAGGTAGAGACCTGAGCTTTAGGACAGCCTTTTGTTTGTGTTCGGTCCACATCGGAACCGCAGAGACCGCCGTTGCTGTGCCAAGAGACATATCCAGCTCTGGAAGAATCGTCTCGCCTTCAAAGACCTCTGGCCCTTCGTCTGGAGCCTGCAACATGCGGATTTTTTCCACAGATAATTTGGACAAAGCACTTACAAATGCTTAAGGTACATTAGTTGTAAATGTTATGTGTGAATCCTCTCGGTCTCACCCGTTCGTCTCTCAAGCATAATCCTTTTCCTGGGCCTCCAAAGGCTCTACCGGAAGGTCGTCGTCAAATATGTCGTCATCCTGACAGGGACGTGTCTTCTTTCAGAGTCGAGTTCGTCACAAACGCGTTGCACCCAGAAACGCTTGAGAGCACGCAGTCACTCACGATGTCAAAAAATGATTTGCCACTGCCACTGCCTCCTTGCACTGCTTTCGGAGAGCGCTCTCCCATTGAGTCCTGAAAGATCTGAAAGTGATGAATAAATTCCCGTTCACGGATCGCTTCAACCGTTGCTTGCAAGTATTTGCAGGTAGTGTGACATGGTTTGACAAGGACAAAACCTTTCCTAGTTCCTTTGGATTCATATCCGAACTTGTGTGCAGCGGAATGCAACAAATGGGTGGCGAACAAAGCTTTCACCCACAGCTAGCAGCCTGCATGCAGAACCAAACTTGAGCTATCCTACTGATATCTTTCTGTTATTTCAGTGGTTGGTCAGCCGTCCGAGGCTCAAGTCTTGATAGGTTTCAACTGGATCGACTCGTTCTGTGCCTTGGCTCAGGTGTTCCATCAGCTTACTCAGTAGGCCTTCCGGTAAAGCACGACACCCATTGCATGACATTGCATCAATCTGTTGTCAAGTTGCTTTCGCAAACAGAGCCATTCTTCAAGTTGCTGTTTTTTTCCTCTTCTTTCCTTGCACAGCAAATTTCAATCAGCTGAGAACGGGCCATTGTTCCAACTTCCCACAGAACGCCAAGTCTCACCCAGCTGCAGGTTGGCCAAGAACTACCCCGAAGCTCCGGAAAATAGAACCTGCCACAGCAAATTTGGCATCAAAAATTGAAATATCTAGAAATATTCAGACATATCCAAAGTAGCTGCGGCATTTTCTATCCGAGTCAATCTAAAAAATTGAGGGAAAAATCCTGACATTGATGAAAGATGATGGTCTGATCAGATTGGCCAGCTCTGCCACTGCAGCGCGTTGACATGATGCTGGTCCGCACAACCAAACCGCACCCTGGGGCAGCCGAAGACTTGGAGAATGATATTGACTGTTCATTGTTACATATTCTTTGAAAGTCCTTTAAGCTTGGAATGCTAGTTCTCACGACAGGTTGAGCATATTCAATCTCTACACTTCACTTTATTTCACGCTTCCAGTTTTTTCACAACTATACTCAGAGAACTCCAGTAGCAAAAGATGACTGCAATCTGTTGAGTATTGGCCTCCTCATCCAACTGCACAGAGACACCGAAGCTGTTGCCCATGATGCCTGGTGACTGTATCCCACAACAAAACAAGTTCACGCCTACCACACAGCGTAGTTCTCTGTATACGTGTGTACACAATACATGCATGTATGCGTACAGTATGTACATATGAATACATACACATAATACATCTATATCTATATCTATGTACATTACATTCATATCAGAAATACAGATCCTATTATACATACGGACCTGTGTCAATAGAGGTTCTCCAAGACCGCACAAGAGAAACTGCGGCTAGCCTAGGTCCTCACGAAGGGCAGCAAGAAGTGGCACGGCACGACAGGAGAGGTCCAAGCCCAATGGTTGCCAAACATGGCAGCCTTGAACCTGTCGAAGCTGACAGCTGCAACAATCTCGGGGTCTCTGAGATTTACCAGAATTGTCCACCCAATTACCAGAATTTTCTCTGAGATTCTTTGATTGTGTGTGTGTGTGCGTGCGTGTGTCTCTGTTTTGCCATATCATATTTGGCAGACTCTTGCCAAGTTAAAGTCAAAAACCTCATACTGCTGCCGAAGAACTTCATCTGCTCTTGCTACGAGCACCGTAGCACCATCTGCGAACTCTCGTCCAAAGGCCTGCAGAAAGGAGAAGTCGCTACAGTTGCTGGGTGTCCCTGCGGTGTCCCTCCAGCCTCAGTCAACTCATCTTCCGAGAGGTCTCCCCATAAAGCCTCATCGTCCATACTCATCCTTAGGTCGCGAGATCGACTGAAGGGATTGATATCATCAAATATCATCAAATATCAGCAAACATCAGCATCGAATATCATGATAAGCCATCCATATCCATCATTATTTATCAAAAACTTCAACAATTCAGCCAGCGTCAGCACACACTATCACACAATATATACTTCTTTCCTCTACGTGAACCTTTGAATGCCAGGGATCAAAAGTGACATCCGTGGATAAGATTTGCTCCAAGCGGCAAAACGTCTCCGGGCTTCAAGTCTTGCCCGGGCTGATCCTGGTCAGCTTAAATCTATCATCCTTCATCCATTGGTCCCTCAAGAACAGAGCAATTATATTCAGAAATAAAAAACCACCATAACCATCCATAACAACAAACCAATGATGATAATTCAAAGCAAAAACTTGGATGTCTCCGTTTGAATCCTCCATGTGTCAACGCCGCAGTGTCCTTGCCTCCACCTGATCCACATGGTAGCCGTACGAATGCGCCTAAGCCGTGAGACAAATTGAGAATTCCCGCCGACACATCCCAGATGGAGCGTCTGCACCGAGCTGAGGTAATGACAGTCATTTCCAATCCAGCTCCGGTTTCCTTAGAATAACCATTGCCAAATTGGATAAGCCTTGCAATAATCCAATGTCTTGCAGTTTGTTGGAGAATCACTGGATCATCCATGGATCCAGATTGGATCATCATTAACAATATTCACACTCAGAAGCTCATAGAAGCTCCAAATGATTGGGGGATTTCATCTGATTTCATCCGATGGATTCGTGTCGAGCCACTGCATCAACACGCAAAGTCACACTGCGACAGGTGATGGCAGCTGAAGGTGGTGGCAGCGGTGTCAGCGTTGGCAGAATGCCAGAGGGCCTTCAAGTACTTGGAAGCTTGGAGGAACAAATGATGAGAAATAGATTGAAATGGATGGAAATGGATGAGAAATGAAACCCATTTGAAGCTCAAACTCTCTTATCATTCTTATCTTGGCAGTCCTGGCATCCTGCAATTTCATTGCCATGCGAAGCTGCGAAGCTTTGCCACAGCTTTGAATCTCAGGCCTGTCCATTGCTTCTGTCTCGAGACCAAACTGCCCAGCAGCGACCTTTGCACGCCGATTGTTTGCAAGTTCTGGCATTCATTGGCATTCTGTGTTTTCGGGTGATTTGAATGTGTTTTACTCCCTGGCTGTTCGACGAGATGCAAATCGATTGCTTAGTCACACAACTGGATCTGCCGGCAACGGATCAATGGTTTTACAAACAAGTAGCAGCATCGGCAACAGCCAACACCATGGTCTCCAGTTGAAGTTGTCCGAGAAATGCAGGATTGTCCTGTCAAGCTGTCGACACAAAACTATGCTTATACTTATAGTATAATGATATACAGCTGGCAGCTGGTTGCAGGCCTTCTGCTTGTTGATGCAGTAGAGATGGACATGTGGTGTCTCGTCCTGTGTCGCCAGGATCATGTGTGCATCATTCACAGGGCGGGTTTCCACAATGGATTTGCCATTTTTTTACACCCAAATGCAGAGGTTTTCCAGCAATTTTCCACCAATTCTGGCAGATGCGCATTTCCTGGAACTTCATCTGTTCCTACCTCCTGGTGGAATCCTGAATTATTCACAAACGGACGCCTGTCCCCAACTGGATCACAAAAAAGGTTAATTTCAAATTTAAAACGCACAATATCCAACAACATCCAACAAATTGGTCAACTTCCTCTGTCTCAAAAAATCGGCTACCTCCAAACCCATGTTTCTATAGTTTCCAGTTTCCCCATTAAATTGACCAGTTTGGAGTATCCCCAGAATTGGACACCCTGATCCCACCATCAGCTCGGCCCTTTCGTGCAGAGGCCGCAGCGCATCGAAAGGCGCTGCAGCTGGCAGTTTCACTGCGAGGGGCCATGCAGTAGCGGAGCCGCACGGGGTCCTCCCGTGTACTGGAGAAATCTGAACAGATTTTGAGAATGTTCTGCGTGTGAACAAATATGATATATGATGGTATGTGCCGTATGTATAATGCGTAGATTATATGTATGTGACATTTAATGACATATTAACCATTTGTTTCAATGGTTGCGATTGTTTTCTTGTGTCCTGGAACCCCTCAGTTGATCAAGTCTTTTTTCACTCCTTCTGCAAGGCAGAAAGCAGGTGTTCGGCGCTGGTTGCCTGTAGCTCGCAGCACAGGACACGTCGTAGGGTCTGGAGATGCTCAAAACAAAGATGATCAGAAATGCAAATCAAAAACAAAAAACATCAAACATCTAAATCAAACATGAGTCACCAGATTCAGCCTGACAAGCGCATCTGTCATCCGAATTGCCAGCTTGAGAGTTTCTGAATTGCCAGATTGGATCATCAGAAATCCAAGGCTCAAATATTCAACCCTGCAAAAGTGAACACCCACTTCAAAATAGACCTTCTACCGAATGGCACTTTTGTTTCGAAATGACCACTTCACCGGAACTTCTGAAATTTCTTAGCACCTCAAGTTGGCACAGTTCGAACATGTTCCATTCGTGCAAAACGAATCGCACATATGCCTCTAAATCTAGCGATCAAGGTTGGGATGCGCATGTTTTAAATAACACATCCAGAAATTCTCCACATCTGGCAATTCAGAAACTCTCAATCTGACATTGAGAATCATGTAGATACATTTAGAACCTTCAAGCTTCAAACCTGTCGGATCAAGAATCATCAAGATGCCTGATTGTGCTCGAGTCGCAGCCAGCAGGGGATTGCCTGTCGTCATAGTGCCCCATTGGGATGATCCCTGACCTCCAATGGATTCTCCAGCGGAGTCTCAAGCGGTTTTTTCATGTTTTCAATTCTGTTTATGATGGCCATCACTTGTGAGCCCCCTTTTGGAACTACCAAACTCATTTCATCTTGTTAGTCAACTCTTCTATCATCTAAATCTATCTTATATCCCATGTTTTTCCCCATTCTATCCATTTCCATGGATTCCCATTATATTCCAACATCGCCCATGGGGCCCATGGCGCCAATGGCCACGGCCTCATCTAAATGCTCCACCTGGGGTAGACCTCTCTGGGATGCATCGCCACCGCCAGCAATGTGCACACCGATGGCTGATTTCGTTGTGCGACAGGTGGAGCTCCTGAAACGGAGCTCCGTTGGAGCATCTGAGCATCAGCTGGTAGACTTATAGTGTAAACATCACTAAATACCAGTAAAATCCAGTAAATATCAGCAAATATTGATAAATCATAGAACATCCGGTGAAAACTGGAGACAGCAATGGGATCTGATCGATTGATGTGTATTCCATATTGTACACTTCTTTTGTAGTGGAGGTTGCGGCATTTGACTGCACCACACAAGATGAGGAAGACGAAGAGGTTTGTACAGATCCGAGTTTTCCCGTTTTTGAAAAGCATCCAAACACCGCTTCGATTGCAAGCGTTTTGCGTGATTTGGATGATCAAACCGATATTTTCACTTCGGCTCACAGCTATCACTTTCAGGCTGTTTTTGGCCGACTTTCGAGCTGGCTCATTTCTGTGGACCAAGGGGCCGCAAGCATGCGTCCGGTGAGTCTTTTAGAGTTGTACTTTGCTTTTCGTTTGTCGGTGCCGGACAGGTTGCCTTTGTTGCGTGGTGACAGTGTTTTTGATAAGTATTCTTCTCTTACGGTTGCGACTGATTATTCATACTTTAAAAAGATCATCGGCCATGTATTTCAGGTGACTGGTACTGCAGGAGCTTCTGAAACCATCACCTTAAAGGAGCTAAAGATCACAATGCCATTGCCAGCCATCATCATTGGATGGCCAACTGATGTAGAGTGTACAGTTTTTGAGGCATTGATCAATTTTGTGCGTAACCGACCTCTGGTCAGTACGCAAAGTTTGTCACGGCCATGGCATCCTGCCCCGTGATTTATTCAACAGTAGGTGTGCCCTACTTCAATGATGTCTTGTTGACATTTCGCCGAGTATATTTGGACCACTTCCCCTGCAATCAGCTGGGGTAGAGTTTCTCAGCCCGTGCGCCAAAAAAAAAGATGTGTATTCCATATACATCCATTTATCTGTGTCATATCGATTTTTGGATCCAATTACAGATCCACTCCAGACGATGGCATGGCAGGCAATGCAAAAGGACGACAACAAAACTAGTTGCCATTGAAATGAAATGCTGCCCCTGCGCAGTGATACAGCTCAGTCACTCCGTTGCTGGAGCTGATTGTGAATTGCACTGTGCCACTGAATCCACTGCATTCATGCACAGGCGCACTCTGCTAAATGTCAGATGTACTGCATCTATGGGGTTTCCGTGGTTTTCCGATATCCATTGGGCATCATTCCGCCATGCCATGCCCACAAGATCGAAATGATCCCTGCCGTCGATTCTCCTCGTATGCTTCGTTTTGATGCCATAAAATCTTTGCTAGAGCAGCGCATGTCAAATCAGACACCTTAGAAAGTTCAATGGGCCAGAGGATTTTGTCAAAGGTTGACGATTCCTTGCCGCTTTTTGCTGTTCACAACCATTCCGCCACATTGAAACAAACAAGCTGAAGAAACACAACCAGTAGGGTGTGTGCACGCTTTCCTTGATGCTCGGACCTTGAGGGTCATGTTTCAAAGTGCAAGGCAAAATGTCTTGTCGCAGAACCGTGCTATGAACGCACAAATAGCACAACTCCTGAACAGCTCCCATCAATGTGCCCGGTCACCCGATTCTTGTAGATTTTCAGGTTGCGAAGGTAGGTCGCACCTTTGCAAGCGAGATCATTCTGGATCTGGATAAATGCCAAGCATCAACCAGCATCCAGCAACTCAGATCGCAGCATCGCCTGGGTTTTGTAGCACCTGCAACAACGTTGCCATCGACTGATCCCCCAAGTTGTTCTCCGATGCATCCAGCCTCAGCAAGTTGTGTTGCTGAGCGCTCCTGAACTCGCAGCGGAGCTCACATTGCCACCATTTGGAAGCCATAAAAGCCATTAAAGTCCCATGAATCATTTCAAACTCAACATTGATTGATGTGTCCCATTTTGACAAGTAGCTCAATGTGGAGCGGCAATTTGGGATCTACGTTGCACGCAATGAAGTTTCGAAGTGCCAAAGTCAGAGATGGCACGTCTGCCTCAGAAACCAGCTGTAACATGCTGTAACTATGAAGGACTTCCCATCGTGTGCAGATGCCATGCATATGCCAGTTTGCGCCAAGTTACATCGTTTAAACCTGCTTTTCGTATGGAGATAGACAGTGAAGAATAGCTGTAGCTTTGCTCCAATGCCTCGACAACCCTGCTGGATCCTGTGGACCTTCCAAACAAAAATGAATTGATTTAAACCCAGTGGAAAATGCCAATGATGGTTTGTTGATTCGAGTTCGGAGATCATGGATTATGATATGTTAAGTTATGTTATGATATGTTATGATGATCCCCAATACATAGGGACTAGGTGGGGGGAGTACAACCCTAACGTCCAACTGGGGCTGGGCTGAAACTGCTTAATCAAACTGAGCGGCAAAGAATCGATCCCACCATGCCGGCATCAGCAATCGCCATGGGACTCAAATAGACTGATTTGATCCAGAAGCGTATGAGAAACATGTTGAACATGTTGATCATGTTACCTGGCTTTGGTTCTTCGTTTTGGTATGTTTTGGTGATGGAAAAAACTGAAAAACATTGAACAACCAGTCAGAAACTGGCTCTTGGATGCTATTGGTCACAATCCCCAGGCTGCTCGCCGAGCCAAAGGACACCGTGACATGCTGCTGGTTACCGCGGCACCATGCTGCCCCATGCTACGGTCGCGCACCTTTGGGGAGCCATAGCCACTTGATGCTTTGCAGTTTCACGCCATAGCGAGTCCGGAGCCAGGCCATGTACCTCAGAACATCTCAGAACTCAGTGATATTCAGTGATTTCGTATGTTGTAAAGTCGACACAGCTAATAGCTGAGAAATCAGCCATTAAATCAGCCAGAGATTGCTGAGCAACCCCACGACCGACAGCTGCCCTGGTTGGGGCAATGGCTTTCACCGTTGCAACTGCAGTTCACCTGGCGTTCTTCCATGTTCTTGGTCCGTTTGCTCCCTGTTCTTCGGGGTTTCATCTGTTCGGTTCCCTTTTTCGTTTTTCCAGTCATTGAAGGGCCTCACCGGCCCCTCACCTACACTTCAGCAACACACGCCTTTTTCAAGCTGCACCACATAGCGGTGCATTTCCACGTCACTACCAGTCTACTACTAGACAGTCGCATCGGAAGCCTCGTTGAGGCGCCTTGAAATTTGGAGTTCCAAAAACGGCTTCCACCGGTCCAGTGCATCGCAGGAGCAGCGAACTTTGCAACTTGGGAAGCTAAGGATGGGTGCCACGATCCCGGCAGCTCAACGGCTTCAAGATCCTTCAATATGCTTCAATCGACTCTTGGAAAAGTTTCGACATGGAATGTGATGAGAATGTGATTCTACCGTGTTAATTTGATGTTGTCGCTGGCTCGTAACGGTTCACCAACGTATGGCATCGAGGCACCCTTCCCTCTTTGAGCCGTCCCACACTTAACCAGGCGTCAAAGAATAGGACTTACTGCTCTTTGCTCAGGAGATTCAATGGAGGTTCACAGTTGCAGCGATCTGTACATGCTGCAAAAACACTCAAAATCCCGAAACAGACACAAACGATTCAGAATCTGCTGTTCGCAGTCAGACTCGAAGTGTCATCAGATCATCTCAGTGGTCGACATGGAGAAGCGCCTCCGATTTCAAATTCCGCTGGCGAATTCGCAGACATCGATGCTGGGGAAGCCGCAGACATTGAGGAAGGAATTCGGCGCCGACCCAGTGCACCGGCCTGCGACTGGCTGCGCGATGGGGATCTATGCGGCACAAATCAACGAAGGGTGGCAGGAACAGTGCAAACAAAATAATAAAGGTAAAAATTATTAATTAATAACATATAATACCCATAATCAGCACAGGAAACATATGGAAATACGAAACCATACTGTGGATGTAGTTTGGCCAAATACAAGGAATCTTTGGCTCGCTTTCACTGCCATCATCGCACTCTGGTCTTCACAAAGCTGTTCTGCCTTTGACATCCTTGAACCATCATGCTGTTTGTCCTACTTCTCATTCGATATTTCTCAAAATAATCCCCAAATCCATGGGGATTCAATACTAGTTTCAATACTAGTACGGTCTAATCTTCATTGATTTAGGTCAGTTTAGTGTAGATTTACCACCCCCATTTTTAGACGACACTGACACTTAACCCTCCCCCGCATACATACTGGGATGTATTAGGAGAACCATATGATAACCCCAGCAGCTACCAGCTACTGCAGCTGCGTCACCGGCAGTCGTGCTGATGCAGGTGGCACAGGGAGGGTTGCAGAAGAAGAGGTCGGTGCTTCTGCAGCTGCCTGCCATCAAGATGGACAAGTCAGGTGGCAAAATCCAAAAAGAAACCCTTAAGCTTAAGGATGCATTCCAGGTGTTCCTTTTACAGATATGGAAAAATATCAAACAGTTGAGATCTTTTAATATATATATATATATATTAATATGTATTGAATTTTATTAGATTATATTAGGTTATATTGGCATATATCAAGATTCAAAGTCAGTTCCTGAAGATTGAAGACAACACATGCAAACCCAATGGTGGCCGAGACACTGTTGGCAACGTAACCGTGTCTGACCGGTCTTCAGCAATGGAACTAAACTCCTTGGGAGTGTGGAACGGTGGAAAATGCCGATGCAAGCGTGCTCAGAATCCATTTCTTTATAGCTGATACAGGATAGGCTTGTACTCTTTACAATTGTTTTCATACGCACACACATACAGGTTTATACATAATATATATATACATATATATACATACATACGCACGACCACACGCGCGCGCGTGTTTGGGGTTGTGGTTTGCTGGTATATGCTATTGGCACACTTGTGCTCCAACTACCAACTCGCCTTTGTCTGAACTTTTGATTTGCCAAAATGCCACGGCAGCTTCACACATTAACGACTGAGTATGGCTGAGCGCTTGACAACGGAATTGTCTGGCGACATCATACCCATTGCCACCTGCTCTCGTCTTGGTCCCAGGGCTGGTTGAACTCTCTCTATACAACCACTGCAAGCCGTGCAGCATTGTACTCATGATTCACGATGTCTTAAAAGATCTTAAAAGCATAAAATGAAACATCTATTGCTAGCTATGGGCTATGTTGTGTGTCCTTGAACCATCCGATCTTCAGACCATTGGAAAGTTCCATTCGCATGGCAGTCTGATCTTCGCCTTAGGGAGATCGACCACATTGCACATTTGCCGCGCTGGGGTGAAGGAAGTGCTACCAGAGAGCCTCAGATCCAGAAACATCACAGAAATATCAAGATCAGAAAGGCTAGAGTGCTAGAGCCAAGGGAGCCCTCAACAGATTTGAAGTTGCATCCCCAGTTTAAAAAAAATTCTGGAGATTGAGAAAGAAAGGATATCAAGATAAACATCAATTTGGTCCCAGTACTAACAGTGGAAGTCCATTGGAAGCGCAGAAGAGAACATCTTGAAACTTGAGAAAGTTGATCCATCAAAACATCAAGATTTACATCAATTGTGGTCTCAACTGCTGGCAAAAAGCTGGCGGAAGCGTCGCATCGCAGCTAAAGGTATTTCCTGGATCCCCTGGATGAGCTGCCAAACACCTCACAGCTGGAAAACACAGAACATGGTTAAAACAGAAGATCCAAACACATCTAAGCCATTCCAAGCCATTCCAAGCCATTCTAAGCCTTTGTCAAGAACCTCTTTCGAGAATTGTCATCATTCCACATCTTATGCCTTTTCCAGGATTCCATCCAGGAATCCTCTTCCATCACCAAAACAGTCCAAAACCGGAGCAGATGAAAATGATGAAAAAATGGAATCAGATGGAACAGTCCAAGCGGATCTCTGCGGATCTCTGCTGAAGGCACTGCCAGAGCTCGAACGTGCTCTTGGCGATGGCCCCACCGAATCATCACGTGCTTCGGACTTTTGAGAGTCACCCCTTGGTGCTCCGCTGCTCGGTCCGATCCAACGGGGATCCGCAACGGACCAGCATTGGACCATGTCGGACCAACGGGAAGGATTTGGGTCTTCCAAGGATCCCTTGAATTTCTACAAGAAATCAATTACACTCAACAACCATTTTGACATCAATTAACATGTTAAACATAATGAACTTCAAATGAACTTCAGGTCAGGGTCAGGTCAAATCTGCAAGCATATGCTTGGTCTGACGCGTGTATGGCAATGCCTGGCAACATAGAAACGCGCATGAATTCCAACCCGAAATGTGTTCACTTCGGGATCCACAATATTCCACAACCAACCGTCCCCGCTTGGTAGCGCCCAAATGTATCACAGTGTTGCTATGTATTGCTTATATATGTTACATATCCATACATATCCAATATCTCATGAAATCCATCTTTTATCATCTTTTCATGGCTAAAATATCCAATTGTTCATCCAAAGATTCAGTGAGGCCGATTGGTCAGTCTGATCCTCGGTCCGCTCTGACACCGCTGGAGAGGCTGGCGGTGATACCCGGGATATTCGAGACGCACCGGAGGTCCGAGATGTCCGTGAAGTCCGTGAAGGCCGTGATCCAGATGCTCGAACCATACCTGAGATGCTCCGGAGGCGTAAAAGGGTTTATATGATTTCATCGTATTATGTGTATACATGACATATACAAATGATGGAATGTATATATGTTTTTATACATACACATGCGTATATGATTGTATATGTATACCTTGTTTGTAGAAAACTGGCTTTAAGACTGCGACTGAAAAAATCAATGTGCCAAGCCAAGGTGTCTGTGTCCACTATGTCTTTTATCCTTTCCGGATGCAAAAATGGGCTGCACAGGCGAACTGATTCCGCCAAGCTGCCCGGGAACAAACTGTTCGAACCAGTGCCATTGCCATGCGAACCAGTTCCGTGCGAGCCAGTGCCTTGCGAAGCAGTGCCTTGCGAAGCAGTGCCGTGCGAAGCAGTGCCGTGCGAGCCAGTGCCTTGCGAAGCAGTGCCTTGCGAAGCAGTGCCTTGCGTTCCGTGCGAACCAGTTCCGTGCGAAGCAGTGCCAAACGAGCCAGTGCCTTGCGAGCCAGTGCCCCGCGGAGTGCTCGCCTTCCTGTCAAGATCTCCCAAGCGAACCTCAAAGGTTGGATGTCTATGCCATCTATGCCCCAAAAGTCAGTACACGAACATCAAAGAGATGTAAAGACAAAATAAAACACATGGTTTCCGTGCGCTTGGTCCCAGTCGCTAAGTTGGAAAGCCTCCGAGCTCCTGATAGCACAGAATGCTGAAACTGTTTCAGGTTTCGGGCGTGCATTCGTTAGTTGGACACATCAAGGGAGGACTAGGGTGGACAGACTCTCTTCTGAGCAATCAGAAAAATCAGAAACCAACTTCTGTTCTCAAGCTCTGTCCTCACTTCTGGGCTCGCCATGGAATAGACTTTGTAGAAACACTCAAAGGCACTAGGTCGAGCATCAACATGACGGTTGATCGTCCTTGGCTCATGCTGTTCCACTGGGTAAACAAAGACACAGATTCCGTCAGATTCCACTCCTCCACTAGTAGACTTCATAGTTGGATATTTTTATGTAGATACAACATATACATATATACGTATTTATAGATGTATACAATTTACATATGTATATATATATATATATATCAAGGAGTATTAAAGATATACGTCCGAACAGATCAAACCAATTCAGCCCAGGGTCGCTTTCATCAAATCGATTACTCCTTGAGATACTTCGGCAAACGGCTTGGCAGAGTAGGACACATCGCATTTTACCGTTCTCCTTAGTCCCCGATCACATTGCAGCATCGCATCCGATTCCTACAGCAGATAAATCCATGCATCTGATCCGTTGATGTAATTGGATGTAGTTGGTTCCAATATGTTCCAATCATGATCAAGCAGCTCCAGAGTTGCGTCCTGCGTCTCGGCAGAGAATGGTAGCTTGCCACGTAGCATGAAGTATAAAATGACACCAGCTGCAAAGACATCAACCTTTGGGCAGTCTCAAGTCCGTTGGAACTCTAAAATCCAATGGAAACCACCATGATCCACCATGGTACTACCATCCATTTTCCCGATGAAAACAGCCACACGTTACCATAGGAAAACCAAATTCGGGCCCATGGTATCCCCCATTCTGAGACCGACCCAAGCTGCAGCTTATTGTGGCGATTGTGGTCTCAACGGCGAATCGACCCATCAATCTAGATATCAAAAACATCAACCCAACTCGTCACATGGACCGGGAAAACGATCTGAACATATTCAGAATTATTCAAAATTATTCAAATCTTGACCAAATCTGCAGAGTTATTTTTTTTTGCGCACATGGGTCTCATTTGAGCAAGCGACTTTTTCGTTGTAAGGCTTGTGCATAATAATCTCCGGCGCAACGTAGCCTGGTGATCCAACCCGTTTCCTCATCGCCACTTCACCATCCATATTGCAAGCCTCAGAGACAGTCCGAGGATCCAACTGGCAAGAATTTCAACGAAGGGTCTTTGGACAGCTGATCCGCGAGATTCGAGTTTCTCATATTTTGTTTCAACAACATTAAAAAAGAAAGTTCAACAAACAGATCCGCATTTGGCTCCCATCATCTTGAGCCTTCCAAAAAAACATGGGCCATGAATGGTCGCTTCATCCCATGCCATGAAGCAAAGCCAAAATCGATCAGGACCGCTCGCTCTCCATGAAGGACCACATTCTCCGCCTTCACATCCTGATTTTGTTCAGCTGCCAGGTTGGTGGAAAGAACATGTGGGAGATGTAACACCAAAATCTGCCAAGAATGGATTTTAAATAATATCTGAACGTATTGAACGTTTCTGGGTTTGTATGCTTGAAATATCTGCAAGATTCGTGGTTCAGGTATGTTCAGGTCATGTTCCCATTTTCCTCACCCTTGGACCCGCATTACCTTTATCCTATGGAGGAAGCTGATCTGGCAGCTTCGCCGAGCTTCTCTGTGGATCCTGCCAGCATGCCTTAGACAGCACTGCTATCCTGGCGCTGCATTCCGTTTCAACTAGGTGGTCTAAGAATCTATCTATCTAAGAACCTGAAATTGTGACGAATGATGGAGTTTGGGCATGTTTGGGTAACAAGAAGGCTCAGTCTGCTCAACATGGCAACATCACCGACGCATGAGTTGCACCACAGCCCCAACGCTTCAGTTTCCGAGGAACAAATATAGATCAGAGCGGAGAATAGGCCAATCATGATCTGCATCGCATTCTCTTGTTGGATAGCCTCATTCAAAAAAACTATCGAGCAGCAAGATTCCAAAGGGCAATAGGAGCACAAGATCTGCGGCTTCTGCTACCCAGGTGCGACATCAGAGACCAAATCGAACCTCAGTTGATTTCAAGGTCAATGTCAATCCAACCAACGCTATGCAAAGACACAAGCAAACTTCAAGATTTGTAAAGAAAAGCCCGATTCCTCACACAGAACGAAGTGATTTCTATCTACCTTGGACCTGTTCCGCACCATCTTGGGTCTCACTTTGGTTTCGCGAAGCAATTCCGCGGATCTCTCAGAAGACTGTCGGCGAGAAGCAAGTCGCCACCGGGACAGAGTTCGACAACTGTCACCCATTGCGTTCTCTGTGCCATACTCTCATCTCCCAACTCACAGAATCTCAACACTCAGAATCTGTGGATATCACACCTTCACATGACACTGATATGACAAGCACCACATCATCTCAGCCTGATGAAATCGCACCGCAACCAAGCCACACCCCTAGAAGGGCACTGATATTTGGATGGCCACACCTGGGTTCAGCAAATCAGAACATCATGACACGCTTTCGAAAAGCTTTTGGTTAGGTCTGGGCAAACAGGCATCCAACTACACTCCAAATTGAAACCTCCCAGCCAAGTTGCATCTTCTGGAGAAAGCCTATTTCGGATCGTAGTGCGCTAGTGTTGCTTGAGTTCCAAACCTTTCACAAAATCAGAACACAGCGATGCATATGATAGCAGTAGGACTTGAACACGTTCATGATTTACACAACATCCTTCAACTGGCAGCATTTCAACATCTCTCAACCAAATATCACACAACTCTGAAGAAAAATAACACATTAGTGTGACAACACTGTTTCTGATAAATGTCCATTGGAGAGGTTGGGCGGGCCTTTACTGCCACCACATCTAAGCGGTGAATTTTTCGTACGTCAAGCAATTGTGTCTCCTCCCTCATGATGAGTTGCCTCAAAGGGCTCCCACTCGAGCTGTGGCGATTTGGACGTGGCTCAAACTGATTGAACACCATGGATCCTCCAGTCATTTGCAGACCTGATTTCCACGTTTGTTTAGCATACCTGCCAATCACCTTTTATGTTTATCCTTGACATTCCAAGTTGCACATCTTGCGTATTTGCACGCGCAGTGCCAGAGAAGACCTTAAATCAGCCAGAAAAGAGACGGGATGAGTCAAAACCCATGGTTGCCCGATATTTTTTGTGTGATAAACATCCATAGCTACCAGCCATTTTCAGGTGTTTACCGACATGTTTGGGTTCTGACCCATAGCCATGTTTCAGGCTATTTCAACCTGCCCGACAATGTCATAGAGCTCATGCTGCAAATCTGAGAGTGGCACATCCCCCTGTCCTCCAATTCCACAAACTTGCCTGCGACGCATATGGCTGAGACATACTGATCATACTGCAATTTTATGATACCGGGAACCCAGTATGAGGAACTGCCCTGCCCTTTTGTTCCCACTGTCCTACTAGTAATACTGTAGCTCTGCTTCACATCCCATCGCAAAGCCCCACATCGGCTGAGGTTAAAAAGTAGATGCGTCCTGGGCCAAGGATTGATGCGTTCACTCAAAAACTCACAGTGGGATCTCTGAATGGGACTGCATAAGTACTGAATATGATGCACGTGTAAATATACATATATTTATATAACTATACAGTAATATCATCACGCACAAGTCATATTATGTATGTATATATATATTATATTACATATATCATATATGACATTATATATGTACACATATGTGAGTCTAGAACTCAATCGCGGGTGAAGGTAAACTGGTCACACTGCTTAATCTTTGCAAACCAAGTTGCAGCTCCGGTTCGGAGCATTTACCAACACACAACCTTAGTTGGAGACTTGAGCTCACTGGCACCAAACAGATTCCAACATTCCACTTGATGAGATCCATCTGGTGGGAAAATCACAGGTGCAAATAGATATTCAGGTTGCTGGATACCCCCTATTCCCAGCCTAGATAAATCCATGATATCACATTTTTTTGTGTTGAAATCACGTCAAATCCACCTATATGTTTGTTTGCAAACCACAGATAGCCTCTGATAATCAAATCTGTCAACGGAAAACCAGTTATGGCCATATTTTCATTCATGGAGAATCCACACAGTTCTATCAAATTCTTATTGGTAGTTATTATAGAACTGTCCATTAATTGCTAGTTGTTATCAATGGAGAACCTCCATAGACGATCTTCCCACAACAAATCGAGAAAATCCCCGGGTTCCACCTATGTATTGGTTCAATCCCCATTGAATAGTTGGATTAAAATCTTTATTGTTGGTTACATACCTCTTATTGTCGTTTTGTGAGTTAATCCCTACTATTGTTGTGGTTCGATACCTATTGATTCTTGTTTTGCTGCTAAATCCACTGTAAGGTGTTTTTCCCATCCCCGAATATTAAGCACCTCCATTCCATGGTCCCAAATATGTGGTTTTATCCTAACAAAAAACCATGGTTTCTGGGTAAACTTAATATGAGGGGGGGAGGATTAATCAGATTAATCCATGGCTTCAAGTTCTTTTTTTGCTTCAACCGAACTTCAACCCCTAGTAGTTCCTTCATGTTCCTTCGTTGGCTAATCCACAAAGGTTTTTCAATCTCATCCCCATCAAGTCCTTGCCGTCCATTGCCATTAATTTTTCATTGTAAAATCTAGTAATCTGATGCAATCTGATCTAATCTGTTGATGTGGTGAACCGTGGTGAAGCCACTAATAAACCATACTGAACCTACCACTTTGGGATGAACTTTACCATCCCATGGTAATATTTTTTGGAAGGTTTTGTGGCAGCTTTACCACATTCTCCCACTGAAATTCCCATGAAATCCAGACAGCCAGTAGCGGCTAGCGATTACCTCGACCTAGTGACAGCCAGACATGGGAGCATTCCTCAGGGTGTTCCGCCATCTCAGCGTACGGCCGGGGTGCCACAAGCACCTGATGCGGAGCAAAGGAGCAAAGGAGCCCGGTCAGCTGGGGTGTATAACATTTATGTATAATAGATAGATAGATAGATAGATAGATAGATAGATAGATAGAGGTAGATAGATAGAGATAGATAGATAGAGGTAGATAGATAGAGATAGATAGATAGAGATAGATAGATAGAGATAGATAGATAGATAAATAGATAGATAGAGATAGATAGATAGATAGAGATAGATAGATAGAGATAGATAGATAGAGATAGATAGATAGATGTAGATAGATAGAGATAGATAGATAGAGGTAGATAGATAGAGGTAGATAGATAGAGATAGATAGATAGAGATAGATAGATAGAGATAGATAGATAGAGATAGATAGATAGAGATAGATAGATAGAGATAGATAGATAGAGATAGATAGATAGAGATAGATAGATAG